>Ga0315900_10000564_pt1 | contig 63768 bp, 53 predicted proteins | sample LakEriMetagenome_FD_203521 | JGI IMG/M metagenome (GOLD analysis project Ga0315900, IMG submission 203521) | Freshwater fungal communities from buoy surface, Lake Erie, Ohio, United States - Buoy 12 MA114 | ecosystem: Environmental > Aquatic > Freshwater > Lake > Lake biofilm | place: USA: Lake... | reverse complement strand
AGCTTTAAAATTCCCCCTATACACTTCTATGGTATAACTCAAAGCCTGAAAAGTATGAAAACTAAGGCCTATTGGTAGTATTATTTCCCAATGTTTAATGGGGTTTATGTTAAGTCCGGCAGTGCTAGATAAAATGTTAATGTTATCAATAAAAAAGTTGTAATATTTAAAAAAAGCCAATATCCCTATATTGGCAACTATGCTCAGCAAAAGAATATTTTTTTTCTTTTGTTGTTCTTTAGTTTTTTCCAACCATATACCCACCCCATAATCAATTAGAATTGTAAAAAAGAGGATAATGATATAGACCGGAATAAAATACATATAAAAATAGCAGCTTGCTATTAAGAGTAAAATCCAACGAAAACGATGGGGTAGTATAAAGTAAAACCCGCTTACGATTATAAAAAAATAGAAAAATTGGAGCGAGTTAAATAACATTTATTAAATGGTTGATAAAATTATAATTCATCCAACACAAATTATATTTTCTAGTTAATCATTTATTTAAAGTAAACAATACTATGCAAGTAATTTAAGGTTAAGGCCGAAAGCTAATGAACATAAAAATTGCGGCACAAAGGCCGCAATAAATAGTTCTAAGTAAATGTAAACAGAGATTAGGGATTAGTATTTTTAAAATCTTTAAAATCTCAATTAAATACAAAATTATATTATGCCTTCTGATAAACAACCGCTTTTACTGCATCAATTACTTTTTTAGCATTGGGTAAAGCAGCTTCAATTAAAGTAGGAGCATAGGGCAGAGGTACATCAGCAGAAACTACACGCTGAATAGGGGCGTCTAAATAATCGAAAGCATCTCGTTGAACTTTAAAAGCAATTTCTGTAGAAATAGAGGATAATGGCCAGGCTTCTTCCAATATAACTAAACGATTTGTTTTTTTAACTGAGTTAATGATAGCATTATAATCTATTGGTCTAACCGTTCTTAAATCAATAATCTCGCAGTCTATACCGTCTTTTGCCAATTCTTCAGCTGCAGTATAGGCATGTTTAATTATTTTACCAAAAGAAACAATAGTTACATCATTTCCACTTCTTTTAATTTCGGCAACTCCAATCGGAATGAGGTATTCGCCCTCAGGAACTTCACCTTTGTCGCCATACATTAATTCCGATTCCATAAAAATTACGGGATCGTTGTCTCTAATCGATGATTTTAATAATCCTTTTGCATCATATGGATTTGAAGGAACGACTACTTTTAGACCCGGACAGTTGGCATACCAATTTTCAAAAGCTTGTGAGTGCTGGGCAGCAAGCATACCGGCATTTCCAGTTGGTCCCCTAAAAACCATGGGTATATTAAATTGTCCACCACTCATACTTAACATTTTAGCAGCAGAGTTAATTACCTGATCTATGGCTACAAGTGAAAAGTTAAAAGTCATAAATTCAACCACTGGACGTAATCCATTCATGGCAGCTCCTACGGCGATTCCGGCAAAACCAAGTTCTGCAATTGGAGTATCGATTACGCGTTTGTCTCCAAACTCATCCAACATGCCCTGACTAACCTTATAAGCTCCGTTATATTGGGCCACTTCTTCACCCATTAAAAGAACAAGTGGATCTCTTCGCATTTCCTCTGTCATAGCTTCTCTCAAAGCTTCTCTAAATTGAATAGTTCTCATTTATTTTATTTGACGTTATTATGCAAATATAAACACAAATATTTTCCCTTTTAGGTTAAAAAATAAATAACTATTTTTGCAGCCTATAATCCTAACATTTCGCCTATGAAAATTCTAGTTTGTATCAGTAAAGCTCCTGATACCACCAGCAAAATAGCTTTTAAAGATAATAGTACAAAATTTGATGATAATGGCGTTCAATTTATTATAAATCCATATGATGAATGGTACGCGTTGGTTCGTGCTTTAGAATTAACTGAAAACAGTGGCGGTCATGTTACTTTAATATCAGTAGGCGGAGCAGATTATGAACCCGTTATTCGTAAGGCATTAGCTATTGGTGCAAATGAAGCTGTTCGAATTGATGCAGATTCGAGCGATTCTTTATTTGTGGCCAAACAAATAGCAAATTATGCTAAAGATAAAGGCTTTGATATTGTTTTAACCGGTAAAGAGACTATAGATTTTAACGGATCATCTGTAGGAGCTATGATTTCCGAATTATTGGATTTACCCTTCATATCATTAGCATCAAAACTTGACCTTAATGGTTCAACCGCAATTGTTGAGACCGACATACCGGGTGGAACACAGGTTATGGAGGTTCAATTGCCTGCAGTTATCAGTGCAGCTAAAGGAATGGCAGAGGCCCGAATTCCAAATATGAGAGGGATTATGGCTGCGCGCACAAAACCTCTTCATGTTGTGGCTTCTACAGCCAACGATGGTCTGATAAAGATTAAAGAATTTACCTTGCCAGCCGAGAAGCAAGGGTGCAAATTTATTGCTCCAGAGCAAGCCGGAGAGTTAATCGATTTATTACATAATGAAGCTAAAGTAATTTAATATTTTTTATCATGTCAGTTCTAGTATACTTAGATGCCTCCTCAGGCAAAATAAATAAAGCAGGTTTCGAAGCAGTTTCCGTAGGTAAAAAAATTGCAACTCAGTTAGGTAGTGATGTACACGTGATATTAACCGGAGAGTGCTCCAATGCTTCCGAAGCAGGAGAGTACGGTGCTTCTAAAGTTCATCACGCTAAAGGTATCAATGCATTTGATAGTCAAGTTGTAGCTCGTATAGTTGTTAAAGCTGCCCAGGCAACCGATGCTAAAGTTATTGTTTCGTCTCACGATTTAATGGGTAAGGCGGTTGCAGGTCGTGTTTCTGCTAGGTTAAATGCCGGTTTGGTTTCTGGAATAACCGAATTGCCAAGTGTTTCAGGAGGTTTCTCTGTTAAACGTGCCGTTTTTTCCGGTAAAGCATTTGCTAATTACGAAATTACCAGCGACATAAAAGTTATTTCAATTTCACCCAATGCTATTGGTATAGAAAAGACTGGAAATACAGCTGAAGTTGTTGATTTTGCTCTGGATGCTTCGCTTACAGCTTCAAAAATTACCGTTAAGGAGACTAAGAAATCTGAGGGCGAAATTGCTCTGCCAGAAGCAGAATTAGTTGTTTCCGCTGGTCGTGGATTAAAAGGGCCAGAAAATTGGGGTATAGTAGAAGATTTAGCAAGAGCTTTAGGTGCTGCAACTGCATGTTCTCGACCTGTTGCTGATATTGGTTGGAGACCTCATCACGAACATGTTGGACAAACAGGATTAGCAGTTGCTCCAAATCTTTATATTGCGGCCGGTATCTCCGGTGCTATTCAACATTTAGCTGGTGTTAATCGCAGTAAAGTAATTGTGGTTATAAATAAAGATCCTGAAGCACCTTTCTTTAAAGCAGCAGATTATGGAATAGTAGGGGATGCTTTTGAAGTGTTACCCAAGATAACTGAGGCAGTTAAGAAATTAAAGGCTTCTTCCAACTAATATTGCGTTTAGCATTCTATGAAGAAAATTAATTTAGAAATAGCAGGATTATCATACAGTCAAACGCAAACGGGTGCCTATGCTTTAGTTTTAACTGAAAAAGAAGGTAAGCGTCGTTTACCAATTATTATTGGTGGATTTGAAGCACAAGCTATTGCAATAGAGTTAGAAAAAATGACTCCAAGCAGGCCTCTTACGCATGATTTATTTAAAACTTTTGCCGACACCTTTAATATTAATGTTAGCGAAGTAATCATTTATAATCTTGTGGAGGGTATTTTTTACGCTAAGTTAGTTTGTGATGACGGGGCAAAGGAAGCAGAGATTGATACCCGTACTTCAGATGCAATTGCTCTTGCTGTTCGTTTTGGTTGTCCTATTTATACTTACGAATTTATTTTATCTACTGCTGGTATTGTTTTAGATGAGGATGCTCCAAAAGAAATAAGATTACCAAGTGATGATGAGGGGAACTTACCCGAAATAGAAAAGGAAGATATTTTACTTACAATTGATGAACTAGAACAGAAGTTGAAGAAAGCCATAATTGATGAGGATTATGAAAAAGCATCCCAAATTAGAGATGAAATAAATAAAAGAAAATCTCAATAAAATAGAGGCGATACGGTGGTATCGCCTTTTTTTATGTTATATGTTTATATAGGCTTCATCATTATTTAAAAAATTAATCTTAAAATAAAATATTGATTTATATTATTTAATTGAATGATTAAGATCATATTGTTTTTTAAATACTAATTTTAGTTTTGAAAAAAATAATTATAAATGAAAAAATTAGCCGTTACCACCGATTATTCTGCAAATGCTCAGTGTGCAGTAGACTATGCCTGCGAGATGGCACACGATTTAGGCGCAAGTCTAACAATTATTCATACCTATGATATCTGGATTCCGGTTTCGGAGGTGCCGGTAGCTACCGTTCCAATTGAAGAAATTGAATTAGAAAACAAGAAAAAGCTGGAAGCTATTATTGCAGGTATTCAAATTAAATATAAAATCAATGTAGATTATGTAATAGCCTCAGGTGCATTAACTGTTTCTTTAAACGAAATTGTTCAAAAACGCAAAATAGATTTAGTTTTAATGGGTATGAAGGGTGGGGGAGAACTGAGTAAACATTTGTTTGGAAGTAATACCATAAACGTTATTGATGAAGGTGTAGTGCCGGTATTGGTTGTTCCAGAAGGTTGTAAATACAAAAAAGTTAAGAAATATGCTTTGGCTGCCGACCTGAAAAAGACTACAGATCATAGTTTTGAAATCTTACGCTATTTAATTAAACGTTTCGATGCAAACCTTATGATTTTTAATGTGATAGAGTCAAACCAAATCCCACAAATAAAGGAGGCCATTGAGGGGATTAAACTTGATAAAGTTTTTGAAGACATTAATCATGATTATTATTTTCCTCAGGCAAATGAAATTAATGTGGGTATTGAACGATTTATTTATCATAAAGAACCGGACGTATTGGTTATGATTCCTCGTAAACACGGTTTCCTTTTTAAATTGTTTTTTGAGGGTGAAACTGAAAAAGTTATTTATAACAGTAAAATTCCGGTTTTAGCTTTAGCTTAAGTTTAAATAAAAGGATATTACCTCATTAAGGTACAAGAAAGTTTAGTGGATCCAATTTCACTAAACTTTTTTTATTTCTTATACTTTTTTTAATAAAAAAAATGGCCTTTATTTAAAAAAACAAGGCCATTTTTATTTTTTTACAGCGTTAAAAACTATTCCGAAACCGGTGGTTCGTCAGTGTTTTCGTTGGTCTCATTTGCCTGGTTTAAGTCTGAATTATCCTCAGAAATTGTATCCTGAATTTCTGGATTTTCATCTTCAATAATTAAACTCATATCAATTTTTGCTACTGCAGCAATCTCATCTTCATCGCGCAGGTTAATAATTCTTACCCCTTGTGTTGCTCTACCCATTACACGTAATGTAGAAACGCGAATGCGTAATGTAATCCCCGATTTATTTATGATCATTAAATCGTCGGATTCATTTACTTCTTTTATTGCGATTAAGTCTCCGGTTTTTTCAGTAACAGCAATCGTTCTTACTCCCTTACCACCACGATTTGTAACCCGATAATCTTCAATATCCGAACGTTTTCCATACCCTTTTTCCGAAACCACTAAAATTGTTTTAGCCGGATCGTTAACAGCAATTAAACCTATAACCTCATCATTGGCGCTTTGTAGCGTAACACCTTTAACCCCAGCCGCATTTCGTCCCATTGGTCTAACCGTTGATTCATTAAAACGAATACACTGTCCGGAGCGTAAAGCCATCATAATTTCATCTTTACCGCTGGTTAATTTAGCTTCCAATAGTTGTTCTCCTTCATTAATAGTGATCGCAGCTATTCCGTTAGCACGTGGGCGAGAGAAGGCTTCAAGAGTAGTTTTTTTAATAGTACCCTTATTGGTACACATGATGATGAAATTGTTATTTATATATTCCTCATCCGATAAGCTGGTTACATTTATATAAGCCATTACTTTATCGTCCGGCTCTATATTAATTAAGTTTTGAATAGCACGCCCTTTAGAACCTTTATTTCCTTCAGGAACTTCAAATACACGTAACCAATAACATTTTCCTTTTTTGGTGAAGAATAGAAGATAATTATGATTAGTGGCCACAAATAAGTGTTCTAAGAAATCATCTTCGCGTGCAGAGGAACCTTTAGAACCAACCCCACCACGACCTTGTGTTCTAAACTCAGTTAAAGGGGTACGTTTAATATATCCCATATGAGAGATGGTAATAACCATCGCTTCATCTGCAATCATGTCTTCAACATTAAACTCCCCGGCAACAAGTTCAATTTGAGTTCTGCGTTCATCTCCATATTTTTCTTTCATTTCAACCAGCTCGGTTTTAATGATTTCCATGCGTAATCCTTCGTTTGCCAGAATATCTTTTAATCGAGCTATTAATTGCATTAATTCCTCATATTCCTGTTTTATTTTATCACGTTCCAAACCGGTTAAAGCTCTTAAACGCATTTCGAGAATTGCTTTGGCTTGTATTTCGCTTAAACCAAAACGACTGATTAATTCGCTTTGAGCATCGTTGGGCGTAGCAGATTCTCTGATTACTTTAATTACTTCATCTAAATGATCCAGAGCAATTAAATATCCTTGTAAAATATGGGCACGCTCTTCGGCTTTTCGCAATTCAAATTGAGTGCGGCGAGTAATAACTTCATGACGATGCTCAACAAAATTAGAAATTAAGTCTTTAAGGTTTAACAACATCGGGCGGCCTTTTACAAGCGCGATATTGTTGATGCTAAAAGAAGATTGAAGTTCGGTGTATTTAAATAATTTATTTAAAACAACGTTGGCAACTGCATCACGTTTTAAATCAAAAACTATTCGCATGCCTTCGCGATCGCTTTCATCCCTTATGTCTGAGATACCTTCAATAATTTTTTCGTTAACCAATTCTGCTGATTTACGGATTAATTCAGCCTTGTTTATTTGATAGGGAATCTCAGTTATAACAATTTTTTCTCTTCCTTTTTCATCAATCTCAATGTTTGATTTAGATCGGATAACTACTCGTCCTCTTCCGGTTTCGTATGCTTGCCTAACACCTTCGGTTCCGAATATAATACCTCCTGTGGGGAAATCGGGTGCCTTTACAAACTTCATTAACGCAGGGATATCTATATCTCTGTTGTCAATGTAGGCGATAGTTGCCTCAATAGCCTCAGTTAAATTATGCGGTGCCATATTAGTAGCCATACCTACGGCAATACCCGATGAACCGTTAATTAATAAATTTGGCACTTTACATGGTAAAACCGTTGGTTCTACTAATGAATCATCAAAATTTGGTCTGAAATCGACAGTTTCTTTTTCAATATCTGACAATATTTCCTCAGCCAGTTTTTTTAATCGTGCTTCGGTATAACGCATTGCAGCCGGACTATCACCATCAATAGATCCAAAGTTACCTTGCCCATCCACCAAAGTATAACGTAAACTCCAAGGCTGGGCCATCCGCACCATGGTATCGTATACAGAACTATCGCCGTGAGGATGATATTTACCAAGTACTTCCCCTACAATTCTGGCAGATTTTTTATAAGGCCTGTTACTCATTACACCCAAATCTAGCATACCGTATAACACCCTGCGATGAACAGGTTTCAACCCATCGCGCACGTCTGGTAATGCTCTAGATACAATAACCGACATCGAATAATCGATGTAAGCTGTTTTCATTTCTTCTTCAATGTTAATGGGAATTATTTTTTCTCCTTCTGCCATATTGTTAGTTAGTTAAATTTTGCACAATTATTGCCTTCTACAGACAAAGACCGAATTTACTTAGTTTGAGTTATAGCAAGGCTTTCAGCTTAGGTTATTTACTAACAAATTAAACAATTAGGTGTTGATAATTAAGGGTAATGTATTTAACTCAGAAGCATAGTATAATCATACATTTGAACATCTACTGAATGTTAAATGTTTACTTAAAAGAAGTAAATAAATAACTTAAAAAAAATAAAAACTATGGAAGCAAAATTTTCGCCCAGAGTTAAAGATGTTATCACCTATAGTCGCGAAGAAGCTCTTCGTCTTGGGCATGACTATATAGGTACTGAGCACCTTGTTTTAGGGATGATAAGAGAGGGCGAAGGTTTAGCTCTTAAAGTTTTGGCTCAATTAGGTGTAAACGCACAGGAGTTGCGTAAGCAAATTGAGCAAAATGTAAAAATAAGCACCAAACCTGTAACTAATATGGGAAACATACCATTGGTAAAACAGGCGGAACGCGCTCTAAAATTAACCTACTTAGAAGCTAAGGTTTTTAAGAGTAGTTTAATTGGAACCGAGCATTTAATGTTAGCGATTTTAAAAATTGAGGATTCACTGGTAGTGAATATTTTAGCCAATATGAAAATTGATTACGACGTGTTTAAAGACGAATTAGAAATTTATTTAGAAAACGGTGCAAGCGATAGTCAGGCTCCCCGTGCGGAATTTCCAAGTTCCAGCGAAGATGATATGGATGATGATTCCGGACCTTTCGGTGGTTCTTCATCCTCAAAAAAACAAGGCGATTCTAAATCTAAAACGCCTGTATTAGACAATTTTGGTAGAGATTTAACCAAAATGGCCGAAGACGGTAAATTGGATCCTATTGTGGGTCGCGAAAAAGAAATAGAACGAGTTTCACAAATCCTATCTCGCCGCAAAAAAAATAATCCCATTCTTATCGGTGAACCCGGTGTTGGAAAATCAGCTATTGCAGAAGGTTTAGCATTAAGAATTGTTCAACGAAAAGTTCCCAGAATTTTATTCGGTAAGCGTATTGTAACATTAGATCTAGCCGCGCTTGTTGCCGGTACTAAATATCGCGGCCAGTTTGAGGAGCGTATGAAGGCCGTAATGAATGAGCTTGAAAAGTCACCGGATGTTATCCTTTTTATAGACGAGATCCATACTATAATTGGCGCTGGTGGTGCTAGTGGTTCTTTGGATGCTGGTAATATGTTTAAACCGGCATTAGCAAGAGGAGAATTGCAATGTATTGGTGCAACTACGTTAGATGAGTATCGTCAGTACATTGAAAAGGACGGAGCTTTGGAACGTCGTTTCCAAAAAGTTTTGGTTGAGCCTGCATCTGCAGAGGAAACGTTCCAGATTTTAAATAATATTAAGGATAAATACGAAGAACATCATCGTGTTACTTACACTGAAGATGCTTTGAAAGCTTGTGTTTCGTTAACCCAACGTTATATAAGTGACCGTCACCTTCCTGATAAGGCAATAGATGCTCTTGATGAAGCGGGATCGCGAGTTCACATCAAAAACATTCACGTTCCTCAAAATATAATTGATATTGAAAAACAGGTAGAAGATATTAAAGAGGAAAAAAACAAAGTAGTCAGAAGTCAGCGATACGAAGAAGCTGCTCGATTAAGAGATACAGAACGTCAACTTCTTGAAAAACTAGATGCAGCTAAGTTACAGTGGGAAGAAGAAACAAAGAATCATCGAGAAATAGTTTCGGAAGATAATGTAGCAGAAGTTGTGGCCATGATGACAGGCGTGCCTGTTCAGCGTGTTGCACAAAACGAAGGTGAGAAACTAGGGGTGATGTATGATAATTTAAAAGGTAGAGTTATTGGGCAGGACGATGCTATTAAAAAAGTAGTAAAAGCTATACAACGAAACCGTGCCGGACTAAAAGATCCAAATAAGCCTATTGGTTCATTCATTTTCCTGGGACCTACAGGGGTTGGTAAAACACAATTAGCAAAAGAGCTTGCTAAATATTTGTTTGATACCGAGGAAGCCATGATTCGTATTGATATGAGTGAGTATATGGAAAAATTTGCGGTAACACGTTTAATTGGTGCACCTCCGGGATATGTAGGTTATGAAGAGGGCGGACAATTAACCGAGAAAGTACGTCGTAAACCATATTCAATTGTATTATTGGATGAGATTGAAAAAGCACATCCGGATGTGTTTAATTTGTTATTGCAAGCATTAGATGATGGTCAATTAACAGATAGTTTAGGAAGGAAAATTGATTTTAAGAATACCATCATTATTATGACTTCCAACATTGGTTCTCGTCAACTAAAAGAGTTCGGCCAGGGTGTAGGTTTTTCCACTGCCGCTAAACAAGCACGCGAAGACGAACATTCTAAAGGGGTTATTGAAGGGGCTTTAAAGAAAGCTTTTGCTCCCGAATTCCTAAATCGTATTGATGATGTAATTATGTTTAATTCTTTAGGTAAAGAAGATATTCATAAAATTATTGATGTTGAATTATCCAAATTATATAAACGAATTGAAGCAATTGGATATAAAATTACCATTACGGAAGAGGCCAAAGATTTTGTTACTGAAAAAGGTTACGATGCCAATTACGGTGCTCGTCCGTTAAAACGTGCCATACAAAAATACATTGAAGATCCAATGGCTGAGGAGATTATAAAATCTAAAATGACTGAGGGTGATACTTTAGAAGTAGGTTTTGACAAAGAAAAACAAGAACTAACAGTTAATGTTATTAAGAGCAATGAACCTGCTCCTAAAAAACCCAAAAAGGCTAAAGAAGATTAAAATTGAAACCCCGCAAAAGCGGGGTTTTTTTTAAGACTTTTCCTTCAAATTTTCAGGTAATTATAATCTAAAATAACAGAGGGTGATACTTTAGAAGTAGTTTCTGACAAAGAAAAAACAAGAACTATCAGTTAATGTTATTTAGATCAATGAACCTGCTCCAAATAACCCAAAAAAGCAAAAGAAGATTAAAATTGAAAACACGCATAAAGCGAGTTTTTTGTTGGAATTTTCCTTCAAATTTTCATGTAATTTAAATTGTTATTTAATCTTCATCAACTTATATATTCTGACGAAATTATTGAATTCACTTTTTTCTATTTAACATAATATAAATTATATAAATTTAATTTAAATTACAATTACTCCAGTTTTGTAAAAATATATGGTGTAAATTCAACAAAATCATTAACCAATAAAGTAAATCCTTTAACCTTGTTTGATTTAATCTTAAAAGGAATTTCTTTTATACCCATGGTGGGATCAGAATAAGAAATTAGAAAATTATTTGCTGCCGTGTATTCTACTTTGGCAGTCATCTCCGGGTGATTTTCAAATTTCATTATTAAGTTTTGATTTAATAATTCAATCGTTATTTTACCATATAACTCATTAGAATAAACACCACAGAATTCATTCACATCTATTGGCAACTTGTTTTTTTGAGCAACGACCTTATATAAACTATCAATTAAATTTTCTGAAGATTTAGTTTGCAAAATAAAACCCGATAAAGCTTGTTTACTGTAATTCTCATAAGGAACTTCTAAATAAGCATCCATTATCTGATTATTTAAAATTTGAAATAAACTTTGATTGTCATTGGTTGTAAGCACTACAACTCCAAGTTTTAATTCCGGTATAAACGCAACTGAAGATAAATACCCATTAACACCTCCGGTATGTGAATATAAAACATAACCTTTCCTGTCTTTAATTTCTAAACCTAGGCCATATAACGTAAAGTGATTTAAACGATTAAAACGTGGGTTTACCCCAACAATAGATTCGGGATTTCGGGTAGCGGCTATTGCTTTTTCACTAATTAATGGCGTATTATTAACCTTTCCGAAATTTAACTGAAGTTGTAACCATTTACACATATCAACAACATTAGAACTAATACTGGCCGCAGGAGCTAAATTGTCAAGTTTGGGAATACTTATTGGGGTTAGTTTTTTGTTGAACCACGTATAGGGTTTGGCGTAATTCTTAGCTTTTTCCAGTTCAACAGCCAGCATTAAGGTACTATTCATTTGTAAAGGCTGCAATATGTTTTTACGTATATTATCCTCCCAGCTCTGTTTGGTAGCAGCTTCAATAACTTCACCGGTAGTTAAATAACCGGCATTGCAATAACCCCATTTGGTTCTGTAATCGTAAACAGCATCAACTTTACTCATTTTGGCAACTATTTCTTCTCGAGTTAATTTGCTGGTCCAGTATGTAAAATCGCCCTGAAAAGTCTCAAATCCAATGCGGTGCGAAAGAATATCTTTTAGGTTAGCATTAACTGAAGCGTATTTATTCTTTAATTCGAACGATGGAATCCATTTAGTTACTTTATCGTCAAGCTTTAAAACTCCTTGTTGCTCCAACATTGCTGCCATGGTTCCAGTAAATAATTTGGTATTTGATCCAATCATAAACAACGTATTTTCATTTACGGATTCGTTTTTACCAACTTCAAGTATCCCATAGCCTTTACACCAAACTACTTTATCGTCTTTTACAATTCCGACAGCAAGAGCGGGAACGTTCCAATCTTTTATGGCCTGATTTATATATTTATCTAGGCTATCACTTATAAAGACAGGTGTTATGTTTGTTTGAGAAAACAATAAATTACCACACAACAAAAAGCTTGTTATTGCAACGATTTTAAAATTTAGTAACATATTATATGAATTATGAGTTATGAATTATGAGTTATGAATTATGAGTTATGAATTATGAGTTATGAATTATGAATTATGAGTTATGAATTATGAGTTATGAATTATGAGTTATGAGTTATGAATTATGAGTTATGAATTATGAGTTATGAATTATGAGTTATGAATTATGAGTTATGAATTATGAGTTATGAGTTATGAATTATGAGTTATGAATTATGAGTTATGAATTATGAGTTATGAGTTATGAGTTATGAATTATGAGTTATGAATTATGAGTTATGAGTTATGAATTATGAGTTATGAATTATGAGTTATGAGTTATGAATTATGAGTTATGAATTATGAGTTATGAATTATAAATTATGAGTTATGAATTTTAAAACTTTCGTATTGAAATTAAAACTTAACCCCTAACACCAGTATATCATCGATCTGATTTTCTTTTCGTTTCATCCAAAAATTTATTTCAGCAACCAGGTTTGCTTCTTGTTCATCAGGAGTTAATAATGCAATTTGAGTAAAGAACTCTTTTAACCGTTTAGAGGTGTATTTTTTATTTTTTTCTCCTCCAAACTGATCTTGATAACCATCAGAAAATAAATAAAAACAATCGTTATCCATTATTTTAATTTCATGCACTATTAAGTCCTCTTCCACCATATAATTATGCCCAATGGATGAACGAACGGAATTAAATTCTATAACTTCATGTTTTCTTATCAAAATCATGGGCCGGCCAACACCACAAAACTGCAATAATTTTGAATCGGTATTATATTTAATTAAGCCGCATTCCATTCCATCATGATTTTCCAATCTGAATACACGTTTAATAGACTCATCTACATATCTTAAAATATCTTTAACATTAGTATTGCCTTTATCTACTGCTTCATTTAATTTTTGTGTACATAAAACGGATGTAATAGCCCCCGGTACTCCATGCCCGGTACAATCGCCTGCTAAAATATAAACGTCATTTTGTATTTTATGATACCAGTAAAAATCACCAGCCACAATATCTTTGGGCTGATAAAAAATAAATGCATCTAACTCTTTTTTAATTTCTTTTATATCGGGCAAAATATTTTGAAGCAAACTTTTTGCATAAACAATGCTATCCGTTATTTCATTATTTTTATCAGCTAACTGCCTGGTTCTTTTTTCTACCAGCTGTGTAAGTTCTATCTCTTTGTCTTTAAGTTGAGCTATAATTTGCTGATTTGTATCGTTAACCCGATCAAATAAAATAGTGAGTAAGTTTTTAAGGATATGATTATTTGAATAGATTAAGTTAAAAAACACATCAGCAGAAACACAAAGCAATTCGGTGTTTGTTTTACTTATAATTTCAACTAAAATTATTCCATCTGTAAGTAAAGATCTTTCGCCAAAAATTCTACCCGAATGAAGAGAAACAATTTCTTTATCCTCATCGCAAATGGATATAATTCCTGAATACAAAAAGTAAAGGGTATGGTTAGTTTGATTTTTTTTTAATACAATCTCACCTGCATTATACTTAAGCTCATTAACCTGTATAATAAATTCATCAATTACCGAATCTTGAATGCCATTAAAAAATGGATTACTTTTAAAAAATTCTTTTATTTCTTGAATAGAAATCAAATTATTTCCAATGGGTAGATTCAATTAGCTTAATAATGTCTGTTTTAATATAATCAAGAACAGGTGCTAAAGAGTCAATATTGGGTGTGTTAGAAAAATAAAGAGCTCCCCTTATAAAATGATGTGAACTATCGGTAAGAAAAAACTGACAATTAGAAGCCGCGTTCCCTCCTATTTCGTATAATATTCCATACACTTTACTTTCTTTTTTATTAAAGAGCTTTTCATTTATGTATTGGGCTTTACTGGTATGTTTATAAACTAGGCTTCTGGAATCTTCAGTTAAGGTTTTTAAATTACTGTTTACCGGATTATAGCTGATATGAATGGTAGCGTTTAATTTGGGGTAAACAATATTAAACCAGCAATTATTGTTAGAATGATGCTTTGTAAAAACTGAATTTTTTGAAACTTCGAAAGTAAACGGACAAGAAGATACAAAATTTTGATATTCTGATTTTGGTAAAGTAATTCTAAAATAACCTCTTGGTTTTGGGGTATTCACTTCATCATTACTGCACGAAAACAGTAAAAGCGAAATAAATACTAGTATGTAGTTCTTATTCATTTATTTCGCTGGGCTGATTAACTATAGTAACTTTAACACGTTTTATTTTTCGTTTATCGGCTGCTTCAACCAAAAATAGTAAGCTTCCAAAACTTAATTTTTCTCCTTTTTTAGGTATTCTTCCTTTGTGTTCTATTATAAAACCTGCTAAGGTTTCAGCCTCACCTTTGGCTTCTTCAATTTCTTTGTCTTCTATAGAAATTATCTTAAACAAATCGTTGAGCGGAATTTTACCTTCAAAAACAAAATTAAAATCATCTAGTTTAGAGTACTTCAACTCATCTTCATCAAACTCATCATTTATATCGCCCAGTATTTCCTCTAAAATATCTTCCAAGGTAATAATTCCATACGATCCTCCATATTCATCAACCACTACAGCCATATGAGTTTTCTTGGTTTGAAATTCTTTTAAAAGGTCGTCAATTTTTTTGGTTTCCGGAACATATTGTGCCGGCCTGCTTAACTCCCACCATTTAAATTGATCGTCTTCTTCAATATGTTTTAACAAATCTTTTATTACCAAAATCCCGGTTATATTATCAAAATTTTCTTCGTATACAGGTAAACGCGAAAATCCCGAATCTAAAATAGTTTGTACAACTTTTTTAAATCCCCATTCTTTGTCTAATGCTACTACATCTATACGGGGAGTCATGGCTTGTTTAACGGTTGTGTTTCCAAAGCGGACTATACCTTTTAAAATTCGATGTTCGTTATCATGTTCTTTTCCCGGACCCGAAGTTAATTCCAGCGCCTGTTCCAAATCTTCAATAGAAATTTGATTAGAAGATGCTTTAACATTTTTATCAATTAGTTTAGTTGAAAACATCATAAAAGAACTTATCGGATAAAATATTTTTCGAAGTACAGAAACCGGATAAGCCATTATAGCCGCTACTTTTAGAGCATTGCGAGAAGCATAAATCTTAGGAACAACCTCGCCTGCTATTAGTAATAAAAACGTTACAACAATAACTTGAAAAAGAAAAGCGTATAACTGACTATCAAAAGAAAATAATTTTTTAAGGAGTATGGAAGAAAATAAAACGATACCGATATTGGCAAAATTGATTGAAATAAGCAAAGTTGCAATTAGCCTTTTGGTGTCTTTAATCAAATTAAGTATAATGTCATCCGACTTTGATTTTGATTTTCGGATAATATCCAGGTGAGAAGGTTCTAAAGAAAAAAGAGCAACTTCAGCAGCCGAAATAAATGCTGCGCAAATTAATAAAACAATCATTCCGGTAATGCTAATCATTACTTGCGGAGAACTAAGTTCGTTAAGTTTTATGAGGAGTGTTATAACCGAAGGATAACTACCGGGGTCGTCCAAAATTTAAAAGTTTAAGTTAAAAAGGCAAATCACCACTGCCAGAAAATTCATTGAAATTATAACCGCTATCTGATTGTCCTGGATTATGAGCAGTATTCCCTGTTTCTTGCGATGGGTTACTTTGGTGATCTCTTCTTAATCCGAGTAAAGTTATGGTTTCGGCAACAATTTCGGTTGTTTGTTTTTTATTACCGTCTTTATCTTCCCATTGTCTGGTTCTTAATTTGCCTTCTATATAAACCTGATTCCCTTTTTTAATGTACTTACCCACAATTTCAGCTAATCCTTTCCAAGCCACAATATTATGCCATTCGGTATGTTCTATACGAGTACCATCTTTGTCGCGATGATTTTCTGTTGTAGCCAATCTAAATTTAGCCTTAACATTTCCACCTTCCAGATTTCTAACTTCAGGATCAGTGCCTACATTTCCTATTAAAATAACTTTATTAATACCTGCCATAATTACTATACCAAATATAATAAAAATTAGAATTTAATTTCCTCTTCCGTTTCTGTATTAAAAAATCGGTATTCCATATAGTGATAAGAAGTAAATGGATTAACCTTTAAGTTTACTTTATATTTACTTGCCCACTTATTTTTTAGTTTGTTCCACCAAAATCCTTCATTTAAATGACTGGCCACAAAAGGATGGGTGTTTAAAACCAATTTTTTATGATTTAACTCTTCGGCGAGGTATTTAAGATCGTTTTCAATTTCATCAAGCAATAAAATAGATGCTTGAATCTCTCCGGTTCCGTTACAAACAATACATTTTTCGGCTGTAATTACGTTCATTTCCGGCCTAACTCTTTGGCGGGTAATTTGAACTAATCCGAATTTACTTGGAGGTAAAATTTGATGCTTAGCACGATCATACTTCATTTCCTCTTTTAATTTCTTAAAGAGAATTTCCCTGTTTTCCGAATTATGCAAGTCAATAAAATCTACAACAATAATCCCCCCCATGTCCCTTAAACGAAGTTGACGAGCAATTTCAATTGCGGCATCCATATTAACATCTAAGGCATTTTCTTCCTGGTTATTATCGGTTTTTGTTCTATTACCACTATTTACATCAAAAACATGTAGTGCTTCTGTATGATCTAGTATTAAATAAGCCCCATTTTTAAGTCCAATTTTACGACCAAAAAGGGCTTTAATTTGTTTTTCAACTCCAAAGTAATCAAAAATGGGTTGAGATCCTTTATAGTGCTTAACAATATTGGCCTTTTCGGGAGCAATATTTCCTAAATATCGATATATTTCATCGTAAACGGTTTGCTCGTTAACATGAATGGTGTTAAAACTATCGTTTAATAAATCTCTTAAAATGGCCGAAGTTCTATCCAGTTCACCTAAAACACGGCTTGGAATTTCAGTAGTCTCTTTAAGATTTTTGTAAAGTTCGTCCCACCGTTTTAATAAATCAGTTAAGTCGTTTTGAATTTCCTCAATAGACTTTCCCTCTGCAACTGTTCGGATAATAACACCGAAATTTTTGGGAACAATGGCCTCTACCGAGCGCTTTAACTTCTGACGCTCTTCTGAATTTCTAATTTTTTGTGAAATGGAAATCTTATCAGAAAAGGGTACTAAAACTAAATATCTTCCAGCAATCGAAATTTCGGAAGAAATACGAGGTCCTTTTGCAGAAATGGGTTCTTTGGCAACCTGCACAACTACTTCACTTACACCTTCTAACACGTCGGTAATTTTACCATCTTTTGGTATATCCTCCGCTTTATGAAAATTATTTAAAAGCGACTGATGCTGCTTTTGGTTTCTAACAAGTTTAGAATAATGTAACTGCGATTTAACCTGTGGACCCAAATCCAGGTAGTGCAAAAACGCATCTTTTTCGTAACCTACGTCTACAAAGGCAGCGTTTAAACCGGGCATAATTTTTTTAATTCTACCCAAGTATATATCCCCAACAGCATAATGGCTACTACGTTCTTCTCGATGAAGTTCAACTAATCTTCTATCGTGAAGCAACGCAATTAAAACCTCAGTTGCTGTTGAATTAATGACTAATTCAATATTCACAGCTTAAAAATTAATATTATTTAAATGAGATAAAAATGCCAAAACCCGGTGGTTTTCACCGGGAGGCATTAAAAATCAATTATTGAAAAATATTACTTTTTCTTTTTGTGACGATTCTTTCTTAGACGTTTTTTACGCTTATGAGTAGCGATTTTGTGACGTTTTCTTTTCTTTCCGCAAGGCATACTTCTTTAATTTAATTGTTATTACTATTTTTTAATTTCTCTATAAAATCATCAACTTCCGCATTTATAATTGCGTCGTTGCTCGTTTTCTTAAAAATTTCAAGTGTTTTAATAGCTTGTTCTCGTTTTCCTAAATTGGCATAGCACTCTCCAAGATAAAGAATAGCTTCACTGTTATTAGGTTCTAAAGAAATAACTTTATTAAAACGCGCAACAGCTTTTTCAAATTGTTGCGAACGGACGGCAAATATACCCATTTTAAATTGAGCTGCAACATTATTTGAGTCCTTTTGTATAACTTCTCTTAAAATATTTATGCCTTGCATAGGGTTTTCTCCTCCCCCTTCCATTATACAAGCGGCATATTCGATTTGATAATTGGGATTAATTGAATCTAAATCAATAGCAAGTTTATAAGCATTTGTGGCCTCCTCAATGGCCACATGTTTAACCTCCTGATTAGGTGCAAACTCAAAACCAATAAAGTAAAATTTACCGGTTTCGGCCCAATTTGCAGCTGTGTTAATAACAGTAGCTTTTTGTTTAAGCCAATTAGCAACTAAAAAAGGTTGTTTTAAATTTTTAAAAAAAACAATTAAACTGTCAAACTTAGACGGATCTTTAATTGAAATTAGACTTTTGTATTGACCCTGAATATGAGGTGATAATTTAGTGAATAATGAATCCAGGTATGACTGGTAAACCGAAGAATGATCGGCATGCTTTTCTAAATCCTGAGCATTATTTTTTTCGGAAACCGCCCCATTTGATTCAAGCTTACGGGGAAGTATATAAATTAGTAAAGTAAAGAATACCGCACCAATAATTAACAACCATTGGTTTCGGGAGAATGCATTCATCTATTTTTAATTAATCGATGTTTTCTTCTTTGGGTGCAGCCTTAACATTTTTCTTTACTCGCTCAACAAATACTTTTGCTGGCTTAAATGCCGGAATAAAATGTTCAGGAATAATTATAGTAGTGTTTTTAGAAATGTTTCTTCCTGTTTTTTGAGCACGTTTTTTAATAATAAAACTTCCAAAACCACGCAGGTAAACATTTTCACCTTTAATTAAAGAACCTTTAATTGTACTCATGGTAGCCTCAACAATTCTTAGTACATCATTTTTGTCTAAGTTGGTTTTGTTGGTAATTTCGTTTACAATATCAGCTTTAGTCATATTTTTGAGTTTGAGTAAATTATTCTTAAAACAAATAAAAACGGCTTTTGTTATATAACCGATAAACAAATATAATATATTGACAATTAAAAAGTTAAAAAATTGGGCTTAAATTATACTAAATCAGCATTATAAAGGTTAAATACATGGAATTTGTTGCCGAAATATTAAAATGGTACAGCTTAAATCGGCGAAAATTGCCTTGGAGAGATACAAAAGATCCCTATAAAATTTGGATTTCAGAGATTATACTTCAGCAAACGCGAGTAGATCAAGGGTTGCCCTATTATCATCAGTTTATTGAAAAATTTCCAACCGTAAAATCGCTTGCCAATGCTCATGAACAAGAGGTATTAAAATACTGGCAAGGTTTAGGATATTATAGCCGTGCCCGAAATTTACATTTAGCCGCTAATCAGGTTATTAATTTATTTAAGGGGAAGTTTCCAACCAATTACAATGAAATAATAAAGCTTAAAGGAATTGGTGAATACACTGCTGCTGCTATTGCTTCCTTTTCTTTTAATGAATCAAAGCCCGTTTTAGATGGTAATGTTTTTAGATTAATTTCGAGGTATTTTGGTATTGAATTACCTATAGACAGGCCTTCTACAAAAAAAGTTTTTTATGAAATTTTAAACGAATTAATTACGAACTCACCCCCTGCCCTTTTTAATCAGGCTATTATGGAATTTGGGGCATTGCAGTGCAAACCTGTAAGTCCCGATTGTTCAAAATGTCCTGTTGTATTATCTTGTAAGGCCTATAAAGATAAAATGGTAAATCGTTTACCATTTAAAGAGCAAAAAACTAAAGTAAAAACACTTTTTATTTATTATTTGATTATAAAAAATAAAGAACGCTTATGCTTTAGGAAACGTGAAAATAAAGGAATCTGGAAAAACATGTTCGACTTTCCGGCTATTGAAAGTGAAACTGAATTAAATACTAAACAATTGGAATTGGAGATTAAAAACAGATTTCCAATTAAGCACAATATTTCTTTTATTTTTAATTCCCCTCCTACTCTTCATGTTTTAAGTCATCGCAAATTACTTGTAAATTTTATTGAGTTACCGCAATTAAACGTTAAAAATAGTGCTTACGAAAAAGAAATCGAATGGCACAGTGCGCAAACAGCAATTAAATTACCTTTGCCACGCTTAATTGATAAATATTTAAAAAGTAAAAACTATTTTGATTAAAATTTCACTCGTATCCTATTTAAATTCAACCCCGTTTAGGTGGGGAATTGAAAACGCGCAATGTTTAAAGAATTTCGATTTATCAGTTGACTATCCATCTGTTTGTGCAGAAAAATTAATGAAAAACGAAGTGGATGTAGGATTAGTACCCATAGCAGTAATACCCGAAATTAAAAACGTTCGAATTATTTCCCAATATGGAATTGGAGCTTTTGGAAAAGTTGATTCTGTTTTAATGGTAAGTAACCAACCCATAGAAGAAATTAATTTAGTTAAACTCGATTATCAAAGCAGGACAAGTATTGCTCTTACCCAAATATTATTTAAAAAATTTTATAAGCAAAATGTAAGTTTTAAACCTGCAGATTATAACTATCTTTCCACTATTGAAAACGGTGAAGCGCAAGTGGTAATTGGCGACAGAGCGCTTGAGATTGCTAAAAACTATAAATATGTTTGGGATTTACCCGACGAATGGTATAAGTTTACTCAATTACCTTTTGTATTTGCTGCTTGGGTGGCAAATAAAGATATTGATGAGCAATGGATAAATGAACTTAATTTTTCTCTAAAATCTGGAATCGATAATCGTGAAATAATTATCCCTGATTTAGAAAAAAAATACCCCCATTTAAACATTAGAGATTACTTATTAAATAAAATAAAGTACGATATAAGTTCCCCGCCTTTCCAAAACGCTATTAAGAAATTTCATGATTTATTTTATAGTTTAGATGGATATTAACAAGTGTTGATAACTGTTTAAATTATTCATTGGCAAACGCTAAGCAAATAAATTATATTTGAAAAAATCAAACCCATTAGTATGATTAAGATTGCTGTTTTAATTGCTGGTATAATTACAGTTGCCCCTAATGTAAATTATGCCAAAACACTTAATATTCAGGAAAAAAAGAATGATAAAGGTAAAGAACAAGTAAAATTATTACTGGCAAAAGACAAGTATATTAACGGTGAGTATAAAGCCGCTTTAGATCTATATCGCGATTTGTTAGGTGAAAACAAAGAAGATGCAATGATTAATTACCGCGTTGGTCGTTGTTTACATGAATTAGGTCAATATCAAGTTGGTTTGGAATACTTTGAGAAAGCTTTCTCGCTTAAATCAGACATTGATTCGGATATTGAGTATTATTTGGGAAGGGCTTATCACCGAATTGGTCAAATTGATAAAGCGATTAAATCACTTGAAAATTTTAAAAACAAGGTGGGTGCTAAAAGAGCTAATCAATTTGAAGCCGACTGGTATCTTAACCAATGTAAAAATGCAAAAGAACTTATGGGGAAACCGGTGGAAGTTAAAATTGACAATGCTGGTGATAAAATTAATTCTGAGTATGATGATTATGCCCCCTCGTTATCCGCAGATGGTAAAACTATGATTTTTACTTCGCGCAGGCCCGAAACTAAAGGAGGCGGTATTGATGTTGAGGCGGACAGAAAATATTTTGAGGATATTTATATCACCACCTGGAACGAAGAAAAAAATATTTGGGAAGATGCCGAACAAATAAGAGGAAATTTAAACACTGAAGGTCATGATGCCTCTTTAAGTCTATCTCCCGATGCAAAACAAATTTTTATTTACCGAAACGTTGAAGATGAAACCAGGAGTGGTGACATCTGCATGTCCAAAATAAACGAAACAGGAAAATGGAGTGCGGCCCATCCAATCGAAAGTCCTATAAATTCATCTTACTTTGAAAGTTCTGCCAGTATAACCCCTGATGGAAATTATTTATATTTTGTTAGTGAACGTAAAGGCGGAATAGGAAATGGTGATATTTGGGTAAGTAAAAAAATTGGCAAACACGAATGGGGTGAGCCTGTTAATTTAGGTGCAATGGTTAATACCATCGAAGATGAGATATCTGTATATATACATCCCGACGGTAAAACTTTATTTTTTAGTTCTAAAGGTCATAATTCGATAGGTGGATATGATATTTTCAAGACAGTTAAAGATGATAAAGGCGTTTGGAGTAAGCCTGAAAACGTTGGATATCCTATAAATACTGTTAATGACGATTTACATTTTATATTAACCACCGACAACAGAACAGGATATTACAGCACTGTAATAGATGGAAGAGGGTTAGGAGAACGAGATATTTACAAAATTGATATGAGTAAGTACAAACTAATTAAGTCTGCAGACGGTTCTGATGCTCCTCATTTAGGAATTGTGCAAGGTAAAATAATTGATTCTAATACTGGGGTTGAAATGGAGGCTGAAGTTGTTATTGTCGATTCTTCAAGCAATACTGAAGTGGGTAAATCTGAAGCTAGTGATGGTAATTTTTTCTTTACATTACCGGTAAATAAAGATTATATTATTAAAATCAAAAAGGCTGGTTTCAAAGATAAAGATGAGAAATTTGACTTGAAATTAAATAAGAATAACGATACCCCAATTGTAAATAAAACCATTTTATTGGAGAAATAATTAAATTATGGTTTCTAATTTTTATAAAAGCTGACTTGTTCAGCTTTTATAATTTAAATTAGAAATTAAATAATATTATTATAAATAAAGACTAAATTGGATTATGGTATAATTTCCAAAACGTGTCTTTAATTATTTTTTTCCCTCCAAAATATTTCTTTCTGAATTTAAATCGCGATTAATTGCATAATGTTCTGAAAATTTATCTGGATAGCGTGCTTTTAACTTGTCAATATTAGTTTGCAAAATATCTCCCATCTCCAGATTAAGTTCTCTGCACAGTATAGCTACATACCACATTATATCACCAATTTCTTCTTTAATATTAACAACATCTAATTCCTTACCATAATAAAGGTGACGCTTAAAAGCATCTAAAATTTCACCGGCCTCAGTACTAATGCCAATTGCTCCATGTAATAAGTTCAAATCTTTCCCTTTTTGCACCAAAGTTCTTTCTGATTGTTCGATGTAATCTTTAATTTCCATAAGTATATTTTTTTTTAAAAATAGAGCTTTTATTAAGCTTTAACGTAATTAGAAATTTTGAGTTATTGACAAATTATCAAATCACAATATAAAGTAATGGCATGAAATACGTTCCAACCCAGACTATAATATATTCTTGATTATTAATAGTTTGTTTTTAACAAAAAACTTTTTAACATCAATAAACTCAAACTCAGTTTTATTGAAGATAATTTTTAGATAAAACCTAATAACCCAAAATATTTAACATACTTTTTGCCGATTGTTCTTTAGCAAATAAACGGGTGTTGATGTTTCCTTCTTCGTCTTTATCAATTAAAATGTGTTTGGGAGCAGGTATTAAACAATGTTGAATACCCCCATATCCACCTAACGATTCCTGATAGGCGCCAGTATGGAAAAAACCTACTAATAGCGGGTTTTTAGGGTCGTATTTAGGCAAGAACACCTGATTGGTATGCGATTCGGTATTGTAATAATCATCACTATCGCAAGTTAATCCTCCTAAAATTACCCGATTGTATTCTTCTTCCCAATTATTTAAGGGTAATAAAATAAACTTTTGATTTATGCCCCAAGTATCGGGCAAAGAAGTAATAAACGAGCTGTTTATCATATACCAGCGTTCGTTATCGTTTTGTTCTTTTTGATCGATTACAGACAATAAAGTTGCCCCACTCTCCCCTACTGTAAAGCTTCCAAATTCTGTAAAAATATTAGGTTCCGGCACTTTATATTTCTGGCATTGAATTTTAATTATTCCTATAATTTGTTCGGCCATGTATTCGTAATCGTAATTAAAATCTAAAGATGTTTTAATTGGAAAACCACCACCAATATTTAAACTATCTAAAGTAGGGCAAACTTTTTTTAACTCGCAGTACATATTAACACAACGGCTCAATTCACTCCAATAATAAGCGTTGTCTTTTATACCGGTATTAATAAAGAAATGCAACATTTTAAGCTCTATCTTCGGATTTGTTTTTAAACGTTCTTTGTAAAAATCCAACATTTCGCTTGCTCTGATCCCCAGGCGAGAGGTGTAAAACTCATTATCCGGCTGCTCAAAAGCGGCAATTCGCATACCTAATTTAAAGCCTCTTTTAACATGCTTTTCATAATAGGCTAATTCGGCTTTATTGTCTAAAACGGGTATAACATTAAATCCATCATTTATTAATTCACTTACGTATTGAGTATAAAGCGGTCGTTTGTAACCATTGCAAACTACATATTGTTGTTTACTAAATTTGCCTTCTTTGTTTAGTTCTCTAATAATTGGAATATCGAATGCAGACGATGTTTCTATATGAATATCATTTTTTAATGCCTCATGCAAAACAAATTCAAAATGCGAACTTTTAGTGCAATAACAATAATTATAAGATCCTTTATAATCATGCTTTGCAATGGCAACATTAAAAATACGTTTGGCTTTTTGTATTTGGGAGCTTATCTTTGGCAAATACGTCAGTTTTAGCGGTGTACCGTATTTCTTCACAATATCCATTAAATGGATATCATGGAAATAAAGTTCGCCATCTATAACGTTAAATTCCTCTTGAGGGAACTCAAATGTTTGTTTTACTAATTCTGAGTATTGATTTTTCATAAAAGTAAGTGAGCTACTTGGTTTATTTTTTGCGAATGTAAGTAACTTACTTGAGTTTTTAAACAGTTAACTTAAATTTAAAATAACATGCATAATAAAGTAAAATTCATTGAAGTTAAATCTGAAATCGGTGCCGGAACCAGAGGGGCCAGTTTAGGAGTTGATGCTCTTAAAATTGCTTCTCTTGATTTTGGAAGTAGTTTGTTTAAAAAAATACCGAGCGTAGAAGTACCTCATGAAAACCAGCTTTTATTCGATAGTCCCAGATACCCATACGCTAAACGTATTCCGGGGGTATTAAGTATGTGGACAAAAGTATCCAACGAAGTATCTAAAGTGTTAAAAGACAATGATTTTCCGGTTGTATTAGCCGGAGATCATAGTAGTGCAGGCGGCACTATAGCCGGCATTAAAAAGGCTTACCCCAAAGCAAAACTAGGCGTAATTTGGATTGATGCTCATGCTGATATTCATACCCCATATACCACACCTAGTGGAAACATGCATGGAATGCCTTTAGCTGCTGCTTTAAATGAGGATAATGCGTCAAACAAACTTAATAAACCCGATAAAGACACTATCGATATATGGAATAAAATGAAAAAAATTGGAGGTGCTTCTCCAATGATTCAATACTCTGATTTAGTTTATATTGCCTTAAGAGATGTTGAACCCGAAGAAACGTTTCTTATTAAAAAAAATAAAGTAAAAGTATTTAGCACTGCTGAAGTTCATCGAGATGGAGTTGAAAAAATAGCTAAGGATGCCCTGCAGTATTTAAATAAATGCACCCATATCTATGTTTCATTTGATGTGGATTCGATGGATTCGAGTATCAGCAAAGGGACGGGTACCCCCGTTCGGAATGGTATTACCGAAAAAGAAGCCGGAAGTTTATGCGTACGTTTGGTTCAAAACGAAAAGGTGTGTTGCTTTGAAATATGCGAGGTAAACCCTACACTGGATAAAGAAAATTTAATGGCTGAAAATGCCTTTGAAATATTACAAAGAGTTGTTTCTCAGTTGGTATAAAGTTTATGGAAATCATTAATATTCTTAAAAGCGAAACGGCTTTAGTTTTACGAAAAATTATAGGGGAATCTCCTTTTGCCGAACCAGTTTTTCAGAAAACCAAAAAAGAATTTACAGGCGATTTTACCCTTGTTGTATTTCCATACACAAAATTAATAGGTAAAAGTCCGGAAGAAACTGCTCATGTAATTGGCTCGGATCTCCAAAAAAACAGTAAGGTAATTTCGGGTTTTAACGTAATTAAAGGTTTTTTAAATCTTGAAATCTCAAAAAAATACTGGTTATCTACTTTTACGCGAAATCCGGTTTACTTAAATCCCCCTCCCACAGGCGAAACCATTTTGGTTGAATATTCATCACCTAATACCAACAAACCACTTCACTTAGGGCATGTTCGTAACAATTTACTGGGACTATCGGTATCAAATATTCTAAAAGCGGCCGGACATAAAGTGCTTATGGTGAACCTTGTTAACGATCGTGGAATTCATATTTGCAAAAGTATGATGGCCTGGCAAAAATATGGAAATGGCGAAACCCCTCAATCGTCCCGAATAAAAGGCGATCATTTAGTAGGAAAGTATTATGTAGAATTTGATAAACATTATAAAGAAGAGATAAATAATTTAATAGAAAGCGGCGTAAGTAAAGAGGAAGCAGAAAAAAAAGCTCCATCTATGCTGGGGGCTCAGGACATGTTGCGTAAGTGGGAAGCTGGTGATCCCGAAATTGTTGCTCTTTGGAAAACCATGAACGAATGGGTGTATCAAGGTTTTGAGATCACTTACAAAAAACTAGGCGTTAATTTCGACAAAACCTATTATGAAAGTAACACCTATTTGTTGGGTAAAGAAATTGTAAAGAAAGGATTGGATAATCGGGTATTCTTTAAAAGTGATGATGGTTCGGTAAGAATTGATTTAACTGCAGATAAACTGGATGAAAAAGTTTTATTAAGAAGCGACGGCACCTCTGTATACATAACTCAAGATTTAGGAACTGCAGTAGAAAGAGCCACAGAATGGAACGCTAATAAAATGGTTTATGTTGTTGGAAACGAACAGGAATACCATTTTAAAGTGCTCAAATTAATTCTGCAAAAGTTAAATTACACATGGGCCGATGGTATTTACCATTTAAGCTACGGTATGGTTGAGCTTCCGCATGGCAAAATGAAATCGCGAGAGGGAACAGTTGTAGATGCCGACGATTTAATTGATGAAATGGTAAAAACAGCAGCACAAATAACTAAAGAACTGGGTAAAATTGATGAGTTAAGTGAGTTAGAAGCTGAAAAACTTTTTAAACAAATTGGATTGGGTGCTTTAAAATACTTCATTTTAAAAGTGGATCCCCGTAAAAAAATGCTATTTAACCCCGAAGAAAGTATTGATTTTAATGGCCATACCGGACCCTTTATTCAGTATACCCATGCCCGTATAAAATCCATTTTAAGGAAAGTGGGTAAAGGAAGTAATGATCATTCAGATGAATTGGATAAACTTATATCTGATAAAGAAAAAAGTTTACTTATTTTGTTGGAGGAATATTTTGAAGTAATAAAAGATGCTGCCCTAAATTACAGTCCGGCCCACATTGCTAATTATATTTATGAGTTGGCAAAAGAATACAACCAATTTTATCACGATCATCATATACTTAGAGAAGAGAATCTATTATTAAAAGATTTTCGTTTAAACGTTACGCTTAAAACCGGAGAGGTTATAGCGCATGGAATGTCCTTATTAGGAATAGAGGTTCCGGAGAGGATGTAATCTCATAAACTAAAAAAACCTTAAAAAATTAAGGTTTTCTTATGGGGTAATTAATAATGTAAAGTTTGAGGTTAATGTTGAAGAAAAAATTCATCAATGAATTCTCTGATGCACCCTCTTCCACCTCTGGTTTTTAAAATAATCTGCGCTTTTGATTTTATAGCATCAACTGCATCTGCTGGACAGGCGGTTAAACCAACATTATCAAAAATTTCGGCATCATTTAAATCATCACCTATATAGGCCACTTCGGAAAGTTTAATTTTTTCTTTTTTTAACCACTGATTTAAGATAGACATCTTTCTTTCATTTCCCGAATAAAAATAGGAGGTATTTAAAACACGGGCTCTTTTTTCGATTACTTTTTCGGTTAATGCATTGGAGAGAATACCAACCGGCATTATGGATGTTAATTTTTTTATTGCTAAACCGTCTTTTGCATTAAATACCTTTAACTCGTCGCCATTTTCGGTATATATAATTCCGGCATTGGTCATTACACCATCCACATCTAAAACGAGCATTTTAATCGATTTTGGACTAATGGATTTATGGCGCGCTTTAATATCTATACTAAGAAGCTGATCAATAGAGTATTTAAAATAACGGGAGAAATGAATTAAATCGTCAATATCCGGATTTATTTTTTGCTCAATTATTTCTTCGTATCGTTTATGAGGGTATGGATATTCAGATAAAAATTTTCTTTTATCAAACTTTAACTGTGATGTTAAATGTTGAAGATTACCAATTAATAACTTTTTATTCATCTCTATTTATTAAAATTTATCTGTTGTTCAATCTTTTTAGGATTTCAATTTCATTATCCTTATCCTCAATTATTCGTTTTAGCGTTTCAATTTCTTCAACCAAACCCGATATTAAATTATTAAACTCCGATTTTTCATTGGGTTCTAAACGTTCGATGTAATAAGGAATTTCCACATTTTTTTTAGTGGAATTTCCATCTATTCGAGAATTTGTAAAAAAGCTATATAATGGGATACGTAACTCTTTAGAAATTTTTTCCAAGGTTTTTATTTCTAATGCATTCTTTTCGAGTTTGTTTTTAAACTCATTTGGAGTAACCTCAATTTTTTCAGAAATATAATCAATACTAATCCCCTTTCGTTCCAGATAATTTAAAATTCTTTGTCCAACACTTTCCATTCTAATTTTGATTGAATTTACTTACAAATTTTTCCTGAAACTGCTCCCATTTAACCTGAGCAAAATCTTCTTCCACAAAATAGCGCATGTACATTTCGATGTTTTCCACCGATAAATAACCCTGAACCGGACTTAACATATTGTATTTTTCATCTAAAAAAACGGTAGAGGGATAACCCATTTTACCGTTTAATAAAGCAACAGCCAACTCGTGAGGGGCACTTTTTTTGGAGGGATCTGTTTTTTTAAATACATGATTTTGAAAGACAATACTATCCGACATTTCAGCATCCAATTTAACCGCGTAAAAGTTTTTATTTATGTATTCTATAACTTTTGGATTTTCGTAAGTACTTGCATCCATTTTTTTACACCATCCGCACCAATCCGTATAAACATCAATTAAAAATTTCTTTTTAACTCCCGAATCATTTAGCTTTACCGCTTCGGTAAACGAAATCCAGTTAATACCATCCGATTTTTTTTTATTCTGACAAAACGAAAATAGGGGGATGAATAAGGCGATATAAAGCAGTCTTTTCATGTAAATAAATTTTATATTAATATAGCCAATTATTTTACTTCTTGCATTAGTTTCTTAACCAGTGGAGATATTATAATCATTATAATGCCTGCAACAAGCGCATAAAGGGCTAATTGTTTATATCCATCGGCATAAACTACCAGTTTTTCCAAATTTGTAGAATTTTCGGAGGCTTCAGAAATATTTGCTCCCAAAATACCCGCAAAATATTGACCGTATGCACTAGCCAAATACCACATTCCCATTACCACTGCTTGAGTTTTCATTGGGGATAGTTTAGACATTACAGAAAGCCCAATAGGCGATAAGCATAATTCACCAAACGTAATAACAAACCATCCAAACGTAAATAAATCTAAAGAGGTTCTTCCGTTAGCATCAGCAAAAAATTTAGTGTAATAAAAAATATAAAACCCGGCTGCCAAAAACAAAAAACCAAGTCCGAATTTTACTATTGTGTTAGGTTCTATATTTTTTTTAGCCATCCAAATCCACAAAACACCTAAAACAGCAGCAAATATTACTACAAAAAGAGAATTTGCTGAGTTATTAACTCCATTAGGGTCTAGTTTTACACCCAGTATAGTATCATTTAAATTGTTGGTGGCAAATAAGCTTAAAGATCCACCGCTTTGTTCGAAAAAAGACCAAAATACTATTGAAAAAAACATAAACACCAGAGCAGCTATAAGTTTTTTGTTTTCGGCCGCAGTAAAAGAACGCATTTCGTAAAAAAGATATAGTAGCGCAATAGGACCAATGGCATACATAAACATATCGGTATATTCAGTTTTGGAAACCATTATCATAATTACCGGAATAGCTATTAATGACCCCAGATAAGTTAATATTTCGATAATACGTTTTTTAGAGACATCCATACCAGCTATTGGAGATAGACCTATAGGCCCAAGGCTTTTTTGGGTGCGAACAAAAGTTAGCAAGCTAATAACCATCACAACAGATGCGAATCCAAATCCAAAATTCCATCTTAAGTTTTCGGGTATAATACTTTGAAATAAATTTCCGTTGGCAACAGCAATGCAAATATAACCTCCAATTAAAGCACCTAAATTTACACCGGCGTAAAACAACGAAAAACCGGCATCGCGACGGGAGTCGTTGATACTATACAACTGACCAACAATAGAAGAAATATTAGGTTTAAAAAATGCGGTTCCAATAATTATTAAACTAATGCCCAAAAAGAAAAACGATTTGGGGTCTAGCGATAGGGTTATGCTTCCAATAATCATTAATATGCCACCCCAAAACAGCGATTTACGATAACCTAAGATTTTATCGGCAAAAATACCTCCAATAAATGTGAAAGCATAAACAAAGGCCTGAGTAGCTCCGTACTGAAGATTAGCTACCACTTCGTTCATTCCTAATTGCTGAACCATAAAAACAACCAGCATACCACGCATTCCATAGAAACTGAATCGTTCCCACATCTCACTAAAAAACAAATACCACAATTGCTTGGGATATTTGCCTTTAAAATCCTGAATTTGTTGTATGCTTTGGTTATTTTCCAATAAGTTGTGTAGAAAAAATTAATTAACGCCGTGCATCATACGTTTTAACATGGGTCGTAATAAAACCAATATAAGAGCCGCGATTCCGGTTAAAACCACAAATACCATAAAAAACTCATACAAGTTATGGATTTCAAATCCGGCAAAAACGGGGTTGGTAGCACTAATCTGATTTTGGTCTAACAAGGAAAGTTGTTCGGAAGTTGGAGTGATTTTTTTATCAAGAACTGCTTGTAAGTCAATACCTAATTCTTCTGCTTTTTTAAACTTATCTCCTGTTGCAGGCAAAATAGAACCCAAGGTACCAGCCAATGCATAACCTGAGGCATTAGAAAGGAAAAACACTCCATAAAGTAACGAAGCAAATCTTTTAGGAGAAAGCTTTCCAACTAAAGACAAACCAATTGGAGATAAGCAAAGCTCTGCACATGTTTGAATTAAATAAAGTAGAATAAGCCATTTAATAGCCAATAATCCGTTATTTCCTAAATCTTTTACATTATTTGCAATAATAAAGTAACTTACTGCAATAAGCAACAAGCCCATAGCTTGTTTCATAGGCGATATAGGTTCGCGATTTACTGATCTCAATTTGTCCCATAACATACTAAAAGGTACAGCGAACATTACCACAAATAAACCATTAAAAATTTGAACCATAGAGGGAGGCATGTTCCAACCAAAGAAATTTCGGTCGCATTGATTATCGGCAATAAAAGTTAAGGAAGATCCCGCTTGTTCAAAAGCAGCCCAAAAGAAAATAACAAAAAAGGCTACAATGTATATTACAATAATACGCTCGCGTTCTACTTTAGTTAATGATTTATCAGATATAATTAATCCGGCTAATGTTAAGCCACTCGCGTATATAATTGGATAGATAACTGTTTTTACAATATTAGTTCCGGATATAAAATAACGAATAGAAAAAAACAAAACTATAAATGCAATTACGGCTGTAAACAAGGCTTTAGGGGTAAACTCAGCTTTTTCGGCTTCGCCTTCCTCAAAATCTGAGTTATCTCTTTTAGAGGGTAAACCACCCAAAGGCTTTCCTTCGGGAGTAACAACATATTTATTTTTTAATGCCCAAAAAATAATGGTACCTAATACCATAGCAATACCAGCAGCAAGGAAACCCCATTTAAAAGCATGCACGTCTCTTATTCCTCCTGCATCTTTAACATCGCCAACAATCGGACAAATTAACTGACCTAAAAATGCACCCAGGTTAATACCCATATAAAAAATAGTAAAGGCAGTATCTAATTTAGATTTTTCTTGTTTGGGATATAAGCTACCCACCATGCTGGAAATATTAGGTTTAAAAAAACCATTTCCAAAAATAATAATGGTTAAAGCTGTCCACATTAAAGTGGTTGCTAAACCTAAGTTAGAGGCAAAAATACTTGCACTGGCAAAAAGAAAAAATTGCCCAATTGCCATCATAATACCCCCAAGCATAATACAATTACGATTTCCAAAAAAACGATCAGAAATAAAACCACCTAACATGGGAGTTAAATAACATAATCCTAAAAAACCTCCATAAATTAACGAAGACTCTTCTTCTTTCATCATTAAAGAGTTTACCAAGAAAAGAGTTAAAAGGGCTCGCATTCCATAAAAATTGAAACGTTCCCACATTTCGGTTCCAAATAAAACCCATAATCCTTTTGGATGTTTAGCTGCTGAATTTGACATGCTTAAATTTAATTTTGTTAATACGCTCGCAATTTAATAATTTTTAAGAAAGTATTGGTTAAAAAATACCTAAGCGGAATGGTTAAGTTTTAGCCCTTTAAGCTTATATTTAAAGCCAATTTACCTCTATGGAACAAAATTTTGCCTCCAATGCTCAGGCTGTTGATGCATTTAAAGAAAAGATAAACGAACTACGTAAGGAAATATCTAAAGTAATTGTAGGCCAAGATGAAATAGTTAAAGACGTTCTAATTAGCATTTTTGGCAAGGGTCATTGCCTTTTAGTAGGAGTGCCCGGTTTGGCTAAAACACTATTGGTAAATACTATTGCCGATGTGTTGGGGTTAAGTTTTAACAGGATTCAGTTTACCCCCGACTTAATGCCCTCTGACATTATTGGTTCAGAAATTTTAGACGAAAGCAGAACATTTAAATTTATTAAAGGTCCTGTATTTTCTAATGTTATTTTAGCCGATGAAATTAATCGTACCCCTCCTAAAACCCAGGCCGCATTGCTGGAGGCCATGCAAGAAAAATCGGTAACTGCGGCCGGACAGCGATATCTTTTAGACAATCCCTTTTTCGTATTAGCTACTCAAAACCCAATAGAACAAGAAGGAACTTACCCCCTTCCCGAGGCTCAATTAGATCGTTTTATGTTTAATCTTTGGCTTGATTATCCTAAATACCACGAAGAACTTTTAATTGCCCGAAATACTACCAGCGGAGAATCGGTTCAGTTAAAGAAAATATTAAGCGCTTCTGAAATTGTGTTTTTCCAAGATCTTGTTCGAAAACTCCCTGTAACCGATAATGTTCTGGAATATGCAGTTAAACTAACGGTTAAAACACGTCCGGGTTCAGAATTTGCCCCAGAGTTAATTAATAAGTATATATCATGGGGTGCAGGTCCCAGAGCCTCTCAAAACTTAATTGTTGGTGCTAAGTGCCATGCCGCATTAAATGGAAAATACGCACCCGATATTGAAGATGTTAAAGGTATTGCAATCCCCGTATTACGACATCGTTTAGTAAGAAATTACATGGCAGAGGCCGAAGGAATCTCAATTGAAAGTATCATTAAAAATATATTATAATGGCTAAAAAAAACCAGGCTAAGTCAAATGCCAAATCATCATCTAAAGCAAAAAGTGCAAAATCAAAAAGCATCTTAAATGATTCATCGATTGATTTTTTAACTAAATATATCAATAATGCTGCCCCAACCGGTTTTGAAAGCGAGGGACAAAAGCTTTGGTTAGATTATATTAAACCCTATATAGACACCTATTTTGTAGATAATTATGGAACTGCTGTTGGAGTTATTAATCCTGAAGCAGAATACAAAGTTGTAATAGAAGCACATGCCGATGAGATATCGTGGTTTGTTCATTACATAACGAATGATGGGTTTATTTATTTAAGGAGAAACGGCGGGAGTGATCATTTAATTGCTCCTTCTAAAAGAGTAAACATCCATACCGATAAAGGAATTGTGAAAGCTGTTTTTGGATGGCCTGCTATTCATGTTCGGGATGCAGCTAAAGAAGAAACACCAAGTTTAAAAAACATTTTTCTGGATTGTGGATGCAAAACTAAAGATGAAGTTGAAGCCCTTGGGATACATGTTGGTTGTGTTGTAACCTACGAAGATGAGTTTATGACCCTTAACAACCGGTATTTTTTAGGCAGAGCCTTAGATAATAGAATTGGCGGGTTTATGATTGCAGAAGTAGCCCGTTTGTTATCTGAAAATAAAAAGAAACTTCCATTTGGCTTATATATTACAAATTCAGTTCAGGAAGAAGTTGGTTTGCGTGGTGCCGAAATGATTGTGCAAACGATTAAACCCAATGTTGCTATTGTTACCGATGTTTGTCATGACACTCAAACTCCCATGATGAATAAAATCAGCAATGGTGATTTATCTTGTGGTAAAGGGCCTGTATTAACGGTTGGTCCGGCAGTACAAAACAATTTATTAAAACTAGTTCAGGATTCTGCTCATAAAAACAATTTGCCTTTTCAAAGAGCAGCGGTAAGCCGTGCAACCGGAACCGATACAGATGCATTTGCTTATGCTACAGGTGGAGTTCCATCGGTATTAATTTCTCTACCATTACGATATATGCACACCACGGTAGAAATGGTTCACAAAGACGATGTGGAAAACGTTATAAAGTTAATTTATCAATCGTTATTAAGCATCAAGAATAATCAGGATTTTAGATACATTAAATAAAATAAGTTGAGAGTTATAAGTTGAGCGTTAAAAAAGAAATAAATCTTGCATTATCCTCAAGTCTTAACTCTCAACAATCAACTTAACATGAAATCTTTCTATTTTATCATCGCAGTTCTATTAATTTCTTCTTGTGCTCCAAGCCATTTTGTTAAACCGCTGGCTAAGAAAGAGAAACAAGTTAATTTGGCTTTAGGGGGTCCCGTTATTTCTAATTTAGGTTTCCCAATGCCTATTCCATTTATAAGTGCCACTTACGGACAAGGATTAGATAGCGCAACCACTGTTTATGGAGGAGTAAATTTAACATCGGCGGTATTTGGAAATTTTCAAACACAATTAGGATTAAACCGGGCATTAACTTTCTGTAAGGGCAAATCACCTGGTTTCTCAGTTTCGCCGTCTATTAATTTAATTGTTAGAGATTCCAAAACCATTGCTTTTTATCCACAATTAGATTTAAATGCCTGGTGGGATTTTGGTGCTTCTAAACAACATTACATTTACGCCGGAATTAACAATTGGTTTGAATTAAAAACCATTCGAGCTCATGAGCAACCTCAATCCACTAACCTTATTTTTAGTCCACAATTAGGAGTTCTGTTTAGCAAAGGTACCTGGCGATTTAATATGGAAACCAAGATGATTGGACCAAATTTATCCAATAAAGATATTGTAGTTGATTATGTTAGTCCGTTAAGCCGAACTGGTGCATTAGGCTTTTATTTTGGTGTATCTAAATCATTTAAATAAAATGAGAACTTACTTCATACTTTTATTAGTAATTACAACATTTTGCGGATGTCAGCGATTAGACCCCATGATGTTTAACAACGATAATACCATAACCGAATATAAGCGAGATCAGTTTCTTAAAGATGTTGATTTTATACTCGACGACTCTTATACCATTCCCAATAATTTAATTACAGAAATAATATTAGAATCGAAAACAGAAAAAGAAAAAACGCCTACAAAAATATATGCAACCTATATTGGTGATCTATCGAAAATTTCTACCGATACAGTAATTATGTATTGCCATGGAAATAAATGGCACATGGATTTTTATTGGCAACGAGCTAAACTTTTAGCCAATGTAGGAGGCAAAAATCGTTTTGGTGTAATGATGGTAGATTACCGTGGATATGGATTATCAGAAGGAAAGCCAACCGAAGATGGTATGTATGCAGACGTTGATGCCTGTTTAAAATGGTTAAAACAAAAAGGTTTAAGTAGCAATCGCCTGGTTATTTATGGTTTTAGTTTAGGTTCGGCTCCAAGTTGCGAATTAACTGCCCATCCAAGAAGTTTAACCCCCACTAAATTAATTTTGGAGGCTCCATTTGCCTCATCGGATGTTTTGGTTCAAGATGCCAGCAAACTGGCCCTTAGTCCGAAATTTTTAGCTGATACTAAAATTGATAATGCCGAAGAAATAAAAAATGTAAAACAAGACTTATTTTGGATTCATGGCATAGCCGATGATTATTTATCATACAAAACGCACGGACAAATTATATACAATAATTACAGAGGCTCCTATAAAGAAGCTCATTTAGTTGATGGTGCAGGGCATGGATCTGTTCCAAACACATTTGGATTTGAAAATTATAAGAAAGCATTGGAAAAATTTATTAGGAGATAAATTTATTGTTTTGTTAGAGGCGTTTATTTTAAAAAATAACAATAAACGAAATTAAGAATTACCAGCTTAAAACGATTATAAAACAAAGGGGATTAAACATTCAATTCATTCTTGCCAAACATTCACCAAATAACCTCTTATGTTAAGTATCTTTTAAATGCAAAGGATGAACACTCCATTCATGCACCCTTTATTTTTAATCTATACACAGAAGTAATATGCGATGAGAATCCTTTTTATGTATTTGAGCAATTAGAAGGTATTAGATCCATCTTACTTAAATCAAATAAAACGCTGAATATTGAGGATTGGGGCGCAGGAAAAGGAGGTTCCTACAAGCGAAAAGTAAGTTCAATAGCATCAAGCAGTTTAAAAAATGCAAAGTATGCACAGTTATTGTTCAGACTTGTAAATCATTTTAAACCCCAACAAATTATAGAACTAGGTACCTCGCTCGGAATAACAACTATGTATCTGGCTTATCCCAGTAAAGATAGCAGCGTTACCACTTTTGAAGGTTCAAACGAAATTGCATCTATTGCAGAACTTAATTTTAAACAACTCAATCTAAATCATATTAGCTTAATAAGGGGCAATATGGACAACACCCTAACAACACTTCTAAAAAAAATAAATAGGGTTGACTTTGCTTTTATTGACGGAAACCACAGTTACGCTGCAACTATTAATTATTTTAACAATATATTGAATCATACCCATCCAAATTCAATATTGGTTTTAGATGATATATATTGGAGCAAAGAAATGACAAAAGCATGGGAGGAAATTAAAAAAAATCCTAAAGTATCTTCTACAATTGATTTATATCAGTTAGGAATTGTATTTTTAAATAACGATTTAACTAAACAACATTTTAAACTTCGATTTTAATGGAGGAAATTATTAAACTGGAGAACATTTCAAGAACCTATAAAATTGGAACTGAAACCGTTCATGCATTAAGATCGGTTACCTTAAACATTAACAAAGGTGAATACGTTGCTTTAATGGGACCTTCCGGTTCGGGTAAATCAACATTAATGAATATGCTGGGTTGTTTAGATACCCCAAGCGGTGGCACTTATATTTTAAATGGAAAAGATGTAAGTAAAATGCCCGATAATGATTTAGCCGAAGTGCGCAACAAAGAAATTGGTTTTGTCTTTCAAACTTTTAACCTGTTACCCCGAAATACAACTCTTGAAAATGTTATGTTGCCCCTAATTTATGCTGGTTATTCTAAACCAGAACGTCAAAGGCAAGCAGAAAAAGTATTAGATCAGGTTGGTTTAACTAACAGAATGCATCACAAGCCAAATGAATTAAGCGGCGGTCAAAGACAAAGAGTAGCTATTGCCAGAGCGCTCGTAAACAATCCCTCTATCATATTGGCTGATGAACCTACCGGTAACCTCGATACCAAAACATCTGTAGAAATTATGGGCTTATTTGAAGAAATTCACACACATGGTAATACTATAATTTTAGTTACGCACGAAGAGGATATTGCGCTGCATGCTCATCGTATTATTAGACTGAGGGATGGCTTAGTTGAAAGTGATAAATTAAATGAAAAAATAACAAAAGTTAAGGAACGTCAAATCGCCTAGAATTTTTAATTCAATTAATAAATAGAATCTTTTTCCTTTCTTAAAGGTGTTGATAAAATGCCTTTTTAGTTAATATGTAAAGCGGATAATGAGCGAATTTAAATATTCCCTTTTTATCTTTGTATACCTTACCAATTATGGAAAACTTTATTGTATCAGCACGAAAGTACAGGCCCGCTATGTTTAATACAGTGGTTGGTCAGTCTTCCATTACCAATACCTTAAAAAATGCCATAAAAAATAACCAATTAGCCCAGGCCTTTTTATTTTGCGGGCCTCGTGGAGTCGGAAAAACAACGTGTGCCCGTATTTTAGCTAAAACCATTAATTGTTTTAATAAAACTCCCGATGGTGAAGCTTGTAATCAATGCGAATCGTGTGTTTCGTTTAATAACGGACAATCATTAAATATATACGAACTAGATGCGGCTTCAAATAACTCTGTTGATGACATCAGAAGTTTAATTGAACAAGTTCGTTTTGCTCCTCAATTAGGCAAGTATAAGGTTTATATTATTGATGAGGTTCATATGCTTTCGCAGGCTGCTTTTAACGCTTTTTTAAAAACACTGGAAGAACCCCCCTCCCATGCTATTTTTATTTTGGCAACTACCGAAAAACATAAAATTTTACCCACTATTTTATCCCGCTGTCAAAAATTTGATTTTAACAGAATTACGGTTGATGATATTAGCAAACACCTGGCGGAAATAGCCCAAAAAGAATCCATTACAGCAGAACCGGATGCTTTACATATTATTGCCGCAAAAGCAGATGGTGGATTACGTGATGCACTTTCCATGTTCGATCAACTGGTAAGTTTTAGTGGTGGCCATTCCTTAACCTATCAGTCGGTTATAGAAAATCTTCATATTTTAGATTACGAATATTATTTCAAAGTAGGCGATTGCATGCAAAAGGGAGACATCCCTGCAATTCTTCTCCTTTTTAACGATATTTTATCAAATGGATTTGATGGTTTACAATTTATTGCCGGTTTATCCGAACATTTTCGTAACCTTTTAGTTTGTAAAGATCCTCAAACGGTTAAGTTATTAGAAGTTGGTGAAAATATTAAATCAAAATATTTACAACAAGCAGGGTTAATTCCACAGGATATTCTTTTAAAAGGAATTGGAATTTGTACCAAAACCGAAATTGGATTCAAAGCCTCTAAAAACCAACGCTTATTGGTAGAATATGCCTTGTTGCAAATTGTTTCTTTAATGCACCAACCCAACGGGGACGAAAAAAAAAATGACCAACTTGTCATAATTGACACTTCTGGCGCATCTTTAAATCCGCAACCTACACTAAAAAAGGAACCTATAGTTGTTCCTCCTTCTAAATTGGAAAATCAGGTTGTTAAACTGCAGGAAAAATTCACCACCGCAGTAAAAGTTCAGGAAGCGCCCGGGATGCCCATAATTGAGTTAGAAAAGGGCACTCAAAAAATACCTCAAAAGAATTTCACTACCGGAATTTCAATAAATCAATTTATTAATCCTGCAAAAGAAAATCAGCTTCAGGAACCACAACCTAAAGTAAAATTGCCCGAAGAGGCATTTACACCCGAACACTTTAATATAGTGTGGAATAAGTTTGTAACCTTAATGCAAAACCAAATGCGTTTTAGTGTTGTAAATGCATTGACTACAACTAAACCCCTAATTGAAGGAAGCAACATTACACATACCGTGGGAAATAAAATTCAGCTAAATGAAATAGAAGAACTCAGAGATACTTTAGTTCCTTATTTAAGAAAGGAACTAAACAATTATTCGGTTGCATTAATTGTTAATATAAACGAAGAAGTAATAAAAACAAAAGCATATACACCACAAGACCGATACGCTAAATTGGTGCAAAAAAATCCATTATTAGCCTTATTAAAACAAAAACTAGATTTAGATCTCGAATTTTAAATTATGAAGAATACATACTTTTTAGTCCTTTTTTTATTTTTTTATTTCACTTTGTCAGCACAGCAATTTACCCCCCTTCAGTCACCACCAAAATTAAAGGTTTTACAAAATTTAAACTTTAACGTAAATTACGACAGTGTTCCGGGCGATCCTCTAAAAACGAGAATCTATACTTTAAATAACGGGCTGAAGGTTTTTATATCAGTAGTTAAAGACCAGCCTAAAATACAAGGATATGTGGTAATTAAAGCAGGAAGCAAAAACGATCCTCCTTATGCAACGGGTTTAGCTCATTATTTGGAGCACATGTTATTTAAAGGCACAACCAACTTCGGCACTTTGAATTATGAGAAAGAAAAACCTTTACTTCAAAAAATCGAGGATTTATATGAAGTTTACCGAAAAACTTCGGATATAAAAGAGAGAAAGAAAATCTATCACGAAATAGATTCGGTATCCGGTATTGCTGCCCAATATGCCATTGCAAATGAATATGACAAAATGATTGCGGCCATAGGGGGTGAAAAATCTAACGCATACACCTGGTTCGATCAAACCGTTTATTTCGAACAATTTCCTTCTAACCAACTTTTTAATTGGTTAAGGCTTCAATCCGATCGATTCAGAAATCCTGTTATGAGAATTTTTCATACTGAGTTGGAAGCTGTATATGAAGAAAAAAACATGTCGCTTGATGATGATAACGACAAATTAATGGATGAATTATTTGCAAATCTTTTTAAAAATCACACCTACGGAACACAAACTACTATTGGCACCATAGAACATCTTAAAAATCCATCTATTGTTGAAATAAAAAATTTCTTCAAAAAATATTATGTGCCCAACAACATGGGGTTGGTTTTGGTGGGCGACCTAAATCCGGATGAAGCAATAAAGCAAGTTGCAATTTCATTTGGCTCAATGGTTAAATCCGAAGTGACCGATTTAAAGTTTGAGCCTGAATCTGAAATAACAAAGCCAATTGAAAAAAATGTTATTGGGCCCGAATCGGAAAGTGTTACCTTGGCTTATCGATTTGGAGGAGCTAATACCATTGACGCAGTGTTTCTTCAGCTTGCTGGAGAATTATTGTATAATGGAAATGCAGGACTTTTAGATGAGAATATTAAAACTGCTCAAACGGCCTTAAGTGCCAGCGCATATCCTTTTATTTTAAACGATTACTCTATGTTCGCTATTGATGGCCAAAATAAGGAAGGGCAGAAATTAGAAACAGTAAAAGATTTACTTTTAAAAGAATTGAGCAAATTAGCGGATGGAAATTTTAGTGATGAACAATTTAACGCAGCAAAAACAAACTTAAAACTTAAGTACGAAAAGCAATACGATAATATTGAAAGCAGAGGATCCTTATATGTAGATGCTTTAGTAAAAAAGCAAGACTGGAAAACGTATTTTAATAATATACAGAAGTTACAAAGCGTTAATAAAAATGATTTTATTTTGTTTTGTAAAAATGGTTTTAAAAACAATTATGTAGTTGTTTACAAACGAATGGGAGAAGATCCCAATGTTGTTAAAGTAGAAAAACCTGAAATAACACCCGTTGAAGTAAATCGAGATGCTAAATCTGAATTTTTTAAGAACTTAGAAACTACTCCTGTTTCACCAATAAGTCCAAAATTTGTAGATTTTAATAAAGTAATTGCCAAACAAAAAACAAAAAACAATCAGGAATACTGGTTTGTTAAAAACACCAGTAATTCGCTTTTTAAATTTTATCTCGGATTTCCTTTTGGAAAATTAGATGAACCGTTACTTGATCTTAGTATTAAATATTTGATGTTGGCCGGTGATCAAAACAACTCCGCCGCTCTTCTTAAAAAACAAATGTATCAGTTAGGATGTAACTGGAATCCGATCATACAAAATCATAATTTTTTTATTGAAATTTCGGGACTATCAGAAAATTACGAAAAGGCTATTAGCTTAGTATACACATGGCTTAAACAAACAGCCAGTAAGCCAGATATATTCAGCAACTTAATTAACGACTATCAAAAAGAGCTTGATAATCAATACACAGATAAACGCTTCTTACTTTGGAATGGTTTACTAAATTATTCGCTCTATGGAAAAGAATATGCTTCAAAAATATTCTTATCTAAAGAAAAGGTTGGATTATTAAAGATTGAAGATCTTTTATCCGTAATAAATAAATGCTTTAATACCCCTGCTACTCTTATGTTTTATGGAAACACGGATCCTATGTCGCCTCTTAATCGTTTAAATGGCAATTTCGGAAAAAATGAATTAAAGCCTTATATACCTTCCATCCATCTTCAACCACAAGCTATTAATTCGCCTAAAGTATACTTCCTAAATTATGAAATGACCCAAGCCGATCTTTTATGGGCTTCTACCCTTAGTAATTTTAACCCTGATTTTTATGCCAATGGCACCTTGTATAACGAATATTTTGGGGGAGGAATGGCTGCAATTGTATTTCAAACACTAAGAGAATCAAAAGCTCTTGCTTATTCCGCTCGTTCGGTTATTCAATTCCCGGAAAGAAAAGAGGATTCTTTTTTAAACATTGCCTACATTGGAACACAAGCCGATAAATTAAAGGAAGCCTCTGCTGGTATGCAGGATTTACTCAAAACAATGCCAACTGCTCAACCCACTTTTGATGTAACCAAAAAAGTTCAAATGCAGAAAATCATTTCATCGCCAATTGTAAAAGAACAGTTGTTATTGCAACATTATGCCTGGAACAAACTGGGTATTAATAATGATTTTCATCAATTACAATATAACATATTAAACAATGCCAGCTTAAATGCGCTAAGCGATTTTCAGTTAAAACATATACAACCTCTTAATTACAATTTAATGGTTGTAGGCGATAAAAACAAAATTAATTTTAAATCTCTGGAGTCATTTGGAAGTATAACTGAACTAAACATTTCCGATGTTTTTGGAAAATAAAATTTTTGTTTAAATAATTAAACTATAAATCTAAATTTGCAACAAAATAAACAATCTAAATAAATAAATTATGTCAAAAATTAAAGTAGCCAATCCGGTTGTTGAGTTAGATGGTGACGAGATGACGCGCATCATATGGAAATTTATTAAAGACAAATTAATTGTTCCATACCTGGATGTTGATATTAAATATTACGATTTAGGAATGGAGTATAGGGATGAAACCAACGATCAGGTAACTGTTGATGCGGCTAACGCTATAAAGCAATACGGTGTTGGCATAAAGTGTGCAACCATAACTCCTGATGAAGCCCGAGTTAAAGAATTTAACTTAAAACAAATGTGGAAGTCTCCAAATGGAACAATCCGCAATATATTGGATGGTACTGTATTTCGCGAGCCCATTGTTTGTAAAAATGTACCTCGTTTAGTAAGTAACTGGACTAGCCCCATTATTGTTGGTCGCCATGCTTTTGGTGATCAATACAGGGCTACCGATATTGTTTTAAAAGGAAAAGGTAAGTTAACCTTAACTTTTACACCCGAAGACGGTAGTGCACCCGTTACACACGAAGTATATAATTTTAAAGGGAATGGAGTTGCAATGGGTATGTACAACACTGAAGAATCGATTCGAGGTTTTGCTCATTCCTGCTTTAATATGGCTTTAAGCAAAAAATGGCCTCTCTATCTTTCAACCAAAAACACTATTCTAAAAAAGTACGATGGTTTTTTTAAAGATATTTTTCAGGAAATATATGAAGCTGACTATAAAGCAAAGTATGAAGCAGCCGGTATTGTTTACGAACATCGTTTAATTGATGATATGGTAGCTTCCGCTTTAAAATGGAACGGAAACTTTGTTTGGGCTTGTAAAAATTACGATGGAGATGTTCAGTCAGATTCTGTTGCTCAAGGTTTTGGATCGCTGGGTTTAATGACATCTGTTTTAATTACTCCGGATGGAAAAATTATGGAGGCAGAAGCTGCTCATGGAACAGTTACCCGACACTACAGAGATCACCAAGCAGGTAAACCAACTTCAACCAATCCAATTGCTTCCATTTTTGCTTGGACTAGAGGCTTAGCATTTCGTGGAAAATTAGACAACAATCAAGAACTTATTAATTTCTGCGATGCTTTAGAACAAGTTTGTGTTGAAACTGTAGAAAGTGGTAAAATGACTAAAGATTTAGCTGTTTGTATTTATGGTAATAAAGTAAACCATGGCGAACATTACTTATATACCGAAGAATTTTTAAGTGCAATAGATGAAAACCTAAGAAAAAAATTAGGTAAATAATTTTTTAATTCTTAATCTGCAATTTAAGCTGCCCATTCTTGTGGCAGCTTTTTTTTTAATTACAAATCATTATATGATCGTTATCATGAAATAGTATGCAGTACTAATTAAAAAAATGAGAGAAATCATTTTCATGAAACTTTCAACTTTCTTCATCAGTAAATGGAATTCACTTTAATAACTTTACCATCGTAATAAGTTGAAAAACATGAAATACATTAAAACATTCTCAGAAATAAGTATTGAAGATATAGGTTTAGTTGGCGGAAAAAACGCATCTCTTGGCGAAATGTATCGTAATCTAAAATCGAAAGAAATTAATATTCCGGATGGATTTGCAGTTACATCAACAGGTTATTGGTCATTTATCAATCATAATAATTTATTTGATAATTTAAATTCTGTTTTAAATGAATTAGATACCGATAATTTTAACAATTTAAGTTTAGTAGGACAAAAAGCTCGTAACGAAATATTAAAAGCAGAGTTTCCTTCTAATTTAAGAGAAGATATATTAAATGCTTTTACTGCCTTAAAAAAATTAACTGGTAATAATAAAAGCTTTGCGGTAAGAAGCAGTGCAACGGCTGAAGATTTACCAAATGCGAGTTTTGCAGGACAACAAGAAACCTTTTTAAATATAAATGGAAATGATCAACTTCTGGAAGCTTGCAAAAAATGTTATGCTTCTTTATTTAATGATCGTGCAATAAAATATCGAATAGATCAAGGTTTTGAGCATATGAAGGTTGGATTATCTATTGGTGTACAATTAATGGTTCGTTCAGATTTAGCCTCTTCAGGAGTTATGTTTACCATTGATCCCGATAGCGGCTTTGATAAAGCTATACTGATTTCAGGTGCCTGGGGTTTAGGCGAAAATGTAGTACAAGGTAATGTTAATACAGACGAATATCTGGTTTTTAAACCAACCTTATATTCCGCAAAACAACCGATTATATCTCGCAAAATGGGTAGTAAATTAAAAACAATGGTTTTTAAAAATTTTACAAATAACGTTTCCCCGGGTTTATATAACGGTATTGTAAATTTGGATACACCTGAAAAAAAACAAAATTCATGGACATTATTAGATAATGAAGTTATACAATTGGCTAAATGGGGACTCTTAATTGAAAAATACTATAAAACTGTAATGGATATAGAGTGGGCTAAAGACGGGGTAGATGGGCAAATTTATATTGTACAAGCCAGGCCTGAAACTGTATATAAAAATAAAAGCATAACCAGTTATACCGAGTATACATTAAAGAATGAAGGAAAAATTATGTGTATAGGTAGTGGAATTGGCAATAGAATTGTATCCGGAAAAGCGCGTTTATTGAAATCGCCAAAAGAAATTGATTTGTTAAAAAAAGGAGAAATACTGGTAACCGAAAGAACTGATCCTGATTGGGATCCCATACTTAAAAAAGCGGGTGGTATAATTACCAATCAAGGAGGAAGAACCTCACATGCAGCAATTGTAGCCCGTGAATTAGGTGCAGCCGCTGTAATAGGAACAGGCAATGCAACGGATACAATTGTAAATGGACAGGAAATTACATTATTGGCAACCCATGGCAGTAAAGGAATTGTTTACGATGGTTATTTAGACTGGAAAGAAGAAACCATATTTCTTACAAAACAAGATAAACCTAAAACAAAAGCAATGTTAATTTTAGCCCATCCGGAAGAAGCTTTTAAACATTCCTTACTTCCTAACGACGGTGTTGGACTTCTACGAATGGAATTTATTATTAACAACGCTATTGGTATTCATCCAATGGCTTTAATTAATTGTGATAAACTAAAAAATAAAAGCACACGCGATAAAATAGAAAACCTAACTGCATCCTATACAAACAAGTCGGATTACTTTGTTCAACTTTTATCTGAGTCCCTCGCTAAAATTGCTGCTGCCTTTTACCCAAAAGAAGTTATTGTCCGCTTAAGTGACTTTAAATCGAATGAATACGCCAATTTGTTGGGAGGTGACGAATTTGAACCACATGAAGAAAACCCTATGATTGGATTAAGAGGTGCTTCACGCTATTATAGTCCACTTTATAAAGAAGCATTTATATTAGAATGCAAAGCCATTAAGCAGGTAAGAGAGTTAATGCAATTATCGAATGTAAAAATAATGGTTCCTTTTTGCAGAACAATAGGTGAAGCAATTAAAGTGCTTGAGATTATGAAATCCTGTGGTTTGGAAAGAGGAAAGGATAATCTTAAAATATATGTAATGATTGAAATTCCTAGTAATGCAATTTTAGCGGATGAATTCTCTAATTATTTTGATGGTTTCTCAATAGGGTCAAACGATTTAACACAATTAACCTTAGGTGCAGACCGTGATTCGGAGTTGCTTATGGACATTTTCTCTCCATTTGATCCTGCAGTTATGAAATTAACGGAAATGACAATAGAGAAAGCTAAATCATCCGGAACACCGGTTGGACTTTGTGGTCAGGCACCAAGCGATTATCCTGAGTATACAGAATTTTTAATAAAAAATGGAATTAACAGCATATCATTTAATCCGGATGCCATTATTAAAGGCATCGAAAATATTTTGAAAGCAGAAAATAAACCACTTTAAAAAACTTAATATGAGCACAAGCATTCAGGAAATATTTAATTTATCAAACAAAGTTGCAATAGTTACTGGTGGCGCTATGGGCATTGGTAAAGGAATTGCATTAAGATTATCGGAGGCAGGAGCATCATTATTAATTGCAGATATATATCCGGCGAAAGAAGCTGAAATAGCTTTAAATGAAATTAGGAGTAAAGGCGGGAATGCAGAGTATTTGGAAATAGATTTAAGTAAAACTGAAAATCTTCAGTTAGTTGTAAATGAAGCATTAAAACATTTCGGCAATATACATTTCCTGATTAATAATGCGGGAATATTTAATTATATGCCAGTTACAAATTTGAATGAAGAACTATGGGATAAAACCATTAATCTTAACTTAAAATCTGTTGCTTTTCTTTCTAAACTGGTAATGCAACATTTAATAAACACTAAACAAAAAGGAAAAATTATAAATATTTCTTCTGTAGATAGTTTAAAGCCTACGGGTAATTTATCGCATTACGATGCATCTAAAGGGGGTGTTAGAATGCTAACCCGTTCTTTCGCAAAAGAAGCCGGAAAATATGGTATAACGGTTAATGATATTGCACCTGGCGGGGTTAACACTCCCGGCGCACAAAAAATGATGGGTACAAGCTTAACAACAGAACAAACTGAGACCCTGAAGAAACAATCGGAGGCGTTTGTTCAAATGATACCTTTGCAACGCATGGGAGAACCTGATGATATTGGAAAAGCAGCTTTGTTTTTATGCAGTGCTGCTGCAGACTATATAACCGGAAGTACATTAATTGTTGATGGTGGCTTATTGTTAATGTAGATTTTTTCAATAAAAAAATCCCGGCCTAAACCGGGATTTATATCAATCATAATTTTCAAATTAATTATTTAGCCTAATTAATTTATCTGCTTAAATAAAGGTTTCTTTCACCGTAAACTTTTTGAAAAAATTCATCTTCTAAATTTTCAATAAAATAAATCGCCTCACCGGTTGATTTCATTTCGGGACCTAATTCCTTGTTTACATCTTTAAATTTTTCAAAACTAAATACGGGAACCTTAATTGCAAATCCATGTTTCTTAGGTTGAAAATTAAAGTCTTTTACTTTTTTATCGCCTAACATTACTTTAGTTGCATAATTAACGTAAGGTTCATCGTATGCTTTTGCAATAAAAGGAACGGTTCTGGAAGCACGTGGATTAGCCTCAATTACATAAACAACCTCATTTTTAATAGCAAACTGGATATTAATAAGCCCTTTCACTTTCATTGCTCGGGCAATTTTATGCGTAATTTCCTCAATTTGTTTGATTACATTTTCACTTAAGTCGAATGGAGGTAAAACCGCATTACTATCACCGCTGTGAATACCTGCTGGCTCTATATGCTCCATAATACCAATTATATAGGAGTCTTCACCATCGCAAATAGCGTCTGCTTCGGCTTCTATAGCTTTTTCTAAGAAGTGGTCTAATAAAACCTGATTACCAGGCAAATCTTTTAAAAGGTTAACTACGTGCTGTTCTAGTTCCTGTTCGTTAATGACAATCTTCATACTTTGGCCACCCAATACATAACTCGGTCTAACCAAAAGTGGGAAACCTAACTGGCGTGATAATTCTACAGCCTCATCTGCATCAGTAATAGTACCAAATTTAGGGTATGGTATATTAAGATCTCTTAATAAAGTTGAAAAACGGCCCCGGTCTTCTGCTAAATCTAAACTTTCGAAAGAAGTACCAATTATTTTTATACCATATTTATCTAACTTTTCAGCTAATTTTAAAGCCGTTTGTCCACCTAACTGCACAATAACTCCTTCCGGTTTTTCAAGCTGAATTATATCGTAAATATGTTCCCAAAAAACAGGCTCAAAGTATAATTTATCTGCAATATCAAAATCAGTGCTAACGGTCTCCGGGTTACAGTTAATCATTATAGTTTCGTATCCAGCTTCTTTTGCCGCTAGTACACCATGAACACATGAATAATCGAATTCAATTCCTTGTCCAATTCGATTAGGACCGGAGCCAAGCACCACTATTTTCTTTTTTCCGGAAGGAACCGATTCGTTTTCTTGTTCAAATGTAGAGTAGTAATAAGGTGTTTTAGCTTCAAATTCGGCTGCACAAGTATCAACAAGTTTGTAAACTCGATTAATATTTAAATCGGTACGTTTTTTATAAACCTGACTTTCTAAACAACGCAATAGATGAGCAATTTGTCTATCAGCATAACCCTTTTGCTTAGCCTCCAACAACAACTCGGTTGGTATACTATCCAAACTATAAGTAGAAATTTGATTCTCCAGCAGAACCAATTCTTCTATTTGGTTAAGGAACCAAGGATCTATTTTGGTAAGTTTATAAATTGTTTTAGCAGGTATGCCCAGTTTAAACGCATCATAAACATGGAATAGACGATTCCAGCTTGGATTCTTTAAACTTTCGAGCAATTGTTCCTGATTTTTTAATTCTCTTCCATCTGCACCCAAACCATTACGTTTAATTTCCAGACTCTGACATGCTTTTTGAAGTGCCTCCTGAAAATTTCGTCCAATACCCATGGCCTCTCCTACCGATTTCATTTGTAAACCTAAATGCCGATCGGCACCTTTAAATTTATCGAAGTTCCAGCGAGGTACTTTTACAATAACATAATCTAAAGCCGGCTCAAAATAAGCAGAAGTTGTTTTGGTTATTTGATTTTTTAATTCATCCAGATTATAGCCAATGGCCAATTTAGCGGCAATTTTAGCGATAGGGTATCCGGTTGCCTTGCTGGCCAATGCAGATGAACGGGAAACACGTGGATTAATTTCAATAACAATAATCTCCTCTTCATTATCCGGATTAACCGAAAATTGAATGTTACATCCACCGGCAAAATGACCAATACCATTCATGCATTTTATGGCCAGATCACGCATTCTTTGGTAAGTAGTATCACTTAAAGTCATGGCTGGAGCTACTGTAACCGAATCGCCGGTATGGATTCCCATTGGATCAAAATTCTCAATAGAACATATGATAATAACATTTCCTAAATTATCACGTAACAATTCAAGTTCATATTCTTTCCAACCTAAAATACTTTGCTCTACCAAAACCTCGTGAATGGGCGATGCATGTAAACCGTATTGCAATGATTTATCAAATTCCTCACTGGTGTATACAAATCCTCCACCAGTTCCGCCCAAAGTAAAAGAAGGACGAATTACCAATGGAAAACCTATTTCCTGAGCAATTTCTTTACCTTCTAAAAAAGAGGTAGCCGTTCTTCCCTTACAAACCCCTGCCCCTAAATCTAACATGCGTAATCGAAATTTTTCACGATCCTCGGTTGTTGAAATAGCGTCTGTATTAACCCCCACCATTCTAACTCCGTATTTTTTCCAAACACCGTTTTTCTCACAATCCATAGCAAGGTTTAAGGCTGTTTGTCCGCCCATAGTAGGCAAAACGGCATCCACCTTATGTTTTTCTAAAATTTCTATTATTGATTTACGGTTAAGGGGCTTTAAATAAACATGATCGGCGGTCATAGGATCCGTCATAATAGTAGCCGGGTTCGAGTTAATTAAAATAACTTCAATTCCCTCTTCTTTTAAACTTCTGGAAGCTTGTGTTCCCGAGTAATCGAATTCGCAAGCTTGTCCGATTATAATTGGCCCACTTCCTATAATTAAAACGGATTTTATTGAATTGTCTTTAGGCATAAAGCGTTTTGGTTGGATAAATTGAGCGAAGTTACGTATTATAAAATCGTTTTTATTAAATCATTTTTTAACAAAAAAGGGGAATATTGAACAAAATATACAGAATTAACATTTCGTAAAATTCTATTTAAAAAATCAAAATACTCACCTTTTATAAATCAGATGTTAATTATTTAACTGATGAAAGCATGATCGTTGTTAATTGAAATAAACAGTTAATGACAAATACACCAATAATTGAATAAGACTTTCTAATCACTCTACTTGTAAAATGGTGTTTTGGAATATACTTAAACAAGCTTTTGTTTCCATTTTTCGGGAAAATAAATACTTTTTCTTTCGACAAAATTCATACAAACCATAGTTGTAGTGGCATTACTAACCTCAATATCATTTTGATATAATTTATAGCCTAACTTAAAACTTTTACTACCAATTTCATCCAGCCATACTTCGCCAATTATATAGTTATCAAATAAAATAGGCTTCAAATAATTAATGTTTACATTGGCAACAATTATACCTTCTTCCAGCCAATTATGGTCTTTACCAATTAATTGATTAAAAAACGAAATGCGGGCTTGTTCGAGATAGCTTAAATAAACTGCGTTATTAACATGACCATACAGATCAACATCGTTAAAACGTATTTCTATTTTTGAAATTATTTTTTTCATACCGCATTTAATTTAATTTCGATTCCCATTAATACTTTTGTAATTATAATCGTGTAAAATAAATAGCAAATAAAAAAACACAAAGAACACAATTCCGGCCTGTGTTTCCAGCATAGATTCAAACATAAACCCTATAACTGAAATTATTAATAACACGAATAAAAATCGGTTTCCCGTTTTTATGGCATTAAATATTCCGCCAAGTAAAAGAGCAACTAATATTAATAAACCCAATATTCCATTAGCCAACGAGGTTTGCAAATATTGATTGTGTGCATTAAGCGTATATTTTGCAGCAAATAACATATTTCTGTTTTTATATTCCCTTACTAATTCTTCCTTAACATCTCCAGGTCCAAAACCCAGGAGTGGGTTCTGCCTAATCAAGTAAAATGACACTTTCCACACCTCTATTCTTTCGTATGCAGTAGAGGCCTGAACGCTCTCGTCTTTTTGTTCGTTTAAAACAAATGCATTTCGTATCCGCTCTCTTACTTTGGGCAATAATAATGAAGTTAAAACAATTAAAAATAAACTTCCCACAATTACTTTTAATACTTTTTTATTTTCAATAGTTGAATATAGTTCCCAAATAAAAAATGAAAAAACAACAAAGGCCGTTATAATACCCGCCCTCGATAAGCATAAAATAATACCAAATAACATTAAACCGGCAGCTATCCACCAGATGCTTTTACTCCTCATTTTTTTTGAGAAAAGTATAAAAGACAAAGCAAAAGTTAAATAAGAGGAAAAATAAGACGTATGAATATGTGAGGAGAAATTTCCATAAAAGAAACTATCCATTTCTCTTGTTAAGTAGAAGCGATATATTGAGGCAGCCAAACTAAGTAAAACACCTAAAACACAACCCTGAATAAAAGCTTTCTTAATTTTTTCTAGGTATTCGTAGCCGATTAAATCAGTTCGAATAAATATAGGAATTAGTAAGAAGGATAGTTTAGTCTGCAAATCAAATAAGGCCGATTTAGAATTATCGCTATAAAAAAAACCCATTACCTGAGCCCCAAAAAACAATAAACAAAGCCATACAAAAGGAGATTTTATTTTTTGAACAAAATCAGCTCGGAATCCATTACTTGTAATGGCCAGAATGAGGACTAAGGCAAGTATAGGGACTGTTAGCTTTTTAGAGAGCGGCATAGTAAAGGCTGCAAGGGCCAATAAATCGGCATACCAAAATTTTAATTTATTTTCGGAATTATGCTGCATAAAAGTACTTTTGTAAAATTAACAAATAAAGGTATTGCGATTAAGATTACTTAAAATATTAGTTTTTGCTATTTCTGGGTTTTTAATTTTTAAAAGCATCAACTTTGGTATATCTAAAAATATTGCTAACTGCTGGAGTAATCAGTTTACGATTAATAAAGGTGATACGCTTACTATTTATGCAAATCCGATTAAACCCCAAAAAAAAAGTTTTTTAGTTATATATGATATTCATGACAGGGCTGTAGATTCTGTTTATATCGATTTATCTGCTCGCATACCTCAATCATATGACGAATGGATTAAAGGACAAAACTTTTCGGGAAAAGTAAACTATAAATGCAACCTTGCACCTGGTGTATACCATTTAGAAAAACATTTCAGCTTTTGCGTTCGCAATCCGGAAGCGGATATAGAAATTATACTGCCCCATCTTTTTCAACTTTGCTCAAGCAATACTACGGGGGCTAGTTTTTTTAGTCCTCTTACAAATAAAAAAAGCAAACTTAACTTAATTAATTCCAAAAGTAACATACCCTTTGTAATTAATTACTCCAAAACATCCTTTAAAATAGCTGATTTACAATATTTATACAACTTTTTAGAAATAAACTTACCTAATAAAAAAATTGGATTTATAAGTGATATGGATTTAACGAAAATGAATCCATCAAAAACTTATATTTTCTACGGAAATTATTCTTTTATGGAAGTTAATACTGCTATTGCAATAAAAGATTTTGTTTTTAAAGGTGGTAAATTAATAATTGCCAGCAGCTCTATCATGAACAACAAGGTTCGTATTAACAGAAATTTAAAACTTATTAGCTTTTATGGATTAAGTGGAAAAGACCCAATTGTTGATTCAATAAATTCAGCTATACGTTTTAACGACTCTTTAAGCTCCTTAAAAAACTATCAATTAATTGGGATGGATTATATGTTTGCAGATAAACCCCAAACTGGGTTTTTTAAATATTGTAATTCTAACGATTCTTTTTTTGTTAAAGGAAGTTATTTTAATGGTATTCCTCTATTGAATGATTGTTTAGCCGATTTAAAACTAACCAAGTTCGATAAAATTAAAATTTATGCAAAAGCTAGCTGCACATATAAATTAAAAAAGGGGTTCGGTACAATTGGTATTTTGTATAATGGGAAAGGCAAAATTATTCAATTACCCACCGAAGAATGGTTTTGCGCTCAAAACCTTAATAACTCCGCAATTAAAAACTTAACTTTAGAGTTGTTTGAAACAGCTGTAAAATAAATTATACGGAAATTATTAATTTGCATACCGATTTAATAAACAGAACTAACAAAGATTGCGGCTTTAGGAGCGCAATGATGATGCGTGGTTTTTCAATTCGATACTCCGGGCCTTACCCGGAATCTATACTAACACAATTAATAAATTAAGAATTTGCTTAAACGCCTTAACATAAAATCCGATTTTGTTAAAAACAGCGCAACATTAATAAGCGGTACTGTATTGGCACAACTAATTCCTATTTTATTACAACCTGTTTTAAGAAGAATATACAGCGCCGAGGATTTTGGAGCACTAGCCATCTACCTTAATTTGTTTGGAGTAATCACCATAATTTCATCCTTACGTTACGAGGCTGCTATTATGTTGCCCAAACAACATAATCAGGCAGCAAACGTGGTGGGATTGTCCTTTGTCATTAATTTAATTGTAAACACCTTCATTTTTTTAATCTTATTAATTGCACTTAAACCTATTTGCAATTTTATTGGCCTAAACGACAAATACTCGCTTTACCTGTTCTTTCTCCCTTTGTCTGGTTTGGCTTATGGACTGTTTCAAAACATAAATTACTGGCTCATTCGGCAAAAAGCTTTTAAAGCTTCTACTCAAAATAAAATCAGTCGCCGTGTTGTAGAAGGCTCAACACAGCTAATAACGGGATTTGCCCAACTTAAAGGAGGTTTATTTTATGGCGACTTAGCGGGTAACCTGGCAAATGTTATATCAGGATTTAATCAAATACGCAAAAACCATTTTAAATGGACTTATTTATCCAAAACCCGCATTAAGTGGGCTTTTAAAAAGTACCGCGAGTTCCCCCTATACAACGCCTTACCTACACTTGCCAGCAGTCTGGCTACAACTTTACCTTATATATACATCAATAAATTTTATTCAACCGAGGCTGTTGGTCAAATAGATTTAACCCGTTTAGCACTTTCAGTTCCACTTGTTTTCGTTTCATCCACACTTTCCCAAATCCTGTTTCAGGACATTACCGAACGTAAGGCCCATAAGAAACCAGTATTCAATGTGCTTAAAAAGGTCATGTTTATTGTACTGGCAGTTTTTATTAGCGAAGTATTGGTGGTTGACTTGATTGCCCCACATTTATTTGCCTTTGTTTTCGGAGAACCATACCGAATCTCGGGCGAGTATGGCAAATGGCTGGTTTTAAGTTTTGGCTTTAATTTCATAACCTCTACTTTTTCATTTCTGCTCATTACATTTCAAAAATTAAAACTGAATGCCATTTGGCAAATAACTTATTTAATCGGAATGGGTAGTTTATATTATTTCGGACATTTACCAATCATTCAATTTATTCAACTTTTTATAGCAATTGACATTACCTTTCAGCTCATTTTAATTCTTTTATTTGCATATAGCGTAAAAGAATATCAGCAAGCATTATAATTGAAGTACAGTTTTAACATATCTAAATACATTTTTGCTCCTATTGGATTATTGAGTATTATATATATGTTACTGGAGCTTATTTACAAATACTTCATTAGCCCTAAATATTTTTACATGGGCTATAACTGGCATCCAAATTTCACCAAATGGATTATCAGTAAAGCTGTTTTTGTAGGCTTTTTGCTATTCTTTAATTATATGCAAAAAAGGTCCTCTTTTTTATTTGGGATTTACTTAATTCTTCTGTTCTTCTTTTATATCCCCAATGCTGTTTTATTTGCTTTAGGCAATTTTCCTTATGCTCCCTATTTATCAAATGTGGCATTTGTTTCCTGCTTTTTGCTATCCCCGTTAATCAAATTTAAAGTCCCTGATGTTGTTACTCCTGAAAAATTCAGAGCACTCATCATGTTCAGTATTCCACTGTTATGCGCAATACCTATAGTTATTACGTTCCGATCCGACATAAACCTTAACACGCTTTTACTAAAGGAAATTTATGCTACCCGCGATCTGTTCTCTGCAAAAATTGCAGGATTAAACAATTACCTGTATAATTTCCTGGCCAAGACTTTTATCCCTATCGCCCTTATCTATTTCTTAATTCAACGCAAATACTTTTTGGTAGCGGGAATGGCAGCTTTATTACTTTATTTGTTTTTAATATCGGGCAATAAAATTGTTTATTTAACCACCTTAATACTTGTTATTTTTTATGTAATAGGAAACTCTTATGAGCAGAAAACTTCACGCTTTTTATTTTTAATAGCAATTGCCTTTATTTGCTTTCCCTTTCTGGATTTGGCCTTTTTACCCGAACCCGTTTTAACCGGCACCTTTGTAAACCGTTTTTTATTCATTCCCGCCTTATTAACTCAGGATTATTTTGATTTCTTCGCTCACAAACCTTTGTTATTTGCCGAGACCCATTTTCTAAACTTTTTTGCAGCAAGCCCCTACAATAAGCCTGTAGGATATTTAATAAGCGAACTATATTTTAACGCTCCTGATTCCTTTGCCAATAATGGAATTGTGTCGGATGGTTTTATGAACCTGGGTTATTGGGGAGTAGCTATTTTTTCTTTATTCTTTACGTTCTTGTTTGCTTTATTCAACAGTTTTAAAGTACACCCCGGATTTTTTGGAGTATTTTTCTCGTACATCTACATAATGCTAAGTGCTCCATTATTTACATGCCTAATTACGGGGGGGATATTAATATTTGTGGTTTATTGCTTTACATTGTTGGGTAAGGAAAAAAAGAAAGAATTAATCAATTAAATTTATCGCATGTCGTATAAGCTTCTTCGCATAACCGATTTGTACCCTCAATACATTAAATCTGTTTATGAGGAAAATCCTGAGCTATCCGAAAAAAACTATTTAGAACAATCTAGTAAATTAAGCTCAAAATCTGTAGAGATATCAAGTTCCTACGTAAAAGAACTTAATACTATTGGTGTTGAAGCATTCGAATTAATTAGTAACGCCACAATTGCTCAAAAGCAATGGTTAAAAGAAAACAACCTTTCCCAGGATTTATCACTTCCAGAAACCATATTAAAACAAATTAATTATTTTAAACCAGATGTGGTTTGGTTAGACACTACAGTTCTATTAAACGCATCATTCATTATTCAATTAAAAAAATCAAGTCCATTTATTAAAAAAGTAGTTGGACACATATGTGCTCCGTTTAACAATGAAATAGAAAATGGATTAAGGGAATTAGACACAGTGTTTACCTGCACACCTTGTATTGAGCATGAATTAAATAGCAAAGGGATGAAAAACGTCACTTTGGTTTATCATGCTTTTTATCCCGAAATAATAAAATGGGTAAAGGAAGAAATTAATCCGTATCCGGAAAACGACTTTGTTTTTACTGGCTCTTTATATACTGGTTATGGTTTGCATAAATCGAGAATAGAATACATTGAAACCATGATTGCTAATCATATAAACGTTAGCATTTATGGTAACTTAGAACCCAAAGCAACTGTGTTAAAAAAGCAAGCCATGTATTACGCTATTAATGCTCTAAAAAGTTTTGGAGCAACTTCGTTAATAAATAAAACACCAGTTTTAAACAGATTTAAGAATTATGGTGATGAAAAAATAAAATACTATTCTACTGATTTAATAAACGCCACAAAGCCACCTGTATTTGGTTTAGAAATGTATAAAGTATTGGCTAAGTCCAAAATTTGTTTTAATATACACGGCGAGATTGCTAAAAAATGTGCAGGAAATATTCGTTTATTTGAAGCTACCGGTATTGGAACATGTTTAATAACCGACCACAAGGATAACATGAATTCGCTTTTTGATGTTGGTAAAGAAGTTATTACATATACCAATTTAAACGACTGCCTTGAAAAAGTTAAATGGTTAATTAACCATCCTTCCGAGCGCATAAAAATAGCAAAGGCCGGTCAAGAAAAAGTGTTAAAATCTCACACAGTAAAAAACAGAGTAGAACAAATAAATTCCGTTATTTGTAAGTTATTACAATGAGCAACCCTTTAAACCAATACATTCCACCAGCATTAAAACGTCAGTTAACCGGATTGTTTTACGGCTGGAGTGGCAATTATAAAACCTGGGAAGAAGCTGCAGCAAAATGCAGCGGCTACCATACCGATGAGATAATTAACCGCGTTAAAAATGCAGTTTTAAAAGTAAAAAAAGGTGAGGCTGTATTTGAACGCGATTCGGTTTTGTTTGATGAAATAATTTATTCTTTCCCTTTATTATCAGCATTGTCGGTTGCAGCAATTGATTGCAAACAATTAAATGTACTGGACTTTGGAGGTTCTCTCGGCAGCAGTTATTATCAAAACAAAAATTTCTTTATCAATAAACTACCTTTTAGCTGGAATGTGGTTGAACAGGAACATTTTGTTAAAACAGGCAAACAGGAGTTTGAAGACGAATACCTGAAATTTTACTACACCATTGAAGATTGCCTGAAAGATAAACAAATTGACGTTTTAGTGCTTTCTTCGGTTTTACAATATCTGCCTAAACCATACGATTTTATTGAACATTTTTTAAAATCTAATTTTAAGTATATCGTTATAGACCGTGCTCCGGTTTTATTAGAGGGAAACAATCGTATTTGCATCCAAAAAGTACCTAAAGCCATTTATAAAGCCCAATATCCTTGTTGGCTTTTAAACAACGAAGAGTTAAAAAATCGCTTTTTAAGTAAATACGAAGCGGTTTTCGATCACGAAACTCCCGAAAGTATTAATATTGCCAAAGCTGCTTTTAAATCTTACTTTTTTAAGTTGAAATAGATTTAAAAAAACAAAGGACTACGATTCCTCAGCCTGACAATCCTTTTTTGTCACCCTGAGCTTGTCGAAGGGTAAATAATAGTAATTAATAGTATTTCAAGTTCTCAAAACTATAAACTTCAAACTATAAACTAGTATAAGGATATTAACAAAGCCTCCTTTAAAGCTTTCTTTTTTAAATTGAAAAATGAATATTAAGGCCCGCAAATTATTGGTAAATTAGGGCAATAATTTATTATGGCTTACTTAATTAACTTAAAGACATTTACAGATAAAAGAGGCAATTTAACTGTAATTGAAAAAGTAGTTCCTTTTGACATCAAACGCATCTTCTACATATACGGTGTAGATGAATCTGTAAGAGGAGGCCATCGCCATCACAAAACCATTCAGGCTGCTATTTGTATTAAAGGCAAATGCACCATTTATAACGATGATAACAACAAACAGGAAGAGTTTTTATTAGACTCCCCTGATAAATGCTTAATACTGGAACCGAAAGACTGGCATCAAATGCACAGTTTCTCTCCTGATGCAATTTTAATGGTATTGGCATCGGAGTATTTTGAAGCAAACGATTATATCCATGAACCCTACAAACATTGATTACGAAAATCTGGCTTTATTAAACAAGCCTTTTTTTGAAGAATATAAAAAATCATTCGAAACTGTATTAAATTCAGGATGGTATATTTTAGGCAATGCCGTTAAACAGTTCGAAAGCGATTTTGCAGCTTACAACAAGGCTCCCCACTGTATAGGCGTTGCATCTGGACTAGACGCCATAACCCTGGCTCTGGCAGCTTTTAACTTCGAAAAGGGAAGCGAAGTAATTGTTCCATCCAACACATACATTGCAACCATTCTAAGTGTAATGCAAAACAACCTTACCCCGGTAATGGTTGAACCCAATATTAACACTTACAATATTGACCCTGCTAAAATTGAAGAAAAAATAAACGCCAAAACAAAGGCTATTGTAGTGGTTCATTTATATGGAAAAGCCTGCGATATGGATCCTATAATTGCTCTTTGTAAAAAGTACAATTTAAAACTGGTTGAAGACTGTGCACAATCACACGGTGCTACTTATAAAGGGAAACACACCGGTACATTTGGCGATTACGGAGCATTTAGTTTTTATCCAACTAAAAACCTTGGAGCACTGGGTGATGCAGGGGCCATGATTACCAACAAGGCTGAACTGGACAAAAAAGCAAGAATACTACGCAATTATGGTTCAGAGAAAAAGTATTATAATCAGGTTGTGGGATATAACAGCCGTTTAGATGAAGTACAGGCCGCATTTTTATCAGTTAAATTACGAAGCCTGGATAAGATTAATGAACACAAAAGAAATCTAGCTAAACTTTATTTAGAGGGTATAAAAAACGACTTCATTAAACCTCAGATACATCCAGATTTTTATGATGTTTACCATATCTTTAATATTCGCCACCCTAAACGCGATCAGTTAAAAGAACACTTACTAAACCTGGGTATTAAAACTGAAATCCATTACCCTGTTGCACCCAATAAGCAAGACGCATTAAAAGAAGTGTTTGCTGGTCAATCGTTTCCTGTAAGCGAAGAAATACATAATACAACCTTAAGCTTGCCTATCTCTTATTTTCACACCACGCAGGATGTAGAAAGAGTAATTGATGCCTTAAATAAATTTTAGAATGGCTAAATATAATTTTTGCACACTGTTCGATACTTATTATCTAACCAGAGGATTGGCCTTATATTATTCCCTTGAAAAGTCTGAGCCCGATTTTCATTTGTATATTTTTGCCTTTAACGACCAATCATACAAAATATTAAGTTCTCTTAATTTAAGTAAAGCAACGATTATTTCGTTAAAAGAGTTTGAAGACAAGGATTTGTTAAGGGTTAAACCTACCCGATCGATTGCCGAGTATTGCTGGACTTCAACATCGTCAACTATTCTTTATGTTTTGGAAAAATATAAAGTTGAAAGCTGCACCTACCTGGATGCCGATTTATATTTTTACCAAAGCCCCGCAATTTTAATAAACGAAATGAAGGGTAAATCAATTTTACTTACCGAACATCGTTATCCAAAAAACTTTAACCGCAACAATTCTTCAGGTATTTATTGTGTTCAGTTCATGACATTTTATAATAACCAGGAAGGATTAACCGCCCTTAAATGGTGGCGCGATGCCTGTATAGAATGGTGCTACGATCGTTACGAAGATGGTAAATTTGGAGATCAGAAATACCTCGACGATTGGACAACCCGTTTTAAAGGCGTTCATGTTTTGAAGCATCTTGGAGGAGGAATGGCTGCCTGGAATGTAGAGAATTATGATTTCATATCCAGAGAAAAAAACATCATTAAGTTTAAAGACAAGGAAACAGGAAATAATTTCGAAACCGTATTTTATCATTTTCATCATGTTCGTTTTTTCCTTGGGGATGTATCAGACTTTGGATGGAGAAAACTGGATCAAGGGGTAGTAGATAACTTGTATGCTCCTTACGTTGCTGAATTATTCGAAATTGAAAGACGAATTAAAATTCAGTTTCCTGATTTTAATATACCACTTAAAGAATTTAAACTGGAATCAAACTCATTTATTAAAACAATAGCTAAAAATATTATTAAGAAAGTTTTAAAACTTAGCGTTTATAAGACTTCGGAGTTAATAAAGCGAGGTAATTTAGGATAATAGACTTGAGTAATTATGAATTATGAATTATGAATTATGATTGATAGATTATACCAAAACATTCAAAACATTCAAAACATTCTAAACATTCCAACCTTTAAACCCATAAACTAATAAACTTTTTTGTCACGCATTCTAATCATATCGGCTGTATTCCCTCCAGAACCCGTTGTTTCTGCCAAACTATCTTTCGATTTAGCTACAGAACTTACTAAACAAGGCCACTCCGTTACCGTCATTGCCCCTCCCCCTACCCGACCTATGGGTTTTAAATTCCTTGAAAAATTTCCTGAATTTAATTTCAACTATATTCAGTCCAACTCCTATACCTGTCCTAAATCAAACATATGGGGCAGACTAAAAGAGAGTAAAAGCTTTGGTAAGTTTATTAAAAATCATTTAGAAGAATGTCATAATAATTACGACATAATCTATATGAATTCATGGCCCTTTTATTCGCAATATTATACAGTAAAGACTGCTAAAAAACATAATATTCCCGTAATAAATCATATACAGGATGTCTATCCTGAGTCGTTAAGTAGAAAAATACCAGTTATGGGTAACTATTTAACCCAACTATTCCTACCCTACGACCGTTACATACTTCAGAATTGTCATAAAGTAATTGCTATTTCGGAACGTATGCGAGATCATTTAATTAGCACCCGAAATCTAAAAAGAGAAAACACTGAAGTAGTAATTAACTGGCAAGACGAATCGGAATTTATAAATTATAGAAACTCTAAACATTCAATAGAAAAGCAAGACATATTTACATTTATGTATATGGGCAATATAGGACCAGTTGCCGGAGTGGATCATTTAATTGATTCTTTTAAAATAGCCAATCTTCCAAACACACAATTAATTGTAGCTGGGTCTGGATCCATGAAAGAAGGGTTAATGAATAAAGTTAAAACAGAACATATTACCAATGTTTTATTCTGGGAAGTTCCGGATGGAAAAGTACCCGAAATACAAAGTAAAGCTGATGTATTAATGCTTCCGATGAAAAAAGGAAGTGGTTTGAGCTCAATCCCAAGTAAACTACCTGCTTATATGTTTACACAAAAACCAATTATTGCCTGTGTGGACAATGGAAGCGATACTGGTAATTGCATAAAAGACGCAAACTGTGGATTTGTTATAGAACCTGAAAACACACTTGTTTTAGCAGAAACCATGAAAAAAATCAGTTCAATGGATTCAGAAAAACTAATGCAAATGGGATTAAATGGATTTAATTTTGCACTAAAGCATTTATCCAAAACAGAAAATTTAAAACGATTAAGCGCTATCTTTAACAAATAATGGATCTCAAACGTAAACTTTATTTATCCCCCCTTGGGCGGTTAATTTCAATTGGACAGAATCTTTTAAGTGTATTTTCACGTCCGTTTATGGTTTATGGATTTAAGCGTAAAACCGATGGTAAATTCTTAAAACGTACTCGCATATCTTCTTCTGCCATTATACTTAATCCCGAAAATCTGGATATAGCAGATAATGTTTGGTTATGGCATTACAGCATTATTGACGCATCCAATAAAGTAAGTATTGGCGAGGGCTGCCAGATTGGAGCCTGGGTAGGTATATTTACGCACAGCAGTCATATTGCCATTAGATTATACGGCGGCGACAGTTACATCCAAACTCCAATTAACCAACGCAAGGGTTATTTAAAGGGAAGTGTAAGCATTGGTGCTTATACTTTTATAGGAGCTAAAGCCACCATAATGCCGAATGTAAGTATTGGAAAAGGCTGTTTAATTGCTGCCGGAACAATGGTAAACAAATCAGTTCCTGATTTTTCAATTGTGGTAGGAAATCCGGGTGTTATTAAGGGAAGTACCAAGGAGTTAGATAGAGAATTTTTTACTGATACATTAGTTCAAGAAAACTATTTCGACAGAGAGACAATAAAAGATTTTCTTAACCAAAGATAAATTATCTCATCCTATTTTCAAATCCTGCTATTTCGTTTTATTTATAAAAACACGGCTTTAAATCCATATTCACGCAACCATGCTAAAACGAAAAAACCCCCAGTTTATTAGACTGAGGGTTTGTTAAAAGTGGCGACGACATACTCTCCCACCCTTTAGGGGTAGTACCATCTGCGCTGGTGAGCTTAACTTCTCTGTTCGGAATGGGA
>Ga0315900_10000560_pt1 | contig 63860 bp, 56 predicted proteins | sample LakEriMetagenome_FD_203521 | JGI IMG/M metagenome (GOLD analysis project Ga0315900, IMG submission 203521) | Freshwater fungal communities from buoy surface, Lake Erie, Ohio, United States - Buoy 12 MA114 | ecosystem: Environmental > Aquatic > Freshwater > Lake > Lake biofilm | place: USA: Lake... | reverse complement strand
GTATTAAACAAAGTTGGGTGTACGATAACCAAGAGTTTTTTCAACTTGTTGAATGGTTGAGAGAATTTAATAACGGGCAGTCGGCAGCCAATAAAGTGACATTCTATGGTTTTGACGCCCAAAATTGTGAACCAAGCGCAAAACGGGTTCAAACATATGTTTCACAATATGCTCCATCATTTTTGTCAATTTTTGACTCTTCATCCAAACATTTTCTAAATGACTTTGACGAATATTTTGCTAAGTACAGTATAAAAGAATTATTGAAAATGCTTCCAGCTGTGGTTGCTGATTTTCAAAACCAATGGAAAATAGTTAGCGACTATTTTCAAGCAAACAAAGCAGAACTTATATCCAAAAGCGATGAGCGCACATACGAATTAATACTGCGCCATTGGGAAATGGTTAAACAACCGTTCGTTCGTTTGCAATATATTGAAGATGAACTGAGGGGTTTCAATCACCGAGATTCATGTATGGCAGATAATGTAGATTGGATTAAAAAGTTCGAGAACAATAAGAAGATGATTCTTTGGGGGCATGTCGGGCATACTGGAAGTAACAACTCGATCACCACTCAAATGGGATATCATTTGAAACAACGTCATCAAGCAAACTACTACACAGTCGGTTTCTTTACCAATGGTGGCACTGTAAGAGTAATACATGTAGCAAATAGAGTACCTGTATTGGGCGAAGTTGAAATTAAACCATTAAAAAAACATGTTATTACTCAAGCATTTTCGAAAGGCAACTGGCCACAGTTTTTTCTGCCCATGTCAGCAATAAATGAAAATACGGAGCTAAAGACACTCTTTGAGCAACCGATGAAGGTTTATTACATTGGATCCACCATGGAGAAATCCACGATTGAACAAAAACTAGGTGTGGAGTACGATGCTATTGTTTTCATTGATAAAACCACCGCCGCAAAACCATAGCTAATCTAGAAACAATGACCAACTTCACTAACTTCCTTCAAAGCGTCTTAAAAGAATCTTTCTTCAATTTATCTTTATATGCTGTTTTCGGAATCGCTGTTTTCTGGTTGGTTTGGAAAGGCCTTAAGAACGTTTGGCGCTGGCGGAGAATTCAACCAAAAAGTGAGCAACACAAGCATTTTTTCAGTCATGATATTTTATTTTCTTTCGGTTCTATTCTACTCGCTGGTTTTCTGACAGCATTGATTACGCTTCTCGATCAATTAGGCTACATGAAATTGTATTGGGACATCAATGCATATGGAATTACCTGGGGTATTTTACAATTGTTTTTTCTCCTCTTTTTTTACGACGCCTATTTTTACTGGTCGCACCGATTCATGCATCATCCGAAGATCTATCGTTGGGTGCATAAAACACATCACAAAAGCACGGATCCATCCCCACTAACCATTTTTTCCTTTCATCCGTTAGAAAATCTAATTGAATTTCTACCGTTTCTCGTTTTACCTATGATCGTTCCGATTTTTTGGCCCATCCTCTTTTTGTGGCAAACACTGGATCTACTCAATAATTTGTTGGCGCATTTGGGCTACGAAATCTACCCTAAAAACTGGGTTCGCATTCCCTTTTTGAAATTCAAAACTGCCTCTACACATCACAACTTGCACCATGAGAAATTCAATGGAAATTACGGTCTGTATTTCACCTTTTGGGATAAATGGATGAAAACTGAGTTTGAGGAGTATAACCAGCAATTTGGGGAAGTATTTAAACGGAAAAAGAGAGGTGTTATCAAATGAAATCGTCTAAATTACATTTGGCACACCAATTGACATGTCAATACACAAAACTCAAAATGAATTTATATTTTTCTATCCTTTTTTTAATATTGACATTTAACTCATGGACTCAGAAAAAAGATACCTCTTTCACTATTCGCTATCATTCAAATAAAAAAATATCCACCAAGGAGGTTAAATTAACCAATGAATTGAATTGGGGCTATGTCAAGGCTTTTGATCGAGCTGGAAAAGAAATTTATCATAGGCAAATTCGCAATGTGGCCGGTCATTCCTCTGTCAGTTTTGAATATTATCCATCAGGAGCTGTTCAGAAAGCACATTTTACAGGACATCCCGATGGTGGTATACAATGGGATGATGTTGCACATTATTTCGATGAAAACGGGATTATTACCCAAGTTATTGATAATAGTTCTGACGAATATGGTCACTACAAACTTCGGATAGATCCAAGTCTCTATTCAGATACTATAAGCAAACCATACATCACTCCAAACACTGTCAAAGAAACTCCCAAGAAGCAGGAAGTGGCTCAATGCACTGAAATTTATTCCACCGAATTTTATTTGATTAATGCTACTGGCAAAAAACGAAATGTTGTCGCCGGACTTTTAAATGCTCCAATTGATGGTTTTAAGAAAGAAATTTCGGTTTCAAATAATGATACGATAAAACTCGGAAATTACATCGAAGCACAAATTTTTACACATCCAAAGGAGCGTATCACCCTTGAAATAAAAGGGAGAAAAGCAGAAAAATTTCAACTTTTTTGGGAAGAACCCAAGCAAGATGGAAAAAGTAAACGAGTTTATTTTGTAGTTGCTATAAAACGTTGATTTTTTGGCATCAACTCTTCAACAACTTAAATCAAATTCCCTCACCAAAAAAAAGAGGCTCTATCCTGACATATTGAAGATATCGTCAAGGTTCGATAATTCGATACGCCTACCTTCGAGGAAAATACTATACAACCACATTCAACTCCATTGTGCTTGTTTCGAGAATTACAACATGTTTATTTAGAAATTTCTTCTTGTTTGCGTATCAACTAAAATTTAATGCTTCTATTTTACCCAAACTATTTCTTTAAGCCGCTGTAAATATTGTATAATTCTTGAATAAACCCATTGAAATGAAGTTTGTCTTTACTCGGAGAATACTTCGTTTCGAGCTCTGATTCACAAAAATATTTTTCGCTGGTTGATTGAAATAACCAGAATTTTTTGTCGTAATCTGAAATCCAATGAATCGCCTCAATATCAAATGGTTGCTTTGAAAATACCCCCTCAAATGAATTAAACCCTTTCCCGTATGTTTTTACTGCAACAATTTTATCGCCAAAAGCAATAAGGCTTTTACCGTTGTCCGGCAACAAGGAATTAATCGGGCATCTCACAAAAAATTTGTCTTTATCATAAAACTTTTCATCATCAAATGAATTTTGAATAAGTAAACTAACCACTTTTCCACCCTCTTTTTCTAATTTAATTTTTACTAATCCGGGAATGACTTGTACATCATTATCATCCGGATAAGATTTACATGAAAACGGTTCTCCGTAGTAGTAATATTCACCGTCTTCAATTCCTTCAAAAGATCCAAGATGACCTTTAATTTTCGCTTGATCAATCTCCGATTTTATATATAACTCAAGATTTTTATAATAATCCGTTAACCCTTTATACTCAGGAGCCAATGTACTGTAGTTAGGCCCGCAACATTCAAAATCTATAGATTCTCCTTGAAAAAACTCTTTTGAACTCGAATAGGGTTTTCCTATTCCTTTCCCCCTTATAAATGTACCACTCTGAATAAATCCCTTTTGATTCTTTAATTCAACATCTAATCGGCCGTCATAACAAGAAATCCGATTGTATTTTTCATCTGAACCAATTCCACTTTCAAGTTCATTAAAAAGAACAGAGATAATGCAATTATTACCGATTGCCAGGTAAACGTACTTATTATTATTAACACCATGATAAAACTCCTTGTCCTGTTTCCTAACCAACGCATATGCCAATGGATAAATAGTATTAATTGGAACTAGACTACATAGATTATCTCCGTAAGTAAAATCATAACGAAACAAGTCATTTCCCTGAATGTCTTTTTTGTTCAAGGATACGCGGGTGAACGTTACATCTTTTTCTAATCCAGGAGCTGTTGATTTAAATTTCCATGCACCCTCGCCTTTACCAATATATTCATTAAATGCTTTCGCTTGATTGTAGTGATAACTAGTTGTCTGTGCAATACCATTTAGGCCAAATACTAATAACAGACTCAGGAATAAGAAACCTATTAATCTAAATTCAAAATATTTCATGCGTCAAAGTTATGTATTACTTGTAAATAATTCTTTAATTGAATTTTAAAATATGAGTCGATTTAATTTTCGTAAACATTAAATGTACTTAATCCCCCGAAATGGGAGAATTGAATACACCCACTGCTAATTCCACCTAATGCAGAATTAAGTAGTAAGTAAAACCGATGAAAACGAATAATTTTTCTTCTCTTGGAAATTGATTTTCTAAAGACACTCAACTGTATTGATATTAGTACAAAGAATTAGGTTGTTTGCATATTACAACGAATTAGTAGAAAATACCTGTAATGTTCTGGCAAATAATTGACTGTTTATGTAACTGACAAAATATTTTATGCAACAAATAATTAATATTTATGTAGTTTTTGAACATCCCGTGAACCTAATGGGAATGTTTTTGTTTAAACATTTATTATAAACATTAAACAAAAAAATTATGATTAAAAAGAAAATTACATTAATTGGATCACTATTATTAGTCACCTCGACAAGTTTTGGACAAACGAATGTGTTTGATGACATCATCGCTACTAGTCCGAATCACACCTACCTAGAAGCTGCGCTCATTCAAGAAAACCTTGCAGGTGCGCTACAAGACCCTTCTGCAACCTTAACAGTATTCGCACCGGACGATGCTGCATTCACAGCATTAGCAGCAGCATTAAATACCGATATTAATGGTTTACTTGCTTTACCTAACTTAGACGACATACTTTTGTACCATGTACTTGGTTCAACTGTTCCTTCAACAGCTATTACTAATGGTACAATTGTTCAACCTTTAAGCCCAACAAATACATTAAAATTAACCTTAACAGGAACAGGAAACGTATTTGCTAATCATGCGCAAGTAACTGCAGCGAATCTCAATGCAAGTAATGGAACAGTGCACGTAACGAATGCGGTTTTATTGCCAGTTGAAACCGTTGCGGACGTTGCAATTGATAATGGATTTAGTACTTTAGTAACAGCAGTAGTAACAGCAGAATTATTACCTGCGTTAACGAATCCATTAGCTAACTATACTGTTTTCGCTCCAACGAATCAAGCATTTGACAATCTTGCAACAGCATTAAATACAACTGTAAATGGATTGTTAGCACTTCCCAACTTAGCCGATGTGCTAACCTATCACGTTCTTGGCACAGAAGTTCCTTCAACAGCAGTAACAAACGGTGCGATTGTTCAACCATTAAGTACAACAAATACTTTAAAGTTAACAGCAACCTCAACAGGAAATGTTTTTGTTAATCAAGCACAAGTAACAGCAGTTGATATCAATGCAGACAATGGCATTGTACATGTGTTAAACGCAGTAGTATTACCGGTAGAAACAGTTGCTGACGTTGCGATTGACAATGGTTTCAGTACATTAGTAACTGCGGTAGTAACTGCAGAATTGTTACCTGCTCTTACAAATCCATTAGCAAATTACACCGTTTTTGCTCCAACAAATGATGCATTTGATGATTTAGCGAGTGAGCTCGGAACGACAGTAAATGGCCTTTTAGCTTTGCCGTCATTAGCCGATATTTTAACTTATCACGTTTTGGGAACAGAAGTTCCTTCATCAGCGGTAACAAACGGAGCTATTGTTCAACCATTGAGCACAACTAATACATTAAAACTTACTGCTACTGCTGGTGGTGATGTATTTGTAAATCAAGCGCAAGTAACCGCGGTTGATATTAATGCTGACAATGGTATCGTTCATGTTTTGGATGCAGTTGTATTACCTATTGAAACAGTCGTAGATGTAGCTATCGATAATGGATTTTCAACCTTAGCTACTGCAGTAGTAACCGCTGAATTGCTACCTGTTCTAACTGATCCTTTTTCAGAATTTACTGTATTTGCTCCAACAAATGCCGCATTTAATAATCTCGCTACGGCATTGAATACTGATCTCGCTGGTATTTTAGCATTACCTAACTTAGCTGATGTGTTAACGTATCACGTTGTTGATGGTACAGTTTTATCAACACAATTAACAGCAGGACCAGTTGCTACCGTTAATGGTGAAGACGTAATTGTGTCTCTATCAAATGGGGTTCAAATTAATGACGCAACAGTTACATTAGCGGATGTATTGGCTGATAATGGTGTTGTTCATGTTATCGATGAGGTTTTATTACCCCCTACAACAGGAATTACAGAGAACACAAATGAAAAAATATTAGTATACCCTAATCCATTCGAAAATCAATTATCCGTTTCGGTAAACGAAAACACATCTTTTACGCTTACAGATGTGAATGGAAAAATAATAAAAACGGGTAGCTTAACAGCTAATGGAAACATAGACTTGTCTGAATTACACTCAGGTTCATATTTCTTAAACACAGTAAATAGTCAAGGAAGTTCCGTAATCTACGTAATCAAACGATAATAAACTTATCAAACTATCAGTAGAAAGTCACCTCAAAATGGGGTGACTTTTCTATTTTACCACTTTTTATTTAATCCTTAATCACTAGTTTTTTCTATATTTAACCAATGAAAGCCTGGCTTATTCTTACATGTTTTAATATATTAGCGCTAGGAGTTTCTGCACAATCACTGCGCTTAAATGAAAGCAAGGTATTGGCTTCTCACAACAGTTACAAAAAGCTTCCGCACAAAAAAGTAATTCGATTTCTATCCAAGTTCAAGAAACAACTGGGTCCGTCAAATGATCCAGCACAAATGGATTACGGCCACAAAACTCTTCCAGAACAATTCGACAATTTTAATATTCGCGGAATTGAGCTCGATCTTTATTATGATCCTCTTGGCGGTCATTACAAAAAGAGAAAATTAAACCTTTTCCTATTTGGACTAAAACAACGTGTGAGAGATCCGAAAATGAAAGCTCCAGGATTTAAAGTGCTGCATATTGCGGATGTAGATTACGAAACACACTACCTTACCTTTAAAGATGCATTACTTGAATTACGCACTTGGAGTGAAAACAATCCAACTCACCACCCCATTTTTGTCAATGTAGAGCCGAAAAGCGTAAGTCCTGGCAACGAATCAAAAACACTCAGAAAATTAGGATTTAAGCCTTGTGTGCCTTATGATCAAAATGCGTTTTTAGAGATGGAAAAAGAAATTTCTGGAATTTTACCTAAGAATATGATTTTTACACCGTCGGATTTGAAAGGTGACTTTTCCACTATCCAAGAGCGACTTAAAAAAACAGGATGGCCCGAATTAAATCAATGCCTCGGAAAATTTATTTTCATATTAGACGGAATGGAAACACTCTATAATCTAGCTACTAATTCACCCATAATGTTTCATTATACCTCACCTGAAGACCCTGAAGCAGCCTTTATTGTTGTGAACGACCCCGTTGGAAATGAAGAGAGAATTCAACAGTTGACCGCCTCTTTCATTGTACGTACACGTTCTGATGCCGGGACGATCCAATCACGCAATAACGATTATTCAACTTACGATGCTGCCATTAGATCGGGCGCTCAAATTATCTCAACTGATTATTACACACCTGACCTGCGCTGGAGTAATTTTCAAATCAAATTTTAAACACTAGAAGCAAATCATTGTTTTACTTGTACCAATAACATAAAAGTGGTATTTTTGCAGTGAATGATATGGTTATTTATAATTAATCTAAATAAAAACAGGTGATTACGGTAACAGATACAGCAAAAAAACAAGCATTACGTTTGATGGAAGACGAAGGAAAAGAAGGATTCTTTATACGTGTGGGTGTTGATGGTGGCGGATGCTCAGGTTTGATGTACCAATTGTCCTTTGACAATGAAGAGAAGGAAGGTGATAAAGCCTTCGAGGATAATGGTGTTAAAGTAGTTGTTGATAGAAAAAGTTATTTATATCTAGTCGGCACCATTTTAGATTTTTCTGGTGGATTGAATGGCAAAGGGTTTGTCTTCAATAATCCGAATGCAGGAAGAACATGTGGTTGCGGTGAATCTTTTTCCTTATAACCATGGCGAACTATACGGAAAACGAGCTTGCTAAAGATTTAGAAAATCAGGAGTATAAATTCGGATTTGTTACTGATATTGAAACCGATAAAGTTCCAGTTGGTCTCAACGAAGGCATCATTCGCTTGATTTCATCGAAAAAAAATGAACCCGAATGGCTTTTAAATTATCGATTAACAGCTTTTGATACTTGGAAAAAAATGGTTGAACCTGAGTGGGCACATGTTCAGTACGAGAAACCCAAATTTCAAGATATTACCTATTATGCTGCGCCAAAACAGTCTAAAAAATACGAATCTTGGGATGATGTTGACCCGGAAATGAAGGAAACAATGTCTAAACTTGGGATTTCACTAGAAGAACAACAGCGCTTAACTGGTGTTGCTGTTGACTTTGTAATGGATTCTGTTTCAGTTGCCACTTCCTTTAAAGAAAAATTAAAAGAACTCGGTATCATCTTTTGTTCTTTTTCTGATGCCGTTCAAGAACATCCAGAATTGGTTCAAAAATATATGGGTACCGTCGTTCCAGCAACGGATAACTTTTATGCGGCTTTAAATGCTGCCGTTTTTACGGATGGTTCTTTTTGTTACATTCCCAAAGGCGTGAGATGTCCCATGGAACTTTCTACTTACTTTAGAATTAATGCAGGGGGGACTGGTCAGTTCGAGCGCACGTTGGTTATTGCGGACGAAGGATCTTATGTATCCTATTTGGAAGGATGTACAGCTCCTCAGCGAGACGAAAATCAATTACATGCAGCAGTGGTTGAACTTATTGCCCTTGAAAAAGCAGAAATAAAGTACTCAACTGTACAAAATTGGTATCCTGGCGACAAAGAAGGAAAAGGAGGGGTGTTTAATTTTGTAACGAAAAGAGGGATTTGTGAACGCCATGCTAAAATTTCTTGGACGCAGGTAGAAACCGGATCTGCAGTTACTTGGAAATACCCTTCATGTATTCTTAAGGGAGATTATTCGGTTGGGGAATTTTACTCAGTTGCCGTGACTAATAATTACCAACAAGCAGACACTGGCACAAAAATGATTCACTTGGGAAAAAACACAAAAAGCACGATTATTTCCAAGGGGATTTCAGCTGGAAAATCTCAAAACTCTTACAGAGGATTAGTTCAAATTCATAAGAACGCACAACATGCTCGGAATTTTTCTCAATGTGATTCCTTGTTAATGACGGATCAGTGTGGTGCTCATACGTTCCCGTATATCGAGTGTAAAAATCCAAGTGCCAAGATCGAACACGAAGCAACAACATCAAAAATTGGAGAGGACCAATTATTTTATTGCATGCAACGTGGAATTAGTGAGGAAAAAGCCATTAGTTTAATCGTTAATGGATACTGTAAGGAAGTGCTGAATCAATTACCCATGGAATTTGCCGTGGAAGCACAAAAGTTATTGGCGATTAGCTTGGAAGGAAGTGTTGGTTAAAATGGAAATAAAAAATAAAATTAATGGCTAGTTTCTTCCTCTTCGAAGGAGAGAATAAATAAAAAATAAAGCGTTTAGCATGATAAAAATTAAAAACTTACACGCAAACATTGAAGGGAAAGAAATCCTAAAGGGATTAACTTTAGAGGTTAATGCCGGAGAGGTACATGCCATTATGGGGCCAAATGGGGCGGGAAAAAGCACGCTTGCAAGTATATTAGCTGGACGTGAAGAATACGAAATAACTGACGGTTCTATCTCCTTTGATGGAAAGGATTTACTTGAAATGTCTACAGAAGATAGGGCGCGCGAAGGTTTGTTCTTAGCTTTTCAATACCCCGTTGAGATTCCAGGAGTTTCAAACATCAATTTCCTTCGAACTGCTCTCAATGAAATTCGGGAATATAGAGGTGAAGAACAAATCTCCGCAAAAGATTTTATGCAGATGGTTAGGGATAAATCAGCCATTGTCGAGTTAGACAGTAAACTAGCCAATCGCTCCGTAAACGTAGGGTTTTCAGGTGGAGAGAAAAAACGAAATGAAATATTTCAAATGGCCATGCTCGACCCGAAATTAGCAATTCTTGACGAAACGGACTCGGGACTGGATATTGATGCTCTTAGGATAGTTGCTAATGGCGTAAACAAATTAAAAACCCCTAAAAACGCAAGTATTGTCATCACTCATTACCAGCGACTTCTGGATTACATTGTTCCAGATTTTGTTCATGTGCTGTATGACGGAAAAATTGTAAAGACAGGTACAAAAGAACTCGCCTTAATCTTAGAAGAAAAAGGATACGATTGGATCAAAGAATCCGTACTTAGCTAAAGAAAAAGAGATGTACGAGGTGAATACAACACAGGAAAACAAGTTAACTCAATTACTTGGTGGTTTGAATAAGACAAAACTTGCCTTTGATACCAAGCACCTAAATGAATTACACGTTTATCTAGAAGGAGCAAGATTTCCTACCACGAAAGACGAACAATGGAAATATACGCGTCTTACTAAATTGACAAATTCAACGTTCACCGGTTCATTTCTCAAGAATTCATCCGAAATTGGCGTTCAAAATGAAAATGCCTACAGAATAGTTTTTGATAACGGCAATTTGTCTTTCAAAGATTCATTTCAAGGGTGTAAATCATTAACCGAATTAACCCCTTCAGAACTAACATTTTACCAGGCAAAAAATGAATTATTCGATGCCCTCAATTTAGTCTATGCAGAAGACGGTGTGTATTTAGATATTTCAGGAGAACTCGACAGGCCTATTGAGATTATACATCTGTCTAATGGAAATAAGGTGAACAATTTGAGGCATTATATTCGACTGAAAGCACAGGCAAAAGCGGTAATTTCGATGGTTTTTGAGGCTGAACGTACGAGTAAAAACTTTACGAATGTTGTCACTGAAATTCAGCTAGAAAATGGTGCTCATCTTGCCTTATCCAAAATACAAGTAGAAGGCGGGGCGGATATTCATCTTTCGCGAGAGAAAGTTTGCCAAAAACGAGATTCTGTCTTCACCTTACATACGATTACTCTTGATGGTCAATTTGTCAGAAACGACGTCGAAGTTTCGGTTCAAGGAAAAAATGCAGAAACTAACCTAAATGGTGTGTATGTGATGAATAACCAACAATTTGTAGACAACCACACCACTATCGATCATCAAGTAGCACATTGTCAATCGAATGAGTTGTATAAGGGAGTCCTTTTTGATAAGTCAACAGGTGTTTTCAATGGTAAAGTATTTGTTAGAAAGGATGCGCAAAAAATCAATGCTTTCCAATCGAACGCTAATGTTTTAATGAGTCCGGATGCCTCGGTAAACGCTAAACCAGAATTGGAAATATACGCCGATGATGTGAAATGTTCACATGGTTCTACAACTGGACAATTAGACGAAGAAGCCGTGTTTTACTTACGATCGCGAGGACTTTCTGATGCGGCTGCAAGAAATTTATTGGTAAGTGCTTTTATTGGGCAAGTGCTTGAAAAAATTGAAAGTGCTGAAATACAGTCATTCATAGCTAAAAAACTTAAGGCGCGTTTTGGTTGGGAAAACTAACTTTCAACAAGAAATCTATTACAAAAAAAGACAAATTGAGTTGAAATCTTGTCGTTTTTGTTGATATCATTTTAAGGGATTGCATCGCTAGACAAGTACCCTTTTCTATCTTTGTTCATGCGCAAATTAATCGCTTTTTTTGAACGATTTCGGTTATTCTTGTTTTTTGCTTTTTTACAAGGAATTGCGCTTTCTATTTATGTCACTTCTCTATCCTTCCCGAGGTTTCAATTTTTAACAACTGCCAATTTGGTGAGTGGTCAAATTTACACTTGGGAACACGACCTTACAAAACACTTTAATTTATCAGATGAAAACAGTAAACTACAAGAAGAAAATAGCGCATTAAGGGCTCAATTACCCAAAAGTTTATTCAAACTGAATAATGCCACTGTTAAAATAAATGACTCAGTTTACAAACAGCAATATACTTACATTCCCGGCGAAGTGATTAATTCAACTGTTACCAAAAGAAACAACTACTTTACAATCAATATAGGCGAAAAACATGGGGTGAAGCGTTTGATGGGGGTCTTTTCTCCTAATGGGGTTGTTGGAGTCATTCATTCCACAAGTGAACACTACAGCATTGTTAAATCTGTTTTAACTAAAGACATAAATATCGACGTAACTATCGAACCAATTGGTTTATTTGGTTTGCTCAAATGGGATGGAAAACTTCCAACTCAAGGAAACATCGCTGGTATTTCAAATGACTTAAAAATTCCCCGAGGCTCTAAAGTATTAACGCGTGGCGGATCAGGTATATTTCCGAAAGGTTTAGTTGTTGGCACAGTCGATGCGGTTTATGCCATAGAAGGAGAAGCATTGTGGGACGTTGTAATTACTTATTCCGAGGAATATAGGTCATTACAACGAATTTATGTAGTTAACAATTTGATGCTAGAGGAACAACAGGCAATTGAAAAAGGTATCCCTGAAGATAAGGAAGAACGCTAATGAATAATGCACTTAAAATATCACTCCGTTTTTTCCTTTTTTGGATAATGCAAGTTTTGATTTTCAATCAGTTGGAATTTGGATTTGGCATTCACCTCATGATTTATCCCCTGTTCATCATGTTATTGCCATTTGACATCGGAATTTTCCCTATGCTACTGCTTGCTTTTGGATTGGGTATTTCCATCGATGCCTTTTCAGATACTTTTGGGTTACATGCTTCCTCTTTGGTAATGATGGCCTATTTTCGACCAATCATTTTCAAAGCGTTTTCTCAAAGGGAAGGTTACGACCCATTAAAGGAACCTTCTTTGTTTGATATGGGAACACGTTGGTTCGTATTAGTTTATGGTTATTTATTGCTCATCCATCATTTCTGGTTTTTTCTAATTGAAATTTTCCGATTAAACGAAGTGCTTTGGATTCTACAAAATACGGCATTGAGTATCTTATTTTCTTTTTCGGTCAGCTTGTTGATATTGACATTAATTTCTCGAAAATCTCGCACTAAATGAATTTTGAAGGAAGAAGATATGTCATTATTTCTTTCATGCTACTCGTAGGCATAATCTATAGTTTTAGGTTGTTTTATATGCAAGTAGTTGATGACACTTGGAAACTTCGTGCACAAGAAATTGCGGAAAAACGTAAAGAAATAATTCCTGCAAGAGGAGTAATTTTCGACCGAAACGGACAAAAAATTGTATCTAACAAAACGTATTTCAACCTAATGATGGTTGAAGACAAAATTAAAAACCTCGATACAGTTGCTTTCGCGAAACTTATTGGTTGGACTGTTGAAGATGTTCGGAAGCGTTTTACTGAAATTAGAGAAGGCGAAGGAACATATTATAACAAGCATTCCGGGAAACGCACCTCAAATTATCAAAAGGTGCGGGCTTACCCATTTTTGAAGGAACTTACCCTTGAAGAAATTTCTAAAATCGCTCCTCATCTCGAAAGATTTCCCGGATTTTACGAGGAAGTTACGAGCATGAGAAGCTACCCATTTCGTGGTGGTGCAAATATTCTGGGCTACTTGGCAGAAGTTAACGGTGATGAAATTGAGACAGATGAATTTTATCGGCCGGGAAGTAATATTGGCCGAGCCGGCTTGGAGCGTTATTACGAAAAAGATCTTCGTGGCTATAAAGGAGTCAAGTATGTCGTAACCTCTGCACTAAATAATGCGATTGAAAGCTATGCGGGAGGAAAATACGATACAACTGCTGTTCAAGCCGCACCACTTACTTTGGGCTTGGATATGTTGATTCAGGCCTACGGAGAAGAATTAATGAAAAATAAAAAAGGCTGTATAGTTGCGATTGAACCTTCTACAGGAGAAATTCTAGCGATGGTTTCTTCCCCATCATTCGATCCAAATTTACTTGTTGGAAATAGAAACATTAAGTTGAACTATCCAAATCTATTGAAAGACCCAACAAAACCGCTTTTCCCAAGACCTCTTGCAGCTGAATATCCACCCGGTTCTATTTTCAAACTGGTTCAATCTCTTATCGGTTTGCAAGAAGGCGTTATAACTCCAAATTCAGGTTTTGCCTGTGATAAAAGTGTCGTTGGTTGTCATGGACATCCAAGCGCGAGTAGCATACAAGAAGCTGTTCAATATTCATGTAATCCTTATTATTACGCCGTTGTCCGAAGAATAATTCAACAAAATAAAAAATCAAGCTTATTTGAAGATGCAGAAATCGGTCTTAACCGCTGGAATGAATACATGCAAAGTTTTGGATTAGGAAAAAAACTAGAGGCAGATGCATTTGGCGAACGCCCTGGCCTTATACCGAATAGCGCATACTATGATAAGTGGTACGGTCATCACCGTTGGGCATTTTCTACAATTCGGTCTATTTCAATTGGACAGGGAGAGGTGAAATTAACACCGATTCAAATGGCAAATATTGCAGCAATAATAGCAAATAAAGGTTGGTATTACACTCCACATTTTGTCAAATCTATTGGAGATAGCGGGCCATTAGATATGTTTAAAACCATGCATAAAACAATGGTCGATGCAAAGCATTTTGATCCGGTAATTGAAGGCATGCGTCGCGTTGTGAATGAAAGTGGCGGAACCGCAAGAATGGCGCGTTTAGAGGATATTACCATATGTGGAAAAACGGGCACAGTTCAAAATCCACACGGTGAAGACCACTCGGTTTTTATAGCATTTGCCCCAATGGATCAACCCAAAATTGCGATTGCTGTATTTGTTGAAAACGCAGGATTTGGTGGAACTTGGGCAGGTCCAATTGCTAGCCTAATGATTGAAAAGTATTTGAAAAGACGAATAACGGACTTGGCAAAGGAAAAAAGAATTTTAGAAGCAGTGCTAAGAGGAGGTGAGTGATGAGAAAAGATGATAAACTTTTTGGAGAAATCGATTGGCCCTTGTTCATTACCTTCATGCTTATGGTACTGTTGGGTTTAATAACCGTCTATTCTGTTGCATTCACTCCTGAACATCCCTCCATTTTTGACATAGAAAAACAGTATGGAAAGCAAATAATTTGGATTTCGATTTCAATGTTCCTTGGTCTAATAGTTTTTCTTATTGATTCTGATATCTACCGAAAATATGCATTTCCCATTTACCTGTTTACATTATCTCTATTGATTGTTGTATTATTCATGCCTCCAATCAACGGTGCACGCGCATGGATAGGTGTTGCTAATATGGGTATTCAACCGGCTGAGTTTGCAAAAATCGCTTCGGCATTACTCTTGGCTAGATATATCAGTGAGTTAAATATTAAACAGTTAACAACCTCAAGCGTACTTCTCGCAATTCTCATTTTGCTTGTACCGATGATACTTATCTTACTTCAACCCGATGCAGGAACTTTTGTGGTTTTTACTTCTTTTTTATTTGTGATGTATCGTGAGGGGCTAACTTTTGACCCTATCATTCTAAAGTTTATCAATGCCTACCCCGGTGTCAAATTTAAAGAAACATGGGTGGGAACTCACTTTATACCGATACTTTTTGTGCTAATATTCATCAGTATTATTACGCTTCTTTTATCGAATGTTTCATTTTATTTATGGTTTTCTGATGAGGCAATCAATGGGTCTATGGGAGTAATATTATTCTTGGCAGCATTGACAGTATTGGGCGTGCTTTTCATTCAACGTTTTGGAAATAAAAGGGAAAAGGGCAGAATGATGCTCATTGTCCTACTAGGTTTTGGGCTAACGGGAGGATTATCATATGGTGTTGGGAAATCATTTAACAGTTTGGCGCCCCATCAAAAAGACCGTATAGAATTGTTTCTTGGGCTCAAGGAAGACCCCAATGGCAAGGACTATAACCGAAACAGGGCCATGTCTGCAGTAGGATCTGGTGGTCTATCAGGAAAAGGTTATAAAAATGCATCTGTTTCGAGCGTTGAATCAAATCACGTTCCAGAATCTGAAACCGATTTTATTTTTTGTCCCTTTGCGGAAGAATGGGGATTTTTTGGTGTTATTGTACTCATTGGGCTATATATGTTTATGCTCATTCGTATTGTTTTCATTGCGGAAAGGCAACGATCAGCGTTTAATCGGATTTATGCTTATTGCGTTGCTATGATTTTATTTTATCATTTCGCAATCAATATTGGAATGAATATTGGCTTTGCTCCTGTTATTGGAATCCCTTTACCCTTTTTTAGTTACGGGGGGTCCTCTATGATGTCTTTTTCTATGATGATGTTTATTCTATTGAAACTTGATAGCCAGCGCAAGGACGTGTTGAGATAATTACTAATTTTAACTGTATGAAAAAATCGCCAACGCAAATTGAACTCTCAAAAAAAGAGAAAATTTATTTTACCTCTATTTTTTGGTTCATCTGTTTGTTTCCTTTTTTATTTGTGAGCGGTTTGATTCTTTTGCAATCTGAAGATGACCTGCCACCAATTTCCATGCTTGATAGTCCACCAGAAATGCAAGCCTCTCTTATTCTTGCTAAAACCGTAGGTGGAAAAGATACTATTATTGGTCAATTTTGGAAAGTGAATAGAACCAGCGTTAAATACAAAGAAATCTCACCCTACGCCTTGGATGCCTTAATTGCAACTGAAGATGAGCGGTTCCTCAAGCATTCAGGAGTGGACTTCAGGGCATTATTACGCGCATTAACCGGCTTGGGCTCTTCAGGTGGCGCATCAACCATTTCCCAGCAACTTGCGAAACAATTCTATACGCTGAATGAACGCAACGAAAAATCAAGCGGATTAGTAAAAGCATTTAAATTTTTAAATGTAAAAGCACGTGAAAATATACTGGCTAAAAGACTAGAAGAACGCTATACAAAAGAAGAAATCATCACCTTTTATTTGAACCAAGTAGATTTCCTTCACAATGCAGTTGGAATCAAAAACGCGTCCAGAATATACTTCAATAAAGAACCGATATCTCTAACGAAGGAAGAGGCTGCCACATTGGTAGGAATGTGTAAAAATCCAGCCCTATACAACCCTTATTCATTTAAAATCAAGGATTATCGTGCCGAAATCGCTCATGATTCTGGGAAGAAAATTTCAAGTGTGACAGAGCAAGAAATAGCTGCTTCTAGAGCAAAAGATTCACTTCGTTGCCTTGAACGACGAAATCAAGTACTGTATCAATGGTACAGAAATTCCTCTGAAGGAAATGAAGCAATTCAAAAACCACTTTCAAAAGAAGAATACGAAGAGCTTAAGAAAAAACCATTAGTTACCACTTATACGCCATTAGATCATAAAGAGGGTATGGCGCCTTACTTTAGGGAATCGTTGAGAAAAGAGGTTGAAGAATTATTAAAATCTAAAAACGAAAGTGGTGGTTACAATTACCTTCGCGAAGATGGTCAGCCTTATAATATTTATACCGATGGATTGAAAATATACACCAGTTTGGATCCTAACTTACAACGTCATGCGGAGCAAGCTGTAGAAAAACACCTAAAAGGAAAATTACAAGGAGTCTTTGATCAGAATAACAGAGGTTTGAAAAATTATCCTTTTTCTAATAAGATAGATGACAACACTGTCAAGACCATTCTTTTATCAGCAAAAAAGAATACAAAGCGCTACAAAGATTTGGCGAAGTTAGGTTATTCAGAATCTGAAATTGACGAGAATTTTAATACCCCAACAAAAATGCGTGTCTTTACATGGGATGGTGAAAAAGACACCACTATGACTCCTAATGATTCCATCAAATATTACAAGGCATTTTTACACGCTGGACTTGTTTCTATAGACCCAAGAACAGGATTTGTTAGAGCATGGGTTGGCGGGACCAATTTCAAACATTTTTCATATGACCACGTTAGGCAAGGTAAAAGACAGGTAGGGTCAACAATGAAACCATTCGTCTACGCTGCCGCGCTTTCAATGAAAGTGGTTAATCCTTGTTCTACTTTTTCCCCCGATGAATATTGTATAGACCTCGTTGATCCTCAAAATCGTGTAGTGGGTAAATATTGTCCGGAAGGATCACCGGCTGCAAATATGAAAAGTGGTTTAGCTATGTCTTCAAACCCTACAACGGTTGCTGTTATGAAGCGAATGGGCGTCTTTAATCCGGTTGCTAAAACCGGAGGACCATATCAAATAGAAAAATTATTAAACAAAACGGAAATAGCACTACACCCAAACGATGTAGTGCCTTCGATGTGTCTGGGAAGTATGGACTTATCCCTTTACGAACTTGTGGCGGCACAGTGTATTTTTCCTAATAACGGAATCTATGTGCGACCAACCACGATTGAACGTATTACAGATAGAAATGGGAAGGTAATTTATGAAGCAACTGAACACAGAGAGCAAGCCCTAAACGCATCTGTAGCATTTGAAATATTGAAAATGATGAAAGGAGTTGTTGAAGGAGGAACAGGATCCAGTCTTCGCGGGGGCAATCCATGGGGTGGTATTTACGCCCCAACCGCCGGTAAAACAGGTACCACCCAAAACAATTCAGACGGATGGTTTATTGGCATTACGCCCGAACTCGTTACCGGCGTTTGGGTTGGAGCAGAAGACCGTTCAGTACGCTTTAAAGACATGACATGGGGTCAAGGTGGACGAATGGCTTTACCAATATACGGTTATTACATGCAAAAAGTCTATAAAGACCCAATTATAGCCCTTTCTACCAAAGATTTTTCACCTCCCGTAGATTATGACCCTCAAGCATATTCGTGTAGCCAAATTTTTGTGGAAGAAATTGTAGACGATTCAGAAATACCTTTTCAATAATGAATAAAGTAGTACCAACAGTTGTTAAAGCCCTTGATGGAATTAGTGATGGAATGACGCTGATGATCGGTGGATTCGGCTTGTGTGGAATTCCTGAAAATTCCATTGCACAATTGGTTAAAATGGGTGTCAAAAATTTAACTTGTATTAGCAATAATGCAGGAGTTGATGATTTCGGCCTAGGTTTGTTATTGCAAACTAAACAAATAAAAAAAATGATCTCAAGTTATGTCGGAGAGAATGACGAATTCGAGAGACAAATGCTTTCGGGAGAACTTGAAGTTGAACTAATCCCACAAGGTAGTTTAGCGGAACGATGCAGAGCCGGAGGGGCCGGAATTCCCGCGTTTTTCACACCAGCTGGTTATGGAACAGAGGTAGCAGAAGGCAAAGAAGTACGCATTTTCAATGGAAAGCCACATATTTTAGAAGCAGCACTAACAGCAGATTTTGCCATTGTTAAAGCTTGGAAAGGCGACACAGAAGGAAATTTGATATTCAAGGCAACGGCACGTAACTTCAATCCCATGATGGCGATGGCCGGAAAAATAACTATTGCAGAAGTTGAAGAATTAGTTCCTGCGGGCTCGCTTGACCCGGATCAAATTCATACTCCAGGGATTTTTGTGCAACGGATTTTCAAAGGAGAGCATTTCGAAAAAAGAATCGAACAACGAACTGTAAGAACTAAAAATTGACCACATGGCATTGGATAAAACAGGTATAGCCAAACGTATCGCACAAGAATTAAGAGATGGATGGTATGTGAATTTAGGTATTGGGATTCCTACACTCGTTGCAAATTATATTCCTCAAGGAATTGAAGTAGAATTTCAATCCGAAAATGGTGTGCTTGGAATGGGTCCTTTTCCCTTTGACGGCGAGGAAGATGCAGACTTAATAAATGCGGGAAAGCAAACAATAACTGTGCGGCCAGGTGCAGCTTTTTTTGATTCGGCAACATCTTTTGCAATGATTCGGGGACAACATGTTCAACTAACGGTTCTAGGAGCAATGGAAGTTTCACAAAACGGAGATATTGCTAATTGGAAGATTCCAGGAAAAATGGTCAAAGGAATGGGCGGGGCAATGGATTTAGTAGCTTCAGCGGATAACATTATCGTTGCTATGATGCACAGTAATAAGGCAGGTGAGTCAAAAATTTTGAAGTCTTGTACTCTGCCATTAACAGGGGTAGGTTGTGTTAAAAAGGTGGTCACTGAATTGGCTGTATTAGAAATTAAAGACAATAAATTTTACCTTATAGAACGTGCTCCTGGAGTAAGCGTGGAAGAAATAATTTCTAAAACAGATGGCGAATTGATTGTTCCAACTATTGTTCCCGAAATGGTTCTCTAAGGGATGGAGGAAATCTATAAAACGGCTCTTAGGGCAGCTATTGCGGGTAGTATCGAAATAATTCAAGTCTATAATAATGATTTTGAAACCATCATAAAGGAAGATGGTTCACCACTGACAAAAGCGGATTTAGCTTCGTCATTAGCCATACACAAATTGCTCGATCCTTTGGGAATCCCAATTACAGGCGAAGAAACAACTCATTTATCCTATGAAATACGTAAACATTGGATCCAATGTTGGTGTATTGATCCTTTAGACGGAACAAAAGAGTTTATTAAAAAAAATGACGAATTTGCGGTGAATATCGCACATATAGTACAAGGGAAACCGATTTTCGGTATCATTGCTGCGCCTGTATCAGAGAAATTATTGTTTGGAGGTACTGGTATTGGTGTCTATAAATGTGCATTTAAAGACCTTGAAAATCGACAAAACTGGCAAGAAATTAAAGCGAAATCTAATGTTGGTGAAACACTTCGAATGATTGGTTCACGAAGCCATGGAACGGGTCCTTTAGCAGATTTGCTCGAAACATTGCAGCCACATTTTACTGATATCCAGTTCGCTACTAAAGGTTCTTCATTGAAGTTTTTTGATTTAGCTGAAGGTACCGCCCATATTTATCCACGATTCGCACCAACAATGGAATGGGATATCGCGGCTGGTCAAGCAATCATCGAAGCGCTAGGAGGAGAAGTCATCAATCACCCGAGTGGAGAGCCACTCTCATACAACAAAGAAAACCTTTTAAACCCTTATTTCGTAGTACGTAGCAAAGCCCTACTAACGGCCATGGCATGAATCGAATCATTCTACTTGTATGTGTTCTTCCTTTATTGTGTTTTGCACAACAAGGGTTAGTTCCAACATCTAGCTATTACAGGGACAGGCTTTTTGACACGTATCACAATATTCGTTGCAACGATTCCATTCCAGAATTTTCCTGTTACATGGGAAGTGGCTTTTTGCCCGAATTGGAAAAATCATACAATCTATTGGAAAAAATCAGAGACAGAAGCCTTCAGTATTCTGAGTTTACCGATCATCTTGTAAAAAAACACCTGGTTGAGGTGCAATCCAAGGATGCACAAATAGATATTTCTCCTGTGGGTGAATTTTCATATGGAAAAGAATTGGGCGACACCTCAGAAAGTTACTTATATAAAAATACGAGGGGGATACTTATTCAAGCAAATCTTTTTGAAAATTTCTCTTTTCAAACTACTTTTTATGAAAATCAAGCCCGATTTAGTAGTTATGAACGTGAGTTCATTAATGCACATGGAGAATATTACACACAAGAAATAGGATATAACCAGCAAAACGGCGTCGTTCCCGGGGCAGCAAGAACCAAACCTTTCAAAACAAACGGATACGATTTTGCCTATGCGGTTGGTCACTTTATTTACTCACCAACTAAAAATTTCAGCATTCTTGCAGGTAACAACCAACACTTTATTGGTGCCGGGTATCGTTCACTTATCTATGGAAATCACCATGTGGGGACTCCTTATCTTAGGACAAACTTTCATTTCTTTAAAAAATGGCAATGGAACTTCTTAAGAACCAGAGCAATGAACTTAGTTAGAAAAAAAACATACACTACGGTAGAAGGATATTATCAACCGAAATCAATAGGCATCAATCACCTCTCTTGGCATCCAATTCCAAAACTCACAGTACATTTCTCAGAAATTACTGTTTGGAAAATGGGCGACTCCTTAGCAACAAATTCTCCTCATCATTTGGTTTTTAGCCCGATTCCTTTTTCGTCTAAATTAGTATCAATTGAAACAGCACATTCTAATTATGGCCTTTCGTTTGATTGGCTAATTAATAAAGGATTCAGGGGTTATGGTCAACTAATCACGCCATTTAATGGAACATTTGCCGGGCAGCTAGGAATTCGTATGAACCCTATGCTTCCTATTCGATCACTTATTCAATTCGAATACAATTACGTGTCAACAGGAATGTTCCAAGCTACAAACAACATGACCCATTATTCGAACTATAATCTGCCAATAGCACACATTATGGGTAATGGGTTTCAAGAGATTTTATGCAGAATCAATGGAGAACACCATCGAATTTATGCAGCAATTAATACCCATATTTTCTTGCTAAAAAATTATAACAGGTATAGTCTTCAGGCGATTCCAAACGTTACTTCACAAGTAAATGGATTCTTGTTAAATAACAAAATCGAAATTGGTTACCGCTTTAATCAAAAATTGAATATTAATATTTATGGTCAATTTGTGCTGAGAAAAGAGTGGTGGGAACAAGGTAAAAATCACCTAGTATTTCAAGCAGGTATTCGAACAGGGTTAATAGAAACTGTAAATGACTTTTAGATTTTTTGTTTTTATGTTGTTTGCTTATTTCTCCTGCAAAGCTCAGGGAAGGTTAAACTATTTGATTGAAGAACTTCCAACGGATTCTATACCAAAATTAAGTTTCGATAACCATTCAAACATTTGGCCAAAAATAGACCGGAATACTCCCTTTTCACCATGTTTGGGCGCTACGATTTCATCCGACAATCTCATTTCTTTGGATAAAAATTCTCCTTCATCGCTATATGCACGTGCAGGTTTTGGTATTCAAACTGACTTATCCATCTCGCCTAAATGGTACGCAAGATTGGGATATAATTATTCAGCGCTAAATAATGACACGATTTTTTTAGATACCCGTTCGTTTTTTTATTCAAGAAGTGGTAAAAGTTTTATCAGTTCTCATAATATTTTAGGTAGAGTATCCTACACACCCAACCACATTTTTAACTTTCAAGCGGGGCTTGATAGAAATTTCATTGGAGAAGGAAGCCGATCTCTATTTCTAAGTGACTATGGTAGACCTTACCCATTCACACAGATAAGCGCACGTTTTTGGCATGTAGAATACTTGGTTATGCACCAATTTTTTAAAGAGGAATTTCAACAAGAATGGCGAAACAAATATGGAGCCACGCATTTCTTGAGTTGGAATGCAACCGAATGGTTAAACTTTGGGATATTTGAAACGGTTATTTTCCAACCCAAAGACACATTGTTGAATAGAGGGTATGAACTAGAGTATTTGAACCCTGTTATTTTCTTTCGGCCTCAAGAATATGCCATTGGTTCCTCTGACAACGTATTGCTTGGCGCATCATTTTCTGCAAAATGGAAACAACATACGGCCTATGGTCAACTAATTATTGACGAATTTTTATTATCAGAAATCAAAGCGAAATCAGGCTGGTGGGCGAATAAATACGGTGTGCAACTTGGTGTAAAAGGTAGATTCAAGTTAAAAAAAGAACGGTTTTTCTACCGACTTGAGGGAAATGCTGTTCGTCCCTATACCTATGCGCATTTAAATTCATTACAAAATTATGCACATGCTGGATTCACGTTAGCACATCCCTACGGCGGAAATTTTGCAGAAATCTTAGGAGAAATAAAATGGAAAAATAAGAAATGGCTTCTCAAAACTTTTCTATCCTATGGAATTCAGGGATTAGATAAAAACGGTCAAAGTTATGGCGGGAACATTTATCAGCCTTATACTAATCGTCCATACGACTATAACCACCAGATTGGTCAAGGGCTTAAAAATAATTTTTTTAGATTCCAAAGTTCAATGAGTTATCAATTATTTGCAAACTATGAACTTTTCACTGAATTGAATCTTCGTTTTGATGAGGCATACGAGCGATTTTCATTTTTTCCTTTTTTAGGCCTAAGAAGTAATTTATGGAATGACTATAGAAATTATTAAAAACAGAGATGGCTATCGCCACCCCTATTTTAGAACGATTCTTATCAACTCAACCCAATAATATTCCGAATCTCTATTTCCGTCTTATTTCGTTTAATCCCCTCCGGGTTTAAGTAGGTTCTGTTGACTAGTCGTCCATGGATGGCCACTTTTTTTCCCTTTTGTGCGTAATGCTCGATGAATTCCGCAAGATTTCCCCATGCAAAAACGTTATGCCATTGCGTCGTTTCCATATATTTTCCGTCGTTTTTACGTTCTGTTTTTTGTGTAGTAAGTTTGAAACGAGCCACAGATCTTCCATTGTCGAATTTTGTATATTGGGCGTCGGTTCCTATTTTACCTATTAAGGTGATGTAATTTTTTAATGCATTCATGATTAGTATTTTCTTTGGATAAAAAAAGGCGGAGGGGTTCCCTCCGCCGTTAGCTTACAGGAGGATCAAATCGTTAACCTCAACTTCAGAAACAAATTTTCGTTCCCCATTCAATTTGTAGAAACGACTCACCAATTTGCCTTCTACCGCAATTTCATGGCCGACTTCTGCTAAATCTTCTAACACCTGTACCCACTTCCCCCAAGCAGTTAAGACATGCCAATTTCTCCTCGCTTTGGTATTGCCTTCCGAATCGAGGTAAAACTCTTTGGTCGCTACTGTAAACTTTGCTATTCTTCTTCCATTAGAAAGCTCCATAATTTTAGGTGTAGAGCTCACCTTTCCTATTAAATTAACGTGATTCATTTGTTTTAATGCTAAAAAATTGTTTGTATCTGTCATGTGAAATATTTTGAAAAATTTATTAATGGATTAAGCTGCTTTTTTCATGTTGATGAGTAAAAATTCAGTTGCCTCAATTATTGTAGAAAAACGCTTCTCTCCAGATTTACTTTCATAGGATTGATTAACCAAGCGGCCTTCCAAGATGATCTCATTTCCTTTGTCTAATAGGCGCTTAACCCGTTCGGCAATATTTCCCCAAGCATTTATTGTGTGCCACTGGGTAAGGTCTTGCCATTCACCACTTTTGTCTTTAAATCTCTCATTTGTGGCCACCGTGAACCGGGCCAGTATTTTGCCCGATTCAAAAGTTACTACCTCCGGCTGTGCTCCGAGCCTGCCAATCAACGTCACTTTGTTTTTTAGTGCATTCATGTTTGTAAAATTTTAAAAAAGTTTGTAAAAAATTTGACATTTCGATCTCTATATCGATTTGTTGAGGCAAAGTTGCTCTACTCCAAAAGTCTGATTCGGTTATTAATTATTTTAATTCGTTTGTTACTTGTTTTTATTCGTTTTTACTAGTTTATATTTTTGATTATCATGTTATTAAATGATTTACAGAAGCAAAAAAAAATTAATGAAAAATTGTAAATTATCGATTAAGGAATTCACAATGCTTTACTTTCTCATTCAATAAAATGGATTCAAATCGATTTGAAAATAAATAGAGATAATTGCTTATTTTTGTTTCGCAAAAAACAACAGAATGAAGATACTTGTATGCATTAGCAAATCTCCGGACACTACGTCCAAAATCGCATTTACGGAAGGTAACACCAAATTCGATGAAAATGGGGTACAATACATAGTAAATCCGTATGACGAATGGTACGCATTAGTTAGAGCTTTGGAAATTAAAGAATCAACTGGTGGTCAAGTTACAATTATCACAGTAGGAGCTGCAGCGGATGAAGCCGTAATAAGAAAAGCATTAGCAATTGGTGCAGACGAGGCTGTAAGAATTGATGCGGACCCAAAAGATGCACATTACACTGCTACGCAAATTGCAGCATATGCAAAAAATAATAGTTTCGATTTGCTATTAACAGGTAAAGAAACTATAAATTACAACGGTTCTCAAGTCGGTGGGATGATTGCTGAGGCACTGGATTTGCCATATGTTTCGATTGCTACTAAGCTTGACGTGAACGGTAATACACTAACTTTGGAGAGAGAAATTGTTGGGGGTGTTCAAGTTGTTGAGGTTAACCTACCTGCAGTTATTTCTTGTGCAAAAGGTATGGCAGAGCAGCGTATTCCAAACATGAGAGGAATTATGGCAGCGAGAACTAAACCGCTTCAAGTGGTTGCTCCTGTTGAAGTGAATGAATTAACTAAATTCATTTCTTATGAAATGCCAAATTCGAAGTCTGCTGTGAAAATGATCGCACCAGATAACATGGACGAATTAGTGAATCTTCTTCACAACGAGGCAAAAGTGATTTAATCAATTAAAAATATTCACATGATATTAGTATACGTAAATTCATCAAGCGGACTGTCAAAATCAGCATATGAAACTGTAACCTATGGAAAAAAACTAGGAGAAGTAATTGTTATTACCAATGGCAATGCCGCAGTTGAAACCCTTAACGCACTCGGAGAATATGGAGCTAGTAAAGTACTTATTGACAGAAATGTATCCGGTGAAGATTCTCAGCAGTTAACCAAACTAGTGGCTTGGGCCGCTCAAGAAAATGGTGTGCATACGGTAATTTTTTCCCACGATTTGATTGGAAAAGCAGTAGCTCCTAGACTATCCGTTCGTTGGAACGCAGGATTAGTTTCAGGCGCCATTGCACTGCCAGATGCTGATGGTTCAATTCGGGTTAATGTATTTTCAGGAAAGGCAATAGGGAAAGTACACGTACAAACTTCGAATAAAATTATTTCTTTACTCCCGAATAGCATTCAACCTGAAAAAATCGGGTCATCGTGCAGTATTACGGAAGTAAATTCAAACGCTGGATCTTCCGCAATTAAGGTGGTATCAACCAAAAAACCGGAAGGTGAAATTCCATTACCAGAAGCGGAATTGGTTGTTTCAGCGGGTAGAGGACTTAAGGGACCAGAAAACTGGGGAATTATTGAAGAGTTGGCAAAATCGATTAATGCGGCCACAGCATGTTCACGTCCTGTTGCAGACATTGGATGGAGACCTCATCATGAACATGTTGGGCAAACTGGTGTTGCTATTAGACCTAATTTATATATTGCTGTGGGAATTTCCGGAGCCATTCAGCACCTTGCAGGAGTAAATGGTTCGAAGGTTATCGTTGTTATTAATACAGATCCGGAAGCGCCTTTCTTCAAAGCAGCAGACTATGGTGTGGTAGGTGATGCATTTGATGTTGTTCCTAAATTAACAGCTGCATTACAAAAATTTAAGTCGACACAGCATTAAGATTAAAAAAATGCAAAAAATTCGCCTAGAAATAACCGGTATCGCTTATAGTCAAACGCAATCTGGATCTTATGTTCTGACTCTCTCTGAAAGCGCAGGAAAACGCAAACTGCCAATTGTAATCGGCGGATTTGAAGCGCAATCGATTGCTGTAGAACTTGAAAAAATGGTGCCTAATCGGCCATTGACACATGATTTGATAAAAATGCTTTGCAAATCCTATGGTATTGCCGTTAAAGAAATTCTAATCTACAAGTTTTTTGAAGGAGTGTTCTACGCTAAAATTATTTGCGAAAAAGAAGGGGTGCTCACTGAAATAGATTCCAGAACCTCGGATGCTATTGCCGTTGGTGTGCGATTCAATGCACCTATTTATGCGTTGACGGAGGTTGTGGAAGAAGCTGGAGGTGTTGATGACGGTTCTGAAGATTTTGATGATGAAGTTGACTTAACGGATACAGAAGAATCAGAAAATGAAATGGAGCATTTGAATGTAGACGAATTACAAAATATGCTCAGTGATGCCTTGGATAACGAGGATTACGAATTAGCCTCTAAAATTCGGGATGCATTAAAAAATAAAAATTAATGCAAATCAAACACCGGTTAATCATCATGAGCTTCCTCCAATTTTACGTTTGGGGAGCCTGGCTTATAACGATGGCTAATTATTGGTTTGGCAATTCCATTGGAAATGGAGCTGAATTTGGAGCTGTTTTCAGCACAATGGGTATTGCATCTGTATTTATGCCTACGTTAATGGGGCTTGTTGCTGACCGTTGGGTAAATGCGGAACGTGTTTATGGCGTCCTTCATATTTTGTACGCTGCGGTATTGTTTTATCTACCGCAAGTCAATAATCCATCAGATTTCTTTATGGTAATGCTTGCTGCGATGGTTTTTTATATGCCAACAATTGCACTAACCAACGCTATTTCATATACAGTTCTTCAAAAAAATGGTAGCGATGTCATCAAGGACTATCCTCCTATAAGAGTTTGGGGAACTATCGGTTTTATTGTTGCCATGTGGGTTACAAACCTTACAGGAAACAAAGCGAGTGAAAATCAATTTTACATAGCAGGATTTTTCGCTATTTTTCTTGGTATTTATGCATTTACTCTCCCAAAATGCCTTCCACAAAAAACAAGTTCTCAACAAAACTCTTTGATGCAAACACTGGGTCTTGACGCATTTAAACTCTTCGCTAATTACAAAATAGCATTATTCTTCATTTTTTCCATGTTTTTAGGCGGGGCGCTGCAATTAACAAATGCATATGGTGATGTGTTTTTATCTGAATTTGAGCATTTTCCTAAATATGCTGATTCGTTTGTAGTTAAATACTCCACCATAATTATGTCGATTTCGCAAATCTCAGAAACACTATTTATTCTTGCAATTCCATTCTTTTTGAGAAAATTTGGAATTAAAACAGTGATGCTTTTTAGTATGTTCGCATGGGTTCTTCGTTTTGGAACTTTAGCCATTGGTGATCCAACAGAAGGTTTATGGTTAATTATATTCTCATGTGTTGTTTATGGAATGGCCTTCGATTTTTTCAATATTTCCGGATCGCTTTTTATTGAAACAAACACAAACCCATCCATTCGTTCATCTGCCCAAGGATTATTTATGATGATGACAAATGGCTTTGGAGCAATTATTGGCAGTAACGTGGCGGGATGGGCTATTGATAAATACTTCACCTTGAAGTTTTCTGCCCTGTCTGATGTTGCCAATTATCTTCAAACAAATGAAGATAATCCGGTATTACAAGCGTTTCTAGTAAAAAATAAAATAACGGCAGAAGGCGATATACTCAGTCAGGAAATTATAATGAAAGATTGGCCGGCGATATGGCTGTCTTTCGCAATATATGCATTGGTAATCGCCCTTTTGTTTTGGTTTTTATTTAAACATAAACATAATCCAGCTGACCGGATTGAAGTAAAACATTAGTTTTATTTATGCCGTGAATTTATAACCTACGCCTCGCACAGAATGAAAATGTTTAGGTTCTTTAGGGTTTAGTTCAAATAACTTTCTGAAAGTAAGAATAAAGTTATCAATTGTTCTCGATGTAGGAAATTGATCTGTACCCCAAACGTTATCGAGTAATTCATCACGTGAAACAACTCGACCTTCGTGTTTAATAAAAAACTCTAACAAAGATATTTCCTTTTTAGAAAATTCGTAAATGAATTCTCCTTCCTTAGATTTAACTTGAAATGACTGGAAATCAATATGCTTATCACCAAGAAAATAATCTTTAAAAGATAAAATGTTGGATTTACTATTAGTTAAAACAGTTACGCGTAACAACAATTCTTCTAAGTCAAATGGTTTCGCCAAGTAATCATTTGCGCCCAATTTGAGCCCTTGAATTCTATCTTGAGTAGTTCCCTTGGCTGATAAAAACAAAATAGGCACATTACTTTTTTTTCTAATAAGCTCGCACAACGTAAATCCACTAACTTCAGGCAACATTACATCTAGGATAATTAAGTCATAAGATTGAGTTTCTGAGAAATGTAAAGCAGCTTTTTTACCATCCGTAAAGCACCTAACTTTAAAGCCCTCTAATTCAAGATTTAATTTGATCAAGTCAATCAAATTTTCTTCATCTTCTACTAAACAAACTGTTCCCATTTTTCTTTTTTTGTTGGAGATAGTTTATATTTGTGAAGTTAACTAAAAGCTATTAAACCATGAAAAAACTATTACTATCCTTAGGTGTTTTATTTTCGGTTTTGACTGCAGTAGATGCTCAACAACTTGCTCCTGTAATCAATAAATTCGAGGTAAATGCTGCATTAGATGTTAAAAACCTTGCCGCGCCCGATGTTAAAAACCTACTTGCAGAAGATAAAATTCGTGATAAACAGGGATTATTATACAGAATTGGTGTTGCCATTCCTGTAGATATTCGAACAAATAACTCGGGAACATGGACAATGCTGCCAAATGGCGATCGCCAATGGCAAATTCGTATCAAATCAACAGGAGCTGAAGCGCTAAGTTTTTTATTCGAAACGTTTAAGTTATACGGAAATACAACACTTACCGTACGTGATTTGACAGGAAAATTAGTGCATAAACCAATGACAGCAGGAGATGTTGAGGATCATGGTCGACAACATGCAGCATTATGTTTTGGAGATGATTTAGTACTTACTCTTCATGAACCAAAAGGCGTAATGGCTTCTGAAATTTGGATGGACCGAGTAATGTATAATTACCGTTCAACCGGAAACCCTAACGTGCTTAAAATCAATGAATCTGAGGCTTGCGAGGTGAATGTAAACTGCACCCCGGTTGGAGATACTTGGCAGGATGAGAAAAGAGGAGTAGCAAGAATTTATGTAGTTGAAAATGGTTCTGCAGGTTGGTGTACAGGCTCTTTGATTAACAATACAGCATTAGACTGTAAGCCTTATTTTTTAACAGCGTTACACTGCGGTGTTTCTACGAGTGCAGCAAACATGAACCAATGGAAGTTTTATTTTAGGTATGAATCACCAAACTGCACCAATCCATCAACAGCAGGTACATTGGATGATTATTTCATTTCGGGTTGTGTAAGAAAAGCAGATTCTGGTGATAATGGTGGAGACAGCGGTTCAGATTTTTTACTTGTTCAACTAGGAACTGCGGCAAATGAGGCTGCAACAATCACTTCATTAAAATCAGCAAACTTTAATGCCTATTGGAACGGATGGAATGCAAACACTTCCGCAACAGCAGGCGGAGTTGGAATACATCATCCCGCAGGAGACATTAAAAAAATCTCCACGTTTACAGGTAATACTGTTTCTGCGGGGTGGAATGGGAATGGACTTCAATCGCACTGGAGATTATCTTGGACATCAAACTCAAATGGTTGGGGTGTCACCGAAGGTGGCTCATCAGGCTCTCCTTTATTTAACAACAGTCAAGGATTTATTGTAGGTACACTCACTGGTGGAAGTTCATTTTGCACGGCACAATCTTCTCCTGATTTCTATGGAAAAATGTCTTACCATTGGACATCTAATGGCACTACTACAAATAGACAACTAAAGCCTTGGCTAGACCCTACAAATTCGGGCGCTTTGACCCTTGCTGGGTCAAGTAATCCATGTACTCCTACTACGCCCGTAGCTCCTATTGCTAACTTTGTGGCCAATCAAACCAATGTAACACCTGGCACGACAGTATCTTTTACCGATCAATCAACTGGAATACCAACTTCTTGGGCTTGGTCAATTTCTCCTGCTACTGGGTGGTCTTATGCTGGTGGATCAACTGCAAGTTCTCAAAACCCACAAGTTACATTTAATACAGTTGGACAATATTCTATAACCTTAACTGCAACCAACGCTCAGGGATCAGATGCCGAAGTAAAAACCAATTACATTATTGTAGCAGCAGCAACAGGTCCATGTACTCCATCCATTTCAAATGCTTGCGATGAGTATATTCAAAATGTAACTTTGAATACAATCAATAATACAACAGCATGTTCTGCGGGTGGTTACGCCTCTTACACAACAACAACTACCTCTTTAGCAAAAGGATCTGCGTATACGGTAACCGTTACGCCTGCAGTTGGGGCCAACATTGGACAAGCCTATACAAATGATGAAATTGCTGTTTGGATTGACTATAATAACGACTTCACCTTTTCAACTGCTGAACGAGTAGGATATGTATTAGTGGCTGCAGGATGGAGCAATCAATTTAACTTTACTGTTCCAACTACTGCTACAACCGGAGCTGTGCGCATGCGAACTAGAATTTCTTATCAGCCGGATGGCGCAATAGATCCGTGTGCCGTTGCCACATATGGTGAAACAGAAGATTATACAATAAATATTACTGCAGGCGGTGGTGTCGGTGTTATCGAGAATTCACTTACTAACGCCAATATTTATCCAAATCCTACCGATAACGAATTAATTGTTGATTTGTCAGCAGTTTCAGAATTGGTATCAAAAATTACACTGTTGGATGTAACTGGAAAAGTTGTAAAATCTCAAGTATCAATGGTCAATTCCGAAACAAAATTTGATCTTACAGACATTGCTTCAGGTCTTTATCAAGTGGTAATTACCGGAAGTGAATCGACACTAACTAAACGAATCATAAAAAAATAAAATAATTTAAGAGAGAGGCTGTCCAAAAGACAGCCTCTTTTTCTTTTATAAAACCTATTCATTGATGATTAATAAACTTCAGCAAGCGGAAAAACTAGTCGTAGAAATGTTCAATCGAATTCAGCAACTTAAACTAATCACTCCATTAAAACTTGAGTCTGAGGTAAACCATGACATCTATAAACTTGCGGAAGAAGAATTCGGCATTACGCATTATTGGCATAAACGGATAGTGCGCGCAGGAACTAATACGCTTTTTCCATATAAAGAAAATCCTCCCGACATAAGAATTAATCACGACGACATCGTGTTTATAGATTTTGGTCCATTAGTAGAAGATTGGGAAGCTGATATTGGAAGATCCTTTGTGTTAGGGGACAATTCTGAAAAGCAAAAACTTTGTCGCACTATTGAAATTGCTTGGCATGAAATCAAACAATGGGTGGAGATTAAAAAAAATCTAAATATTTCACTTTCTTGTAAGGATGTATATAAACAGTGTGAAACTGTAGCTCAAAACTATGGTTATACATTTGGAGGAGAAATCGCGGGGCATCTCGTTGGAAGGTATCCTCATGAACGATTAGAATCGGGAAACTTCAGTCTTTATGTTCATCCAAAAAATACTTTGGATATTTTCGCTCCTTCAACAAATGGAGAAGAAAGGCACTGGATTCTTGAATTACATTTCGTTCATTCTTCAGGTCAATATGCCGCATTCTTTGAGCAATTACTCTTCTAACTACGTAGTACTACGTATGGATTACTAGGAGTGATTATGTAAAAATAGATTCAATTCAAGAATTTGCTTGTGAATTCGTGTATTTGATTACAACTTTGTTTCATAATCAAAAACAAAGGTCATGAAAACTGCAATTTTATCTTTAGTAATGTTCTTAACTGCTAGCGCAAGTTGCTTAGCAACACAACCAGTAGTTCCTTCTTCTGCAAGCCAGACCATTCAAGTTATAGAAAATGAGCAACACGCTGTCACAGTATCATGGAGCGATGCAAGTTTTGAAACAATAGAAATAGCATTAAATTCAGGTATTTTTATGCCCGCCATCCCAACATCGGGTGCAAATCAAATTCATTTGCATAATTTAACTGATGGAGTTTATGTAATTAATTTTAGAACAGGTGATGAAATTGTTGCAACAAAAACTGTAACCATTGAGAACCATTCCATTTTAGCTAGTAACAAGTAATATCTTCATAGTTTAGTTTAGGTAAAAAAGTCGGCCTCGGTCGACTTTTTTATTTATATAGGTTTTCGATAAGAATATCATCTACTTCATTTGGTATAGTTACGCGTAATTTTGGTTCTACTTCCATGGCTCGTTTTATTGCAAACATGGCATTTTCATTTCTTGCCCAATTTCTTCTAGCAATTCCATTATTTACATCCCAATGCAACATCATATGAAGGTTTCTATTTGCATCTTCACTTCCGTCAAGCAGCATCCCAAATCCCCCATTTATTACTTCCCCCCAACCAACACCACCACCATTGTGGATGGAAACCCATGTTGCACCTCGAAATGAATCGCCGATTACATTCTGGATAGCCATATCTGCAGTGAATTTAGATCCGTCATAAATATTCGAAGTTTCTCTATATGGCGAGTCTGTTCCTGAAACGTCGTGATGATCTCTACCCAAAACAACGGGACCAATTTCTCCCTGTGCGATTGCCTGATTAAATGCTGCTGCAATTTTCATTCGACCTTCAGCATCTGCATATAAAATTCTCGCTTGAGAACCAACCACTAATTTATTTTCTTGCGCTCCTTTAATCCATTGAATATTGTCAGCCATTTGTTGTTTTATCTCTTCCGGGCTATTTTTCATCATTTCTTCCAATACATGACAAGCAATTTCATCGGTTTTTTGCAAATCGACAGGGTTTCCTGAGGCACAAACCCATCTAAAGGGACCAAAGCCAAAATCAAAACACATAGGTCCTAAAATATCTTGAATGTACGAAGGGTATTTAAAATCTATCCCATTCATTGCCATTACATCAGCTCCAGCACGTGAGGTTTCTAAAAGGAAAGCATTACCATAATCGAAAAAATAAGTTCCTCTAGCTGTATGTTTATTTACGGCTTCAGCATGACGTTTCAAACTGGACTGCACATATTTTTTAAACATTTCAGGTCTATTTGCCATTAAGTTATTTGATTCATCGAAAGACAATCCAACAGGATAATAACCGCCTGCCCAAGGATTATGTAAAGATGTCTGATCAGACCCTAAATCAACGTGAACATCGTTCTCATAAAAAGCTTCCCATACCTCAACAACATTTCCAAGATAAGCAATGGAAACTACTTCTTTAGTATGTTGTGCTCGCTTAACACGCTGCACTAATTCCATTATGTTTTCGATGATTTCGTCCACCCAGCCTTGTGCGTGTCGTGTATGTGCCGCCTTTGGATTTACCTCGGCAGTTACGGAAATAACCCCTGCAATATTTCCAGCTTTCGGTTGAGCGCCAGACATTCCGCCTAGACCTGCGGTTACAAATAATTTTCCTTTAATATCTGATCGATTTTTCGCAATTCGTCTAACAGCATTCAATACAGTGATAGTAGTTCCATGAACAATTCCTTGTGGACCAATGTACATGTATGACCCAGCTGTCATCTGACCGTATTGTGTAACACCAAGCGCATTGTACTTTTCCCAGTCGTCAGGCTTCGAATAATTTGGTATCATCATCCCATTTGTTACCACTACCCTTGGGGCATTTTTATGTGAAGGAAAAAGTCCCATTGGATGACCAGAATACATAACTAAGGTTTGCTCGTCAGTCATTTCCGACAAATATTTCATTGTCAAGCGGTATTGAACCCAATTTTGAAATACAGCACCATTTCCGCCATAAGTTATTAATTCATGTGGGTGTTGTGCTACAGCATAATCTAAATTATTTTGAATCATTAACATTATCGCCTTTGCCTGCAAACTTCTACCAGGATAATCCTCTATAGGTCTAGCGAACATTTTATAATCTGGCCGGTACCTGTACATATAAATTCGGCCGTATGTGTTAAGCTCATCTTGAAAATCAGTAGCCAATTCTTCATGTTGATGAGAAGGAAAATAACGCAGGGCATTGCGCAATGCTAATTTTTTTTCATCCTTGGATAAAATATCCTTACGCTTTGGTGCGTGATTAATTGATAAATCGTAAGCTTTTTTTGATGGTATATTATCCGGTACACCTTCTAAAAGTTCTCGATGGAAGTCACTTAACGTCATGCATGCTGATTTTACAGCAAAATTAACACATCTCTCAACGAATCACATGAATAAGTCCATGTTTTATTATCTTCTCCTCTACACCTTCGAAACGGGCAATTATTTTATAAAAATAAACCCCATCTTCTACAGCTTTTCCGTTAGATGTGCCGTCCCAACCCCCTGAGGGATCATCGAATTCATATATTTTATTACCCCATCGGTTTATAATCACACAATTGAATTCTGCTAATCCAGCGTAATCGACTTGGAATAGTTCGTTGGTTCCATCTTCGTTTACGGTAATTACATTAGGAGCTTCAAGATCGCATGGTTTATAAAGTAAAGTCGTCGTATCGCTCTTTGTGTAACACGCGTTATTGATTGTAAATACATAATTTCCATCACTTGAAACTTGCCGTTCAACAGTTGAATTCCCATTATCCCACGTCCAACTAATTGCAGGTGTATATCCCGGTTGAATAGGTCCCGCATTGTCATAAAACGGATAAATAGTAAACCCGCCTCCTTGACAAACTATCGTATCCGGTAAAATCACCGAAATATAGGGTGGAAATTCTATAAATGACGTGTCTGAATAATTGCACTGATTATCCGTAAATACAACGGGGAAAACCCCCGCAGTAGATGAGTATATTGTAGGATTGTTAAGATTCGGATTGGAAAAAGTGATATTGGTGTCTACTGCTGTCCATACCCCACCATTAAAAGCTGTCGTTCCTTGAACCCAAAATTGCAAATCACAAGCCAGCGTATCATCAAAAATCTGAGCCAGTGGCAACACTACAAAGTTCACTGTCGTATCATAATGGCAACCAAAATTATCAATCATGTTGAAAATATAGGGATATATTCCGGTTTGATTCGGTTGCACGACAATTAATGTATCATTTTGGCCCGATATAATTGTTGGGTCATCAGACCACCATGAGGTGTCGGCAATTGTATTATAACTGCCCAATCCCGGAAAAAATGATGCGTCAAAATATAATCCCCATTCAAAAATATAACCATCATCTATTCCCAAATTATCTTGCACATGAATGGTCCAAACACCGTTAATTGGACAACCCGCAAAACTGCTAAAAGCTGTTTCGGGTTGATAGGTGTCACTTGGGTTTATTGAATTACCAGCAGACAAAGGTGGTTGACTTGTAACTGCAACCGTATTCGTTAAATTTTGCGTCATGGATCCATTAATTGTATTGAAAACAGAACTGAAACAATACTCCCATCCTTCACCTGGGCCTCCACCGCCTGAATCATCAATTGGATGTCCTAAATAGGTTCCACCGCCACTATTTCCGCCTGGAATAGCACCAGCTCCATAAGAATTAACCAAAGGAACAATTTGCCCTGACGGGCACTCCAACCAAATCTCTAAATCCCCCAAATAGGAATGCTCCATCGTAATGCATACTTGATTCAAATCTTGATCATTTGAAATTGTTGCTCCTGAAGGAAATCCAGAGATATTAATAGGAGCTGTATACTGTTGACCAGATCCATCCGGCAAATAGGTTAATCCAGCAAAATTACCGCCTAATTCAAATGTCCCATCGGGAATATCAATTCCAACAGTGTCTTGATTGGTTACTCCACCAACTAATATGGTATTTAATCCTAAACATACCGAATCCTCCAAAGGACCAGTGCCGGCAAAAGTTGGCAAGAGCGACACCCGCACTTTGCACCTAGCCCGCTCAGTTAGGGGGAATTGATCTGTAAGTTTAAGGTCCACTAAATACCCTGCTCTTGCCGGAGGAGTGAACCAAATTGAATCGTTTTGAGGATAGGTTCCACCATCCGTTATTTCCCATTCAATATCGATATTACTGTTTATATTTTGTGAATATCCAAAACCTGTTGTTTCTTCTGAATAAGGGAAAATTGGCTTAGCTACAAAAAGAATACTGTCGCCAAAGCACACATCTACAAACCCAGTATCTAGAGGGTTTAATGCGTTAGGTCCTTGTCCATTAATGTATGCTTCAATGTGAGGTTCGAAAGGTTGATATTGATTTCCGCACTGAACATTCGCCAACCAACCTGTGCCTTCCGCTGTTCCGTTTGAAATGAAAACAACTGTCAAACATCCTGAAGGATTGTCCCAGGAGGCTTGGTAAGCAAATCCTGTTGGATCAGTAACGGAATTGTGAATTCCTAAAAGTGGAGCGCTAGTATTTGGCCCATCATATACATAAATAAAATCAGAACCATCTACGTTAAATTCAAAACCTGCGTTAATCGCAAACGTTAATGTAACCTTGGTTCCTAAATTCAAATCTGGACAAAATACAGTAGTATCATTGAAATTAGGCAAGTAATTCGATGTGCCTCCTGGATCTTGAAAGTTCGTGCCTGAAATGCCAAAGGTATTGCAGTCGATTGGATTAGAAGCTGGGAAACCAATATCACCCATTATGACCGTTTGGGCGTATGAGTTTACGGTTAATATAGACGTTAATAAAATAATAAGTACTGACTTCATTTTGACTTAGTTTTTCTTGTTTTTTAATTCATTCTGAAGTACATACTTCGATTTTATCACAAGCATTTTATCGGTGCCTTCAATTATAAAGTATTGGTTTTGATTTTCTATTCGCAATGCCGCATCGGTAAACCTGACAATACTAGGAGAAACTTTTAAAGTCTTCAATTGCTCAGCGTTTTTATGGGGAAGCAAAGTGGTATAAACCGCATGATTAAGTGCATAGTTCAAAAGTGAAAGATCATCGTCTGACATCGTTTTCAATTCCTTCTTGGAATAACTCTTTTCTAATTCAATGGGATATTTTTGTGCAAAACACGCGTATGAACAAAAAAATAAAATTGTCAAGATGACATAATTTTTCATGGTAAATTTAGTTTCATTAGTGACCGAAATGAACGTTGAAAAGTTGCATGAAATGTTTAAACTTTTCAATTATAGACTAAATTAATAAAACTTAGCTTTGTCTTTAATATTTCTTTCATCATTCTTTTATGGAAAACTTCTCATTAAATCAAGTTGCAAGTCAGGTTAGACGTGATATTGTACGCATGGTCGCCGCAGTAAATTCAGGTCACCCAGGTGGATCACTCGGATGTGCCGACTTTTTAACGTACTTATATTTTGAAGGAATGCACCATAATTCAAAATCATTTACCATGGATGGTGTTGGTGAAGACCTATTCTTTCTTTCCAACGGTCACATCTCCCCGGTATGGTATAGCGTATTAGCAAGAAGTGGTTATTTCCCAATAGCTGAACTTGGTACATTTCGCAAATTAGGATCAAAATTACAAGGACATCCATCAACGGATAAGAAACTACCTGGTATTCGAATGGCATCTGGTTCATTGGGACAAGGTCTATCCGTAGGAGTAGGAGCAGCACAAGTTAAAAAACTGAATAACGATAAATCTATCGTGTACACCCTACATGGAGACGGAGAATTACAAGAGGGTCAAATTTGGGAAGCGGCCATGTATGCTGCTGCCAATAAAGTAGATAACATCATTGCGACTATTGATTACAACGGACGGCAAATCGATGGGGATGTTGAAGAAGTTTTATCACTTGGCGATTTAAAAGGAAAATGGCAAGCTTTTGGTTGGGAGGTCCTCGAAATGAACGGTAACAATTTTGAATCTATTCGTTCCACTATGCAACTAGCAAAAGAAATGTGTGGAAAAAATAAACCAGTTGTGGTAATCATGCAAACTGAAATGGGTCAAGGAGTTGACTATATGATGGGAAGTCACAAATGGCATGGGGTTGCACCCAATGCTGAACAACTCAAGTTGGCACTTGATCAACTTGAAGAAACACTAGGCGATTATTAGTGAGGTTCGCTCTATCCATAACGCTTTTATTCCTTCAACTTTTGGTGTTTTCACAAGAGAAAACGCGTATTTTATTCATCCTAGATGCTTCTAACTCGATGAACTTAGATTGGGATAAGCAAACCCGAATGACTGCCGCAAAAGAAATTCTCAACCATTCAATTGAAAAACTTAGAGGAATTCCAGACCTTGAAATCGCACTGAGAGTATATGGCCATCAGTCAGCCGTAACCAACATGTATCAAGATTGTCAAGATACGAGATTAGAAGTTCCTTTCGGTCCGGCAAATGTGGACGCTATAAAATTGAAGGTTAAACAAATTCAGGCTAAAGGCGCAACACCTATTGCTCGCTCTTTAGAAGCTGCTGCCGGAGATTTTCCTGATACGCTTCAACGTAATTTTATCATTCTCATAACTGATGGGTTGGAATCCTGTGATAACGACCCATGCATCATTGCAAAAAAACTGAAAGAAAAAGGAGTAAAAGTTACACCATTTGTTATCGGACTTGGAATGGACTTATCCTATTTAGATAAATTCAATTGCATAGGAACTTATACAGACGCCGAGAATAAAGAAGCATTTAAAAGTGCGCTCACCTCTGTGATTTCAAAAACACTTTTGAATACTACAGTTCAAATCAACCTCAACGACATCAACAAAAAACCTGTAGAAACCGATGTGACAATGTTTTTATATGAAGCAGGTACCAAGAATTTGAAATATACATTCACACACACCTTAAACAGAGCAGGGTTGCCAGACACGCTTATTTTGGATCCTGCTTTATCTTATGATCTTGTCGTCAACACCTTGCCAAAAATTGAAAAAAAGAACATTACCATTCAACGTCATAAGCACAATATTATTCAAGTTGATGCGCCACAAGGATTTATTCAACTCAAAAACAAAACGATTGGCCTTTCTCATCAAAACATGCGCGTGATGCAAAAAGGAAAAACCGAAACATTAAACGAGCAAGTGCTCAATGCAAAACAGAAATATTTGATCGGCACATACGACGTAGAGGTATTTACACTACCTAGGACTTACATGCAGGTAAAAGTAGAACAGAGCAAAACAACCTTCATTGACATTGTCCCTGCAGGAACATTTAGTTATACAGCAGCCAAACCTGTTGTAGGTCAAGTGTTTTTAGTTCGAAATACAAATGACGTGGAATGGGTGTGTAACCTAGAAGAAGGAAGTGTGACTGGAAATTGGATGCTTCAGCCCGGTACTTACAAAGTTGTTTACAGAGAAAAAGAAATGAAATCGAGCACATATACGCGTGAAAAAACACTTAAGATTGAATCAAATAAAACCATTAGTTTAACATTGTAAAATATGGAAATAGAAGTACTAGGACAAAAAGACACACGTTCAGGATTTGGAGAAGGATTAGCAGAATTAGGTAGAACTAACTCAGAAGTAGTTGCTTTGTGCGCCGATTTGACGGGTTCATTAAAAATGGACACCTTTCAAAAAGAGAATCCCGATCGCTTTTTTCAAGTAGGGATCGCCGAGGCCAATATGATTGGGTTAGCTGCAGGAATGACCATCGGAGGTAAAATTCCATTTACGGGTACGTTCGCTAATTTCTCTACAGGCAGAGTGTATGATCAAATTCGCCAATCTGTTGCCTATTCTGGTAAGAACGTGAAAATTTGTGCTTCTCATGCTGGGCTCACATTGGGAGAAGATGGAGCCACACATCAAATTCTGGAGGATATCGGAATGATGCGAATGTTACCTAATATGACGGTGATTGTCCCGGCAGACTTCAATCAAACCAAGCAAGCAACCATAGCTATTGCGAATCATAATGGTCCTGTTTATTTGCGTTTCGGTAGACCTGTAATGCCTATATTCGTGAAGCCTGATGCAACGTTTACCATTGGAAAAGCGGATGTGCTTCAAGAGGGAACCGACGTCACTATAATCGCTTGTGGTCACCTTGTTTGGAAGTCAATTGAGGCTTGTAAAGTTCTTGCAGAAAAAGGTATTTCTGTGGAATTAATCAACATGCATACTATTAAACCCCTTGACGAGCAAGCGATATTAAGCTCTCTTAGAAAAACGAGATGTGTTGTTACGGCAGAAGAACATATGCGTCACGGAGGATTAGGAGACGCTGTAGCTCAAGTTTTGGCTCGTGAATTACCATGTCCACAAGAGTATGTTGCTGTAAATGACTCGTTTGGAGAAAGCGGCACACCGATGGAATTAATGACGAAATACGGGATTGACACAATACATATAGTGGAAGCAGTTCAAAAAGTAATGGCGCGAAAAGCTTAAATTGCTATTGGTTGAACTAAATTAAGTAGGACTCCGTTCCATAATTTTATACGGTGTTGAAGTGCCATCTTTGCGACAAAAATGCATTCTTCCCATTTCTGTTCGTCATTACCGCAAAGTTCTTCTATCATTTTTAATGCGATTGGGCCATGTTCATCACCATCTATATCAATGTGGCGTTGCAGGTAGTATTCCAAGGTGTTAAGATTATCATGACCTTGTGTTCTCAATTCTTTTACTATCTTCAGAAACATTTCAGGAATTAAGTCTTCTCTACCGAACGTAAAAACCGAAGCAATTTTATGCGCATTTCCGCTTCCCACTATGTCCATTGTGAATGTAACAAAGTCGCTCGTTTCTTTATTTATCCTAACTTGTTTCAACGCTGTTTTCACCGAAACTCCCGAACACACGAGATGATAAAACTTATCGATTTGTTCAGTATTGGCACCTATTTCTTTCATGGCAGAAAGGTATAATTCATAGTGACTCACGACAACCCCCTTTTCATCCACATCACTCTCTTCACCTAATACAATTTCGTTAATAAATCGACGTGTATTCGCATTTCCAACAGGCTTCCAAGGAACATCTACACAAGTTAATTCACGTTGCAACGATTTCAATAAACACATAAAGTCCCAAACAGCAAAAACATGTTGCTCCATGAACAGACGAAAATCACTCACACTTCTCACAGAAGTATATAAAGGATGAGCTAGCAACTGTTCTCTTAACGGAGCTATTTCTGCTTCTAATTGGATTATTTTGTGATGATGTGACATTGTTCTTAGAACAAAAGTAAAGCTTAAAAAGTTTTGTTATTTCGTCAATCGGTAAAAATCTGAAAAATCATTGCGTAACTTCGTTGGCAAAATTATCGAATGTCAACTCCTTTTAGAACCATTTGGACTACTTCTGACCGATATGTCGAGGTAATAGACCAACGAAAACTTCCACATGAATTGGTTATGGTAAAGCTATTTACATATAAAGATGCCGTGCTCGCCATAAAAAACATGACAGTTCGTGGAGCTCCATTAATCGGTGCAACAGCAGCTTATGGCGTCTATTTGGCGGTAAGGGAAATGTTGGAGCAAGAACACGAAGGTGTGTTTTTAGATCTTGCGTTTGAAGAACTCCGTGCTTCTCGGCCCACTGCAGTAAACCTATTTTGGGCTTTAGACAGGATGAGAGAAGCATTAGACAGCAGCGAGGATTTTTTACAAACTTCTTGGGACATGGCAGGAAAGATTGTAGAAGATGATGTGGAAACGTGTCGGAGAATTGGGGTGTATGGCCTACCTATATTATCAAAAATTGCTGAAAAGAAAAAGAATGGCATTGTCAATATTCTAACACATTGCAACGCTGGCATGCTCGGCTGTATTGAATGGGGAACTGTTACATCGCCTATTTATCAAGCACACGCAAAAGGTATTAAGGTACACGTTTGGGTGGATGAGACACGCCCCCGAAATCAAGGGGCTAATTTAACTGCTTACGAATTGACAAGACACGGAATTCCGCATACGTTGATTGTAGACAATACAGGTGGTCACCTCATGCAACACGGCATGGTAGACGTAGTGATTGTAGGTACGGATCGTACCACACGAAGCGGAGACGTTGCCAATAAAATCGGAACTTATCTTAAAGCTTTAGCTGCTAAAGACAATGAAATTCCTTTTTATGTTGCGTTACCTTCTACCACCTTAGACATGACAATTTCTAACGGGTTAAAAGAAATTCCTATTGAAGAGCGAGATGAAAACGAGGTGAAATATGTCGTTGGAAGAAATTCGAAAGGAGAACTCGACCAGGTATTAATTTGTCCTGAAACTACATCCGCATGCAACTATGGTTTTGACGTAACACCGAGCCGTTTAATCAGTGGGTTAATTACAGAACGTGGCATTTGTCAGCCTAATGAGTCGGGTATATTATCCTTATTTCCGGAGTATCGCTGATTCATTGGCATCTTGCGCCAAAACTGCCAACCATTCTGAAGGAAGGAAAACAGGAATGGCTGATTTCTTATAATCTTTTGTGTTTCGCGTAAGTATTGCGTCGATATTGGCGTTTTTTAAGGCGCTAATACTGCATAGCATCTTCCATGTCTTTAAAAGATGAATTTAAGGCCCGTTGAACCGTTTGTTCATTCATCGGAAGCACACGAAGAACATATAACAGCACGCCTAATTTTTCTTTAACATAAGTATGGCTTGCCTGTTGCCTAAGGATATAATACATGTTTGAAAAAATGACCGGCGTTAGAAATCCAATTAACTTTTTATCTTGACAGGCAAGCAAAAGTTTTAACGTATTATCTGAGAACGGTTTTCGGTCAAAGAGAAAATCCAATAACACATCTGTATCAAATAGTACACGCTTCATTAGGGTTTATATTTTTCATTTAACGCACCGATTAAGATTTCTGTGTCACTAACATTTGGTTCAGAAAAACTTCCTTTAAGTTGGATTAATGGAGAATTTTCCTCGTTTATTTCACACGCTGGAGCTATAAGCGACTTTAAATATTGCTCAATTAATTGAGACAAACTTTTCCCATGTTTTTTCGCCACCTGCTTCGCTTCTTGAATTAGTTGACTCTATTTTGATAAAGTTAACTTCGTGTTCATACGTATTTTTTATATATCTTATTTGCGTATAATAAGTTGTGATTACAACTCTTTCTATTTCGTGAATTTGATTGATCCGCAAAATAATACGGTGACGGTGAGGAAAATTGTCTTGCAGTGATAAATGGTTGAAACCATTTTTGAAGAGTAAATATTCAATAAGGGTCTGAGATAATTTCGGCCTGTCTTGTCCTAAAATAGGTTTACACAAAACATGTATTAGAATATGATAAAAAGTAAACCAATTTTAGGACAAGACACTCTCTACTCGAGGGAGAATTGTGTTGCAGTAAGCTGAGCGTTGGACAGGAATTAAAATCCTGCCTAACGCTAAACGCTACCTCACAAATCGATTCATGTAGAAATAAGTCTCTAGCACAGATTTTTGATTTTTCGCTTGGGTTTCGATTTTCTTGATTACCGCTTGTAAATATGCCACCTCTCGAGCATTGATAAGAAACAATGAACTTTCTCCATTGTCGAACATGGTGCGTTCGGCTTCAAGTAGTTGTTTGCTATCCAGCGCCATTTGAGCCATAATTTTAGACTGTAAAGCGCTGTTTTCCCATTCGTTGAGACTAGCATTGATTTTCATTCCGATTTGCACCTTATTTTGCTCGTAACCCAATTCTGCTTCTTGTAATTTTAGGTTGCTCAATTTTAAATCGCCACGCTCTTTTCGCAATAACAACGGCATTGAAAACTCCAGTCCCCACTTGTAATTCTCAATGGATAAGTTTGCCGCTGGATTTTGATTAATGGGCTCACTCAATAAGTTGTAGTGAAGGTTCAATTCGGGCTTTAAATACTCACGTTTCAGTTGTCGGTCAACTTTCAACTGCTCAATCTTTAAGGCCGAAACTTGTAAGTACGGATGGTTTAACAAACTAGAATCTTTCCAAGTTCGTTCGCTAGAAGACGTGTTATTGACCAATAAAGATTCGTGTGCCAATGAAACTAAACTATCTGAAAGTTCCAAAGGCACCAAGTTTTCATTCCATAAAAAGCTTGACACTACTAACTGTGCATTTTTACGTTCTAAGCGAAATTGCTCGTACATAGATTTTCGATTTTGCACCTGAATACTTGCCTCTACGGTATCTATTCCGGCACGATCTCCTAACTCCACCGTTCTTTTAACTGCTTGTAAGCGTTGATCAGCAACAGCTAAAGCCTCTTCCATTATTTTTTCTGCATTTGCGTAATAAAACCAATCCCAGTATGCTTTTCCAGATTCAAGCAGCAAATTGTTTAATTGCAAGCGTTGTTCGGCAATCGTTAAGGTTTGGTACAATTTTGCTTTTCTCAAATCCGCACGACGTTGATCGATTAAAAGTCCTTTGCCTAAGGTTAATGACGCTCCGGCATAAGCTAAGCCATTTTCGGGTGTATCCCATTGAGCATCTAAATTCGCACCACGACCTTCTTGTAGGCCTGCTTTAACTTCCAATCCGTACCATGTAGGTATTTTTAGCCCTGAATTTAGTAAGCTGAAATATTGTGAGGAATTGTAATATTTCTGACTTGTTTCTTGAAAAACTTTTGGATCAAAACTTCCTCTTGCTTTTAATATTGTTGCATTACCCATTTCCGGAAGTAAGGCAGCCTGCTTGGCAATAGGATGGTTCAATAAAATCAGGTTAAAATATTCCTGTGGATTCAACACCTTTTGCGCCAAAGACGTTTGGGCAAGTAGCAATATGAAAATTATTATTCTCATTTTGTAGTCTTTTTATCGCTAGAAACAGTCTCTGTTAGTCCTTGATAATAGTCTGGCGGGAAGCCATTGATGTTTCGCCACAATTCATACCAAACAGGGACGTCGTTAAGTAAAAGCATAGCATTGACACCACCACCTACACGAAGTGCCTCCGGCCATTTATTGTCGTTAGCATCAGGGGTAATTAATAATCTGAAAGTACCGTCTGCCGTCGCAAATTTATCCATGGCAAAAACAATTCCTCCATAAGTTCCGTAGCTTGTGTTTGGCCAACCTGAGAATACTACAGCAGGCCAGCCGTCAAATTGCAAACGAACTTTTTGACCAATTTTCACCAAGGGTACATCCATTGGGCGTATGAACATTTCTACCGCAAGCTCTGTGTTTGCCGGCATTATCGTAGCTACTTCTTGTCCGGGTTTTAGTGTTTCACCAATACCGGAAGATAATATTTTGGTAACGTACCCATCTTGAGGTGCAAGAATATAATACATGCCGTTTCGAATGTCGTATGTCGCTGCTTGACTTTGCATCTTGGTAACGTCAACTTCTGCATCGTATAGGCTGGTTAAAGCACTCATTTTATCTGACTCTGCTTTTGCAATTTCGTCGCGGTACTGCGCTTGTATGGAGTTCAATTCTACACGCGCATCAATTAAATCATTTCTACTTTGCAGTAATTTCTGTTGGCTCGAAACTAATGCTGCCTGAGCACGTTGCATCGCTACCTCGCGCGTTTCAAGTTCGGTTAGAGACTTCAACTTGTCTTGGTATAATTTTTCGAACCGTTTGTATTGTTCTACTGCTATTTCGTAATTTTTCTTTGCTGCAAGATTCTCAATGCTGTCGCTTTTAATTTTCAAAAGGACTTGTTGGTATTTAATCTTTACCTGGTTATTTTTTAATTCGGCAGTTTCAATTAACGCATCTATTCGAGCGTCTAAAGCACTTACTTTATCACCATAGGATCGAACGGATTGCTCTTTGTTTTTTATTTGGTTGCGTGTTCGATCGATTAGCATTGTGTCCATGTATTCCTCTTTCACTTCAGAAAGGAATAAAATGGTATCCCCTTTTTTGACAAAATCTCCGTCTTTTACAAACCACTTCTCTATTCGTCCACCAATGACGGTATTTATAGTCTGTGGTCGTTGTTCAGGACGTAAAGTGGTTAGCTTTCCCTTTGAACGGATGTTTTGTGTCCAGGGTAAAAACAAACAAACGAGTAGGAAAATAAAAAATACGGTTACCCACTTCATCAATCGGTAGGAAGACTTTTCCTTTTTTACTTCTTGTATTGAATCGTATCTTGATTCGTCTACATGTGTTTTATTTTCGGGTGAAATGTTCAACATAATTAAGCTATTAATTGTCCATTTTTAATTTCGATAATCCTATCGCACATGGAAAGAATATTTCTGTCTTGAGTAGCAATCAACATGGTACAATTTGGTTGCGCGTTGAGCGTATTGATTACCGTTTCAATTTGCTCAGGGTTCAGTGATGCAGCAGGGCTCTCAATCATTACCAAACGGGGTTGGCCAACTAAGGCTCTTGCCAATAAAATTTTACGAACTACATCGGCTGGGATAAAATGTGCCTCCGGGTTTACAATGGTTGCATAACCTTCTGTAAAATTTGCAATATAAGCTGTTAACCCCAGCTTTTCTGAAATGTCTTGAATTTCCTCAAAGGTAACATATGTTCTACCGAGGGAAATGTTCTCTTCCAAGGTGCCATTAATTAAGCGATCTTGCATCAACATATTCCCAATTTTATTTCTTAGATTTTGGATATTAAGATTACCAAGTGGTAATTTGTCAAAGGATATCGTTCCATGTTGAAGTTCATAAATACCCCCAACTAAATTAAAGAGGACATTATACGAAATACTCGAATCCGCAACAATACCTATTTTCTCGTTCGGATGCACATTAAAAGAAAACTCTTTAAGAATTGGTGCTTTATATAATTCAGAGGCAAACGAGACATTTTCGAATGTCAAGTGAAAACCAGCCGAAGAAGAAGTTACAGGAGTTGAATGCCCAGAATATGTTTCTAGTGTTAAATCAGTTACTTGTCCTATTTTTTCTAAGGCTGTCAAGACGTCGTATATAATTTCTAAACTCAAAATGAGTTTCTCTACTGAATTCAACACTAATAAAATAATGATTTCTGCCGCTATGAATTGTCCGATGTTCATCGTTTGATTCAACACCAAGAGTCCGCCAATAACCAAAAGGGCCATGGCAATTAATGCCTTGAAAACAATGAGAATAGAATACTGCTGCATCAATACCCGAAAATGATCATTTCGTGATTTGATGTACTCTTTTAAATAGTTATTCGTTCTTTCTAAGGTATAGTCAGGGTTTCCCGCCATTTTGAAACTGAAACGAGCGTAAGCCATTTCTTCTAACCAATGCGCAATTTTGTATTTGTAGTTTGACTCTCTCAGACTAGACTTAAATCCTTTTTCGGCTGTCAAACGAAAGATAACGAGCAGTAAAAACACTAAAATTATTCCGAAGAAAATAAAAAATGGATGATAAAAGGAGAGTAAAATTAGACCAAACAAAATCTGAAGAGTGGCGGCTGTGAAATCGATCAAAAGTTTTGACAAGCCCTTCTGAATAGTAATAGTATCAAAAAACCTATTAGTTAACTCAGGTGCATAGCGCTTGATTAATTCCACCATTTTTATTTTTGGGATTCGGTCTGCGAATTCAAATGCTGAGCGGACAAAGATTCGTTGTTGAAGGTTTTCAGTAATTCTCATTTGGGCTATGTTCATTATCCCAGAAAATACAATTGCTGCTACGACCAAAAACACCAAGACAATCCATGAAGTACTGACTTGCCCCATTTGAATAAAATTGATGATTGCCTGAATACCGAGGGGTAATCCAAGACTGAGTATACCACCAAAGACAGCAAAAATATAGATGTTACGGATGTCTTTTCGGTCAGGATTTAACAGTGACCAAAATCTTTGTAAAGAAGTCATTTTAGAATTATAGTTCATGAATAGCTAATGTTTTAATGACAAGATCTAAGGCAAATTGTTCAAAGGTATCGTGTATAGGACTCGTATTTGTTAAGCGCGGTAAATGTTCTCCAAAAAAACGTTGTTGGTTGCTGGATTCAATTAATGTGGTCACTAGCATGGCCCCATACGGGTAATTAGGGTTTATTTCATGAATAATTTCAACCACCCTCGAAACAATTGATTTGTAAACGGAGTATGCTCCATGCTTATTTTCCTTATCGACATCTTTGGTAAAATACACCTTGGGAGCTTCGTTAATTACTACTCTTTTTAACGTAACCTCAGCATCAAATACAATCTCAACTTCTGGATCCGGTATAGAGGTAAGTAGATGGATTGCTTTTTTCAATTTAACCTTCGCGTCCATAATATTTGCTGTCTCAAAAGCTAATCTGTATTCAATCATTCCCCAATACCAATTGATTAAATAAAGTAGAAACTGGTGCTTGCTTTCAAAATATCTGTAGACGGATGCTTCTGTTGTTTCAATTCGTAATGCCAATTTTTTAAAGGTAAATTGCTCAAATCCGACTTCATCAAGTAAAGAAATTCCGTCCTTAATAATTCTTACTCCTAAAGACGAAGAGTTTGGATCCTTCATGTAAAGGGTATCATTAATGGTCAGGGCTACTTTGGCTAGCAAGTTCTTCACGATAGCTTTTTATGCAAATATAATAGTATTACTATTATTCATTAAAAAATATAACATTCTTTAAGAAATTTGCATCAATAACTATTTCAATTAAAAGTAAGAAGATGGTCCTATTTTTTTTACTTTCGTAAAAAAAGTATTTTATGAATTCTAGTTTAAAACCTTTTGTCATAGGCAGTATTATCTACTTGTTAACCTATTTTTTACCATTCTTTCCAATAATTCATTTTTTGGAGGGAGAAAGCGCGATGAGTACTAAAACAGAGATTAGTGTTACTGGTTTTGATTTAATGAATAAATCTGCATCGATAAAAGGAGGGCAAACGGAAGATAAAGGGTTTAAAAAACAAGATTTTATTGATCGAATGTATGAGGTTAAATATGAAAAAAAGGAAGGTAGCTTGGAAACAAGTTCGGACAAGGTAATTACTTATCCTTATTTTGGTTGGCTTGACAAGTTGCCAACCATAGGAGTTATATTCGCGGTTCTATTAATTTTCTGTCATTATAAGAATTATTACGAATATGTCTATTGGGTAAAAATATTTCTAAGCGTTGTGATTGTTTTATGTTTTTTACGCTATGGATTTATTAACTTTTTTCTAAATCGTCAATTCACTGTTTTTCCTATCGGTATCATAACCCTTATAATTTCATTTATACTGATAGTCTTTGATAAAAATAAACCACTAGAGGATTCTATATAAACATCAATAAACATTTAAATTGAAGAAAATAGCTCTTGTCGGAGCTTCAGGATTAGTAGGTAACCTTGTACTCAGACGATTAATAGAAAGTTCATTTATTTTTGAAGTTAGAAGCTTTGGCCGGCAAGAACTTGCCTTGAATCACCCTAAATTAGTACAAATAAAAACAGACTTTTCAGATGTCGAGGATTGGGCCACAGACTGGAATTTTGACGTTTTAGTTTGTTGTATCGGAACGACACGAAAAAAAACACCAGATTTAGCTGTATACAAAACCATCGACTATGGAATTACCGTTCGCGTGGCTCAATGGGCAAAAAAATCAGGTTGTTCGTCGGTTCATTTAATTTCTTCTATTTCTGCGAATGCGAGTTCTCGTAATTTTTATTTGAAAATAAAAGGAGAAACAGAAGAGGCCTTGTCATCGCTCGGATTCACATCCTGCCAAATTTATCGTCCTGGAATGCTCATTGGTAAGCGTCAAGAATCTCGCCCCGCGGAATGGGTGGGTCAAAAACTCTCACCCCTATTTGATTTATTTACCTTTGGTGGGAATTACCACAGTATTTCTGCGGTGAAATTAGCAGAAGCTATAAGAAATAATATTGAGAAAAATACTTTGGGAAATCAGGTCTTACATTATCGAGATTTTCTTTTATTGATTCAGTAAGTCTTTCAACTTTTTCTTAAATCGTTGCCAGTGTTTTGTCTCTACTCCACAATATTCGCGCTCTTCACCCAATTGCGCATAACTAACAGCAATTTTTCCTTTTTCTCTTATGCCCTTGCATGGACTTAAGGGTGAGGAATGGATGGTTCTCCTAAAATTTCGTATAACCATGATTCTATTATTTTCGCTTAACACGACACTCTTTTTTGTTCCCCCTGAGTACATTCCACTAGAAGACATTTCTTTTGCTACTGGTATAAAAGATAGCGTGTCTCCACTAAGTTTAAAAGCATTTCCAGATCCATCTTCAAAATAAAAACTGAATTGATTTTCAAGAATTATTTCTAGGGGAATCATATGTTTCCCAACCCGACTTTGAGACTGATCGTTAACATCACAAACGTCGATTGGTCCTGTCTGAAGGTTTGCCCTAAGCATCGCTTTTTTTAAATGGATAGATTCTTTATTCTTAATTTTTCCGTCACAATCTTTGAGGATAAAAGTTCCATTAGTTGATTTGAAAAATACGTCTTTAACATTTGGGATCTCCACTCCTTTTTGATTTACCCTGTTTTTTACATAGAAAACACCTTTAAAATCTTTTGGCTGAGAAAAAGAACCAAAGGCTCTAAAGAACAATGCCGAACATATAATAACACAACTAACTTTCATATAACTAGATAGATATACTAAGATAACTTAAAATTGTTGATCAACAAAATTCTTGCTTGATGCGGGCAATAAAGAGAGAAATCGGTGTTGAAACAATTACTGTCTAAGAATTCAACCTAATCCCTAACTCTTTCAATTGCTTTTCATCCAAAGGCGATGGCGCATCAATCATGGTGTCGCGACCGCTGTTGTTTTTAGGGAAGGCGATGTAATCACGGATAGATTCTGAACCGCCCATAGTGGCCACCAAACGATCCAAACCGAAAGCCAAACCTCCGTGTGGCGGAGCTCCATATTCGAAAGCATTCATCAAAAAACCAAACTGTGCTTGCGCTTCTTCTTTTGTGAAACCCAATAAATCAAACATTTGCGCTTGCAACGCTCTGTCATGGATACGAATAGATCCTCCTCCCAATTCGACGCCGTTCATCGCTAAATCATAAGCATTCGCGCGTACTTTTCCGGGTTCGGTATAAATTAAATGAAAATCTTCAGGTTTTGGAGACGTGAACGGGTGGTGCATGGCATGGTATCGTTCATTCTCTTCGTCCCATTCTAATAATGGAAAATCCAATACCCACAAAGGCTTGAATACTTCTGGATTCCGCAAACCTAATTGAGTTCCTAAATGCAAACGCAATTCATTTAGTTGTTTACGCGTTTTATCCGTATCACCTGATAATAAAAATAAAAGGTCTCCCGGTTGCATATTGGCTTTTTCTGCCCACACTTTCAACTCAGCTTCTGAGTAGAATTTATCTACTGACGATTTATACGTTCCATCGGCATTATAGCGCAAATAAACCATGCCTTTCGCTCCGATTTGCGGGCGCTTTACCCACTCGGTTAATTCGTCAATTTGCTTGCGCGTAAATTCCGCACATTGGCTTGCGTTGATTCCCAAAACGATTTCAGAGCTGTCAAAAACCACAAAGTCTTTACCTTTCGCTTCTTTTGTTAAATCAACGAATTCCATTCCGAAACGAATGTCCGGTTTATCCGAACCGTATTTTTCCATTGCTTCCGCGTAAGTCATCCTTGGAAAAGCGCCTTCAAACTCAACACCGCGAACAGTTTTGAATAAATGTTTGATTAATCCTTCAAAGGTGTTTAACACGTCTTCTTGTTCCACAAACGCCATCTCACAGTCGATTTGTGTAAACTCGGGCTGTCTGTCGGCACGTAAATCTTCGTCTCGAAAACACTTCACGATTTGGTAGTAACGATCAAAACCGGAAACCATCAACAATTGCTTGAATGTTTGCGGTGATTGCGGTAAGGCATAAAATTGTCCTTCGTTCATGCGACTTGGTACCACGAAATCGCGTGCTCCTTCGGGAGTAGATTTAATCAGAACGGGGGTTTCAACATCCATAAAGTTTTGAGAATCCAAGTATTTGCGTGTTTCCAAGGCCACTTTATTGCGCAAAATCAATTTCTGTTGCACGGGATTTCTTCTCAAATCCAAATAGCGGTATTGCATACGCAATTCATCGCCACCATCGGTTTCGTCTTCGATGGTAAAAGGAGGCAGTTTCGCGCCGTTCAGTATTTTTAATTCCGTCACATTAATTTCAATTTCTCCTGTGGGAATGTTTTTGTTTTTACTACTGCGCTCAATCACAATTCCTGTGGCTTGAATCACAAATTCACGTCCTAATTTTCTAGCTTGTTCACACAAATCGGCATTAACTTCCATGTTGAATGCCAATTGCGTAATGCCATATCGGTCGCGTAAATCGGTAAACGTCATTCCACCTAAATCCCGTGAACGCTGCACCCAACCTGCCAAGGTAACGGTAGTTCCAACGTGTTCTATTCTTAATTCACCACAAGTGTGCGAGCGATACATAAGCTAAAATTTTAGTAGTGCAAAGGTAAGAAAATTAGGGTGGAGTTTCAATGACAATAAATCCGCAAATAATTTGTGTCTGAAATACTTGCAGTTAAGATTACTTTTTCTATTTTCGAACATTCAATAATTAAGTAATGAACGTAGACAAAAAAGTATTAGCAGTTGTAAAAAAATCATTTGCAAAATTCGATTTTTCTAGACTTGAAGAAACCTGTACTAATGAAGCACAAACTCGAATGTTTGTTATTGAACCAATGTTAGAGATTTTGGGTTACAGCCGTGATCCTAAAGATATGCTAACAGAAATAAATGCGGGATGGGGTCATAAAACTAATAAAGCAGATATTGGCTTAATTGTCAAGGGTAAAAAACCTGAAATAATAATTGAATGCAAAAAATATGGCAAAAAACTAACCGATAAGGAAGGAGACCAATTAAATAACTATTTTACAAATACGGAAGGTTCAAAAATTGGAATTTTAACCAATGGTTTGGAGTGGCGATTTTATTGTGAGTATCAAGAAAAAAACAAATTACATCATAATCCTTTTTTGGTTATTGATTTTTCAGAGTTAGACGATTCTAAAATTGAGCAATTTGCTCAATTTCATAAGAATTTTGCAAATATTGAAGATTTACTTAATGAAGCGCAGGACACATTTTTTCTTGAAGGATTTGGCGCTGCTTTGACCGAAGAGTTTTTAAATCCATCAGACGATTTTATTAAGGCAGTATTTGCTAGAATGCCAGGTAAACGAATGAATGATACTATTAAAGAAAAATTAAGAACATTAATAAATTCTAATGCGATACAGCAAGTCTTACCCAAACTTATAGAAGAAGAATCTAAAAGCGGAAATATTGTTATTACAACAGGAGAGGAACTCCAGATATATCATGCGGTAAAGACAATAATTATCAATTCACTCAAGAAAATTGATTTTTCGAGAATTTCATATCGAGATCAAAAGAACAGCTTTAATATTTTAGTAGACGATAATCAACGCAAAATGATTGCTAAAATTACTTCAAGTAAAGGAAAGTACTATCTTGAAATTACCGGAAATGGGGATAAAAAAATCCAAATAGATGGTTTAGAGAGCGTTGTTGCCCACAGCAAGTCAATTATTGAAATTGCTAAAAGTTATTTTACTGAAATTAAGTAAAATTCATTTGAATTATATTAAAGTGTTTATCTTTCTACTTTTCGAATGGTAAGCCGTTAAAATATCATTTAGACTCACCCCTTTTTATTTCCCCTCAAGGGGAAAAGTGCATTATGAATTCAACAAAAATACACGTGAGTATATCGGAAATTGGGAGAAAATTCATTAACCAAAATTAAATTGGCTCGAATTCGGGGTAATTCAAAAATGGATCAAGAGTTACTCGAATCATTTATTTTAATTTGTCCTACACCTACATCAGAAATTCATTGAGTTTTGAAAATGCAAACCACTTCTTTCCCAAATCTTTCAGTGATGCTCCGATGTTATATAATTCTTTTTCATCCAAAATGAGAAATCGGTCGTACTCTGTTTTGAGTGTATTTATTTCAATTCTTGGATATTGTTCGTTTTATTTTGATTATTTTTTAATCTATTTTATGATTATTATTTCGTATATTTAGTAGAAAATGAACATATGAAGAAGGAAATAGTTGTAAATGGTTTAAAGGTTCAATTAAAAAAACAAGCGGATAATGATTATATTTCACTGACTGATATTGCAAGAAAGAAAAACATTAATGAACCCAAAGATGTCGTAAAAAACTGGCTGCGTTCAAAATCAACAATAGAATTTTTAGGTTTATGGGAAAAAATTAACAACCCAAATTTTAAAGGGGTCGAAATCGACTCCTTATTAAAAGAATCGGGAAGCAATGCTTTTACATTATCGCCATCACGGTGGATTAATCTTACAAATGCCATTGGTATTGAAAGTAATAAAGGAAAGAACGGCGGAACCTTTGCTCACTCTGAAATAGCGCTTGAATTTGCATCATGGGTTTCAACTGAATTTAAGCTTTATCTAATTACTGAAATTAAACGGCTCAAAGAATTCGAATCGAATAGACAAAATCTCGAATGGTCAGTGCAACGGATGATTTCCAAAATCAATTATCATATTCACACTGATGCCATTAAAGAAAACTTGATTCCGAAGACTTTAACAAAAGAGCAAGCCTCAATCGTTTTTGCAAATGAAGCGGATTTATTAAATGTTGCCATATTTGGAATGACAGCAAATCAATGGAGATCTCAGAATTCAAATTCAGCAGGCAATATTCGAGACCAAGCAACTCTTAATCAATTGGTGGTGCTGAGTAATATGGAAAGTATAAACGCATTACTTATTCAGCAGGGAATCCCATCCACCGAAAGAATTCTACATTTAAATCAAGTTGCAATTATGCAAATGAAATCTTTACTAAACTCAAATTCTGCCAAATATTTAAACAGCACGAAAAGTGACTAAGGCTCTAATGTTTTTTCCAACTCCTCCTCAAGAAATTCATTGAGTTTTGAAAGTGCAAACCCCTGGCTATCCGGTAGTCAGTTATTTATTCCGTTTCGTTTTGATTCTTGAGTTTGTTTCGAAGTGCAAATCGGTAACTAACCAAGAGAGGGAACCCAAGTAGCAATAAAAAGAACATAAGTTTTCCTTTCCAGGTAAAGTCAATGGTTTGGTATAAAGAGAGTGCTTCCATGTCGTAACCATATCCGAGAAAGTACGATAAACTCATGTTTTTCTTAAAATCTAATTCTTGAACAGCGTCTTTGTAGTAAAAATGGCATTCGTACAATTCAATTTGTGGAATCAAAGAAATAACCACCATCAGAACAAATGAAATGACAAAAATGAAGCGCGGAGATTTTAAAAATGAACTTTTCATGCAACAAAATTAAATGGTTTTCATAATTAATCGGCAATTTCGCAAGACATGCAAGAAAAACCAGTTCTTCGTTTGGCATACCTGATAGGTTCAACCGGTTGGGGTGGGCTAGAAATGAATCAGCTAAACAATGCCCGATGGATGCATTCACGCGGCCATTTTGTTTTGATTGTGTGCGTTAATAACACCCCGGCTGCTCGATACGTAGAGAAATACACAATACCGTATGTGCTTATTTCGAAACACCAAAATCATTACGATTTTATTCGAGCTTTTTCCCTTTGGCGAATACTCACACACTATCAAATTAAGCATTTAATAGTTCGGGCAGTAAGCGATATGAGTATTTCTGCTACGGTAAGTTTTTTTAGCCGTAGAAAAGTCAAGCTTCATTATTTTATGGAAATGCAGCTGAAAGCGAAAAAAAAACAATGGTTTAGGACCATACGTTACCGGCATTTTTCCTCATGGAATTGTCCTTTGAACTATATGAAATCGCAGGTTATTTCAAATACAAACATGCCAAATGATCGGGTACACATCATTCCTTCAGCTGTACCTGATGTGTTTTTCGAACGACCAAACATTGATAAGCTTCGCGAGGGATTGGAACTGCCCCAAGACGAGTTTCTTATAGGGCTTTTCGGAAGGATCGATCGAAAAAAAAACCAACAACTCGCCTTACAAGCACTTCTACAGCTAAACAGTCCTTCGCTGATTCTCTTGTTGATTGGTCAAGAAACTCCAGATGATTTCCAAGGCTATTTGTCAGAACTTGATCGGTATATAGAAAAAAATGGGTTGAAGGAGTATGTTAGGTTTATTGGTCAGGTGGACAATGTCGCTGATTACATGCACGCCGTAAATGCCTGTTTGATCACTTCGATTGAAGAGTCCGTTGGGATGGTGACACTTGAAGCGTTGGCGGCAGGAAAAATTGTGATTGGCACAAATAGCGCAGGCACTAAAGAACTACTAGGCGAAGGAAAAGGATTTTTATTTGACGCTCACAATCCCGAACAATTAGCCACCCTTATAGAGAATATAAAAAACACTAGCGCAAACAAAGCTTCAACGGATATGATTCATCACCGCATTGATAGCGTGTGTAGGAAGGTGGAGGAATTACTTTTAAGATGCTCTTGAATTACGTAACTTCGTTATTATGAATTTGTATTCTACCAAACAGCGTTGGAAATTCGTTTTGATTTTAGCATCCTTGATGGTTGTGGTAATTTCGTTGGTGGTATCTAACTCAATCATTGAAAAAATCACAGATCGAGAGAGAGAAAGTGCAAGGCAGTGGGCGGAAACGATTCGTAAAAAAGGAGAATTAGTGCGTTTATCACAACAGATTTTTAATGAGCTTCGTGAAAAAGAACGTCGCGAAGCAAATCTCATTTTACAAGCACAAGGAGTAATAAGTCGTAAGTCCAATTTGAGTTTGAATCTCGATTTTGAATTTGCACAAAAAATAATTAAAAGCAATAAGAAAATTCCAATTGCCTACTTGAGTGATGGAGAAATTGCCCAAAGTGTAAACATAGACTCTAACTGGTCTACACATCAAATTTCTGCTTTCATCAAAGATTGTCGGGCACAGAAAAGATCACAGAAAATTGAAATTTATGAAGGGATTTTTATGGAATTCATTTATGGAGAGTCGAGTGAGCTAATTCGATTAAACCGTGAAAATGACTCATTACTGCACGCATTCAATAAGGATTTACTTGATAATAAGAACTTGATTCCCTTACTGTTGCTTGACGAAGACACTAAAAAAATTGAGGCAACAAATTTAGCAAAGCAAGAGATAAATGGGGTGAGCATTGAAAACTTACTATCCGGGTTTACCTATCCACCCATGCGCATTGATTTTGGAAATGGAATCAAGCTTTTGTATTACAAAGACAATCCGGAAATACGGACACTTACCTGGTTTCCATACATACAATTCGGACTTATAGGCCTATTGGTGGTCATTGCTTATTTATTGTTCTCCACCTTTCGAAAAGCAGAGCAAAATCAAGTTTGGGCAGGAATGGCAAAGGAAACAGCACATCAATTAGGCACCCCACTTTCTTCGCTCATGGCTTGGGTTAGTTATTTAGAGTCGCAGCAAGCGGACATGATGATGACTTCTGAAATGCATAAAGACCTAGATCGCTTATCGAAAATTACTGAGCGATTCTCAAAAATTGGTTCAGAGGCTAAATTGGAGCTGAACGATCTTGTGGTGACCATTGGAGAAAACCTTGAATACCTTAGAAGTCGATTCTCTGACAAAGTAAAAATTAGATTTATCATTGAAAATGAGGAGGTACTGATTGTTCCTCATAACGTTTCTTTGATGGAGTGGGTCATAGAAAACATCTGTAAAAATGCCGTAGATGCTATGGACGGTATAGGTGAATTAACCTTAAGTATTAGAAAAGAGAATAACCACGTTTTTTTGGATATTTCTGATACCGGTAAAGGCCTTCCTAAATCGCAATATAAGACCATTTTTCAGCCTGGATATTCTACTAAAAAGCGAGGATGGGGATTAGGTTTGACCTTAGTGAAACGGATTATTGAAGAATATCACAAAGGAAAAGTCTATGTGTTGAAATCTGAAATGGACAAAGGCACAATATTTCGTATCGTTTTAAGAGTTACTTAGAATTACTCAAACTCAATCAGAACGGCTCCTTTGTCGACAACTTCTCCTCCACTCACCAGAATAGATTTTACCTTACCTATTCCTTCAGCCTTTAGTATATTCTCCATTTTCATAGCTTCTAAAGACAATAAGTTATCGTTAAGATTTACTTCATCCCCTACATTAACGAAAAGCTGTATGACTCTTCCCGGCATGGGAGAATGCAATTCCTTCATTTTCCTAACCTTCGGCTTGTCTAATCCCAGAGAAGAAATCAATGAGTCTAGTTCACCTTTGCGCTTTAGTTCAAATACCCTGTGATTAATTTTAACAATGAGTTTTTGACTTTCTGATCCGTCCTCAATTAATTCTCCATGGAATTTTTTTCCATTGTGAATTAACAAAAAGAACTTGTGATCGTACCATTTTACAAAAGCACCTTCCTTTGTAAAGAACTCTTTTCCTTCAAGTATCCATTTTGCCTCTTGCATGAAACAAAGATAAAGAAATTTACATCTTCATGATGATAAACTCCGTTCTACGGTTCTTTTGGTGTTCTTCCTCCGAGCAATTAGATTTAACCGCGCCTTCACAAGGGCAATTTACCTTCAATTTGCTTTCGCCGAATCCTTTTCCGTATATTCTTTCAGGATTTTTAATTTTCTTCTTAATATAATCAGCAGATGCCTTAGCTCTATTTGAGGAGAGTTTCATGTTGAAATCTCTACTCGACCTACAATCAGTGTGCGACCCCAATTCAATAACCATGTTGGGGTATTCGTTCATCACTTTTACAATTTTCTCGAGTTCAACGGCTGCATCTTTACGAATTGCATATTTACCTAAGTCAAAATAAATAGGCTTAATATCGATAAGGGTTGCCAAATCAGTTCCGATTTCAACCTTCCCAATGGAAACATCGAGTTTTTCATGCACGTTGATTACACCTGGTTTATCCACTTTATGTTTAAAGTCTGCCACTTTTGTTAGGTATCCATCTTTTGCGAGCGATATGGTATAAGACAATTCATCATTCAATTTGATGCCCTCCAGCCCTTTAGAAAAATCCCCAGTACTTGGTGTTTTCCCCTCATAAACTACATTTCCTGATTTCTTATCAATAATTTTTATCGTAACATCCGATAAGAGATCGCCCGTCTTGCTATCCTTAATAAGACCATATAGCGCGAACGTCGGAACTTTTTCAAGCATTACATCGGCTTTAACTTCTTTTGGAGCATCCTTAGCTATGGATACAGAGGCCATATTTTGTGTGTAGTTATCTTTTGTAGCTAACAATACATAGTCCTTACCAGGATCTACGGTAAATGAATATGCGCCATTTTTATCCGCAATAACGGTTGCTATCACCTTCCCATTTTTATCCTTTAATACTACTTCCGAACCAGCGAGAATTGTATTATCTCCTTTGTCCTTTACAATACCTGTTAAAGTAATTTTAAATACAAACGGTCGTGTCATTTGAAAACTATAGACATCATCATCTCCCTTTCCACCTTCTCGATTCGAAGAGAAATGTCCAGATTTTTCATCAGCATTAAATGTAAATGCAAAATCATCTCGTTGACTATTAAGGGGCTTTCCTACATTGGTTAAGTTATCAATTATTCCATTTTCTACGGTACATACAAAGACATCTAGTCCACCAAGTCCAATATGACCATTAGATGAGAAAAATAATAACCCATCGGACGAAATCCATGGGAACATTTCTTGTCCTTCGGTATTAACCATTCCGCCAAGATTTTCCTGTTTTCCTATAGTTCCGTCTGCATTAACAGGTGCTTTATATAAATCTGCGCCTCCAAAACCACCTGGCATATCAGATACAAAATACAGAATCTTACCGTCTTTTGATATACAAGGATGACCAACTGAATATAACTTTGAGTTTATCGCTAATTCTCGAATGTTTGACCACGAACCATCTTTCTTTGAAACATCAGCCACAAACAACTTTAGATTTTGAATTCCTTTATCGTCTCTTCGGTTATTTCCTTTTGAAATATTGTTTCTTGTGAAATAAACTTTTGAGTAATCTGGTGTAAAACACAGCGGCCCCTCATGGAAATTTGTATTTACGGATGGAGAAAAATAACGAGCTTCTGATGTTGCTTTTTTTACTTTATATAAATCCAAGAAAGGTGAGCCATTCCAAGTCCAATAGTTTTTTACCAAGGACTTTCTGCGAGACGACAAAAGAAAATAAAGCCCTCCTGGAGCGTACTCGTAAGCGCCAAAATCTGCCGACGAAGTATTAAATGAAGCATTGGCAATAGAGAAATGAACACCTTCTTTTTCAATACGTTCCAAGTAACTTTTATTCTCTACAAATGATCGTGCGCGCTTATCTGAATTGTTTCTGTCATAAAAAGCCTGCATCCACTTATCGCTTTCCGCGTAGTTCCCGGTTTGTTTTAGTGACTGTGCGTAATGGAAGTAATGTTCTTTTGGTAAATCCCCGGACTTCACCGCCTTCGCATATGTCTCATTGGCATTTTTTAAATCTCCTTTGGAAATGTAACAGTGCGCTAATTTTGCCTGTAATTCAGCAGAAGATAAAGGAGAACTCAGTAAGTCTTTGTATAAATCAAGTGCGAGGTGATAAGATAATTTATTGTAATAATCATCCGCTTTTTTCAATTTTCCACTTTGGGAATAGCCCAAGGAAATTACTAAAAATAAGATGGCAAAGCTATTAATCGTTTTCATTTTCTATTTTTTAAAAATATCGTGGTGAGCGAATTCCTTTTCTGTTGTATGCAAAATCATAAGAGACAAGCACTTCATAGGTGCCGTAATTATAATTTCTAATTGTGGTTGCCGAAAAATCTGAAGCTAATCCTACCCTAAACTGTTTGTTTAATTGATATTGAGCAAAAGCACCAAAGGCAGCATTCAGGCGATACATTGTCCCAAAGAAAATTTGGTCTTTATAAATTGCAGTAAGTGATAAATCAATACTCATCGGTGCAGAAGCGGTCAATTTCAATTGTCCAGTCGGTCGAATTTTCCAATCCTCATTTGCCTTAATTATTCCACCCGCAATTACAAAATAGTGTCGACGCTCTTTATTTGTTTCTGTTCCATCAATTGATTGCTCTATGATTTTAGGTGTGGCCACTCCCATAAAAAACTTAGGGGTGTGGAAATACAAACCTGATCCAAAATTCGGATTTATTTTATTTTGAATGTTCTGCAATAGACTAGGATCTCCCGATTGTGTTGTTTGTAATTCATTTGTTTTTGCTGATATTACATTAAGCCCTGCCTTTAATCCGAATGCTAACTTAGCCTTTTTTGTTAATTTCAAACTATACGAAAAGTCTCCGTAAAACATGGTTTGATTCATCGGCCCAATCGCATCTCGAACAGCGGTCAGCCCTAATCCTACAGACTCATATGATAGAGGGGAGTGTAAACTCAAGGTTGTTGAACTTGGTCTTCCATCAAATCCTACCCACTGTTCCCTATGAATAGAAGTTGCTGTCAGCATTCCCGTACTTCCAGCGTAGGCAGGATTAACAAAAAGAGCATTGTCAAAATACTGTGTAAATTGTGGGTCTTGTTGCCCCTGAACTGAATGAGACAAACATGCAATTCCCACAAAAAATGAAACTTTAATAAACTTTTTCATCTTTATAATTTTATCGTTTGATATAAACATAACCTTTCAAAATCTCTGAACCATCTCCATTCAAATCTAGAATATAGTAATAGGTTGCCGTTGGCAATAAACCATCTCCTAAGATTAAGCCTCTATTTGCCGTTCCATTCCAATCATTGTTATATCCTTCGGCATAGAATACTTCATTGCCCCAACGATTAAAGAATGTCAACTTATTTTGTGGATAGTTTTCAATCCCAGTAATTACAAATAATTCATTTGTTCCATCACCATCTGGTGTAAATGCCTGAGGCACTACCACACCAAAAGAACAACCAGGAAGTGTACTATTTGGGTCACATGGATCAAAAGGATTGCTTCCTCCATCGATTTCGTTACCATTCGTTACACCATCGCCATCACAATCTGCATCTAACCATGCTTGGCTTGGTGCGACTGTTTGATCGGCCACATTCAATGAACATGGGTTATTTGGATCTGTACCATTTGGTCCAGGTATGCCGTCACCATCTGGATCGATTTCGTCACCATTCGTCACGCCATCGCCGTCACAATCTGCATCTAACCATGCTTGGCTTGGTGCGACTGTTTGATCAGCTACATTCAATGAACATGGGTTATTTGGATCTGTACCGTTTGGTCCAGGTGTGCCGTCTCCGTCTGGATCGATTTCGTCACCATTCGTTACACCATCGCCGTCACAATCTGCATCTAACCATGCTTGGCTTGGTGCGACTGTTTGATCAGCTACATTCAATGAACATGGGTTATTTGGATCTGTACCGTTTGGTCCAGGTGTGCCGTCTCCGTCTGGATCGATTTCGTCACCATTCGTTACGCCATCGCCGTCACAATCTGCATCTAACCATGCTTGGCTTGGTGCGACTGTTTGATCAGCTACATTCAATGAACATGGATTATTTGGATCTGTACCATTTGGTCCAGGTGTGCCGTCACCATCTGGATCGATTTCGTCACCATTCGTTACGCCATCGCCGTCACAATCTGCATCTAACCATGCTTGGCTTGGTGCGACTGTTTGATCAGCTACATTCAATGAACATGGATTATTTGGATCTGTACCAT
>Ga0315900_10000555_pt1 | contig 64435 bp, 41 predicted proteins | sample LakEriMetagenome_FD_203521 | JGI IMG/M metagenome (GOLD analysis project Ga0315900, IMG submission 203521) | Freshwater fungal communities from buoy surface, Lake Erie, Ohio, United States - Buoy 12 MA114 | ecosystem: Environmental > Aquatic > Freshwater > Lake > Lake biofilm | place: USA: Lake... | reverse complement strand
GGTATCGGTGAACCAGGTTGGAACTCAAACACCAACCCACAGAACCTTCAAAACGATAACGGTTTGGGCTGCAATGGTTGGAGAAACTGGCAGACAACCCAAGGCTTCAAGTCACAGCACACCTCGGGAGCACAATTCGTGTTCGCAGACGGTAGCGTGAACTTCCTGTCCGAAGGTATCGATTACCGAACCTATCAGGCTCTCGGTGGACGATCTGACGGCACTCCTGTAACCATCCCATAATCACACGGTTGGCTTACTTGATCGATGAACTGACTAGGGGAGGCAATCTTTGGATTTCCAAAGGTTGCCACCCCTTTTGTTATTAAACACCACTCTCTCGCTTTCCTGATTCAACTCAACTCATTAAAGGATTTTAGGACGTATGGTTAATCGCTTTTTCTTGCTTGCTTCGCTATCGGTTTTGACGATGTTGGTTGTCGGCTGCGGCGGTGGTGTCAGCATGCCTAAAACAGTTCCAGTCACAGGTACCGTGACCCTCGATGGCAAGCCAGTCGACGGAGCAACGGTCAGCCTTATCAGTGAAGAAGGTAGCATTACCTCTTCTGGCAAGTCAGACTCCAGTGGAAAATTCACGCTTACCACCATCATCGGATCGAAAACGGCTCCAGGTGCTGTAGTCGGTAAGCATAAAGTCGTTGTCGCCAAAACAACTTCCAACGGCGCCGCTGCAACTTCAGACCCCAAGGAAATGATGGCGAAAATGCTCACCAACCCAGCGAACACCAGCGAAGTGAAAGAAACTTCTTTGGTACCCAAGAAATACTCTTCGCCTGCTTCGTCAAATATCGAAGTAGAAGTTACTCAGGCTGGTCCGAACGACTTGAAAGTTGACCTTTCAAGTAAATAATAGATTAGACAGAAGTCGCTTGATACAACTTAAGCGGCGGCAACTCTGCAAAGTGTTGCCGCCCTTTTTTTTGCCTTTTGTTTCCTCGTCACCATGACACTTCGCTACTAGGTTCAGCAACCCTATGCCCACGCATCGATTTTTCTGGACCATTCTGCCATTACTACTTTGCTTTGTCGCTGTGGGCTGTCGCGAGAAGCCGACTAAAGAGCAAATGCTAAGCTCACTTTCACCCGACCTTCGAAGAAAAATCGAAGTTGGTGATAGCACTCCTTTGGTGACCAATGGAGTAACCGTTCCAAATATGGTCACGGCCGAAAAGGCTGAAGTCGCAGATGAACAAGAAGTCATAGGCATCATCATTGAAGGTTCGCCCCGAGCCTATCCGCTCCGACAACTATCCAATTTGCTCGAACACGTTGTGAATGACCATGTTCTGGATTCGTCGGGAAGCCCCAAAGCTTTTGCAGTTACCTATTGCAACCTTACAGGCTGTATCCGCGTACTGGAATCACCGGTTGAACTTGGTGGCAAAAATCTGGGCGTCGGAACGATTGGAATGATCGATGGCGGACTTGTTCTTTCACATCGCAAACGCCAGTTCAAACAAGAAGAGCAAATCTCTACGCTTCGCGACCTGCCCTACGAAGTAATGACCTGGAAGGATTGGAAACAGAAGAATCCTTCAACCTTGATTTATGCCGGTCCTGCAAAGTCAATTCGCAAATAATTACCACCCCAATCATAAAGCTGAACGAACTGTGCAAGGATTTCTTTCTAGTATCTTCGATCATATAAATTGCCACCATCGTTCGCACAGACGACTCGGATCGGCTAAAGCACAACGCGTGATGCTGGTCTCCCTACTTGTTGTGTTCGCACTACAGGCTGGTTGCAATCCAGACAAGGACAACAAAGGCTCTCAAACTAAATCGCCAGACCTCACCAACTCAACGCCGTCACCCGTCAACGATTCGGCGAAACCAACTTCTCCCACTACTCCTCGAATTGATTTCGCAAACATCACCAAGGAACTAGGAGTAGATTTCACTTATCGCAATGGCGAGCCCAGGCAGCAATACACCATCCTAGAGTCTCTCGGTGGAGGCATCGGCATTATCGACTTCGACCGCGATGGTAGACCCGACTTTTTCTGTACCGGTGGAGGTGACTTCATCGATCAGACAGTGGTAGGTCTCCCTTGTGAACTTTTTCGAAACGTCGGCAACTCCCCCTCCCAACCGAGCATGAAGGCTGTTGGGAAAAATGCTGCAAGCGGCTTCCCGGCAGATCATTACAACCACGGTGCCATCGTGGCTGATGCAGACCAAGATGGGTTTCAGGATATTCTTATTACTGGTTACGGTGGCCTGCAATTGTGGCACAACCAAGGAGATGGAACTTTCATTGAAATCCATCAAGACGTCGGAATTACCGATACACAATGGAGCTCAGGAGCCGCTTGGGCAGACTTCAATAACGATGGAATTCTCGATCTCTATGTCGTTCATTACACCGATTGGTCCTTCAAGAATCATCCCTTCTGTCGGGGCCGCACCGCAGAAGAACGAGACATCTGTCCGCCAGCGCGATTCACGGGGCTTCCAGACACACTTTATATTGGCACCCCTGAAGGAACTTATCGCGATGAATCAGAAGGTTGGAAACTAAAGAAAGATGGCAAGGGCTTGGGAGCTGTCGTCGCAGATTTTGATGGCAACGGCTTCGTTGATGTCTATGTTGCCAATGATACGGTCAACAATTTTCTCTATAACAATTCGGGAAACTCTACCTTCGAAGAAGTCGGCTTGCTGGCTGGTGTCGCGGCAGATAAAGCGGGTGTTCCCAACGGTAGCATGGGCCTGGATGTCTGCGATTTTGACCAAACAGGACGCCCTGACATCTGGGTTACCAATTACGAACGCGAAGACTTTGCTTTGTATCGCAACGAGGCAGCCAATGCCTTCCTTCACGTCAGCGATATTGCAGGACTCAATGTGCTCGGTGGTCTCTTCGTTGGATTTGGTACGGCAAGCGCCGATTTCGATCTCGATAGTCGTGAAGATATCATGGTCAATAACGGCCACGTGATCCTATTTCCAACCGCGTCACCCCGAAAGCAAGTACCAGTATTTATGCTGGCCGAGAAAAATCGCTTTCGCCGTGTCATGTTTTCTCAGGATAGTTATTTTTCAGAAGGCCATGATGGTCGTGGCTTGGCATTAGTCGACATCGATTCCGATGGCGATCTCGATCCGATCTTCTCCAATATCAACGCTCCTTTGGCAGTCCTTCGCAACGATTCCAACAAGGCGAACCATTGGTTTCAATTGAAACTTATCGGCACCAAATCAAATAGAGATGCAATTGGCGCAGCGGTCACTGCAGTCGTTCCGCAAGGTAAGTTAGTGAGAATTCGCAAAGGTGGCGGTAGCTATCTTTCTACGAGCCAAGAGGCTCTCTCGTGGGGCTTAGGCGAAACGGATAAGATTCAACAGCTAACCGTACGATGGCCCAGCGGTAAGGAAACCGTCGTGGAAAATATTCCCGCAAATCAACTGCTAACCTTGGTGGAACCAGATCATGAGTGATGCTGCTGCACCCAAGTCGAACACCCGATCGCTGCGTTGGATCACTGATCCTAGAACGTGGACGATTATTCTTACCATAACTTTCGCTGGGTTGCTGGTATACCAGCAGTCATTCACCCCACGCCGTTATTTCGATGCGGGCATGAAGGCGCTTGAGCGCAATCGCCTCGAGGACGTGAAGAAGGCAGTTACATCGTTAGAACACATTCCATCTTTCCGGGCTCATCACGATTACCTTAAAGGATGGGTTGAATTGCAATCAGGCAATCCAAAACAGGCCTTGGAGCTTGCTTTAACTGCGAAAGATCATCCCGATATCGAAGTCGACGCTAGGATCCTAGCAGGCCAAGCTTCTTACAGTATGGGGGCTGCCGGTAACGCCAAGCTTCACTGGGAAGATGCACTAGCCCTACAACCTGATTCACTCACCGCGCATCGCTGGCTTGGAGCTTTATACTTCGACATCGGTGCTATGGATAATGCCCTGATTCACCTAACCACGGTATCGCGACTGGCTCCTTCAGACTATCGACCTGATCGTTTCATGGGCCTGATTAATAAGGACTACGAACGTCCTGAAATGGCCATACCACATTACATCGAATCACTCCGCCGCGCACCAAATCAGCCCGAAGCAGACAAAGTGTGGATGGAATTGGCAGAGTGTCAGATCAAACAACACGAATACGATGCAGCGTTAAAAAGTCTCAGCAACTGCCCTCCTTCGGTTCGCTACAGTCGTTTGATGGCACGATGCTACATGAATACGGGCAAACTAGAGGAAGCGCGACAGTTTGCAAAGAATGCTCTCGCAGAACAAAAAACCGATCTGGACACACTGCAACTAAACGCAGAAATCGCGTTGATCGATGGAGACACCAACACTGCTGTAGAACTGCTTCGCCAAGGCGTAGCACTCAATCCTTTCAATTACGGAGTTCGAACCCAGTACGCTCAGGTATTGGGGCGTCTAGGCAATAAGACTGCCTACGAAGAACAAAATAAAATCGTTGAAGATCTCAAAGTCCGTTGGCAGAAATTCTCGGACCTACAAATCGATGCAATCAATCGCCCCACCGACGCTATGATCCGATATGAAATCGGTATTCTCGCTCAGCAACTGGGAATGCCGAAACTAGCCGCCACTTGGTACAAAGCAGCCCTGTCAATTAATCCAGGAATGGGAATCGCATCACAAGCCCTTAACTCGCTCGATGTTGCTCAACGAGAACCAGATGGTAAGCGTGTTGACGGTACGAACTAAATCAACACACGCAAACATCTTTGGGGTGTCGCTACTGCATTCTAAGTAGCATCATCACGGCCTAGAGTACCATATCGTCAATGCAGCACCTGGGTGCTCAGTATCGCAAAAATTCCCGATGATCAAATCATCCTTGCCATCGCCGTTGATATCTTGCAACTCTATAGCGGCATGAATGCAGTCTCCTTTGCTGAGGACATGCTTCTTGTATTTTCCTTCGCTGGTTGGCTTAAAGACTACGATCGACTCCGCCCCCTGCTCTGCTAACTGAGGTAACAATTGCTGCGGGACAAACGAACCTCCTACCATCTCCAAATCGCCATCGCCATCGAGATCGCCAGGCAAGGCACGATGCACTCCGGGCAAGTATCCTACCTGATGCTCAACAAACTTCTCATCTCCAACATTCTCAAACCATTTCACTCCATGGAACGGCTTTAAAACAAAACTGTCAAATGAGTCGCCATTGGAATAAACGATATCCATTCTTCCATCGCGATTGACATCTCTTAACTTGATTCCGCTCGACCCGTACGAAGGGCATGGCGCTTCGAAGATAGACACTCTTCTGAACGCACCCTTCCCGTCGTTGAGCATCAAGTCAAGTTTCTCATGATGCTGGCTGATTAAAGAGACATAGTCTGGGAAGCCATCTTGGTTGAAATCGAAAACAGGCAAATGGATCGATCCTTGTCTTGGATCGATGATCTCTTTCTTCCAAGAACCAAGGTCGGAATCTCCTTTTTCACGTCGTAAAATAAAGACAGATCCGGTCGTTCTCCAGCCAAATTCGGCAACTAATAAATCGGTTAAGCCATCTCGATTGAAGTCAGCCGACTCCACCGAAGCGACCCGTCCGATACCTTCGACCAGAACATGCTGCTGAAATAAGCCAGGCTTCTCTTTGGATTGGATCAGTGCGATCACCTTTCCACGCTGGTGGTCCTCAGGCAAGAACGACCCCAGTTCAGAGACTACTAAATCCTGAAGCCCATCCTCGTTCAAATCAACAACCTGAATTCCTGCTGGGTTGGAGAATTGCCCTAACTTGATCAGTTTATCGGAGGCTCGTTGCTGCGTTGTTATCGAGGAAAAGTAAACTCCACCAGCAGCCATATCTGAAAAAAGAATTCCCTTTCCCAGGGGCAGGCCCAAGTCAACTACCGCCACATGAGAAGTGGCAGGCGCACGAACGTCGGGTATTGAAATTTCCTGCTTTTCATATTTAGAAATCCACTCATTATCTAGAGGCTCAACCTCTCTAACGTCAAACTTCTCCGGAGCCCTGCTGACGAAATACTGCGTCACATCAGATTGCTTGGGTATCTTCAGATCGGTTCGCCCTGAAGTGTAATAGAACTCAAATCCCCGCCGTACTTCATCGCGCCAAGCTGATTTCGGGAAGCTGGCTGGATTGGGCATAAGATGGCAGTCACCACAAAATGACTTAATTTCATGCTCCACTGCGGCAGAGAGTCCAGCATCATTAGCTTTTATGTCTTCTGTGCGGGGAGTCGATCCGTTCGAAGTTTCAGTAGATGGCTTGCACGCAGCACAAGACAAAGCAACGGCAACGAGAATAACATGGCGGAAAGTGAGACCGCACCGCTCGTCGCGAAACCATTGCCTAAGCAGATTCCTAAAACAACCTGCAACCATAAGTATCCTAATTCTGAACGGAAGTCCTTTGCTCGAATCTTTTCTATTTTACCCTAACAGCGAATCACAAGCCGGATCCTAGGATTTAATCCTTCCAAGTTTAACCGCAAAAACAACACCCAAATCACACCCCCAACACCACTCCCTCGACTTCATCGCATAGAGTACTTTTCGTTGGTAAATACGATCAGACTCTTTCCTCCATCGATACTCCATCAACTGTTCTTTTTCCTAACATGTTAATTCGCCAGGAATTCTTGTTACACTGTAAGCAGTTTGTAATACAACAGTTACGCCGTGCTTCGTGACTTTGCCAAAATCAATTTTTAGCGGTGCGGCGTCACCGGCAATTAGATGTTTGATTATCTCAAAACGTTTGAAAACGCACAACTTCAGCGGGCCTATACTGGTTATTGACTCCATGAACCATCCAATTCTACTTGGTATCATTTCTTCACTTTCGATCCTGCTTGCTTCCCCGTACACCTTCGCCGAAGATTGGTCGATAACCACTATCGCTGGCACTGGTAAACAAGGTCATACCGGTGACGGTGGTAAAGCAATCGAAGCACAAATCGACAATCCCTTTGGTGTTATTCGTGGCCCGGATAATGCTATCTGGTTCTGCGAATACACCGGCCAAACAATTCGTCGCATCTCTCCGGAGGGAACTATTTCTACGATTGCCGGCAACGGTAAAAAAGGATTCACGGGGGACCACGGCCCTGCTCTCGAAGCGACCTTCAATCTACCGCATGAAATTCGCTTCGATAAAAACGGGGACCTATTCATCGTCGACATGTCCAATCACGCCGTTCGAAAAGTCGACATGAAATCGCGAATCATCACAACGATCGCTGGAACTGGCACTCCAGGATACAGCGGTGACGGAGGACCAGCCGCTAAAGCGCAACTAAAGAACCCTCACAGTATTCAGTTCAACGCAGAAGGCGATCTCTTTATTTGCGATATAGGTAATCATGTTATTCGCTTGGTCGACATCGCGACTGGAAACATTTCCACCTTCGCGGGTACTGGAAAACCGGGACCAACTCCTGATGGTTCACCCATTCAAGGAACGCCCATCAATGGTCCACGATCTCTTGATTTTGATAGTCACGGCGATCTCTGGTTGGCAACTCGAGAAGGCAACCAAGTATTTCAATTCGACTTAAAAAAGGGAATCATCCACCATCGTGCAGGTACGGGTGCAAGCGGTTTTACTGGAAACGGTGGTCCAGCTAAACTGGCAACACTCAAGGGACCAAAGGGAATCGCTATCGATCGCGAAGGAAATGTTTGGCTCGCTGACACCGAAAGCCACTCTGTTCGTTGCATTAATGCAAAAACTGGCAACCTAGAATGCATCGCGGGAACAGGTGAAGCAGGAGATGGCCCTGATGGCAATCCTCTTGAATGCAAAATGAATCGCCTCCATGGCATCTTTGTCGATACCGACGGCTCGATTCTTATCGGAGATAGCCAGGCTCATCGGATAAGAGTTCTACGCAAAAAATAATTCAATAAACATCTTTTAAAACGATCTTATGAAACCGACCTCCTCTCTCACTGCACTCGCACTTCTTTTCTCAACGTTTGCATTACCCCTGCACGCCGAAAGAATTCTCCTGGTAGCTGGAGGCGATCAAGAAGCGACGGAGATCCCAGCCCAGGAAGCAAAACTCTACGAACCCTTTGGCGCAGAATATTCTCAGGATGGTTCCCTTTGGATTATCGAAATGGCAGCGGGTAATCGCCTTCTGAAGGTCGATCGTCAAGGGACACTGCGCCACGTTACAGGCCAACGCAAATCAGGCTTTGCCGGTGACGGTGAAGCTTTCGACAAAGTCCAATTTTCAGGCCCTCACAATCTTGCCCTCGGTGATCCCACCACGGTCTACATCGCCGATACCTGGAACGGACGAATCAGAAAGGTCGACCTTGCTACTAACACCACAACAACTCTCCCCGGTTTCGAAGTCCCTTTGGATAAAGGAAAACAGGCTGGGCCTTATTGCATCACGCTCGACTTCGCAGGCAAATTCCTATACGTCGCCGATTTACGACAAATATGGCAAGTGGAAATTGCAACCGGTAAATCAGTCATCGTCGCGGGCAATGGTAAAAAGGGAATTCCTACCGATGGAGCCAAAGCAATTCAATCACCCCTAGTTGATCCGCGCGCCGCTGCCATCGATCGCATCGGTAATCTCTATATTCTCGAACGCGGCGGAAACGCTCTCAGAGTTGTTTCCCCAGAAGGTCTTATCCGTACGGTCGTCAATCGATCTGGTAAACAAGGTAATAGTGGAGATGGAGGACATGCTATCGACGCGATGCTTAACGGTCCAAAGCACCTCTGTATCGATAAGGACAACCAAGTGATTATCGCTGATGCGGAAAACCACATCATACGCAGATTCAATCCCCGAGATGAAAAGATCTACCGTGTTGCCGGCACAGGTAAGATGGGCTCACAAGGCCTAGGAGATTCTCCAGATAAATGCCAACTCGCTCGACCGCACGGAGTTTCTATCCATCCTCAAACCGGAGAATTGATCATCACCGACAGCTACAACAATCGCGTTCTAAAGATCGTCAAAGATTAATCTTAGAAACGTTAATCTTAGAAACTACAACGGCGGCTTACCTTCGGCTTGATCCTCTTTCTCTTCAACCTTTTCCGAATCGCTCGGTCGCTCGATATCCGGTAGTTCGTCCAGGACCTCTGGTCTTTCGCGCCGTAGTCGTCTTCGGACATCAATATGCGTTTGACCGATCGAAGAAACGCTCGCCCTAAGTCGCAGCATCAACCGAAGAAAAAATAGCAAAGCAAAAACACCAACAAACAAGATTGTGAGGTTGTTGAATTGAGCCAATGGCACTTCAGGCTTACGAACTTCATCCACGCGACCAATGATTAAGGGTGCAATAAGATTCTTGGCGTTAGGCGCAGCAGAGCCTGGCTGATACCCCTGCATTTTGAAAAAGTAACCAGCGACCTCAACATCCCGATTGAAGTCACCATCCTTGGGAAAACCTGGTGGAAGCTTTGGAGTAACGACGCAGTATACCCAAGCTTTCGATTCATCTGTCCATCCCCATAATTCGTAGAGTTCCGTTGCCTTATGACCAAGTGCAGGATCGACTGGGTACGAGATGACACGCCGCAGATGCAGCGTCGTCGAGACCAATTCACCTCGATGCTTACTTGGATTGGAATAGAAGTCGTTATAGCGTGGGTTCTTGCGGGCGCTTTTCGCCAACTCCGAAACCGACTTATCCATCACTAGATCGACCAAGCCCCAATAGCCGGGCATTTCCCTCTTCCCGATCTTGGTGGTGTAGTCTGTTGCTAGGCTCAATAAATCCTTTAGCCGTGCGTCGATACCGTTCTGGCTTACCGGATCTACTACCGAATCGTCTCCGTTTACCGATGTCGCTTCCGTTCCAGAGGCACTTTGCTTTTCCTTACTCGGGGCAAGAGTGTCTTTTGGTGTCTCCTCCGCTGGCTGCTCTTTTTCGGAATCCGAGTTGCTAGGAATTTTATCTAACGCCTCAACGGGATCGCTATTGGCTTCCTTTGCCCCTGATGCGACTGCGGGCTGTTGAGAATCGTTTCCCGCTGACTGCGGTTTATCAGAAGTAACAGCCGAAGCGTCTTGCCCCAATGTCCATTGAGCGGTAGCAAAGAGAGCGAATTGAAGACCAATTAGAAGTATCGACGATAAAGTCAATCTTCTAGTTACGGAACCGAATTGAAGCATACCTTCACCCAATGCAGATTCCTTAAGTACCAACCGTACGCTGAAACTATTTCAGTCGATTGATCGAGATATTGGTTAGAGGCTGCCCGTCGGCACCGGTTTGATTCGAACATGTCACCAGTGTCTGAATCATTCTTTCGTAAGCGAGATCTTCCGAAAAATAGATCATAAGACTCTTGAAGTCCGAGTTCTTCAAAATCTGCTTCATCGCTGCATCAAGATTTGCCATATCTTGTGCTGGGTTACCGGACGCATCGATCCCTTGAGATTCGAATTCAAAGCGAGACAACTCTCCCTCGGGCGTAGAAAAGACACGCAAGCTAAGAGGGAGTCCGAAGTCTTCTTGTTCTTGCGGAGCTTCACTGGTCGCACCGGCACTCGAGGTCGCTGCAATGTTTGGAACACGCAGAGAGACCTGCGCTTCTACCGGTGATGGCCTAAATGTCAAAATGAAAAACGCGAGCAGCTGAAACGCCATATCTAGCATGGCGGCCATATTTAGCTCCACCTCGCCAGAAGTTGCCGACTTTTTCTTGCGTCGCCTTCTCATGTTTTTACCGAATCACTTCACTACTGTTTGTAAAACTCTTCACAACCCGATGGCACGTGCGTCACTAACTTTGTCCGCCCGTAAGCACCATAAAATCAAATCTTTGCAAGCCAGCCGATTTACATGCATCGATCACCCTGAGCATAAAATTGGCTTTGAGTGACTTATCACCACGGATCACCACAGTCACTTCCTTATCGCTTCCATCCTGCTCCATGACCGTTCTCATTCGTCGGCTTTCGATGGAGATAAAACCCTCGATGTTTGGCTGCTCTTTACCGCCGTGAAACAATCGATCTCCCGCTCTCAAATTCAGAACAAAATACTCAACAGTCGTATCTTCCTCAGCAGGAGTCGCGGCCCCCACGACAGGAAGGTTGAGATTCTTGTCAAAGTCCGACTCTTTGAAGCTAATCACCAACATAAAAAATGTGATGAGCTGGAACACCATGTCCAAAATCGGGGTCATGTTGGGTTCAGCCTTATCGGCCGAATGACTTCCGGACATCAAGCACCTGCGCTTTCTACCAAAATCCGGACCAATTACGGCTTAACAGGAGCTGGAGCAGCACCGCCTGCTCGCTGTCGCTTGAGTGCTCGAATAGCTGCTCGCAACATGTCATCGGCTAGCGTGGTGGTTTCCACGGCGAACTTAGAGATTCTTCCTCGGAACATCGCGTAAAAGTAAATGGCTGGAATACTGATCAAAACCCCTTCGAAGGTGAGCACCAACGCTTCAGAAATACCTTCCGCAACCTTGCTCGCTTCGAGGTTCTTACCACTGATCGCAATTGCCACGAAGGATGAAATCATACCCTTCAGTGTACCGAGCAACCCGATCATTGGACCAAGAGTACCGATGGTTGCCAAAATGGTAATTTTCTTTTCCATGTTGACGGTTTCAGCCTCAGCGGTCCGTTCGAGTTTCTCACGAGCTTCATCGGCTCCATAATCAAGATCCGAAAGACCAGCGTGCAAAGTCTTGCCGAGGAAAGAATTGTCATTCTCCACTGCCTGAAACAAACCCTTCAAATCCCCTTCCTGAATCAGTCGATCGCATTCGGCGACCAATTCCTTGGGGGCAATGTTGTCTTGTCGCAATTCCAAAAATTGCTGGATCACAACCGAGACGAAATAAAGCGAGAGGATCAAGATGAAAACACCGATCGCTCCCGATACTTTTATCAACCACCACAGCATACTCTGCGATTGCGGTTCCGCCGCACCCTCAGCCGCAGCTTCTGCAGCCTCTTGAGCCATGCCGATGGCACCGAACAGAAATAGGACGACAAAACCAGTGCACAAGGCCACTGCTAAAGTTCGAATTCGTCGATTCATAGTCGCTCGCTTAACGATGCGGTTTGCTGAAGAAGCCAAAAGAGACAAAATGGCAGGAAAAGTTACTCAATAATTGGCCACCAAAAAACCTCATCTCTCTTCCAGAACTGAGGCTAATTCCGTAGCTCTATTTAGTTGTCGAGTGTACCCGTTCAAAAGACGAGAAGCAAGCTATTTTTTGTCTTTCTCCCCTCCTCTGCAGCATCCTTAAAAGTGTCGATAAACACTATTAATCATTGCGCAGTCTGTAGCGAGAAATACCAAAGCCTCAGCAGCAGCTACTCGCCCGGCTCGCCCTGCCGCTGGCATGCCGATGACCGGGCACTCAAAGGAGTTTTGGCAAGCTGTTTAGCCGATACGACGAGCTTTCGTCCAAGGCTCATTTCGTTCAGGACGCTCGCGTCTACCCCATCACAGCTAGCTCAAGCCAACAGTAAGATGTTATAGCCTTTTCAACCGTTACAATCGAAACAGCTTACGACCAAGCATTCTCTAGCGTTAGCCGATGACCAGATCCGATCGAGAAATCCTGAAGTGGCATTAACTCCAATGCTCCCCACCCTACTGGTCAACTTGAGTCAGTTCCAATTCTGGCAGCTTCACTTTGACACCACGGCCACTAAACACCACAGGGATAACCTCCTTGGAAATCGCGGCATCGTAAACGAGTCCTAGATACTTATGAGCCGGAGTCGATAAACGCAAAATCCAGCTAAACGCATGGACGGCGAGCCGTTTGAACAAGCCTACTCCCTCGCCGACTATCACATCTTCTTCCCCCACTTCGATGATCCATCGCTCAGCTGCCACTGGCAACAAACCTTGCTTTTGCAAATCCTTTAACGACTTGCGCACATCTGCCTGCTCCATGTAGCCGTAACGAACCACCACCGAATGAATGTCGTTGCCAAGTTTGGTCACCGAGTATCGCTCGTTGGCTTCAATGGTTGCCACTGACCCTTGATTGATGTGCATCAAAACAACTTGCGATGGCAAAACACCGTACTTCTTCAAGAACACCCGAAGAACGATCGGGACATAGTCTTCTGTAGAGACAACCGGCCGAGAACACAAGAAAACAGCCGCTCGGTCGCTTTCCACTAACCTTCGTCGACCTTGGATCAATTGACGAGCTGCTGGCAGATTTTCTTGAATGGTCATTTCCAAATCATCTACCATCGTTCTCAGCGCCACCAACCAGTCGATTTGCTTACCTTCACGAATCCCAAATTCGTAAAACGCTCCAGCCAAAGCTTTGCGTCCCCACTGCCAAATCAACATCACCGTTACCAAGACACTGGCAATCGCAACCGGGAAGTATCCACCGCTTCCCAGCTTCAGAAGGTTTGCGCCAAAAAATAGAAAGTCGACGATGGCAAAGCAAATACCAACTGCTAATACCGATGCAAGCTTCCATCCCCAACGATAATAGGCTACGTAACTAAAGATCACCGTTGTAATCGCCATCGATGCGGTCACAGCCAGACCATAGGCTGCCGCCAAATTACCCGGCGTTTGAAAGTTCAACGTCACAGCCACACAACCTGCAAACAACGTCCAGTTCACTGCAGGAATGTAAACTTGCCCCTCTCCATGACTATCGGTGTGAACCACTCGAAAGCGAGGCACAAAACCTAAAGCGGTAGCTTGCTTAACAATCGAGAACAACCCTGTGATCAATGCTTGAGAAGCAATGATCGCTGCCACTGCCGCAATCCCCATATCAAGATATCCAATCACGCTATCGACCGACTCGATTTGGGTTCGCGGCGTGATTGCGTAAAACGTATTCGCCCGAGGTGGCACTCCGTTTTTTAACATGTAGGCGGCCTGGCCTGCATAACAAACCAACAGTGCCGGCAAAACAACCATGAACCAGGAATACATCACTGGAACTCGACCTGAATCCTGAGGAGCAACACTCTGCCCCTCACCCACATGAGTACTTGATCTCGAGAAGTGCCCCAAGTCCGCGTACTTCGCCTCTCCACCCGTGATCGCCAGCACGACCACACCTAGGACAACCAAAGCACCTACCCCTGGGAAAGTCATCAGAAACTGAAATCCATACCACGGGTTAATCGCCAACAATACCTCGGGATTCGAGATGATCCAGGGAAGCCCCTTGATCGTGATCCAGGGGAACCATATCGCCAACATAAACCAACCGAATATTCCCCCGACTTTACTTGTCCCGCGCCATTGCATTTTGAACAAGATAATCAAACACACCAGCGTCAGTATCACTGACAGTCCCTGGCCCAACGGCTCAAAGGCACTAAGCATACTGATAGGTGGAGTAATGATTCCGTCAGCCGCCAGTAAACCTGCCCAACAAACCACTAGAAAAGTTACCATTGATCCAGCAAATATTTTTCCTTTATTACCCTGCAGAAGACTCCACAGAGCGAACGTTCCTCCTTCGCCTCGATGATCAGCCTTCATCACTAACATGTCGTACTTGATGGTGAGAAAGATCAATGCCCAAATCACCAAACTGAGTCCGCCAAGAATATCGCTGCGACTAAGGAGATCACCTCCACTTTGGACTAAGGCATGAGCGTCTTGACCACTGGAGTGATGCTTGTAAACAATCGTCTCGCGAGTGATTTCCATGATGGCATACAGCACCGATGTGCCGATGTCACCGTAGACTGTGCCTGTCGCTTGTCGAACTCGTGACCAAAGATTAGATGGGGCTGAACCCTGATGGGAAGTCATTCATGGACCTCGAAATGGTTGCTCTCAACATGCTTTTGCATCAACGAAAAGCCTCGCATTACCTACCTCAAAGTCCTTTGCTAGTTACGCCCATTTGTAACGACAAAACTAGCCGAAGAACGCGAAATCCTTGCAAGCGAAAAAGCTATTTTCGAAAAGACACACCAACGGGTGAAAAGCAACTTGAAACAGCACCAGTGATCTCGTAGAGACCACTTTCCATGATTGCGAGAACAACTCTCAATCAGCTTACGAGGTTAGCTGTCGGGCTAGGGATTGGAAAATTCCCCCGTTGTCTTCAGACCATTCCGAAGACGACTAAGCCCCAAGCAATCAACAGATCTGTCGATTACAAACTTGGTTCCCCCGCTCACCCGCACTTTTTGCAAATGACTCAGCGGTGCTGCACGAAGCAATGAGTATATGCTCTGCAATGTTGGACGCAAAGTGCCGTAACTTGCACAACGATCACCTTGGCGGAATCACTACACTCGAAAAGGGTACTGCGAAACCACTCGCCCAAGCCCCCCATTTTGAAGACTCCAGGGGCCTAGCCGCTGGTTACATTCCCTTCTAGCTTGGCTTGCGTTCCAAACGAAACCATAACGCATAAAGAGCAGGGACAAACAACAACGTGATCGCAGTACCAACCGCGATACCACCGATCAGCACGTACGCCATCGGTCCCCAAAATGCATCCGTTGTTAATGGGACGAAAGCTAGTATGGCAGCCAGTGCCGTTAAGATCACCGGACGAGCACGCTGCACTGCCGCCTCCACCACAGCATCGCGTGCCGACATCTTATCGCCCAAATTGTCCTGAACCTGCTGAGTCAAAATCATTGTGTTCCGCATCAGAATACCGGCCAAGCCAATCAATCCCAATAAAGCTACAAATCCAAAGGGCTGCTGAAACAAAACTAAAGACGCAACCGCGCCCACTAACCCCAAGGGAGCAGTCGCCAAAACAATTACCATCCCAGAAAATGTTCGCACCTGTATCATGATGAAGACCAACATCAATACCAACATGATCGGCTGCAATTTTTGTATCGATGCATTCGCCATCTCCGATTGCTCTACTGTTCCCGCAATATCGATCCGATATCCATCTGGAAGACTTGCTCTAAGTTCAGCCGTCTTGTCCCATATATCCTTTGTCACATCAGGAGCTTGTGCCCCTTCAACATCAGCAACGACAGCCAAGCAGCGCCGACGATTGTATCGCTGGAGATAAGGCTCTTCGTAGTGAACCTGCAATTCACCAAGCTGATCCAGTAGAACCTTACGTCCATCTTGGGTGCGCACTTCTAAATTGTAAGCTCCCGGTATAACACTCTTTAAACCACGTGCACGTACCTCCACAGTGCGAACATCCTCGCGCACCTCTGTGACCGGTACACCATCCAGTACAAACTGCAACTGCAATGCAACATCTCGCGGCGTCACTCCAATCAATCGCAACTTCTCAACATCCATTTTCAAATGCAATTCGGGAACACGTTCATTCCACTCCAAGTGTGCATCAACGGTATTAGGATGCGTCTCCATTACCTCACGCAACTTACCAGCCACTTCGCGAAGTATCTTCGTGTCCTTACCAAGTACTCGAAACCCAAGGGGCCACGGTACCGGTGGTCCAAATAACAAACGACTAACTCGCACTCGAGCCTCTGCAAAATCACCCGCCGAAATTCGCTTCTGCAACTCCATAATGATCTTGTCTCGCGTCGCTTCGTCGTAGCCGATCGCGAGAATCTTGGCAAAAGCGGGATCCGGCTGCTCGGGACTCGATGAGATAAAAAATCTCGGTGCACCAGCACCAACATAAGTCGACAATGACTTCACCTCCGGCATGCCCTTCAGTATTTCCTCAAGTCTCCTTGCTGTTTTATCCGTCTCTGCGATCGCCGTTCCTTGCGGATGATAAATACTGACCAACACCTCAGGTCGATCCGAACTAGGGAAGAATTGCTGCTGAACCACAGTAGCCATACCGACTACCGACAATACCAGTAGTCCCACCGTCAACAAAACAACTGACTTTCTGAATCGCACACATACCCGGACACACCATCTCAACATTCGATAAATTCGCGACTGATACAATTCGTGCCCTCCACCCGAATGTTTTTTCATTTCGGGAAGCAACTTCACTCCAAGATAAGGCGTAAAGGTTACCGCTACTAACCAAGACACGATCAACGCATAAGCCAACACCCAAAAAATGTTTCCCGCATATTCCCCCACACCCGACCTAGCAAATCCAATAGGCACGAATCCTACCACAGTGACTATTGTGCCAAACAACATTGGCGCTGCAGTTACCGTCCACGCATGACCAGCCGCGCGCACCCGGTCCCACCCTTCCTCCATCTTCACAATCATCATCTCAATCGCGATGATTGCATCATCCACCAAAAGCCCAAGCGCGATGATCAACGCACCTAAGGTAATACGATCTAGATTCACCCCGGTCATGAACATCAAAAGAAAAGTAAGACCAATCGTTACCGGAACCGCGATCCCAACAATGATCCCAGCTCGTAAGCCTATCGCTAATGCACTGACCGCCATAACGACAACAACAGCGATCATAAACTTCTTTTGGAACAGATGGACGGCCGCGTCAATCGCCTCCTCCTGATTGGTCAACACCGCCAGCTCCATCCCAAGCGGCAAAAGCGATTTTTCAACGTCAACGAAATGCTTCAAGCGCTCGCCAAACTCCAAGCCGTTTTCACCTTTCTTCATGACAACTCCCAGAAGCATGGCATCCTCGCCTCGAGAGCGGATCATGTAACTCGGTGGATCCTCATAACCACGTCGAATGACCGCTATGTCCGAGAGACGAACCAAGCGTCCGCCAACCCTCAACGGCACCGCCGCCAATCGCTGAGGATCCGACAGGTCCGCATCGACGCGCAGATACACCCTTGGTCCACTTGAGTCAATGAAACCCGCAGGAACCAATTGATTGTTTGCATGAATCGCTTCAAAGATTTGCTGTGGCGAAATACCAAGATTAGTTATTTTCGGCATGTCGAAGTCGACGAATACTCGTTCACTTCGTTCACCAAGAATCAATGTCTTATGGACTCCTCGCATCTCTTGAAGTCGATCACGAATCGATTCCATTTGACGCGAGAGATCGCGCATCGGCATACCTGGGGCAGTCACAGCTAAAAGCGAAAAATAGACATCCCCAAAGTCATCATTGACGATCGGCCCAATAACCCCTCGCGGCATGCTTGTCGCTTCATCAAGCATTCTTTTGCGTACTTCGTAAAAGACATTACGAACTTCTTTGCTCGGTGTGTAATCATGAAACTCGACGATTAGGTCCGCTCGACCAGGCCGAATCCTCGTCTCAATTCGATAAAGATAGTCTACTTCCTGTATCCGTTTCTCCAGACGATCAACAACCTGCTGCTCCATCTCCTCGGGCGTTGCGCCCGGCCACAGCGCCGACACAACCAACACTCTGACAATGAACGCTGGATCCTCTGCCCGTCCCAAAGCCAGAAAGGCATAGACTCCCGCAACCAACGAAAGCAAGATGAAAAATAGAGTGACGGCACGCTCGCGAACCGCAATAGCAGAAAGATTTGGAAAGTTCATTGCGAGCGCTCTCGTACTTCCATACCTTCATTCAAAAGGTGTGTACCAAAAGCAATCACTTTCTCACCAGCAGCCAAATCTGTTTTCACCCGCGCATTTTCCGTTTCCAATGCCACGACTTTGACAGGCACCGATATCGCTTTTCCATCCTTAATCTGCCAGATTCTCGCACCACCGCTTCGCTCATCAAGCGCTGTCAGCGGAACAGACACAACGTCTGTCGGCGTCTCTTTTCCGAATAGAACACATTGAACGACAACTCCCAAAGGCAAGTCTGTAGGTCCTTGCTTGACACGATACCGCGCTCGCCATGATCGGCTTACAGGGTCAGCAGCCCCAGCAACTTCTCGCAGTTCGCACGGTATCCTTTCGCCACCTGGCAATACAAATAATCCTGCAGGCGGAGGATTACTGCCATCGGCCAAATACACCTCGATCTCTCGCTCCCCCTCTTGAGCCAGGATTGCAACCGTCTGCCCCGGCCCCACCACCTGCCCAACCTCACCTAACACTTCTACCAAAACGCCTGCCGTTGATGCTCTTAACTCACTGTAACTACGAGCATTCTTCGCTTGCATGAGCCCCGACTTCGCACTGTTCAATTGACTTAATGCAGTCTGCTCTGCCAACTTCGCCCGCTCAACACTCTGCTCGCTAGTGGCGCGCTCCGCTGCAAGTTTCTTTTGCCGCTCCAACTCCGTCTTGGCAGTACCCAAGATCGCTTCCGCTCCAGCAACCATCGCCTGCGCTGCAGCCACTGCTTCGTCAAAATCACGAGGATCCAGGGCAAAGAGCAGGTCCCCCTCTTGGACTTTACTGCCCGAATCAACTTTTCTGGAAATGATACGACCTCCCACCTGAAATGCTTTAGGAGTCTCATATCGTGCTTTGATCGTTCCTGAAATCGTAAGCAGATTACGATTGTCTACGCGAATCTCTGTCGTCAGAACGTAAGGAACTACTTTTTCTCGGCTCTCATTTTTCTTCGGTTCCTCACAACCGACGATCAAGAGGACCAAACAAAAAACTATATTAACCGTCAAACGTTGACACACGTGCGAAGCCTTCTTCAAAATCAAGCGGTAATGGAAAGCATTTACACTTGCAACTTCTGGACAACACATTCGATTTTATCCGCTCTATTTCCGCCTTAGCTATTGTCGCGATCCATTGCTTCGTTACCCTCAATCATGTAGTGCACCACCCAGCACTTCACTATTCAAAGCCGACACTCATTCACTCCTAACCGCTTTGTATCACTCTTGCTGAATAGATCAGTCGTTCTTCGCCGCAACCTGTCTCTTCATCCTGTGACGATACCTCACGGCCCCCGTTAGCTTATGTTTTGGACGCTGCGATGGCAGCCGACCAGAATCCGAGTGGGGTCTTTATTGTAATTACTTAACCACAGGAAGTCGTTTAAAAACAGTTTCCCCTCCCCTCTTCACGAACTTTTGACGCTATCAGAAATTTAGCTTCTCGTGGACCGAACCATTGTGGCCAGCCAACCAAAGAAAATACGGCGTTTTGTGGCATTATCGACTAATTAGGGCCGTCTTTAGGGGTAACTATACGCTAGTACCCAGTGGCGACTCGAACTCTAAGAAGACAGAGGGCGAATACCCGCTTTCAAATCTCTTCCCTTGCGAAGACAAGAGAAGTGTCAAGCTATTCCCTGGCATCAGGAGGCGGTACTATTATTTCTTAGATGGCCCACCGCTTTGCGATATCGCCTCTTCAACAATCCGAAACTCTTCCTCGTCCAAGGTTTCGTTCTTTTCAGTTATCGACCGATCCTGAGGTAGAGCGATTGCTGACAACGACTCATTGACTTTCGGTAAAGACAAGTCGGATTCAGAGGCTTCTTCAGCAACTTTGTTCTCCGGCTCTTCATCGACGATTTCAATATCAGATTGCAAGTCCGAATTTGAGGAGACGATTTCGCTCGTTGGAGAGTTCTGCCAACCTCCTCCCAAAGCTCGATATAACTCAACAAGACTTTGCGCTGCTGCTCCCTTTGCCGATGTCAGCGCCTCCTGCTGCCCAAGCAGTAATTGCTGGACAACAAAAAGACGATTGAAGTCGATCTCACCCTCGCGATACTTCACCTCAGCAACACGTTCCGCCTCGCGAGCCTCCTTAACACTTTCCCCCAGCAGCTGCACCTGTTTCCTGAAATGAAGAAATGCTGTGATTGCATTCTCAGCTTCCTCATTCGCCTTGAGTACCGACTGTTGATAATTAGCAACTGCTTGCTGGAATCTAGCGTTCTGCGCCTCGATGTTGTTGAGCAACCTACCGTAGTTCAAAACATTCCAACGAAAGCCGGGACCAATCGTTCCAGCAAGTGCACCACTTTTAAACAAGTCTGGGAAAGTGCCAGCTTCCCATCCTGCTGTCCCAGCGATCGAGATATGCGGATACAGTTCTGATTCAGCGATTCCAATCTCAGCACTCTGCGCAGCTACCATTCGCTCTGCGCGCCGAACGTCGGGACGACGCCAGATCAATTCTGCTGGAATGCCAATCGCCAAAGCTTCAGGGGCCTCAGGAATCGCTAAAGCACCTTCGAGGTAATAGGTAAGATCCTGTGGTGGCTGACCGAGTAAAATTGCCAAACGATTCAAGGCTTGCTGCCGTCGAGCCTGCAGCAACTCCAGAACAGCCATGGTGCGTGATAGATTTGCTTTTGCTTGAGGGCTATCCAGTTCACTTCCATCTGCCTTCTCGTTAAAACGTGCTGTCGCAACTCGCACACTTTCACGTTGCAATTCAGCGTTCTCATTAGCTACTGCAATCTGCTGTTCGACCGTTCGCCATTCGACATACGTCCCGACAACCTGAGCAACCAAGATCACCTGTACTTCGCGGTAACCTTCGATCGTCGCATCCAATCGCGCATCGGCGGACTCTATCGCACGACGGTAGCGTCCCCAAAAATCCAACTCCCAAGCTAAACTTCCCCCATATCGCCAATTGCTGATACTGGTGGCTGCTAGATTCGCGAAGGGAGAATTAGAGGGCATACCACGAGGGAAAATCGCTACCTCAGAACTTCGTTGAATTCTTGTGTAGTCGCCACTAAGCGATTGCGACTGGGGAAAAATCCAACCCGCAACCACGCGTCGCTGAGCTTCTGCCTCCGACACTCGATAGTAGGCTTCGCGCAGCGTGATATTCTGCTCATTTGCCAATTCAACCAAACGATCAAGCGTTGGGTCGTTAAAAATCTGCCACCATCTGGCGATGTTACCAGAATCGCGTTGAATCGTTGGGTTTTCAGAATCCAACCAATCGTCCGCAACCTCAGTCTTGGGCACGCAATACTCTGGTCCTACCTTGAACTGCTGAGCTTTGTACTGGCGAAAAGGAGTTGAGCAACCGTGGGAACAAACGCTAATCAACCCAAGCCAAAGTAGCGGATACGCTATGCGACGACCAGCAGTCCACATGTAGCGATCCCTTCGCCCCGAAATAGCAACGAACAGAAATAGCAACGAACAGACCTAGTCCATTCGCCACGAAACACAACCCCGTGTTGTTGATCGGCAGAGAGCCGAAGGATGTTTACGCAATCTGTATCGATTGTAACGGTTGTGCCGGTTTTAACGGCTTACATACACAGCTTAGCTAGCATTGCAGTGCCGTTCTTATCATTTGAAGATCACTTTCCAATCCCGCTTCATGTCAACCACCGTCCATCGACGCTGCGGCGCCTCTCTCAAAGCTTCGACAAGTTTACCGGAACTTTGGGGCGAGACATCGTAGGCGTATTCACGCTCGCTATCGGTATGGTGCACAATCAGACCAAAACTGGCACGTGGGTTACCAATCGTTGTGTATTGCAGCATCGCCAAATCGCCATCGCTATTTCCAAAGCATGCAATCGGACGACGGCCGATAAATTGGTGGATGCCAACAGGTTTACCTTCCTTGTCATCAACAAATGCGTGCTCCAAAGTCTTAATCAATACGGGCCCATCTTCACGCAATTCGAATTTCGTTCGGGCCGTAGAGCCAATCACCTGCTCAGGAGGAATACCGTACACTTCCTCCGACCACACGCGCATAAAATCAGCTCCACCACCAGAAACAATGTATGTTTTAAAACTATTACTCCTTAGCAACGAAAGAACTTCCTGCATGGGTTGATAAGTCAAGGCGGTATATTGTTGCGAGAACCTCGGATGCTTCGCTCTCACACGCCACCCCTCGACCGCTTTGCGAAATTGTTCTGTCGTCATACCCGTATGTGTCAGGGCGATCACCTGCAACAGTCCATCGTGTCGGGGACCTTCAAGCAATTTCCGGAAGTCTCCCGACAAGGCAGCTTGAACCATTTCGTTATCGGCAAGACTGCTATCGACTCCCGCTTTCGCACGTAACTCATCGAGGGCAAAAGCGAGTTGAAAAGGGAGAGGGTTCTCGGGCCACAGAGTTCCATCATTATCGAAGACAGCTATACGTTCCGGAATGGGAACGTAATCCGACGTTCCCTCTGCTGTCACTTTTTTTACAAAGTCCAGAATAGCAGTTTTTGCAGCGCCTTCATTCCAGGACGGCAAAGCGTCCTGTGCTTTGGCTTTATTAAAAGCGAAGAAGAATGTTGACAACAAAACGATTGTCAATGTGGAACATGGAATACGATGGATCATGCGTGAGCTCGCATCAACAGGGGTTCTATCCGCCGGAAAATAATCTGCCGGAAGTTCGCCACTCACGACAGGCTATTCTGCGTCCCTGAATTGTAATCCAAACGGACTTACTCTCGCTCGAAATCATTTGTCGACTTTGTGCAATCCCCTGCTTCGCAGTACTCGTGCTCAGCGCAGCGGTGCTCGTGCTCAGCGCAGCGGTGCTCGTGCTCAGCGCAGCGGTACTCGTCCCCAGCTCAGCCCGTGATAGCCAACAATTGAGTAACTTTAACAGCAGCGCTTTCAAGGGCAATTCGCCTGCCTCGCACAAATCGTACCCCAATCCTCAAGACGCTGACTCCCCTCGCCACTCGCCACTCGCCTCTCACTTCGGCCACAGCTTTGAAACCTGATCGGGGATCGCGTATGCCGCGACAGCGACGATGGAAAGCCAAGCGATCCACAGCAGAATGCTAGTCACTTTCCCTGGCTGTAAGCGCCGATCCACTTTGAAGTATCGAAAATAGAGCGTCGCGGAAGCCATCATCGGAAGAGTAGCTGCTTGTGCCATCCCACCTAACTTAACCATCAATTGAGGATCTCGCTGCAAGATATACAGCAATAACGCTCCGATTGGGAAAAGGATGCAAAACCAACTAATGTACTTTGCACGAATCTTTGCATCGGGTACTCGAACGAAGTTCATCAACGCCAAAAAATCGACCGTCATGCGCGAATTGGCTGCACAAGATAAATACAGTGTCTTAAATAAAACAACACCAGCACCTACGAGGAAAAGAACTTCCGTCCATGAACCAAAGGGACCTTTGAACATCTCAGCTAGCGTTGTGATCATCTGAGAGCCTTGTGGTACCATACCTCGCGGCGACAAAACCGCTGCGCCCATAAAGTAGAATGCAATTGTGGAAACGGTGAAAACGATCATGCTCGTCCAAGCATCCAGCATCATCACACGAATCCACCCTTGTGCTCTTTCTTTCCATTCGGGAGTTCCATCGTCCAAGCCGGTATAACGGGCATAGCCTTTCTCAAGACACCAGTAGGGATAGTAGAACAATTCCGTTGCTCCTACCCCTGTAATACCGAAAACCGCAAATGCTTCCGCTATTCCAGAATTCGGAATTTTGAACATGAGCCCTTCTAACACATCCGATGCTTTCGGAGCATAGTTCGTAAAGTTGAGAGCCAGCGTTGCGATCACGGTGATCAGCGTCAGTCCGACCACTAGTACGGTGGTGATTCCCTCAAGTCGTCGATAACTGCCATTAAAGACGATCGCAATGGTCACTAAACATGTCGCGAAAGCCCAAAGCATCTCGGGACGTTGACTTAACCACTCCCCCCATACTCCAAACAACGGACTGACTGTGTCGATACTTGCATGGCTAAATTGGGGCATCGCAGCAAGCATCGATTGACTCACCCCGCCAATCATGCCGCCAAGCTGAAAGACCGTGCAAAGCATCATCAGTAGCCACCAGACGAGCAGAACATTTCCAACAGCACGGAAGGGCGAAATGCTCTGCAGCGCTCCCAGAGTTGGGCGACCTGAGGAAATTGCATATCGACCAAGCTCAACTTGTACAAAGACTTTGATGACACAACTAAAAATGATTAGCCACAGAAAGACAAATCCATGCCGAGCGCCGATAGCCGTCGTTAGAATTAATTCACCCGAACCGACAATCGTTCCCGCCAACACAATCCCGGGCCCTGTTTGCCGCAATGCTTCCCACAACGTTTTCGGTGGTTCGCGAATCGCGTCAGGGGGTAGCGCATAGGGGTCGTATTGCGCCAGCTCCTCCAACTCGGCTGCCTCGATGATGGAAGAAATCTCTGCTGTCTTATTTTCGCTACTGCTGGACATCCATGAATCCTAAGAAACGGGATGCGAGAAAAGAATGGGGCTGGAAGGGGAGCCAGATTGTAGCATCACGCAATACAGCTAGGGAGCAAGCTTTGAAAAACTCTCCCAAAAGATATTCAGATATCGCTTAAAAGGAATACCCAGGCAAGCATCAAAGTCGCATCGACTCGATCAAACCCTTCGACCCGATCGCCTACATAGACGGCTTCACATCTCAACAAATCAAGTAAGTAGCTCCCCCTCTACACTTGTCGCAATTCACCACGACAGGCCGTTACTTTCTTCTCACCTCGGCTTTTACTTCTTTGATATGATCCTTCCAACTTACAATCTTCGGTGGTTGGTAGCCTGGAGGCCAAGGAGCATTCACTTTTAAATCGCCCACCCAAGTGACTTTGTCTTGCGAATCCTCACCGGTATTTTTGTTTCCTGACTCACGCAAGTAGACGCGTAGAACGTAAGCTCCATTTGGAACCGCCACGGAAGTAACTACAGGCGTTATCCACTCGTTAATACCAGCTCGCAAGGACATCGGCTTCGGTGAATAAATGGTTAACGCATTTTGCCACAGTAAACCTTTCGGATTGATACTGCTTTCGCCTTGCGCTACAAAATGCTCTTCACTCTCACCATTCTCCGAAAGACGATGAAGCCGCACCTCCATATGTTTGCCGGCCCATTCCTTTGGCAAATCAATGACTCTTACTTGCAATTCGCTCAACCAAGATCTCTTCTTTGCCACCGCCGCTAATGGATCGCCAGCCCGATAACCTTCTTTGAGAACTGTTTTGGAATAATCGACAAGGAAAGCCAACCACTGCTGATCAGTATGGGAATGAACCAAGAACTTGGGGCCGCCACCATGCTCGACCAATTCAAGCGGCTTAGAACGTAATAAGCTATCCGCTGGATTATCGATATCGATTATTTTACGATCTACCAACAATCTCAAGGTTGCCCCAGGATCACCAGGTACGATCCAAGTCATCTGCTCCCCATGCTCGGCAACCTGCTTGGCGTTGCGATCAGGAGAATGACAATTCACACAGCGTCCCAACTGAGACCAGATGGCGTCAACGAATCTTGTTTCAACATGATCTCTCCGCGTATGCAACACGAGATCTTTAGATAGACGTAAATCTTCTGGCACTATTGGGTCAGCGTCGAGATATTTCTTTTCGCGAATCGACGTCTCTATCCATAGGCGAATCGCTTCGTACTCCGTTTTTCGAACTTTTTCGAGAAGCTTATCACTATTCTTATCCGGTTGCTTTTGTAAAAATCCTAGCAGTTTAGATTTCTCAGGATTCTCAACATCCACCCAGCCCATCCCTCGCAGCTTCGCGAAGGTAACAATCGGGTTAGTCCCAAAATACTCCTTCAATTCCATGCCGCGAAAATGGCATTCCGAACAACTACTTTTTTCGTTCGATTGCAATAATGGCAGTATACGCCGCTGGTAAATCTCGTTCGAATCTTCCGCGTGCAAACTAAAATTAGCAAATAGGCTCAGAACGATCGCCATTAGAATGCTCGTAGGCACGCTCCAAATCCTCGAGGTCGCAAAGAATTTAAACCAGCTCGCTCCGGACAATTGAAGCTGTGAATCCATCACGGCACCCTTCTTCTCTACAACGTTAAACCGAATTTCGATTGGACAACCGTGACTCCCAGTACAACGCAAATTCCTAACGTCATGCGACTGGGGATTCGCTACTTACAACTTCGAATCTCTGATACCACCGGCGAGGTCTCCAGTACAACGGCATTTTGTCGTTAACGACTTACCAGAGGCAAGGCGCACCTTCACTACCGCCTCTTCTACCCGTAAGTCTGTAAAACGCTCAATCAGTCACCCACTGTTGGAGCTTGTATGGTGGTAGCATCTTCCTCAATATAGACGTCGACCTGCTGTCCAACGACAGCTTTCAAAACCGTGGGAGAAACAGAATAGATCACCTGCAATACTCGAGTGTCCACGCGTTCTATCACGGTTCCCGTGAGAGACCTCTTTGGTATCACTAGCGGTTCGGTTCGGAGATAGTCGAGTGGCACGCGCACATCGGGTTGCCCACGCAGAGAAGCATAAGCTTTAAGTCCAGCGTGAAATCTCGGAATCTCCGATTCATCGATATCTACCCGTACGGTTAACGGATCAATGACGCCCATCGCTATAAAAGGCGCGGAAACGACCGAAGCCGGTACAAACTCTCCAACGCGAATCTTGACACTCAAAATCGATCCGCTAATTGGAGCCTTGAGCGATCTTAAATCTAAATCTGTTTGTGCTTTGAAAAGTCTTGCTTGAGCTTGTGCAATGGCAGCTTTCTGCACCTCAATCGTCGGAGCGATCGGTTCACCAGCCAGCAAGTCCAAACTGGCCTTCGCCTCCATCAACAATGCTCTCGACTCACTCGATCTTCTTTTGGCGACTTCCCATAGCAAGCGTCGATTGTCGACCTCTTCTTCCGAAAGCACCTGCTTATTGTAAACGGCCATCGCCCGTTCGAATTCCTCTTTGGCATTGGACTCCGCAAGAGATGTTTGTTCAACCACTGCTTGAGCAGCCTCATATCTCGCTTTTTGATTGGCAACCTGCGCTTTCAGTTCAGCCAGTCGACACTCCTGTGCGAGCAATTCTGATTTAGCAACTTCTACATCTGCAATCGCCGAACGTTGATCAAGCCTCAGTAATACATCACCCTTTTCTACGAAGTCGCCCGGTTGAACTTTGATTTCTTCGACCACGCCTGAGCGTTCCGAACCGATCACCACCGTCTCACCAAAAGGCTCAACGATGCCAACTCCCCCGATAAAAGATTTTGTATCGGCACCGCTTGAAGAAGCACCTAGAGTAGGGCGAGTTGGCGGTGAATAGCGAACCTCTGCGGCGACCTGTTTGGGCGAATTCTTACGAATCAGATTCGTAGCGACGAAAAGCATCACCCCTGCCGCTACGACACTGAAAATCGCAAACGCTGTTCTTAAATAACGACTCACGCTCGCCCTCACGACTGCTTTAATAAGGGAATCAAGACCTCGGATGGCCCATACTCGAGGATCCTACCGTCTAACATGCTGGCAATAAAATCAGCAAATGAATAAATACGACTATCGTGCGTCACCACAATCACAGCCCTATCGGGTCCTGCAGCAACATCCTTCAGTAACTGCATGACGATATGCCCAGCCTCGGCATCCAATGATGCCGTCGGTTCATCACAAATAACGATTCTAGGGTTGTGCGCTAGAGCTCTCGCAATCGCGACCCTCTGCTGCTGCCCACCGGATAGTTGATTCGGATAGCGATCACGATTCTTTGACATTCCCAATTTGTCGAGCAACTGATTGCTAATCCGCTTCGCGTTTGCCAGCGTATATCCTTGAACCACCAACGAAACTGCTGCGTTCTCTGACGCCGTTAAAGCGGGAATCAGATTGAACTGCTGGAAAATAAATCCCAGATTTCGGGATCGGAAATCAACCAGCTTTCCTTTCCTCATCCTAGTTATATCTTCACCGAGCAACTCAACCCTTCCCTGACTGCTCGTTAACAATCCCGCCATGACTGAAATCAATGTCGTCTTTCCGCAGCCGCTAGGCCCCACGAGAAACGTTGTTCTTCCCAAAGGGACCTCTAAATCAACTCCTCGCAGAACGTCCACCCGAGCCTGCCCTGAACCAAAGTGCTTAAAGACACCATGGCAAACAATCGCCGACGATTCATGTGATTTGAAGCCTGCTGCATCGGGCCTTTGGGTCATCGAACTTATCCTCGAAAAACCACTGCCGAATCGACGAAGAGCAGCCTTCGCATTGCCAAAAGCGAAGCCAAAGAGATAATTCCCGCTGCAACTCCACCCGATATGATCGCAATCTGCCAAGGAAGAAAGAAGCCGGTAAAGTTCGGACTACGGCCTGCGAACTCAAAGAAGCATGCAGCGCCGCAAAGCCCTACACTGTAACCGACGAAGCCTACCACCAGGGATTGCACAAATACCATACCCACCAACCGCCGATTCCTTGTGCCGATTGCTTTGAGAACGGCAAAATGCCGAAGGTTCTCCAAGACGAAAAGATTGAACATCAGAGCTACCACACTGATCCCGACAATTACCCCCAACGCAATCACGGTTCCGAAACTGACTGGTATGCCAGTGTTATCAATCACGTACTGAATCGCTTTGTCGCGATAAACTTCTGAAGTCAGCGCTAGTAAACCTGTTCGATTATGGATTTCCTTGGCAACCTCTTCGGCTGACTTACCGCCATCACTTTTGGCGAGAATAAAGGACATCTGATTGCGACCATTGTTGGTGTATTGCAAAGCTTGAGAGTAGCGAGTGAAGAAAGTGATCGAGGAAGTAAACTTCGGTGAATCCTTGACGATCGCCACAACCACCGCGCGTCGATCATTTAACTCAACGGTCTTCCACAGCGATGGCTCTTCATCCCGCCATACTTTCGAAAAACCATCTTTGCCGATCGCTACGGCATCGGGACGCTTCAGATCTCGCAGATCCCCCATCACGATCGTTTGCGGAAGGCCAATCAGCGAGGAATCATCGATCCCAATCAAAGTCGACGATTCAAGGCTACCGTTGTTGGTACGAATCGTAGCCACCGACTTGAACAACGGTACCGCCCACTTGACTCCATCGACGCCACGAACCCTTCCAAGCTCGGTATCTCGCAGCGGAAAAATCGTATCTAGATTCTTGACACCTGGATCCATAACCCAAATGTCAGCTTCAGGAATATCAGCGATAATGGCACCGGCTCGACCGAGCAGCCCGAGGAAAATCCCCATCTGTTGATTGATCAGCAACGTCGAAAACGCAACCCCCAACACCAGCCCTAGGAACTTTGCCTTGTCATAAAACAACATTTTCAGTGCGATTAACAGCATCTTGCAAACTCGTTCTTCTGAATGTTCCTTATCCCTTGCGGTGCAAACTTAACAGCTTACCAAAAACGCTTTCCAACACTTCCTGTCCCAGAGATCATCAGAAATTCCTAATCGCATCTCCGGTGAATAGGCTATCTAAAATGGTGAAGCTTGCTAAGCCCTGCTAGTCCTTCGCCTATCACATTACCTTTCTGACAGACAAACACTACACCGCGAGCCGATAGCATATGTAAGTTCAAGATTCCAGTCTTGATGGTACTACCATCACTTACCTAACTCCTGAAATACGATAATCGAAGGGTTACCGACCCCTACGTAATGACCGGTGAAATTGAGACCTCCAGACGCTCGATCCACCTTGAACACAGCGATGTTATCACCACGCTGGTTGCAGCAGTAGAGAAAATCGCCAGAGGGCCCGAAGTTAAAACTGCGAGGATAGTTTCCACGCGTCCATTCTTCGCCAACATAAGAAAGCGAACCATCCTCACCTACCGCGAAAATTCCAATACTGTCATGTAACCTGTTGCCCGCATACACGAACTTACCATCACCGGAGAGCAAAATTTCCGAGCAGAAATTGCTTCCAGCAAAGCCAGGAGGGAGAGTCGATATCGTTTGTCGAGCTTTTAGTTTTCCAGACGCAGAATCGAAATCAAACAATACGATCGTTGAGCCCTCTTCTTGGATCGAATAAAACCACTTCCCATTCGGATGAAAGTGAAAATGTCTCGGTCCATCGCCAGCGGGCAAATTAACTTTGTCGACTACCGTCAGCGTCCCTTTAGTGAGATCGATTTTCCATACAAAGATCTGATCTAATCCTAGATCACAATGAATAACAAACTCGCCCGATGGATCGGCCTGGATCATATGAGCGTGAGTTCGATCATGTCCACTGAATGCAAAACTTCCAGATGGTGCATTGGTTGCTCGAGTGGGTCCTATTTTTCCTTCATCCACTTTGACATCGGTCGCCTCTCCCAATTTGCCGTCAGCTAAGATGGGAATAACGGAAATAGATCCGCCGAAATAATTAGCGACCAACAAATACTTACCCGAAGGATGAATACTCACATAGGTCGGACCGGCACCGCCCGACCTCACGCTATTCAGTAATCGCAACGCTCCCGTCGCTCCATCGATCTCAAACGCACTCACCGTCCCTTCTTTATTACTGCCAACTCGATCGGTCTCATTGGCTGAGTATAGCCGGGTACCTGAAGCATTTACGACCAAGCAACTCGGACTGGTCCCCATCTCATAGAGGCCCCGCTCGACCAAGTCACCTGTTCTTCGATCGACCTCGTAGATATGAATCCCTCGTCCATTTCCAGGAGGAAGATCTACTTGCGTTGGAAGCACATCACGTAGCGGAGAACTAAACGTACCCACATATGCCATCAATCGCCGATCAGTCTCTTGCCCTTGAGAGATGCCACTGCAACACGCTGCAACTCCACCCATAGCGATAATGAAGCAACGCAAGAACAATCGTCGATTTCCGTCAACCACAGCCATCATACAGAAACTCCCCATTCTCCCCTACCTAACATTGCGTAAAACCCGATACAGCATTGAATCATCTGCTCGGCTTACACTTTTGCTTGACTTCGGTAAGGCGACACTTCGGCCTGTAACGGGCCATCGACTTGCGTGGTCAATTTCCTGTCGCCCCAACACTTCAATAGCGGGGATTCTAACCTTGATTCGCTATGATTAGCTATTCCCCAAACCGACCAAGTTGAGCCAACACGCACAGTTAAAACAGAATCGCACACTTTCGCTACGTGCCATGTGCGGCGTAACGATGACAAAACACTGGAAACAAGCGTTTTTTGAAGCAGGCAGAAACTCGCCTCCGCGACTATCGTGTTTTTCGGTCCCGAGGCCGGCCCCCAAAAACACCTCATTTCGTGCTTGCTTCCACCGCTCCGCTTCCCTGAAAAGCTGTTCTTAACCTACCAAGCGACAGCCACAACTGACTTGCTTTTCTATCGCCAAGATTCCCATCTCTTTACTTTTGTTCTAGGAGTGGCTCCATTCTGGCACGCTATTCGCAAACAGTACCGAAGCAAGATTTTTACTCGAGGATTTTTCTGTTATGCGACACAACCATGCGAAGTCCCTTATCCGTTTATTTGCTGTGTTGTGCTTCGTCTGGATTATGGCAGATTCAGTCAAGCCTCAATCGAATTTGGAACTTGCCGCGATTGATCGTTTGGAAGCCTCGCTGATACCCTCAACGGAAGATCAGATTCAAGACGCTAAAAGTCGCACAATCGCTCACCTCGCCGTTCTGAATGCTGAACTCGATTCAACTCCGCTAGGCGCCATCTACCGCGATGAGTATTCACTCACCACCCTCTCCGCGCAACTAGCAGCAATTCCACTAGATGTTAATAGCCTCCAAAACTCTGCTACCGCTTTGCGAAAGGTAATACCTGGAAAATTACAACAACAATTCCATCAACTTGACGAGCAACTTTCTCAATTAATCGCTCTTTTGCGATCAACAGAATCGGCGATGTCGCTAGGGCGTGACATGCTCGCGGTGCTTCGTAAACATAGTAATGACAACTCGTTGCGATCCGGGCCCGAAGGCGCTTCAGAGCTTCGAAAAGCTTTTGGCGAGATTGCTAACATCCATCCCGACACAGAGGCTATTCATAACCTTCAAAATATACTCTCGCAAGCCAATACCATCACCCTCATCCGCCGCAGCTTTATTGATAGAGAGTCACGAGGTTCTTTTGTGATTCCGGTCGCTCAAGCAACCGCATCCGAAGGAACGCAAATCCATGCGTCAGGCACACTAAAGGTTAACTATAGCGCAGAATTATCCAACAGTCCTAACGACTGCTCATTACTTCTTAACGTCGACGGTAGTGGCGAGATAGTGACTCGTGCCGTGCGCAACAAGATTAGCATTGCTGCAGCGGTTCGTCCTTTCATCACTGGCTCACAGTCTCTTCAAATCAAGCCTGCGGAAATTCGGGGCGCTACCCCAACGATCCAAGCTTCTCTAAAAGCACAAGTCCTCGATACGAACGTGAACTGCTTTCTGGGAAGATTACCCATGGTCGAAAGACTACTTAGCCGAGTCGTTCAGCGCAAACTTGATGAAAACACACCAAAGCTAAGCGATAGAGTCGAAACCGATATCCGTAACAAAACCGAGGAAGTGGGCTATCAACTTGCATATCGAATCAACGACTTATTACGCCACAAGATCTGGGATCGCTTTCATATCCTTACTTTTGAACCACGAATATCTATTTTTAATGATCCACTCGGTATTCATTATTCCGCTCACTACATGATGCACGATCAACTCGCAGCGCTAACTCCACCACCAGAATTGCCCGCGAGCACAAAAGAACAACTCGATATCATCTCCCAAATTCATGAGTCTGCGGTGACCAATGCATTATCTAACCTCCCCGCTTTCTCCATCGATGAAGCGACGATGCGAGGTATATGGCAAGTACAGCTAAAACTGGAGCATCCGTCGTGGAATTCTCCACAGCCCGCCACGATCCCCTCAGTCATTCATCTACGCACCCCCGCTCCTTTATCCCTCTCGCTTGACAATGATCAGGTGATCCTAACTCTTCATGGAGATAGTTACCAACTTGAAGATAAACCGCTGGAAGCGAGTCACTGCGACATACGGGTGATTTATAAGGTTGATCGGGTCGGAAACCAAATTCACTTAGTACGTAAACCCTTTGAGTTTGTCGGTGATATCTCTGAGGAACATCGTTTTTCTTGGGGGAAGATACTAGATCGCATGCTACCTGATCAACTCCATCCATTACCACGATTCCAGCAGGTTGGTATCTCGTCGTTTATCCAACTTAAATACCTACAAATATCTGACGGCTGGCTTGTGATCGGACAGAGTCGACAAACAGTGCAGCCCTCTTCCCATCGTTCCGAGACAGGACTTGATCGATGACAACCTACAGGCGATCGGATCTTTCGAGTAATCTCCTCAGTTGCGTTGCGTTTCTCACATTCATTTCTGTAGCGATAGCGGGAGCTGCTTCTGCTCCAGCTCAATCTAATAACGAAACCAAAAAGGAGACGATTTCTTCGACATGGGACAGCAAGCACTTTCCCGACATGAAACTGCTTCTCTGCTTCCAGGGCAAAGGCTCATGCCTCCCGTACGATGCTGGCGTGTTAGAAGAAGCCTATGCCCACATCCCTGCCATAAGAAACCGACAAACTATTGTGGCCGGCAATAGCAGTGGAGCGATCCCCGCAGCTTTCTTCTGTTGCTTTGGCTTTTCCGATCAAAACGTTAAGCATGCGATCAGCCGATTGGTTACCGGAGATCGAAGCGCGGTTCGCAACATGGAGAATGTTAATACGAAGATCTCGAAAATTTCTCGCGGTCAATCAACTGAAATATCCCACTCCGATCTGCGTGAGTACATCGCATTCGCTCTCGGCGTGACCCATTGGCAGGATGCGAACTCCGTCGATGAAATAGTTCGCCGCAGCTCTGCCAAGCCTCGCTTTCCTTGCCTCATAGTCACCTGTAACAAGGAGGTGTTGGAAGATAAGCATCCCGAAAGCCTGCTTGCTCCCGGCAAACTTAAAGAGATCGATCTGACCAATATGACTGTCTCTTGGAAACCCGATGTCTTTGATTTCTATAAAAAGCATCCAGAGCGATTCCTGAAAGATCATCCTGCACTGAAACTTGGCAAAGATCGTCGCATTGGCCGTGCGGTTACTTTCTTTGTCGACCCCTCGATGTATGAGCTTTTATCCCAGATACCAGCGGAAGAGAGAATTGCGGATCTTCGGCTGATGACTGACGCGAAAGATGTTGCGATGGCAATCTTAGCTTCCGCATCCGAACCGACGTACTTCCCTGTAGTTCGCGAAACGGAACCCGACCTAATCCAAGCCGATGGCGAATATCGTTTCAACGACACGATCAAGACACGGTCATACCTTGGTGGCTACATCATCACCATGCCGGCCCAGGATGTTCGCCGTATGCTTCCCGGATTACGAGTACTTGGAACAGGATGGAGACACAATCCGTTGGTCGCCCGCATGCTTCTCAAAAACTGGATGCTAGCCGACTGCGAAGAAATCGCCTTTAGAAGCGAATGGTGGGCGGATCTTGAAGTAAACCCCGATGCTGAATTTGAAAGCCATATCGAATTTCGTGATCTCACCGGACGGCAGGAATATGAATTTGGCCGCAAGCGAGCCAAAGAACTATTCTCCATTGACTGGGGACTTCCGGCGTTTGTGAAATCGCCTCACTTTAACTATTCAGCCTCTCGGGCCATTGCTCCGAACTTTGAAGCCGTCGACATATACGACAGTAACCAATCCATTAACAGCAAGAAAACGCTCAAGACAATGCGCGGTCTTGGACCACTTTATGGAGACCAAACAAATTATAAGCTTAAATCAGATTCCGATAACTCTTCAAGACATTAGCGATAACGTACAAGCTTTCCGCCATGGCATGTAATACTTCCAGATGAGCGAATGACGAATCGATCGATAATCACTAATCTGCCAAAAGGATAAAAGTGTAATGCTACTTCACCAATTGTCACAACCTACAATTCATTTCTTGTTTTCCTATTTTGTCTCAGTGATTACGCTTCTAATTTTCAACGTAGCGTTTGTTACTACAACCTACGCCCAAAACCTTCATGCCATCGTCGTTGCTGACCTATCTCCTGCAGCCGAATGGGGCAAGTATACAGGAGCTGTGGCAATGGATTTCACAAGTTTTTGTGTCATGCTGAGCAATAATATGCCGGAATCACGACTCAACGTTTTATCACTGCACATCAAAAACGACCAAGATAGTTCACCCGACAATATCCTTTCTGCGATTGGGTCGATTCAAGTTCAACCTCAAGATACTTTACTTTTTTTCTACACTGGCCATGGAGCAGCAGACGACCAGGGGCATTACCTCCAATTGGCAAAAGGAAAGCTATATCGCAAATCACTTCTTCTTGCGCTCCAAGAGAAAGGGGCAAGACTAACAACTCTCATTACCGATTGTTGTAACACACGAAGCGATGGATATATGTACGCTTTACCATCCTTTAGAATTACAGAGCCGTCCGAACCTAGCCCCATCTTCAATACACTTTTCCTTTCCTCGTCAGGCCTCGTAGACATTAATAGCAGCTCTCCGGGTGAAAGTGCTTTTTTCACACCGTTCGATGAGCAGCGAGGGAAGTTCCCTTCATCCATTTTTACGGAGGAATTAACAACCTGGATCGATCAGCATAAAGCACATCCACATACATGGGACGATATCGTTCGAGCTGTGAGCCTACGAGTCCACAATTCATTTCATTCTAACTATCCCAAAGGAGCCTCTGTCGCTAAAGGAGGAGTCGTTCAGAAGGAACAAAATGTCTTCGCGATTCAGTACCCAGGAATACCGCCCGCGACTGGTCCAAGAACCGGTCTCGTTGTAAGAGACTTCCAAGGCAAAGGAGCAGTCATAACCGAGGTCGCTCCGAAATCACCTGCAACACAGGTTTTCCGAATTGACCAGAACAAATTCGTGACGCTTCAACCCCAACAAGTAATCCTCTCGATCAACGATGTGCCGACAACATCCACTGACCTAGTTGTCAAACAGGTCGGCAGTTCCCCGATCATCATGAAATTGAAGATACGCGATGCCTCACTTGGGACATTCGACGTCCTTCTCAGGATGAAGTATTGATCGCCCCCTCGCCGCTTGTCCAACGGAGTCACTCCCATGCATGGATCCCGCCCTTACAGTTCAATCCGAACAGCTCTCTCGACCATCATTATTACTCTTGCATTTACCTGTATCCCATTGGAGCCTTTACGTTCATTGGGCATTCAGAACACCCAAGAGGATGAGCCAGCCAACGAACTACCTCCGACAAAACCGGCTCCTTCCCCGACAACTCAAGATCCAGATTGGGCTCGCAAATTTATTGCAGACGATCCTTTAGTGACAAAAGAGACCATCACTCTCGAAGATATATCGGCCGGTATTAGCAGCCCTGGTCGCCGCGGTTCGGTCATACGCCTGCACTTCCACAAGGTTTCAGACGTTACCGAGGAAGAGAAGTTCGCATTTTTAAAAAAAGCGATGTCGAGCGAATTTTTAGAGGTACAACAACAAGCCGCAAGCGAACTACAGGCTTCCGGACAACTGCAGAAATTCGTGCTCGAAATTCTACAAGCATTCCTAGCTAGTGAGGACCCAATCAAAAAACGCATCGCAATCGTTGCGCTGGAACACATTGAAATACCAGCAAGCGATCTGCCACCAACCTACTTTGAAAATCTTATACAGTCTCTGACAGATCAAGATGCGAGAGTCTCGCAAGCAGCCTATTCGCAGTTGCTCAAACGAGGAGCCGAAGCGGTACCTACCTTGATTCAAGCACTCTCACAGGATGATCCGCAGCGACAACTTACGGCAGCTAAGCTGCTGTCCGAAATTGTTGGTAAAGATCAGAAAGAAATAACTCATGAACCTTTACAGCCTGAAGTTCCTTCAGAAAAAGTATTTGAGTCACCTGATGTTGCCCTAATGGAAAAGGGTGCTGCGGAACCAAGTGAACCAAAAATCATCGCTAAAGCCGCTGCAGCCCAAGTCGCTAAGCACGAAGCTCGCGCCATAGAAAAGGAGTTACCCAAGACAGTCACTGTCTACTTCGGCACAAATCGCGAAATGATCGATAAGCCAACCCCCGGATTTACCGAAATTGCACCCTATCCATTTCTGGCCTTCATTTTGTTTGTCGGTTCGCTCGCTTTATTTCGCGGATCATCCACAGATCCCGATGCCCCAGCACATCATCGCGGTTGCCGAGCGATTCTGTTGCCTGTCATCATGCTAGCTGCGATGGGTTGGGCCCTGATGATGTTTCGCTCTGAACTACAGGAAAGTTTCAGCGTGGGCGTTGGCCCTCACTTCGGACCGCGCAGGGACGCTGCAGAGAAAGTTCACTACGGAACTTGCGAAGTATCTATTCCTCCTAATCACAAGCCTGGAGAATTAGAGCGTCCTACCTTTGGACCCGAGGACGAGAATGATCATGTCGTACTTCAGCGTACCGAGGAATTGAAGGAGCAAATTTTCTTCGATTTACTCAAATCGAAACTGTCCGAGTTGCCGCTCTCGCAGCGGGACTGCTTTGTATTCATCCATGGCTTTAATGTCGATTTTGAGAACGCTGCGCGTCGCACTGCTCAAATCCATTACGACCTGAAGTTCTCTGGTATACCGATCTTTTTCAGTTGGCCTTCTCGCGCGAACATAAGACACTACTTCTCGGACCGTAATGAAATCGAATTCAGCCGCTATGTGATCAAGCAATTCCTGCTTGATGTCGCCGAACGAATAAAAGCAGAGCGTATTCATGTGATTGCACATAGCATGGGTGCTGATGCCACATGTCGTGCTATAGCTGAACTCGGCGACCGAGGCAAAATCTTTGATCAGATCATTCTGGCCGCTCCTGATATTGATCGAGAAGTTTTTCGACAGCAGCTTGTTCCGCGATTAACCAAGACGGCGAACCGAACAACCCTCTACTGCTCAAAAAACGACCTCGCACTCCTCGCCTCCAGAGCGTTTAACGACGGGTTCCGTGCCGGCGACTCAAGCCAAGGAGCGCTTGTCACTAAAGAGATTGACACCATCGATGCTTCCGACATCGACACAGATTTACTAGGCCATTCGTATTACGGAGATTGCATTCCATTGCTTGAGGACGTGCACCAATTGATCGGCTTATCCTTGCCTCCTACAAAACGGCAACTCCGCCCTTGGCCGGTCGACGAACAATTACAGTACTGGACTCTAGACAGCAAAGCGAATAGCGATAAATCGCGAAGTGAAAAAGATGAGGCCGAAAAAGATCAAACCGTAAAAGAAGCAACTGAGAAAGAAGCAAACAACGATGCACCTACTAGCGATCTATGAAAAGCTCAATTACCTTGCCTAAGGCCATTCGATTTTAGGCAAATTGATTTGTTGCGGAATGCTTTGATGCACACATAGAAGATTTTTGGAAACAAGGCTACCGAAGATATTCCGAGTTTCCTTGAAATAATTTTGTGGATTAAAAAGAGGAGGATAATGGTGATACATTTGATAACCCAATGAGGCGAGCGTTCGTATCAAATCAGCTTCTCGATCCTGCCTGTCATTTTCCAAATAGAGCAAAGGTCGAAAACGCTGGATGGTTGCCTGAGCACCTACGATTGCTTCACGCTCCATCCCTTCAATATCCATTTTGATAAAGTGACATGCATCTAACGACAAAGAGTCTAACGTCACTAAAGGAACCCTCTCTCCCTTCTGAAATCTTCCCAATTCCAAGCCACCAAAATTATTTTCACTCCCATAATTCAAATCGGGAACGATAATCGCGCCGTCTTGACTACCCACAGCTTGCTGAAAGGTAACCACATTCAGCAAATCGTTCAGTGCAATGTTTGCACACAAAGTTTGAAAGACAATCCGTTGTGGCTCAAACGCGTATAGCCTCCCCTTCCCTCCAATCCATTTTGCAAGAGGAACGGTATGAGAGCCGATATTAGCCCCCATCTCGACGACCGTCCAACCCGGCTGCACGAACTGCTTAAATAGATCGCACTCACCTTCTGAAAACTCGCCGTACACCTGTAGTGATCTGCCGATGTAAATATCATGTTGGTTGTAGAGCAGTCGGCCCCACCGGCAATCCTTCAGCTCATTCATCGGCAATCATCCCCTGATTGGTTTTTGTGACCAGCATTCTAAATGGACATCCCCCTGCATCTTAAATCGAATGATTCAAGGGCTCCACTTATTGAATTATTCTCGAAGCCCACGTGCAGTAGCAAGCACCGCTTGATGTCTCGGGCACTTAATAACATTCGGCTCTTTTTTCTTCCTTTACCACTCGTTAATATAAGCTTTCCGCAATGGTCAGCCTCACTTAATCCGCTTTAAAGGAATCACACCGTGAAACTCCCACTCCGCCTCTTGCTTGTCCTCTCCACTACATTCTTGATGCTCAGCGGTTGCGGTAGCTCAAAGGAAAGTGGAGAGCGTGAATCGTCCAACTTGAAACCTCTAGCAGTGTTCTATGGCCGCTACATCGGCACCAACCGAGGTAAATCACCAGCTGACGAAAAGGAATTGAAGGAGTTTATTCGCAGCCAACCAGCGGAAGAACTCACCAACCTAGGCGTAACTGATGTCGAAGCGTTGTTTGTTTCCTCACGCGATAAGAAACCCTATAAATTCAATTTCAAAGCTAAATCCAGCAACCCTGGCGAGATTGCCGTTTTCGCGTGGGAACAAGAAGGGATTGAAGGCAAACGATATGTTGGTGGCACTCTCGGCCAAATCGAAGAAGTCGATGCAGAACGATTTCAGAAGCTCGTTCCAAACCCTTAGCTTCTCAGCCGGACGTATCATCGGCTAGCGCTCGGAATTGCCGCTCAAGCAGTTGGATCGCAACGCAACGTAGCATTTTGAAAGATGATTCAGCTTCACCACAGCCCGACAACGAGATCCGTTGCCGGGCTTTGTTGTTTTCGTAAGTCAAAACAAAGAATCGACGTCAATAAAAAAGTGGCAGGTGCCGCTGGGACACCTGCCTCTCTCTTTTTCTAATACCTTAGCACTCGCTAGAATTACAACTCAGGTACAACTTCCTTACCATCTCGTGTACCGATTTCATTGAACAACTTGGCTTCGATCGTGTAGCTCAAGAAACGAACACTACCATCCGCAAATAAAGCATTCATACCTGCATCGTGAGCGCTACCGAAACGATAACCTTCCCAACCACCCTGATTGCCGTAAGCAGCATCTGGCTGAGGGCCGATAGCGGTGTAACGAACAACGTCTGGATCCCAGCCGTCGGCCCAACCAGCATCATCATGCCAGTCACCGGAGTAATAGTTCTTTGGATTCAACTGCTTTTCAGCAATCAACAAAGTTGAAGATGTGCCATCAGAGATGTCCTTCAACTTGGACATACCACCCTGCCATTTACCATTTTCGTTGATGCCACCGCGAACGATACAACCCTTGTATAGAGCGCCTACCCAGTTCATTCCCCAGGTATCGCCATACCAATATTGATCCCAACTTCCAACGCTGTCGCCGGGAGTTGCCGACGCATAGTCCATCAAGTAGCGACCTCCCTGGTACGCATTCGCATCACCAGGACGGCGAGAAGGACAAAAGAAGAACTGAGGACCTGCAGTGTATCGCAAAATATCAACGTTTTTGTTGCGATTAACCTGCGACAAATTGGACTGTTCAATGTATGGAAGAATGTTGGTCGCCCAGCTACCGATGCGTCCCCACGGGTTGTAACCACCCGGTGGAAGATACTTCATCGCATCATGATGATTGTGAATCGCCAAACCTTGTTGCTTCAGATTGTTGCTGCATTGCATACGACGTGCAGCTTCGCGTGCAGCCTGAACGGCTGGAAGCAATAGACCAACGAGAACGCCGATAATTGCAATTACCACCAACAACTCGACCAGAGTGAAACCACTCCGATGCCTCCGACCTAAACGTGGATTCCTTAACATAAACAATTCCTGAATAAAAAAAGGCATAAAAATCCCATTAAGAATCTAAACAAAGAGGGCCGCCAATGCAACGGAGAACGCCCGCTTACCCTGCTTAAAGGAGCCTTTTTTTCTATTACAACCGTCTCCACCCGTCATTCAGAATCCCCACACCCAAAACACCCCCCGTGTGGGCAATTGCCAGCACTCACTTTTATTAACCTAGCTCTTTTGTGCCAGACCGATCTATTCAAGGCGTTCACTTTTCTTAGACCTGTCGTTTTTTCCAAGCTTCAAATTCGGCGACGATCTCCTCTCGCGAGCAGCGTGGACGAAGAACTGTCCGCACTTTGAACCCATACATCTCTCCTACCTTGGGCTTCTCCACAATAAACTGAAAATCCCAAGCTGGATTTGATGTCTTCATCAAATCATTACCGCCTCCGCCACTAGGCGAGTGCGTCAACCTTACCCCTTCAGCGCGATCGAACATCACCAACCAAATCAACTCTTCAAAATTCCCATAAAAAAAAGGGGAGTCGAAACGCAAGCGCGAGATCTCTTTGAATAAGGCGTCGCGACCATCCTCAGCAAACGCCAAATGCATCTCATCCTTACGATGCCGCACCGTGCTTTGATCCAAATGAAACTGCGTACAAAGCTGCGTCCACTGATCGCGCTGCGAATCCAAGCCCCCTAAAAAATACATCGATTTATCTTCCGGAGCATTGATGTAACTGGCCCAGAACAAAGCCATATATCCCTGAGAAAAAATCTCGCTCCTCGGAATACATGTGAACTCCATGTCCAGGTAATGAGGCGGAGTCAAGATAAAGCGAGTTCGACTTTCGACCTTAGATGCGAAGGTAGCTGGCTGAAATAACTCCACGGAATTCTCTGCTAAAACCTTCAGCTCCATCGGGGAATTGCGAGGCTCAAAAAAGGTTGCGGTATCTGAAAGCTTGGCACCTGTAAGGATATGCTCAAGATTCAGCCCAGCGATACCTGGAACGAAGAGGCTCTTAGAAGCATCGCGATGCTTCAAAGCCCAAACTCCGTTATACCCTGCTCGATGTTCTTGGTACGCTGTGTTATCACCGATGACGGCTGTCAAATCTCCACTCTGAAGCTCCACACTGTGGATCGCTTCCAGCAGTTGATCTTGACATCCTTGAGATACTCGACTGCTACCTAGCATCCCACCCATCGCAGTTGCCACCAGAAAGTCCCTTCGGCTTTTATTCCAAGCGATCTCGGACATACCCCTACCTTTTAAATCAAAGAGCTTAGGTGAATCTTTCTTACAATGCTTTTGAAATCGCATTGACGCCGGCACTTCCCTTCACCTGCGATTTCCCATAACAGCGACTCCATCAGGTAAGACTTAGCTGCTCCTATCACACCAAAACAAAGCTTTGTTAAACGCCTTACCGTTTAACTGGTTCGCGTATCTTAACATCATCTCTAAGCGAAACACGAGGAGCTTATAGAATTGCAGCAAATCCCGATCTTTTGTAGCTTCACCTCCCTCCCGGAACCAATGCTCCCGACCGGTTCGACTACTTTTTTGAGCGTGTCAGCGGTATATTGAGCAGGTAGTCACTACGATCTACAGATGCGTGCAGATTCTCAGACTGATGGATCGTTCATCATTCACATCCGGAATCGCTTACACGCTAAGTTGCTGTTAAATAGCTTTTCGTAGCATCCTTTGAACCGGGTGGCATCTTGCCTAAATCGCAGCAACAAGTAGAGCAACTTCACAAATGGTCAAGATGGTCCATCTTGATTTTGTTGTGTTCCCTCCCCGCAATCTTGTACGCCGCAAGCCACATCAAAATCGGTTCGGCCTCCGCACACGCCTGGCTTCCAGAAGGCCGTCCTGAAAGAACCCGATACGAGCAATTTATCGAGGCTTTTGGTTCTGACCAGTACATGGTCGTTTCATGGGAAGGTTGCAAAATCAACGATCCGCGTTTATCGCTGCTCAAAAACAAACTCTTGGAATTAGAGGATCCCAAACAACCGCTCATCGACTCAATCGAAACAAGTCGTGAAATTTTTGCATCGCTTCTTGCGCCACCTCTCTCCCTCTCAGCGCGGACAGCCTTCGAACGCCTACAAGGATCGGTCGTCGGCAATGATGGCACAGCGGCATTATTCATTCGCTTTTCGCCCTATGGAGTTGCCCAGCAAAAAGTGTCTATCGATCGAGTTCGAGAGGCTGCTGATCAAGTCAAAGGATTGAAAAGATCTGATCTACGAATGGTAGGTTCGATCTACGAAGCTTTTGCGGTCGACGAGGCTGCCGAAAATAGCCTCAAGCGCTTGGTCATCCCCTCCAGTCTTCTGGGAATCATCTTGGCGTGGTTATGTTTGCGCAGCGTAAGAGCAGCAGTGGCGGTGCTGATCATCGCTGGACTTGGACAACTGATCGCGATTGCAATAGTTTCGGCAACCGGTGGCATATTCAGCGCCGTGCTTATCGTTCTGCCTACCCTCGTCTTTATGCTCACACTCTCAGCCGCAGTTCACTTCATGAACTACTACAGCGACGTCGCGCACTGGAGTCGCGACCGACTTGGAGCACGCGCGATTTTATTAGGACTTAAGCCGAGTGTACTCGCGACTCTTACAACTTCCCTTGGAATGATCGCCCTAGCAACCAGCCAGCTTTCACCCGTTCGAACCTTCGGTCTCTACTCCGCAACAACCCTCTGTATCGCAACGGTAGTACTGCTACTAGTCTTCCCACAACTGGCTGACTGGTTCTGCCAAAAGCAGGTGCTCGCAAAACACACTCCGCTCCCATCTACTCCGCCAACTGATCCGTTTGAAATTCCTGCTCCGTTGCCAACACAACCTCTGGACCACCATTCAATTTCAGTCGCCCCTTGGGCGACTCACTACACCCGCTGGATAAAACATAACACCATTACCATCTCGGTCGCTGGCATATCCCTACTTCTCTTCAGTTTCTACGGACTGCTTCACTTGAAGTCGTCCACGAAATTCGATGATATGTTTCCCAAAGGAAGCAACACAGTGAGGTCCATGGCCTGGATGGAAAACCATTTAGGCCCGATCGCCTCTGTCGAGGTACTTGTGATCTTCGAAAAGGATGCGAATGTCGATCCCTATCGCCAAATCGAATGGATCGATCGAATCGTTAAGCACCTGCGGGAGCAACCCGACATCGGTGGCGTTATCGCAGCTACAACGTTCCTACCCGAAATCCCAACCAGCGGTACTATTCGTGACGTAGCTCGCAGAAGTGTATTTCAAAACGAGATTCCAAAAACCTTTCCTATGCTGACAGAAAAAGGACTTCTGTCTGAAAGAAAAACACAGCACATTTGGCGGCTAACGACCAAAGTATCAGCACTTTCCAAGCTCAATTACGGCGAACTAACTCGCAAAGTTAACCTTGCGGTCTGGGCTGTTCGCGAAGGGAAAACAACACCGAACTTGAATTTTTCGGCAGAAACACCAGCCCCCTTTACGGCAGAATTCACCGGTCTCTCTCCCATCATGCATGACACACAACTCGCTTTGCTCGATGATCTCGGCGCGAGCTTCTCGACCGCTTTCCTTCTCATCATGCCCGTCATGATTTTGATTGCTCGCGGTTTGCGGGCCGGCCTTTTAATCATGATACCCAATGTGTTACCCGAAACGATTGTTTTCGGCAGCATGGCATGGCTTGGCTATTCGATCGATATTGCAGGCATCTTAACAGCTAGTGTTGCGATGGGAATCGCCGTCAACGACACCCTCCATTTCGTCAATTGGTATTCTCGTCGACTTGCTCTTGGCGACAATCAAGAAGAAGCTATCGCCGATACTTTTTCCAATTGCGCTAAAGCGATGGTTCACACCATGCTCATTAGCTGCTGCTCGATGCTTCCCTTCATGTTTGCCGAATTCAATCCAACACGACAATTTGCCATCCTGATGATCGCTATGATGAGCAGCTCGATTCTTGGTGACCTTGTGTTGTTACCCGCCCTTCTACTTAGTCCGCTTGGACGTGAAAAAAGAAGTCAGCAACCAACACAACTTCAATTGACAACTTCTGCAGGTTCTTAGTCTCGAATCACGCTTCGGGCCTATCCTTGATCGATATGTCTCCCTACAGATGATGCAGAGTTTCACTTACTGAGAATAACTTCTTTAGCAGCCTGCCCATTGATTTACATGGAGGTTGCTCACACAGAGCGCTGGCTAGAACTCCAAGCGACTCATACGGAATATTCCTCAAAATAGTCAATCCCCGTCGATACAATCCTCTTGAATGAAACGATCGCCTCGTCGATTTCCATCGTTAAAAGAATAAAAACAACCATACCCCATCTAAACCGATTTCACTGAAGAAGAGTGAGCCATTAGATACCGACAACCGATTTCATAGATACGCTTAGAATCAGGGAGATCGTCTTTTCGGCATGGCTGCCCACGGATGCGACTGTAAGAACAGATTGCTGGGGCACCATCATGAACGGAGTCACAAAATATCCTAACGGGATAGCCTTCCCGATTGCTGCTTTTCTTTTAGCAATTGCTCTTAGCGGTTGCGCGAACTTTAAAACTGGTTCGTTTTGGATTGAGGGAGGCAATCCCAATCCCGCTTATCTTACCTTCAGCAGCAACCTCGATCGTCTACTTCTTCATACAAGCCATTCGACTGTCCAGTCGGATCGCTTAATCTGCGCAATCGATCACTATCGACAAGCAGAGCTATTAGCCGCATCTAAATCCGCTCGCTCGGTTGATGAGTTTTATCTTTCATCGGTACTGGCCTGGAAAGCTTTCTCCCATGCCGATTACGGCTCGACAGAGACAATGGTTGTAAGCGTCTCGGCACTCGACCTTTACCACCAAAGCTTACGGCGATTACTCCATGAAGCCGACCAATTTGGCCGTCTCGACGGGGGCAACGGGATCGTTATTGAAGAGGCGGGACAACAGCGTCTAATTCCTTTTTCCCACAAAGGCTTCAACTGGCAAGCTCGCGATTTTCAAAAAATCATTGTCGTGGGTCAGTATGGTTCGAGTTCCCTCAGCGATAAAAAAACCTCGGAAGGTATCGGGATCCCAGTCGTAATCGAACGTGCCCAAAATGCCAATTGCTCAAACGACGATTACTTTCTCCCTGAGTTCGCCAGTTTTCCAGGAACCGTCTTGCTTAGCGAAGATGGCAATTCTCTGCAAATCCTCAATCCGCTAGCAGTCGAGAATACCGAGGTGATTTTGTGTGGCAAAAAATACCCTCTCGCTCAGGAAAAAACGGCAGACATCGCCTACGGCTTACATTATCGAACCGATTCGCGATTGCAGGGTTTCTTTCGACCGATGTCACCGCAAGAAAAAGGAAAGCTATTCTTTTCCGAACCACTCGATTCTGAAAAGATACCAGTCATTTTCGTTCATGGCCTCTTCTCCAGTCCCGCCGCATGGGGAAATGTCTTCAACGAGCTTCGCTCCAACCCAAAGCTCTATCAACGTTATCAGTTCTGGTTTTTCCGCTATCCCACTGGATTACCGTTTACGCACTCAGCTGCAGAACTGAGAGCGGAACTTAATAAAGTTCTTGATGTCTATGATCAAACGACGAATTCACAGAATCTGCAACGAGCCGTATTCGTCGGTCACAGTATGGGAGGCCTTATCTCCAAACTCATGATCGCCGACAGTGGAGATGACTTCTGGAATGCAATCTCCAATGTCCCTTTGGATCAATTAAATGCCAGCACGTTAGTTAAGGAAAAACTTAGAGAACGACTTTTTTTTCAGCCTCATCCTATGGCAAGTCGAGTTGTCTTCATCGGCACTCCACACCGTGGAAGCGCATTGGCAGGACGAATGCTAGGACGACTTGCAAGTTCAACGGTCCAGCAAGCCGATGACCAATACAAAAAAATCATCTGCGATAACCCTGGAGCATTTAAAGAAGCTGTGATGAACGGAATCCCAACCAGTATCGATCTGCTCAATCCACGCGAACCTTTCCTCAATGTTATCGATAAAGTTCAGTTACGTGGCGACATACCCTTACACACTATTTTCGGAAACAGCTGCCTCTCGCTTTCTAGCGGAGGTTCCGATGGAGTTGTTGATGCAGTAAGTGCCAAACATCGCTGCGTTGAAAGCGAATTAGCAATCTTCACGACTCACAACGGTCTCTTGCGAAGTAAAGATACCTACAGAGAGCTCACACGAATTCTTGAGCTGCATGATCAGCGAGACCAAGCGGCAAAGAGTGATTCCTGGAGCCAAATGCTCAATTGGCTCCGAAATCGCTAAAACAGCTTACTGCAAAACCAGGCTTACGTTTCTGCCGAAAGAGCAGACTCACTGCATAAAATATTGAACAAGTTGCAGCTTTTATCGTTTGGCAACCAAATCGTCAAAGCAAACTTTATTCTCTTTCATTGCCGCAACGATATCCGCTGGAACCGTTCCTTCTTCCATCAAGCACCAGCCAGTGAAACCCGGCGCGTTGCAGTTCAGAAGTCGTGGAAAAAGTTCTTTCCAGGGATAATTGATTTTGCCAGGTCTCAGATCATGGATGTGTATAGTTCCCATCCATTCCTCTAGCATCGAAAAATTCGCTTCAAAGCCATCACCAACGAGATCGGTTGGGTTGCAATTCCAACACACCACCACACTCGGATGATCGGCAACATCCATAATCGTTTTCATTCGTGGAATTTCTTGTGTCCCAGATCCATGTACTTCAACACGAATCTGCACTCCTTTTTCAGCGGCATATTTACCAACGACGCTGAGTGCTTTCCCGATTTGCTCTAGGGTCTTTTCAACGGGAACTTCCTTCGGCAATCCGTTGGGTCGAACCTTCACCCCGCTTCCGCCAAGATCCTTACATAGATCAATAAATGCTTTGGTTTCTTCAATGTTCTTTTGAACGACCGTGAGATCTACCGCATGGTATTCACATGCACTACCGAGTCCAACCAATTCAATAGGACTATCGGCAAATCTCTTTCGCACTTCATCGCGGGCTCGCTGATCAAGCGTAATCTCCACCCCATGCTTATGAGTGCTTCGCAGTTCGACACCACCGAAGCCGGTCTCGCTGCAATTCTTAATTATCGTGGGTAGATCCCAATCTTTTCCCCACTGATAAGTCACCAAGCCTAGTTTCAGTTTCGTTGCCGAACTTGCTTGTAAAGACGATGCCAACATAGATTGGCTCGCACAAAAGCTGGTAACGCCTACTGCACCAACCTGAGCCAAGAAATGCCGGCGCAATAATTCGCTTCTATCACCATTCATAAAACCTCTCCCTTGGATGTCGTTACTATCCGACATCCTAACACACTTCCCATGCGATCTACATCGGAGCAGAGCGGAAGTTTTTAGAGGGAAGACGATGCTAGGCAAGTAATTTGGCGATCGGTTTTCCACCCCCACCAATCTTAAACGGACGACCATTTGGAGCGATATGGTCCTTATCGGTATCGATTCCTAACGCTTTGGCGATTGTTGTATTGAAATCCTCGATCGAAACGTGATCCTCTGCAACCGTTCGCGCATCTTCATCGGATTTGCCATATACTTGGCCAGTCTTGATGCCCGCTCCTGCCAGTAAGCAACTGAAGGCACCGGGGTGATGGTCTCGTCCAACATTTTGATTGATCGTCGGAGTTCGTCCGAACTCCGTCTGCAAAACAACTAATGTGGATTTAAGCAATCCAGTCTTTTCAAGGTCAAGGATCAACTGGCTAAACGCTTGATCCAATTGGCCTGCTCTTTGTGGAAGATCCGTAAAGATGTTTTGATGCATGTCCCAGCCATCAAACTCGACTTCAACGCATCGCACTCCAGCTTGTACCAAACGACGCGCTAGCAAACAGCCCTGGCCAAAACGATGAGCACCGTAAGCAGTTAAAGTCGCTTCAGGCTCAGTCTTGATGTCGAACGCAGCGAGATCCTTGCTTCCCATAAACTTGACCGCTTGTCGATACAACTCGTTGTACGCTTCCATTTCCGAGCCTTCATACTTGTTCTGAAACTCAGAGTCCATTTTCCTAGCCAGCAAAAGTCTGCGTTTGAAGTTATCGTCCGAGAGATATGCGGGTGATTTGATATTCTCCAAACCGCGATTCGGATCAGCGACTGGTACAGGGAGTAATTTCGGATCAAGAAAACCAGCATTAGGATGCTCATTACCATTTCCCACCAAAACGTTCGGTGGGAGCGTTTGGCTAATGGGTCCACTTGCCAAGACCGTCCACGCTGCCATGCTCGGATGCTGTATGCTATTAAGTTTCTTATAACCCGTTCTCAGCAAGTACGTACCTTGCTCGTGATCACCAGTCTCAGTACTCAAAGAACGTACAACCGCTAAACGATCAGCAATGCCAGCGAGCTTCGGAATCGTCTCACCAAACTGAACACCGGGAATCTTGGTTGCTATCGCCTTTGTAGCCCCCTGCGTCTCGCGATTGGGCTTCGGATCAAAGGTATCGATATGGCTCATCGCTCCTCTCATCGTCAACAAGATCAGTTGACGACCTCGCTTCGATCCCTGAGCAGCCATGGCAATCTCTTCCAAACCGCCCAACAATCGCACACCTAGGAGCCCAGCGGCACTCTGCGCGAAGAAACGTCTGCGACATAAACCGGAGTCCATGATTTCGGAATAATTAAGCATAGGATAATCCATGTTTGCAGAACTATTGGACAAAAAGAAATTCCCGCGTGTTCAACAAAGCCCAGATCACATTTCCATAAGCAACCTCGGTGCGTTTTCCCGAACCGATTTCATCGCTGGCAATCTCTCGGGCAACAGGAGTTGGTTTTCTTGACAACACGGAAATGAACATGACATCGATTGCATTTCGAGGACCAGCTAGTACTACGTTGTCATAGATGACCGAACCTTTTTTTAACATGATGTGTGTGATCGGTCCGTTGAACATCGTCAAGATCTGCGGCACTGTAGCAACTTGCCGACCAGCCTCGATCGCTTCGCGATCGCTTTGACCGAATTGCCGGAGAAAATGACCAAGCGGAAGAGGCGTTGGAATCTCACTGGCTCTTACCAACAACTGCCCTTCAAAACCACATAGTTTCTGTAATTGCTGATTGTAATGAGAAGGAAAATAGCTTGTTGAGTAACGATTAGCTGCCGATTCAGCATCCATCAGCTGCACGGTTGCCCAATTGATGTCTACCATCGGTGCTAGATCCTTTGCAGTCGGACGCTGAAAGGCCCACTGATTGTAGGCGACCAAGGTGACCAACGAGTCCCAAATCTGTTCGGCCGTCATACGCTTCAAGACGGGCCCCGCAAAGCGAAATGGTTTGGTGTCGAATGGCTCATGCACCATCGCCTGCCTCTGATACGTTTTCGAGTAAGCGATAATCCTGACAAATTCCCGCAAGTCAAAATTCAGTCGCAACATTTCATCTGTCAAATGCTCAAGCAACTCAGGATTGGATGGCTTGTTCTCATCATTAAAATCATCGACCGGATGAACGATCCCTCGCCCCATCATCTTTTTCCATAATCGATTCGCAATATTTTTTGCAAATTGGCGATTCTCTCGACCTGTTACCCAAGCGGCGAATTGCTCACGTCGATTCGCTTTGGCAGCAGACACAGGCACGGAATCCCATAAGACTTTCGGCTCAACCACCTCATTAGGCTTTGCATCGGAATACTGATAATCATGTGGCAACTTGAGTGGCCGGTCAGCAAAATTAACCGCAAAGGTATTAGCATTCACTAGCTGCTGCAGTGGCCCTAGCAACTTTGACATGGGATCTTTATCACGGGCCACTTTGATAATGTCTCCCGCATTCATTCCTCTCCCGTTTTTAACCTCGGGAATATTGCGATTAAATCGCGTCTGCGTCCCAGCAGTAAAAGCTGCTAGCTGATAAAACTGCTTCTGAGTCCAATCGTCAAACGGATGGTCGTGGCACTGTGCACAACCGATCTGCTTCCCCAAAAACACTCTCACCGTATTGTCGACGTAAGGAAGAGGCATCCCTTGATCGCGTATCTGAAACCCGGCAGCGGGGTTATCCCATACTTTACCATCAGCCGTTAACATCTCATGCACCCATCGATCATAGGGCTTGTTATTGGCTATCGACTCCTTCACATAACTCAGATAGGGATCCAGAAAAATGTTTCCCGTCGGACGCTCGGTCAACCGCAGAATGTCTGCCCAATAATTATAGAAATGGCTAACATAATCAGGACTTTCAAGAAGTTGATCGATTAACTGCGATCGTTTAGTCCCCGATTGTGATTCGAGGAACACCTTCGCCTCCTGATAGGTCGGAATCCGACCACCAAGTTCCAGATACACGCGTCTGAGAAACAAGTCATCCTTAAGCGCTGGCTGCTCTTTCTCATTATTGGCCGCAAGATCCTTCGCAATAATCGAGTCTATTGCCGCAGCGGCCTTCTCAATTTCGGCACGCTTGGTTCGATCGATCTGGGCTACCTTGAACGGTGGTGCCTTAGGCAAGGTCAAAATCGCATCGGGCAGAGGAACTTTCTCTAGATTCGTGGTTCCCGGTTTCGGAGTCGACTTTTTCGCAGCGGGCTTTGCCGTACTTTTTGAACTACCTTTGCTCTGGAATCCAAGAAGAAAAGTAGCTTGAAGGCAAATCAAAGCCACAATGAGAGGCAAGCGTCCAAAGTGCATAGTGCCACACCTCGATCGTTCTGTACGTAATTGAAAAGCTAATAGACGAGACTGTAAGTATAACCTGTCGCTTTACATCCTAAAAGGAAATTCCTCAACTCCTTGCATTGCCTACTCTAACCTCCCACTCCCCCTCTTTGAACACACCCGTCGTCGCGATGATCAGGCCTGGAAGTACATGTCGACATCAACGTCGCATAACCTACGAAACACACCGAATTCTTCGTAAAAACCGTCACAACCAGCAAGCGATCCAAACCGGTCGCAGTCTTTATCAATGAGAACTACCCGTCGTCGACGCCGCAGATCCCCTGCGACACCGCTGTCCACTCAAAAAACGAAATGCCGTCTTTCTTTGTCGGTGAAACCGAGGCGACTCCTACTGACCGTCAATCTCATCTGAGAAAACTCAGTCACTTCGAAAAACGCGAACTCCCTAGAACGACTTCACTTGGTACCACTCTCGCGCATTGCGGCAGAGAGAGATGCGAAGCAACTCTTAGCTGCCAAGATCGGATCATAGCCGGGCTGATTAAACACCTGACCACTCACCTCGACACATACCGGCCCACTGTACTGGTACTTTCTTAGAAGCTGAAAATACTTCACGTAGTCTGTCCTACCCTGACCAGGAAGCACAAACTGAAACTTTTTCGCATCACCCTGACTATCTTTCACGTGGATGAATCGAGTGCGAGGCAGTAATTGCTTCATCGATTCCTCCATGTCGATCCCTTGCAACTCGAAATGGCTGTAATCATAGGCGACCTGAATCGCTAGCGATGGTACCTGATCCAACAACCAAAGCAACCTTTCCGGTGAATTCACCGCACTTCCTATGTGGGCTTTGATCAAAAGGATCGCATTCTCTTTCTCCGCAGCCTCCGCCCAATCCCCAAGTCGCTCTACCATGATCCCTTTCTGCTCATCCCACTTTCCTGGACTACCTCCTAACACTGTTTCAAGAACCGGAGGCCTTGCAGGTATAATGTCTGTAGCAACTCGACTTCCTTCTGCGATGAGTTTCAAAGCAGCCGTATGCGTTTGGTCATCGGCAACTAGGCTCATCAGCACCATCAACGCTGGCACATCGAGCTTTAATTCATTAAGAAGCTTAGCTGTTTTCGAGCGAGCTTCTCCTGAAAACAGGGAAGGCTCGGTTTCGTAACCCGGATTGAGGCTCAATTCGACATGCTGATAACCAATTTCAGCACAAATCCTAAGTGCTTTCTCCAACGGCACCATCTTCATACCGTAGAGACTAAAACCAAGACTCAGCGGTGAGCCTTCAGCATAATCAGCCGTTACACCCTTCATCGAAACGGTCGCCAACGCCGCTGCTGCAATAAACGATCTACGATCAATACTAACGATGGTCATGAGTTCGCTATTCCCGCAACATATTCATCAAGCATTTTGATCCATGGACCAACAAAATAGCCACTGTCGTGATATGTCCTGCCACTCACCATATGCTGATCGATTACACATGGCTCGTTGACATAAATTCCACCACAAACTTCCAGATCGAATTTGCACTTCGCCACGGTTGCCATGCGCAACCCTTTGACGATACCGGCCCGCGCTGGAACTTCAACTCCATGACAAACACTGGCCATCGGTCGTCGCTGCTCCCAAAACCACCTTGTGATTCGCAAGAGGTTTTCATCCTCACGAATGTATTCAGGCGCACGACCACCGCTGAAAAAGATTCCCGCATACTCTTCCGGCTGAATATCTTTAAAAGCTATATCTGCCTGAATCGAATATCCTTCCCATTCCTTCGTGATAGTCCAACCAGGCTTCACTTCATGCAATACCATTTGATAGAGACGCTTCTCGGGAGCAGCGACAACAGGCTGATAACCTCCCTCGATTAAACGATAAAACGGGTAAAGCGTATCCACCGTCTCCGTAGCATCACCCACCACAATCAATACTTTTGCTTTCGGCACTTCCCTAAACTCCTCATTCTCTTCATGATTCCCGTTACTCTTCGGCGACCAAATCGCTGACCAAATACATCCTACGCTCATCGTCTGAGGGGATTTTAAACCAACGAAGTCTATGACTATACAAATCTCACAAGCTTAAACTTAAATAAGAGAGAGAGTCTTAAACCGTTTCGAACCCCTTGCGTTGCTCACGTTTCAGCCACGAGTTAGCTTCCTTGTCATCGATAAACTCTTCCCGCTCCGGATCCCACTTCAATGGACGCCCCAATCGCATGGAGATGTTTCCAAGGTGACACGTTGAGACAGTACGGTGTGAACTTATTGCATCGGAAATCGGCGTCTTACGTGACTGTACGCAATCGATGAAATTGCCCATATGATTGATGATCGCATCAAGCTTTCCAGCTCGCGGCGGACGATCGAGATTGTCGAAACCATAGATTTTCCAATCTTCCCGTTGAAATGGCTTATCTTTTAAAGCCTCAACGGGAGCCCCGGTAAGCTTTCCTCGATTCACAAAGATGCGGCCAGCATCTCCGGTAAACAATATTCCGTTGTCTCCTGTATCACTTACGGTCATCGTGACCCCGTTGGCAAACCGATAGCTGGCATGAAAATCGACTGCCACATTGTATCCATTAACAACGTTGGGCATTTTCGCTGTCCCTTCAATTTCAACAGGCAATGAGTTAATAGCCCACTGCGCAATATCGATATGATGTGCCCCCCAGTCCGTCATCTGCCCTCCTGAATATTCATACCACCATCGAAAAGTATAGTGAGATCGCTCTTCGATGTAGGGGACATCAGGAGTCTGACCTTGCCATAGGTTCCAATTTAAATGGGCTGGTGCTGTGCGCGGAGTGAACGAACCACTCGTGACATTCTTCCCCAGTACCACATCTACCTTCTGCAGCTTTCCAATCTTTCCGCCACGTACCATCTCGACCGCTAATCGGAACCGATCGTCGCTACGTTGCCAAGAACCAACTTGCACAATTCGCCCTGTTTCGCGAACCACTTGAGTTAACTGCTTTCCCTCGTCGATCGTCAAGGTCAGCGGTTTCTCGCAATAAACATCTTTTCCGGCTCGACAAGCATCGATAACCATCTTCGTATGCCAATGATCGGGACTACCAATCGTGACGATGTCGACATCTTTGCGACTGATGAGCTCGCGATAGTCCTCACATGCAAATGGCGTACTTCCAAATGCTGCTTTAGCTTGATCACGAACGTTGCGATCAACATCACAAACCGCTGTGATATCGCCATAAAGCTGTGCTTTGTGAGCAATAACGCTTCCCTGATATCTCAGGCCAATCGCCCCAACACGCAGTCGACTCAATGTCGATCTTTCCGGGACCGATTGAGCTTGAGCTGAATGAACTCCGAACGATAGCCCTAATCCAGCTAAGCCACTCGCAGTCAACCACTCTCGTCTTGAGATTCCCCGAGCACCTACCCTCGTCAATGGTTTTCGCACCATTACTCTCCTCACAATAGCTGTTCGCATATCTGAGCACATCAATATCTAAGCACACCAACTTTTGCGCAACGACCCAGCGATGAATCCATGCAAGATCACACAAACTGTCGAAAGAAACTGCACACTTTCAGAAGAAGAGACTATTTGTTCGCCACAACCAATATGACGACTACCTGAAGTTGTCCAATACTACATAACGCTAATGTAAGCGTAATGCTTTTCCTTCGCATTGCAATTTTGCGTAATATCTTTACGTTTTTTTGTCAGATACTCCCTGACCTTTGCGATAAGAACCAGGAGTACAACCGAACATCGAGCGAAAAGCATGAGAAAAATATTGAACACTGCTGTACCCGGTTCGCCGAGCAATCTGCTCAAGCGTCATTTCCGTATCAATGAGCAAACGCCTTGCACTTCCAAGTCTTACTCGATTGATTTCTGCCGTAGGTGACCTGCCTAAAACCTCCCTGAATCCACGCTCCAAAGTACTTCTCGAAAGCGGAATGTGTTTGAGAATATCTTTTACACGCAGACCTTCGCTTGCTTTCTCGCGAATCAATCGAATCGCAGCGGACAAAAGTGGATCATCGATCGCGACCGTATCAGTCGATTTCCGAAAAACAATTCCTAGTGGCTTTACCAAAGTTGCTTTCTTAGGGGCTTTGCCACCCTTCATCAAACGATCCAGTAGCTTTGCTGCCTCAAAACCGACTTGCTCACCCGCAAGTCGCATGCTCGTCAGAGGAGGCGAACTCATCTCGCATAATGTCTCATCGTTTTCAACTCCCATTACCGCCACTTCCTCGGGAACCGCAATTCCTGCTCTTAGACAGGCATCGAGCAACCAAAAGCCGAGCTGATCTGTACAAGCCAAAACCGCTGCTGGTTTGGGAAGCGTCTGTAACCATTTAATGAGTGCCGCTTGCTGTCGCTCCCACTCACCCGGTTTCTCATGAAGAAATGACTGCTCCAACGACTGACAGACAAAGCCGCGTCGTTTCACCCCTTTGATAAAACTCAATCGCCGAACCTCAAAAAATGGCTCTGTCGTCAGGCCATACACTCCGAAGTTTTTGAAACCGAGTTCAGCAAGATACTCGGCACACGACTCGCCGACTGCTTCATTGTCGATACCGACCACAGGAAAAGGATGATCGGGACGATGCGTACGCAACTCGACCGCGGGTACCCCAGCGGCCCGGACCGCTTCAATAATCGCTCGACTTCCCGACCTCGTCAAAATACCATCACCATCCCAATGCCTAAGCCATCTCGGCGGACTCGACTGCAAATCACGCAGTTCAACAAAAACCGACCAAGGCTCATGCTCAGAGATATATCGTCGCACGCCAACCAGCAAGTCTCGCCCGTAAGCCCTCGAGGTTTCGATTAGTAGTGCAACACGTTTCATCACTTTGAACTTTCGAGGCCTCGGATTGAAGCAAAGGATAGGGCAATATCCGGATCAGCTAATGAGACTTCATTCTCTAAACTATCCACCGATCTACCAAATTGCCTTATTTTCTTCGATATTCGTAGGCAGGTTAACTGTTCGGAAAACACCCACTCATTACTTCAGCCGTAAATGCCAGTACCACTTTCCACTTCAATCCAGAAGTTCCTTATTTTCATTTTGCGGTTAGCTTCTCAGGCCAATGTGGTACTAGAAGTGTGCACCATGCGAATTTTACTTTTTCCCCACACCCCTCGCGCGCGAATCCGCACACTTCGAAGTGCACAGGAAATATTTTCCTCGAAATGTGCTGAATTTCCACCATATTTCGAAATGGCACGACAATTGCGGGATCTATCTCCCAAGCGTTTTGTAGCAACATCCATCCGCGCAACCAAAAAGTGGAGAGGCCATGATTATGAGTATTTTCTCGAGAGTTTCGGACATTATAAACGCGAATGTCAACGACCTTTTAGACCGAGCTGAAGATCCAGAGAAGATGGTGAAGATGCTTATCTTCGAAATGGAAGAGCAAATCGAAATTGCCCGAGAAGGTGTTGCCAAGGCCATCGCCGGCGAGAAGAAACTGGAAAGCAACTTAACGAAAAATCGCGACGAAGCAGAGGGCTGGAGCAAAAAGGCCGAGGCGGCCATGACCCGAGGCGATGAAACACTCGCGCGACAATGCTTATCGAGAAAGGTGGAACATGCGGGAATCGCGGAAAGCCTCCGACCTCAATGGGAACGAGCACGAAAAACAAGTGATGTCCTGAAATCCGACCTACGCCGAATGGAAGAAAAACTAGAGGAAACGATCCGTCGCCGCGACAGCTTAATCGCTCGCCAAATGGCAGCTGAAGCTCAAAAGCAAGTGCAGAGCGTTACTCCATCGTTGCATCGAGCCCAGCGGAGTCTGGCAAAATTCGATCGCATGGAACGACGCGTCGAGGATATGGAAGCAGAGGCTGCAGCCATGGCCGAATTATCCGAAATGTCTACCGAACTTGACCGAAGCGTCGAGAACAAGCAACGCGAAGCTGATATTGAGCTCGAACTCGCTGCACTGAAAAGCAAGATTGCTCCGAAATAGCCGTGCGATCGATCTGGATGGTAGTGACCTGTCGTCGCAAACCATGAGTCTCTCGCGATGACAGGGATTGTACATGAACAGGTAGCGGTTCTATGATCCAAGAACAGATTTCTTGCACTAAATGCAAGGCAAAAAATCCGCCGCATAGAATCTGGTGTAATTCATGCGGCGATCCGCTTCCTTTTCATCTGACGTACACCAGTGCAACGCCCAACCAACAACTCGCTAAACGAAAAGCAATCTACTCTGCAGTACTCGACGATCTACGAGAATCATCGGAAGAACAACTCGACTACGCGCACGATTTGGACATTGTAGAAAAGTTTTGCAAAGAGCAACTTAACTTTATCGATCACCAAGAAGTTCGCATCAAGAACCAACAGCGAGCTTTCGAACTTGCCAAATCAGCCTTCAATGCAGCTCAAAAGAAACATTTCACCGAAGCAATTGATCTGCTACAGCAGGCAATAGGCAATCCTGATCACGACCCGATTTTTTTCGATTATCTAGAGGAAGTTCGGGAAAAGTTTCGACAAAATGATCTCTGGACTCAAGCAGAGAACTTGCTTAACGAAGCAACGGAACTCGTTGCCACTCATCAGCTTCAAGAGGCAGTTCATAAACTGGAACGGGCAGAGCGACTCGCCCCTAATCATCCAAAGATTACCCTTGTTCTAGCAGACACTAGAAAACAAATCGCTGCAGCTACGGCTTCACCTTCCTCGCTGCAATCCAATGAATCCGTGCAGGATATACCTTACGCCACCATAGTGGATACTCCCACGATCGCGACTCAAGTCCCAGTAAGCCCAAAAAGGCCTTTCACGGAATTAGTTCCAACAGAAGTATCAACTACTCCTATATCGCAAACATCATTTGCAGAGGCAGAAGAAGAACTACCAGGTCCTGTGCAGCGATTGATCGAATCAGCATCCTATTGGCCATCGCTATTGAAACCATTCTTGCTAGACAATGTAGGTTGGTTCGTTGGTGTGTTTCTTGTGATCGCGGGATTTGTCGTCCTTATTGTTTCCTTTTGGGGAAGCATTGCAAACAATCCATTGCTGATGCACTCGCTGGTTTACGTCTCTCTCGCGATTTCAGCGGGACTATTCTTTTCAGCTGCCTATTTTATGCGTCTTCGCTATCCGCAGTTGGAAAGCTCCAGTAATGTCCTACTCGTAGTCGTTGCCCTATTGATTCCCCTTGTCTTCGCCTCAGCGGCGCTCACATCGATGATTCCCGCTTCTAAGACGGCCGAATCGACACTTCAGTCTTCTCAGCAGATTTCGGGGTGAGTGATGAACACAGCAGCCCTACTGACCGGTCTCATCTATGGCATACTGACCATAACGATCTGTTACTTCATATCACTGATCACTGCCGGACTCTTTGGTCGCTCTTTCTATAAGACCTACGCTCGCATACTCATCAGTATCTGCTCGGTCATGCTTGCTGCACCCGGACTACTGTGGATCGCGAATCAGAATGTATTGCTCGCAGTAGTCGGTCTCAATCTATCTCATTATGCGGTGATGCTGGTACTAGGCTACGGTATCATCAAATTCAACCGTGAGCACCTCAAATCAACCCTCTTGGATCGCCAAACTCTCGCTTATTTTACATTTGGAACGCTTGCATACGCCACGGTTATCACACTCGGTTTCTTGCACTTAGCTCTTGCCGGCCGATCCGCATCTCAGAACATTGAGACGCTTAAAATACATGCTCATCACTACGGTCCTCTGCTCGTTCTTCTATCCGCTCTCGTTTTACATACCGACTATCATCTGAAGCAATCGGTTGGAAACCTACGGCGATTCAGCTATTTTACTTTCGTTGGATACTTCATCTCTTTTCTTGGTATCGCTTTTGCCACCGCTCCCTATCTCGGTAAGTCATTAAACCTGCTTGGAATAACAAATCTTGTAACCCCGCCCTTGCTGGATTTCTTTAGTGGTCAAGCACTTCTCATCGCGATTTTCATCTACGCTTGGCTCGTCTATCGCTATGAATCAATTCCACCCCTCTTCCTTCTCTTGCTAGCGATTATTGGTGAATACCATGTCCTTGTTACTCAATGGGTCATCCAAACACTTGGCATAGCTAGCTGGGGCATCGCCTCATTGCCTCTTGCCATCCTCCTTGCTTCTCTCGATCACTACTTCTCGTTGTGGGATATGCGGAAACTGAAAGCGGCGGGAATCAAATATTCCGATCCATTCATCACATCGGAAACACTTCGCTTTGCCTTACCCTTCCGATTGATCGCCATCGCTTTCGCCGTTGCATTATTCAGCATTACCCTTTGGACTCGGTTCAATGATACAAGCAATGACAATACTGTTTGGTTAATGTCCAGCTTTGGCCTCTACGCCCTCTTTTTTATCGTCCTGTCCATTTATCGCAAAGTTCCATCGTTGCTGTACGCCAGTGGGCTTCTTACCGCATTGCTGATCCCCTTAGGCATGAAGGCTTTCAATCTAGACTCATCCCTAGCATCGCTCGGAATCTACGCTGCCACTCTTAGCACTCTTGCCATAATTTCCAGAAAAATAGGGCTGAAACAAAAGTGGCAAACGCCGATAGCCGACTGTGGACTTATTGCAGCCACAGCAACACTTTGCTTTCTACTTTTTAGAACAGTTAGAAACTTTGATTTTTATATCTCTGATCCCTACGCAAATAGCGGCATTATCGCAGCAAGCGGCATAGCGATTTCATTTGCCACCTCCGCATTTCTCTATCGTTCTAGACTGCCGGTTTATGCATTACTGCTATCCTGCATCACGATCTATCCACCTCTAACTACTCCCATTGTTGCTCTTCTCGCATCCCTCTTAGCAGTCGCGCTGAAGCGAACCAAGACGGAACCCTTACCAGCCCTAGATTATCGTCTTCAACTCTTTGACAGCTTCTCTCTCCCCCTACCAGCCCCCCTTCCTTCTCTCTTTTGCCGACCACTATTTGTAAGCTCGATTCCCATAGGAATACTCGGAACACTCTTTGGACTAGAAATGATTTCTCGGAACGTTCTTTCGCCATTTCCGCTACTTGGGTTGGTGGCTGTTGCCGTGAGCTTATCTATAGATGCATGTTACTTTCGCAAGGTTTGGATCTATATCTTAGCAGTCACGGCGACATATCTATCGATTCATGCCATTGCCCATCAAACCTTAGTTGCTGGACTGACTGAGCAGGATACGCTTGCGGCCCATCTCCTCGTAACTGCCGTCATCTCGCTAACCGCATGGATCGCGACAGCCATCTACGCAACCTGGTGCGACGCACTACTTTCCCGGGTCTCGGAAGCAAAGGAATCCGAAGTTCAAGCAAATCGCTTTTTCTTTGTCGAACCACTTCGATACTTTATTTGCACCATCACTATCGCAGCACTCGCGATATCACTGTCTCTCACCTATACATTCGCTTACGTTCCGATTCTCCTTTTTTCTGCGACGACCATCTTCGCTGTTTTGTTAATACTATCCGCTAGCGTCTTTCGACTTGAGGCGATCGCCTACATCGCCCTGTCAGCACTTTCTTTGGTCGCGTTCCAGTTGTTCTCCAAAATTCTGTACTGGGAACCAAACCCAGTGAGCCTCTTTGCGATCTTAGGCCTAATCGCAGCTGCAATAGCAACCATTGCAGCGCGTAGTCGCCAAACGGTCAGCCAATCCGTTCCTCCGCAGAAATTCATGGATTTACTTCTTTACAATTTCCTGAAGCTAGATACGCGACTGTGGCAACGACCCTTTGCGATATCATCCTTGATCTGCACCATCGCCACTCTCGGGCTAGCAGCTTCCTCTTGGAGCGATGCCCTAAAAGAAAACAGCTCGCTGCCAAATGCTCATTGGGCTCTTCTTCTGACAAGCGGCTCACTATTTTTATCCAGTCGCATCTTTCGTAATAAATTCCTCTATGTTTCCGCCATCGCCTTTTGCTTCACCTCAGCCCATCTCTACCTATTCGCAGCAACTCCAGATCGCAATCTGGTTGTGAACAATGGCTTCATGCATCTTGCTTTAACGAGTCTCCTCGCGCTAATTTGCTGCTGCATAGCCGCCGTAAGCTCCCTCTACTTCAATTCAACGCGAAACGTAATTCCATCTGATTTACCCTCGAATCGCCTCTGGGATCGCGAATTCTACTCAGGAATACTTCTCCATTTCGGATTTACGGTATCGTTCTTAGCACTGACCGTTTTTTCAGCCAGTGCTTTTCTCACTGAACCGTTACCTACAAAGATCATACTGGTTAAGCTTTTAATCAGCCTTCTGTTAACTATTACGTTCCTTATTTCTGGAATCGCTTACCGATCTCAGATACCCTTCTACAGTTTGATGATCAGTATTGGCTTGGGCTGCCACTCCGCCGCATTCCTTCTGGAAGCAAAATTCCCTCAACTTGAATTACACACCATTGTCATTGCAAGCTTGGCGATCGCAACCAGCGTGATCGCATGGTTTTCCGCCTCGAAAAGAGAAACGGATTCTCATCTTCTATCATGCATGTTGACCAGGATAGAAGTTTGGCAATCACCACCTCTTCCCTTGGCATTCTCGGATCGTTCACTATGGCTCAAGCCATTGATAAGAAGCGCGATGGGGTTTGCCATTGTGAGCGTTTTAATCCACGCTAGCCATCTGATCGGAATCACCACTCTACCGGGCGTGAATGGGCTCAGTGGACTTCCGATTTTTCTTGCAGCCTTTGCAATGCTATTAGTGGCAACTTCCCATGCCACTTGTGCAACCGGATCGGATCTTACATGCCCCGAAAAACATTCAAACTCCCAACGAAACTCCACCAATGAAGCTTGGTTCTCATACATCCTTTGTATGGTGAGCCTCATCTTTGCAATTCACTTCACCTTCCATACTCATTATCTGTCACAAGTAAACTTAGAGATCGCTTTCATTTGGCATCCGCTGATCGCAGTAGTTATCGCGCTGAGCGGTTGGGGAATAGCGACATTCTACAACGGATATTTTTTAACCAATCTACTTGTGAATGATCATTCACAACAACTTGATAATACAAAACGAATGTATGGTGATGCTCTCTACCATATTTCACTCGTACTCGCGTTCGCTTCCCTTTTGTTCATCACGATTATTTATTTCTTGGATGGTTTCGGCTATCTGCCACTGATTGGAACCTCACTTCTACTGACGATTTTCTTCGGTCTAGCTGCCATAACGTATCGCTCGAAATTTATCAGCTACGTAGGATGTCTCTGTCTGGGCATTTGCTCTGTTCAGTTTTCTTTGCTAAGCATTCACAGTAAGGACGATCTAGCGATTACTTCCTCCGTGGCGATTGCATTCCTATCACTAGCCTTAGCGATCTTGGATCGTGTTACAACGATGCCTCCATTCGCAGCAAGATATCGAGAAATCATTTCCCACTTTCCTTCCCCCTGGCCTAACTCCTCAGAAAACTCTGGCCGAAAGCATCTTTTTGAAATGGAGCATTCTCCGATTCTCAATTCGTCGATTGCCTACAGTCTCATGGCGGTCGCACTCACCATATCCAACAAGGTTTCGGATGGCGATCAAGGTATTCCAACGGTCACCGAATGGATTGCTTTCTCAGCCACGGCCATGACTTTTTTGATCGCAGCTTGGCAATATCGAACATCCTTCTTCTCCTACTTGGCAGTGGCAATGGGAGTCCTGAGTATCTTTCCATTTACGCCACTACAAGAACCTGACATGCAACTTATCGTTAATCGTGGGATCTTCGTGTCAGTAATTCTCGCTCTCGCTTCTTACCTGCTCGACTTCTTTTCAAGCCTGCGTAATCGAGATGAGTCTCCTTCATCCGCCTCACATTCATTGCACCTCATCTACACTCGCCCCTTTATTTATTGCTCATCGCTACTAGCATTTACCTCCATGCTGGGGAACATGACGACCATCCCTGTTGGTAGCTGGATGTCTTCTACTACGAACTTTACCCTCGTCGGGCTGCTAGGAACAATCGCTCTACTACTCAATGCGAAAATGTTATCGTCCATGCAGAGCGTTCCTTTAGCAAAACTTCTCGTATATACAGCTAGCTCCCTTTTCGCTTTAGGGACATTCGCTGTTGTATACAGCGCATTTGGAACCGATTACTTGGCAATTACAGTCGCGCTCCTTTCGTTGCTTGAAACCGCGATAGGATTCTCAATCATCGAATTACCCGTACGATCTATAAATACTGACTCACAATCTCAAGAATGGCGACAAAACTTTGGATCCCCATTCGTACAAATCGGCAGCGGTTTAACGGTTCTTGCGATAGGAATCGTGGCCCACACATTCCTCAATCATTGCTTCTCTATCACTGAGACATTCAACGCCGAATCGCTCCAAACTAAAGA
>Ga0315900_10000554_pt1 | contig 64439 bp, 46 predicted proteins | sample LakEriMetagenome_FD_203521 | JGI IMG/M metagenome (GOLD analysis project Ga0315900, IMG submission 203521) | Freshwater fungal communities from buoy surface, Lake Erie, Ohio, United States - Buoy 12 MA114 | ecosystem: Environmental > Aquatic > Freshwater > Lake > Lake biofilm | place: USA: Lake... | reverse complement strand
AACCGAAGCTGCTCAGCTTGTTGCCCGGCACGAAAGTTTTATCAGACGCTCCCGCGACGATCGGCGATGAAGGAGAAGAAGTCTCCTCAACCACCTCCATACCGTCCTCTCTGGTAGCTTGGCCAACGAACGACGAGGGGCAAGAAGTTTCCTCAGCTCCTACGGCCGCAACGACTCAAGAACCAAATGCCGTTACGAGCGACGCCTGCAGTGGTACGGGAATAGGTGCTAACTGCGATTCCATTTTGGGCGGAGCAAGCTTGCTTGGTCGACATCGATCTGCCCTAGTTGGCTCATCTTGCAACGAAACATATTACTGGCTGGATGCCGAAGCACTGCTGTGGTTCGGGGACAACTTGAATTCGCCGCCGCTGGTTAACACGGCCGCGGCTGGCGTCGTTCCATTAACCGGAAACCAGGGTGTTACTCAGGCTTTCGGTGGTGACAATGGAATCGATACAGGCCTGATGCCTGGCTATCGCTTTACCTTCGGAACATGGCTCGACTCATGTCGCACGGTAGGAGTCAGCGGGCGCGTCTATGGCCTTTTCTCTGGTAGCTCGACCTTCTCGCAAGCGTCTACCGGTGGAACCTCGATTGGAATTCCTTACATCGATTACAACTCGGGGCTTAACGCTGTCTACGATATTGCCTATGCGACTGGCGGTGTTACACACTGGGAAGGTGATGTAGAAGCATCGAACTCGCTGTCGATGGTTGGGGCCGAAGCGCTCGGCAACTTTCTTGTGGCGGGGGATCAGTCCCACCGAGTGACATTTCTGGGTGGTTATGGTTTCAATCGCTTGGATAATGACCTAAACATTGAGAGCTTCCGGGTCAACCGGTTGACAGGGGACTTGATTCCTGACGGAACAACGTTCGACGCTTCGGATAACTTTTCTACGTCGAATACTTTCCACGGTGGTATCCTCGGTCTTCAAACGGACTTCCGCCGTGGCCGATTCACCATCGGTTCACTCGCTAAGGTCGGTTTCGGTAACATGCATCAGTTGGTTAGCATCGCCGGCCGGAGCACAGTTGTCGACGGTAATACGGGCGCGATCACCAATCTGAACTCCGGTGTTCTAGCTCAACCAAGCAACAGCGGAATCGTAGAGCGTGATCGCTTCGCCTTCATGCCCGAGCTTGGTGTGAAGATGGGGTACGATATCCGACGCAACTTGCAATTCACTGTGGGCTACACATTCCTGTTCTGGTCTGATGTTGCTCTCGCTGGTGACCAAATCAACACAACCGTTGACTTGTTGCAGCTAACCAATAACCCAAGTTTGCAATTCAAAGAGACAGGCTACTGGATGCAAGGTATCGACCTTGGCGTAACCTATCGATTCTAAAGTGGGATCCAGATCAAGTCTGGCACTCGCGCGACCATATAGAAAACCGGGGTTTAAAAGACTCCGGTTTTTTATTTCCGAAAACGTATTCATGACGTGAGTCGTTATGCGAAAAAATTTGCCAGTTTCGATGAGGCATCACGTATTAGGCTGCTCTTTTGCGTTGCGCGTCGCTGAACGAAATCACCTTCCCTTTAGCGGATTGGAGCGTCCTTAGTTCTGCGAGTATCTCGGTCGTTATTGCCCGATGGATTTGATTGATTGCCTCAGCAGCGGCCACACCATCCATGACACGATGATCACACTGTAATGTTACCCACACGCGACCATTTGGTTCGAGTGGGCCATAGGACAACGATGACGTGAGGATGCTCGGATGTTGGCGATTGTAAACACCTTGTCCTGCCAAGACCGATATGCTGCCGGTCCCGAGACGGCGTGCTCTTTCACGCGGTTGTAAGTCGAGTCGCCACCACCATGCAAGTCGGCGGAGCAAAGAGGGAAAGCGCGACGATAAAAGTTGACGTTTGAAAATCTGCTCAACCGGTTCATTGCAATAGCGATCGAGATGGCTTTGCAATTCGAGCAAGCTTTGATTTTCCGGAGTGAAAAAACGTCCCCAAAAGAGATGGTCACCACCGGCGTATTGTCGATTGATCGATAGCGAGATCGTGCAAGATGGGGATTGGTAAAAGTAAGGTATAGGAAAGCGAGAATAGTGCGTCCGAAGCAACGGTGATTGCTGGCTGGCGATACCGTACGCTTTTAAAAAAAGCGTTACCCAACTGATTCGAGTCGATGTTTGTGATCGAGCTTCAGCGACTTCTCCGAGGTCAAACCATTTCTCGACAGGAAATGATGGAACATGCCGAGCTAAACGAGCAATATCCAGTACAAGGGCTCGCGATTGATTGACTCGAAAGATGCGGCCATCCATGGTCTTTCTCGATGTAGTTATGGTCGAGCGAATGCTGATCGCGGAAAGGTTAGCGATAAGTAGCGTTAAGCTCAAGGACGATTTTGATCCAGTCAACCTAGTGCTAAGAGAGATTAAGGTGGTCTTTGATAGCTATTGGTCGCAGGGTTGTAAGGTGAAAACTTGCAGTCGTTTGATCGGTCTTATTTCGTTTCCATCGCTTCGGGTGAACGTGCGGAATGGAATGCGAACTAGGGGGGGCTTGGTTTACGGACGGATCAGGTGGGACCATGTTTGTGAGTTGCTAGGTGGGCCCAAAGCGATTTGGCCTAGATGGATGGCTCGGAAGAAATCATGTACGCTACCGAGGAGATCATTGCGACCGAGCAGATCCACGGGGTGAGTCCAAAAGACTTCCGACACTTCTTTGGGGTCGGGGAGAGGCTGAATGACAGGTGGGCCTTTTAACAGAAACCAATCGAGTTCGGTTCCCCATCCGGTGACACTTTTCCAAAGCTTTTCTTCGATGGAGACTAACAAGCCTAGTTCTTCTTGCATTTCGCGTACAACTGCGACCTCAGCAGTTTCGCCCGGCTCGATCGATCCACCCGGGAAGCAAATTAAATTGGGGGCTCGCACAAATGGAGAGCGACGGATGACCAAGAAGCGATCATCTTCCACTAGTACCCCTACAGCACCTCGTCGTTTTCCTGAAAGATTGCGTTGTTCCTGTGAACTCATGGGGGCCGAGTGGTTTCTTGTCGAAGAGGGTTGTTGATTGGCAAGCTTGCAGAGCGATCAAGTTCTTGCATAATCCAGGGTCTAAGAATTTGAGTTTTTGGGCAAGAGCATCTTACAAAAAAGTTGATTCAAGCTGTGGGACGTCGGCGTCTCTTCTTTAGGATTTTAGGGTGGTTTCGATGGCAAATGTGAAGGAAGATCCTCGAAGAGAATTTGCGAAATGGATTACCAAAAAACTTGTGGCCGAAGGGCATGTTGCCTATTTCGCCGGAGGTTGTGTACGTGATCAGTTACTCGGTATTTCTCCATCGGATTATGACGTAGCAACCGACGCTGGCCCTCGCAGGATTCGTGAAATTTTCGGTGAAGCACGCACCTTAATGATCGGAGAAGCGTTTGGCGTGGTGTGCATTGTTGGGCGGAAGGAGTTTAGTGAGGGACGCGTAGAAGTAGCAACCTTTCGATCCGACGCGACTTATTCCGATGGTCGGCATCCGGACTACGTCACATTTACCGATGCCCGGCACGATGCCGAGCGGCGGGACTTCACCATCAACGGCCTGTTCTACGATCCACTGGCGGACCAGGTGCTGGATTTTGTGGGAGGCCAAAAAGATCTGGCTGACGGTTTGCTGCGATGCATCGGCAATGCGACCGCTCGCTTTAATGAAGATAAGCTTCGTATGTTACGAGCTATTCGTTTCGCTGCTCGCTTCAATCTGAAGTTGGAGGAGCAAACCTTTGAAGCAATTCGGCGTCATGCTGCCGAGATTGAAATGGTCAGTGCGGAACGGGTGGCGATGGAACTCCGCAAAATGCTGGTGCTTCCCAATCGAGCTTGGGCTGCCAAGCAACTTTGGAAGACAGGCCTACTGCCAGTAATTCTACCGAGTTCGTTGACGTTTCTTTGGGAGCATGAGCAATGGCACCGAACGCTTGAGCGAATCGATGCTCTAGAGCCGCCTCGTTTCGAAAGTGCGCTAGCCGCTCTGTTGCTTGTGGATTCGGAGCAGCGGGAAAGTGTTCCGAAGTTCTTTGCGAAGTTAGACCAAGAGATGGTCGAGCATTTGCGTTTGTCGCGTGATGAGATCGATGCAACGATTTACGCGCTCAAGCATGCCCGTACTTTATCTCGAGCTAAGCAGCTTCCGTGGAGTGTTGTGCAGCCATTGCTTGTTTCTCGTTTTGCCGCGATCGGCTTGTCGTTAGCCAACGCTTTGGAAAGTGAGGAGGGAGGTGTCGCTGAATCAGTTGCATGGTGCCGAGAAAAACTGCAGTTGCCAGAGAAACAGCTCAATCCGCCACATCTGCTGACTGGGGACGATTTGCAGGTGCTTGGGCTGAGGCCTGGTCCACAGTTCAAGGAGATTATCAGTGTCATGCGTCAGAAGCAGCTTGATTGCGAGTTGACTGATCGCGAGAAAGCTACGGCGTGGTTGCAGCAGCACTTGGCCGATAGCGCATCTTAGAAAGCGGAAGAATTCGCAGACGTTCCAAAGCGAAGTAACCAACAGGACTGGCTTAGCGAGACAAGCTAAGTCAGTTCTGTTTTCAAGCAATGCATGTTGGCCATCGAGATACCGCTGACGATCGCACCGACGATGCCGACGAATCCCTGGTCGGTTCCGCATAGAAAAAGATTTTTCAGGTGAGTGCGTCCATCTAATTGTTTTTTCGGTGCTCCGTAAACTGCGCCATTGTCATGCCATGTGAATCGCCGAATCGTTTTAGGTGTGAAGACGTCCGTATCGATGACGTTGCGTCGGAAGTCAGGCATGAAACGTACTGCCGATGCGACCGAGAGATCATACCAGCGGATTTTTTCGCGACGGTAGGCGTTTTCGGATAAGTTGTTCCAGCGATCGAAATCGGCAATCGTTGTCAATCGAATAATACCATCTTGCAGTTCACCTTCCGTTGCGTCGTAGAGGTAGTTGTTCGGTGAGCAAATCACTCCCGTCCGAGTGTCGCAAAGCTGATCGGTTGGTCGCGACCAATGGAATGTGTCGCTGTCATTAAAAAACACAATCGTTTTATCGAAACCGATAGCAGCGGGTTGGCAATCGAGAACAGAAATCGATTCAATAAAAGTCAGGTTACCTGCTTGAGCAACTTGAACTTCGGAAGTGTTTTCACAGAGCCGGAGAGTTTCTACAGCTCCGGCACTAGATAAGATTTTTTTCGCTTTGAGGTGTTGTCCATTATCGAGTTCCACCCCTACAGCATGCTCGCCGTCGGTAATGATTTTCGAAACACCACTGCGCAGTTTGAGTTGTCCACCAAGGGCGCGATACTTTCGGACGAGGTGTTTAAGTATCAGGCGAACGCCTTTGAACGGACGCCCAAACCCTTCCAGGTAGATACTGCGGAACATGATGCAGAACTGTCCAAAGTCCATATCATTTTCTCGAGCATTGCCGTACCACATGAGTGGACAAAGCAGCATCTCGATTAGCAGGGGTTCGGTAAAGATCTCACTGAGAATCTTACGCGTCGAGAGCGTGAACACTTCGTCGTTGAGGTCATCGTAGTCAACGAGTTTCTGCAATAACGTTTCGAAGGCATCGCGTTGTGAGGGAAATTTCGCCGCGATTTCCGACCGGAGTAGATTGATGTCGTTATTGAAGTCGAGCGTTACGTTTGGAAAAGCGATCGACGATCCGAGTTGAGGGCGGAGCTGAAAGTCATCCCAACTAAAACGTAGCTGCCTGAGCAATTTCGCGATGGGGCCGCGCTTTGCTCCTTTGCCAACAAAGTTGGTTACCGCATGAAGGCCGACATCGTAGTCGCGATGGTTCATGCGGTAAAAGGAATTGAGCCCACCAATCGTGTAGTGGCGTTCGAGGATACAAACTTTCTGGTCGAAGTAGGCCAGGCGAATACCGGCAGCCAAACCTGACATGCCGGCACCGATAATGATCGTATCGAACTCTTCCACCTTGGTCTCGCTATGTTTTAACGATGTCTCGCATCTTCGGTTCCAGATAGCTCACCGTGCTGGCCATGCTTGCAAGATTCCCGTAATCTTCTTCGGGAATCAAGACGCGATGGCGTCGCTTCAGTTCCAGCACGATATCCAAGAAGTCCATACTATCAAGCTCTAACTGCTCGCGGAAATTCTTAGCATCCTCCAGATCGCTCAGATCTTCATCTGGCGCGACCTTGCTGAGAATATCCAGAATCTCATCACGAATCTCAGCTGGCGTCATCGACACATCCCTTTTTTCTGAAAAGCGTTCGCGTCTTATTGTCTCCGGCTTGGAGTCGCCGGACGATGATTAGTCCCATGACAACTAAACCTCGCCAAACTTTTTCGTCGAGGTCGTTTTCTTTCGGACAGTATCGTATCCGAAACGAGGCTTTCTAAGAATACCCCGAAGCACTCAGAATTTGCGAACTATCACCACGGAGTTAATTCCAAGCATTCCAAAGGAATTATTGAGAATATACCGAACAGGCCCGATTTCCTGCGCGGAATTCATAACCAACCCCGGTAGGGCACAGTCGGGGTCTAGATTGTCAACGTTGATCGTGGCGTGGCAAACCCCGTCTGCAAACGATGGGATATTACCCGCAAGTTCCAACGCTCCAGCCGCTCCCATCGCATGTCCGATGAAGCTTTTCGTGTTGTTAAAATGGATTCCTTCAGCCTTCTCGAAGACTTTTCGTAGTGCTTCACACTCCTGGGAGTCTCCGCTTGAGGTCCCCGTTGCATGAGTGCTGACAATCTGTATATCACTTGCGTTGAGTCCACCCCTTTTGAGGGCTAGTTCCACGCATTGAGCTTGTCGCTCCGGATTGGGCAGCACGAAATCGGTGGCGTCGGTATTAATCGCATAGGAGACGATTTCAGCGATGATATTCGCGTTGCGTTTCTTAGCGTCGCTCAGTCGCTCCAAAATGTACAAGCAAGCTCCTTCGGAAACGACGATGCCGTTACGATCGCGATCGAAAGGTCGGGATGCCTTGGTGGGGTCGTCGTGAGTGGCCAAGGCTCCTTGGCTACGGAAGCTCGCGAAAATTCCGAACGTATGAATACTCTCCGATACTCCGCCGGAAATTGCCAAATCGCAATCCCCCAGCCTTAGCATCTGAACTCCCTGCACCAAGCCAGCATTACCAGCGGCACAGGCGGCACCGATCGTGTAATGAGGACCTGTAACTCCGAGGTTCAGAGCGATCTCACCGGCAGGATTATTGGCAACGGTTCGGGGATTGTGATGATGCGACCAGAATTGAGTATCGTAGTCGTAGCCTTTGATCTGATAGATTTCATTCTCGGTTTCGACATTGCCATGTTCGGTCACACCGATGTAGATGCCGACGCGTGAACGATCGGTGTTAGCCCAATCGATTCCGCTGCGCTGAATCGCTTCGTTCGCCGCCCAGATTCCAACGCTACCAGCTCGCGTCCCTCGGCGAAGATCTTTTTTCGATTGATACTTGGTCTGTTCAAACTTGCAGATTCCCGCCAATGTCTTTCCGAGGTAGCGAATTTCGTACTCGGTTACACCGCTTTTGCCTTCCAGCAGAGAGTTGCGATAGGTTTCTAAATCATTTCCATTAGGAGACGTTAAACCAATCCCGGTGATAACGACCCTCTGGTCATCTGGCAGCTGGCTGGTGCGATCGACGGTAACCATCGGAAAATGAGACTCGCTGAAATCGGCATCCTTCAACACGGCATGAATACAGCATGTTCCATGCTTCTATAACGATTGAAGCTAATACTTTCATGCCGATCTGGCAAGCCACAGAAGGGGCTAGCATTCCCCTGAATCTACGGAAAAACAAAAAACCCGCTGATTCTGCTGAACCAGCGGGTTTTGTACCTCGGATTGGCCGGGGATAATCTGGATTTGAAGGTCTGTGAAAACTAGCTGAAAGGACAAGATAACCTTCCTGGGTGAGGTTGCGTAACCGCCGTGTCGCGCATCAGGTAGCTCTACTTCAGTCCCCCCTGGATTACCAAGATTGCCATCGGCACGCTGCGAGCCTTATTGGCCACAGCAGCTAGGAGCAGGAGCAGCAACTGGAGCTTCGCAGCCACAAGCTGGCTCAGCGTCGCAGCATGCATGACGAGCTGCATGTCGAGCCTTGATTCGAGCCAACAAATCTTTCAGGTGGCTGTGGCGAGGAGCTGCACATGGATCGCAAGCATCGCAAGCAGGAGCAGGAGCTGGTGCACATGCATCGCATGCAGGAGCAGCATCGCATCCGCAATCGCTGTGCTTGTGGAACAACTTGTGCAGCAAACCGTTGTGGTGATGACCGAAACCGCCCCAAGCTGGAGCACATGGATCACAAGCAACAGGAGCTGGTTCGCAAACTGGTTCGCAAGCAGGTGCGCAGGCCGAGCCACAGCCCAGACCGCATCCGCCGAACAAACCAGCTTCTACATTTGAAGCGCTCAAACATAGAGCGAAAGCTGCCAACAAAGAAGGAAGAACGAATCGCATTTCAGAAATCTCCGAAAAAGTTAACTTTCTGTAAGCACGCCATGGAATGCATCAATCCATTTGTCTTTACTTACTCCCGCCAGGCTGCATTTTAGCTTCTTTTGCTGGTCGTAGGAGCAACGATGAACGATGGATCGAAGCGGTTGACATGCTGAACCGACAACGTCTTCATCCTTCGACAAAAAACGACTAGATCGCTGAGCCATCGTCATTTTTTTCCTAGCCATTACCGTTTTCCAGTTGCGATTATTTTGACCAGTCCGATCATTCGGGTATTAACCTCCCGTACCACGAAATGGAATCTTCGGGAATAATCAGCATAACCGGAACTCACGGCAGGCAACGAAGTCAGCTTCTTGGGTGAATCAATAAGCCAGCTTCTGTAATGGACCTCGCGATCGAGGATTGTTCGACAGTGTGGTCGCGGAGATACCCTGTTTTTCAATGGGCAATGGCAGGGTAATGGACAAGAAGGGTAGAGCATTTTACAGCGCTCATGGTTTACTGCGGTTATCACCGGAATACGTTTCTCGAAAGAAACATCGCTGTGTTTTTTGAACTTCTAATATTGGCAAAGGTATCGCGATGATCATCAAAGACGTGCTCGCTTCACGAGATGTGGAACTTTTCACCGGTGGCAATTGCACGAAACTCAATGCGGGGATTGCTAAACCGATCTTCGACATCAACTCTGCTGTTGAGAGTGCGCTGGAAGCACCGCTTGATTTTCCACCACTCGCCTCGGCGATGGTACCGGGAGACCGCATCGCAATCGCTGTCGACTCGTCGATTCCTAAGCTCAACGAAGTCATCCATGCGGTCGTGAATTATTTGCTCAAGCATGGAGCGGAGTTGGATAATATTTCTGTGGTCTTATCTCCGTGCACGACGACTGTGCTTGATGGGTGCCGCCATCAGTTTCCTGCCGAATTTCAGGGGAAACTCGCTTGCTACATGCACCAGCCTGATCAACCAGGCGAGCTTGGCTATCTCGCTGCAACCGAAGAAGATGCAGCGCCAATTTATATTAATCGCCGCCTATTAGAAGCGGATCTTGTCCTGCCGATCACCTGCTACAGGGCATCCTCTTCGATCGCATACAGCGGAGTATCGGGAATCTCTCCGTTGTTCGCCGACAATGAGACGATCAGGCACTATAGTTCTCTGACACAACTCGGGTCAAAAACAGATCAAGTGAAACGGCGAGAAGATGCCGAAAAAACTTCGTGGCTGCTGGGCATTCAATGCATCTTGCAAGTCTGCCCTGCTGGCCACGGTAACATTGCATCGTTCCTTGTTGGGACTCCTCCTACCGTCCTAAAAGAAAGCGAAAAAGAAATCGAGTCGAAACTTGCCCTCGCACCACAGTCACCCTGCGATGTGGTCATCGCTGCGATAGATGGCGGGGTAAACGAGCAAACTTGGCAGAATTTTGCTCGAACACTCTATCTCGCAAAATCACTAGTGAAAAATAAGGGAACCATTGTCATTTTGTCCCACCTAAAAATCTCACCAACTGCATCACTCCGCCGACTAACGGGACTCGAATCTACTGCTACGATTGAAAAACAGTTGGCTAAGGACTATCAACCGGACACCCTGGCTGCATCTTTGCTCGGCGAGTACTCTTCGACTTGCAGAATTTGCCTGCAATCGGATCTCGCCGCAGAGGAATTGGAGGACCTCGGTATTGCGCCAATCAGCAACCACCAGCAGATTGAGAAATTGCTTCAGACGCACGGGAGAGTTCTCTGGATTCCAGCAGCGCAATACCGTGGAGTCCTACCCTAGCACGACCCGCAATTCAGTTCCTAAATGGACACTTACGAAAAAGGAGAATTTCCGAAATCAGATTTCCGAAGTGTCCGAGTAACTGCTGGAGGCAAATAATTCACCTCTGGAGTCGATCGATGCTTCGGCATACGACTCATCGGTTTCCCATATTCGCACTGCGGTCGCTCTAGCGCCTGTTCCCATAAGAACATCGGGTGCAACCTGCTCTAGCAGATACCGCGCCATGTTCTCAGCGGTTGGGTTATAGGGCATCACGAAGAAACGCATCGGCTGAACCATACGCAGTGCCTGCTGAGCGTTTACATCCTCATGAGAAATAAGAAAACTGTGATCCCAGTGGGCATCAATCCAGCCCTTGAAACGGGTCTTCAGTTCAGCAAAATCGACGACTCGCCCTACCGTGTCAACTTGGTCGCCAGTCACGAAGAAGTCTGCGACATAGTTGTGACCGTGGAAATTTTCGCATTTTCCTCCATGACCATACAGTCGATGTCCGGAGCAAAACTTGATTCGTCGCATGATGGTCAGAGGCATAACGGTCACCTGTGCGGTTAGGACGGTTTTTTAAAACTGCAGTCGAAAGTATCAGCGATTGGTTTCTGCAAAACCTACGGATAACCAACGGAAGTCAATAATTGTCATTAACTGCCAGTAAGCTTCGGATTGTTCTTGTGTCGATTCGCATCTCGCTCGCTTTTCTTCTTCAGGTTACATTCTAGGGCGGCGGTCAAGTCCACGCCTGTTTGGTTTGCCAGACAGATAAGCACGAACAGAACATCGGCCATTTCATCCGATAAATTGGAAGGCTTTTCTGAGGCCTTAAAGCTTTGTTCCCCGTAGGTGCGCGATATCTGCCTAGCCAGTTCGCCCACTTCTTCGACCAGTTGCGCTAAATTCGTCAGCTCCGAAAAATAGCGAACGCCGATACTTTTAATCCAATCATCTACCTTTTTCTGTGCGTCGCGCAGCGATAAGTCCGCATTTGTATTTAGTGTTTGATCGCCGGAATTCAGCGGTGATTGAGTCATTGCTTTATCCAGAAAATTTCAGCTGAATTCTTTAATTGTAGTCAATCTGCTAGAAAGCAAATCGGCGCGAGCGCTGTTCGACAATACATCCAACGTCGTTTGGCGAAGCCATCGCGTTGCAGGATTTACGACCCTAAAAAGTCTCAGAGTCATTGTCGCGGCATTCTCGGTAACAACGATCGCTCCGTTCGCCTTACTTGGCGGCCGTCGATTTGCTGTAACCTTGATTTAGAATGACGTAGGTGCCTGACTTGCCCGCCACTGCTATATCGGCCCATCCATTAAGATCGATGTCTGCAACTCGAACCTGTAATCCGCAACCAACTTCGCCACGTTGTATGTCATGGCGACTGAATTTGCTGCTCTTGGCGTCCCATTTGTAGTAAACCAGCAGCGGCATGTCTTTTCCGCCAGGATCACCGCCATTGTGCGCGTAGTAGCGTTTTCCGGTGACCAGTTCTGGTTGGCCATCATTGTCAAGGTCTGCCCAAGCGAGGGCATGAGGTTGGGAGAAAGTGTCATCGATGGTTTTCTTGTCCCATTGAATCACGCCGTTCTCTTTGTTGCCGGTGTTGCGCCACCAAAATACTCCGTAGTCATGGCCATTACCCCAAACGATGTCATTCTTGCCATCTTTGTCGACATCGATGACAAGCATTGGAACAGATGCCTGAAGATTCCAATCCTTGTGATAGTTCCATGGCTTTTCCCAAACGCCTTCAGCAGGCTGTTCATACCAACCAGTCCCCACTAGGACGTCCGCTTTTCCATCACCGCTAATATCCCCGACACCAAGTCCATGCCCGTTTCCTTTTTCGCCCAATCGATGAGAGACAGCTTTGAGGCTTTTGGTAACAACGCCTTTATCGTCTTTCGATTCGGTCTCCTCCATGCGCCAAACCACCATCGGCACCTCAGCTGCCCAGCTATTGACAATCCATTCAGGACGTTTGTCTCCATCGATGTCTTCCAATAACTGCCCTTCATTTTGTGAGAAAGCGGTATCGACAAGTAGATGCTCTTTCCACTGCTGTCCCAGTCGATAACCTTCCGGTCCCGGATTTTCGTACCAGAAGACCTTCGTGGGAATAAAGGAACCGGCGATAACATCCAGTTTGCCATCTCGATTTACGTCTACCAAATAATCGCCGTTGCTTTCCACGTAGCCGTTCCAATCAGCGATGGAGCGGAGGGGTCTAGCAACAAAATCAGGAGATGCATACCAGTTTCGCCCCGCAACCACGTCGGGTTTTTGGTCGCCATCGACGTCACCAATATCAATTCCCTCGTTGGCATCGATGCAAAGAGGCTTGATGATCCACTTAAGGCTACCATCAGGTTGGCCAGCTTCTTGAGCAATTCCTAGAGACGAGAGCAGGGTCAATTGAGAACCGATCCAAAATAATCCCAGCTTAAGACGAAGCGGTCGCACCGTTGTTTTTAGGTTGAGCAGGCTATTCATGTATCGTTGATCCTAGGTTGCGAGGGAGCGGAAAGACGCCACAATAGGAAGGCATTGCGAGCAGGTTGATCCAGAAGGTAGATCTTTCAGCATCGACCATCTTATTGAGCAACACTTCTGCGATGTTTGTAAAGTTGAAATGTTGGCGAAATCAAAAGTTAAATAGTGAACAGCCGAGAAACGATTGGTGGATCGTGATTCAACTCCGATCACACGCGTCCAGCGACTGTGTAAGCTTAAACCATATTCAAAGCGTAGCATCTGCTCATGCTGCCCTCAATCATAGGAATTCCAGGAATGACCAAAAGTGTCTTAGCGATCGCCGCCCATCCCGATGATATCGAGTTCGTTATGGCAGGAACGTTACTGCGATTGGCCCAGCGGGGGTGGAGTTTACACTATTTCAATATTGCTAATGGAAGCTACGGTTCGATGACACTTCCCAGTTCCGAATGCGCCAGAGTGAGACTGGAAGAGGCGAAAAGTTCGGCGAAACTTTTGGGAGCGACTTTTTACCCTCCGATCTGCGACGACATGAATATCTTTTACACTCCCGAATTACTACATAAAACTGTTGCCGTGGTACGGTGGGCTAAGCCAAATATTATCTTAACGCATTCGCCAATCGACTACATGGAAGATCATCAGAATGCTTGTCGGCTAGCTGTTTCCGCGGCGTTCGTACGAGGAATGCCCAACATGCCGAGCAATCCCAACGTAGAAATCTATGCGAACTCGGTAACCGTCTATCACGCTCAGCCACACGGGAATCGGACGCCGCTAGGTGAATGGGTAAACCCCGATATTGTTGTTGATATTACGGATCAAATGGAACGAAAGACGGAGTTGCTTAAGTGTCACGCGAGCCAAGAGAGTTGGTTGGACGATACCCAAAAGATGTCGTCCTATGTCAAAACTATGTGGGATCTCGGCGAAGAGATGGGGCGATTGACTAAGCAATTTCGCTACGGTGAAGGTTGGCGTAAGCACCTTCATCTTGGTTTCTGTGATGAGCAAGCTAATCCGCTTCGGGACGAGTTATCACCCTTTGAAATAGCCAAGTGATCAACTCACTGCGGCTTGCTTGACACGAATGTACTCAATTAACTCGCCGACCGATTCTATCGAAAGAATGTCTTCGTCGACTCGAATCGAGAAAGCTTTTTCGATATCAAACGTGAGCTCCGCCATTCCTATCGAATCAATGCCAAGGGCGGTCAGTTGCATCGACCGTTCCGGCTCAGCATTGAATTTCTCTCGGAGTATTTTGTAAATACGTTCTTCAATTGCGTCCATTCGACGCCACCTCGACTCTGAAAACGGATCCAGGAATTCGTTAACTGGCTCGCGACCTTCGTTTTCTAATTCGTTAGGTTCGAGACAGGTGAGAACCCTTGCGCTTGGCTGGCTTCGTGCCGTAACCTTCACCTTGGAGATAGTAACCGATTCGGCGAACAATTTCGACCGTACCCTAGGAACCCGTCTATTTTTTTCGGTCGTTCAAGACGGGAAAAAAACAGAAGATGGAGGGATTTACGACGAGAACGATCAATTTTCTATAGTTTCTGTGGTCGATCCAAGAGCCGGTTTGGCTGTGTCCGCATTAAGAACGGCAAAAATTGACTTTTCTACCGGTTGAAATACCTTCCAAACCACCAGCCACAAGGCGCAAATAACCGCCAGGATCGTCAGTCCTGCAATGGCCCCCTCTGCCGCCAAACGGCTTCCCAGTTGTCGTACCGGATCGTCCACGTTACTTGCCTTTTCTTGTACCAGCATCCAGAGGTCGGAAGATTCGCGAGTTTTTTCTGCTTGAGCCTTACCCGAGTTTACGGGCAGTTGAACCTTTTCCACAGTGGCAATCCAGGGACCAGCGTACTCGCTTCCCAACGCTGTTGTAGAGACAGGATCGGCATAGTCGAAAATGCCACCCTCCTGGAGTCTCGCCAAGGTTTGAGCATCAATCTGATAACGTCCGTCACGAGCTATAGCACTCCCGATTACCGAAGGGGAAAGCTTTTCCAGTAAAGGATGATAGAGCAAGGTTCCTTTCAGTTCCCCTTCTCGGCCGTCAACCAAGACGGCAATCTGGTCGCTTGTCCGATTGCGACTATCCTTGTCGTCCAAAATGCTGATGTCAGAGAGTTCGATCGTTAAACAAAAAAGTCCAATAACAGATCCATCTTGCTGGGCAGCATCATCGCTCATCTGCTGGCGTATTGGCGTGCTGACTGCCACTTTCCAGGTGCCCGTCGTGGTACTTTTGAAGGCCGCTGAAAGGTGAGTTGTTGTAATCGGACTGAAGCTTGAAGCTGGCAGATTCTCCGAGGAATCATCCCGACCTCCATTGAAGTAGCTTCGGTAGGCGAAGTTCTTCCCTACCGGCGACTGGTCTTCCGAGGTAGCCTCGCGAAAGGCAACCGAGAAGGTTGTGCCCACACTGTCGGTAATGAATAAACTGTTTAATTTCGAAAGCAAATGGTTCGTCGAAACCTTTTTCCATTTCTGCAACGCGCTATCCAGATAATCGTCCAAAGCTTTTCGCGCAGGAGCATTTCGGAATTCCCTCGGTACGGCAGCGGCCGAATGAGAATTCATTAATCGTTCTCGGTCCGATTCGGTTACCTGAAGTGCTGCGTCGAAGTGACTACGAAAGGCTTTCGTGTTCACTTCCTGTTCCAGTAACTTAAAAACCTCGGCTAATTCACTCTCAATCGAACGCGCAGCAAATCGTGCAGCGAAACGATTACTTTCTAGAGCTCGTTGTTGCAGTCGCCCCAAAGTTTCGTTCTCGGAAACCTGGATGCTGCGTATAGCGAAAATCGACATCACACCCAAAAGCAGCAGCGGGCCGACAATGCCAAGCAACTGAAGTGGTCTCCGCGATCGCAGGGCTTGTCGATCCGTTAAAGCTTCAAGGACCTGTTGAACGTTTGCAAATCTGCGTTCGGGTTCACGAGCCAAGCAACGCTGGAGAATCTGAACCAGGCTTCGATCGATTCCCGCTAGTCGCTGCAGGCCTTTTAAAGGAGGCGCTGTGTAAATCGCTTGCCGGTAACGATCCAATCGTTCCGATAGATTTCCAGCGGAATCAATTTGTTTCAATTGCGTTTCACTGCGATAGGGTGGTTCGCCTGTGAGCATGCAATAAAGAATGGCTCCCAAACCATAGACATCCCATCGAGCATCGGGAGCGGCTGTTAGATCGGCTTGCTCCGGGGCCATGTAATACAACGTACCAAGCGCTGGCGAGGATTCATTCGATAAGCGGCTTTGACCAAAGTCGGCTAAGCGAGGCCTCAATTCGTGATCGAGTAAAATGTTCGCTGGTTTTAAGTCGCAGTGCAAAACACCTTTACCATGCGAATGATTCAATCCACGAGCGATGTCGGTGATCATGGAAACGGCATTCGAAACTCGCAAGGAACCTTCCCGCCGGAGCAGCTCTTCGAGCGACCCATTTTCCATGTACTCCATCACGTAATAGGGCGGATCACTTTCCCAGCCCACTTCAAGTACCTGAACGATATGCCGATTCGCCGACATCGTTACGAGATGTTTAACCTCGCGCGATAATGACCAAGTGACGCCTGCACGATGCAAATAAAATTTGATTGCAACTTGCCGGCCTGTGTTAAGATTGGTTCCGACCCAAACTTGGCCAAAGGCCCCCTGCCCCAATAATCGCTCGATACGATACCCTGGTACCTCGGTAGGAGGTTGGCTGGTCTTCATGCTCAGGCGTTGAGCGGCCTGCTGTTCGCCCGGCGATTGAAACTCGGTAAAATCATTTCCCATGAATTCTTCGTGTCCGAACTCAGAACGTTGGAGATCCGGAAAGCAGAGGTTAACGTGCTCCTGGAAGCATACCAGATTTTAAAAGCAAACACGCTCACTCGACCAGGAATAACTATGTGCCCTAAACGCTCTACCCGCTCTTTTCCGCACAACCGGAAAGAGCCACGAACATCGCTGGCCCATCGTTTTCCAAGATGGATTGTTGCTTTCTGCTGCATTATAGGCAGTTCGACATCCTTCCATACAACATTTGGTCAGGAAAATCCCGTCACTTCGACTCCCTCTAGCGATCTGCCATTGAATCAATTTCTTCCGAAGTCGCGATTGAAAACGCAGCAGACGCCGCTTTCTCGCGCACGTTATCCGATTGTCGATTTACACACGCATTTTCAGGTCCGTCTGCGACATGATCCAGACTCGCTGGATAATTTCGTCAAAGTCATGGATCGTAATAGCATCGCCGTTTGCGTCAGCTTGGATGGTACTCTTGGTGATCGTTGGTTTGAGCATAAGAAGTTTTTGCAAACAAAGTATGCCCAGCGTTTTGTAATCTTTGCCAACATCGACTTCATCGGAAAAGGGGTAAAGGAGAAGCCGGAAACCTGGGATTCCAATCAACCTGAATTCGTACGCTGGACTTGTGAACGATTACGCGAAGCCGCTGCAGACGGTGCCTGCGGTTTGAAATTCTTTAAGCAATTCGGACTCGAATATCGCAACCGCGATGGATCGCTGACGCAGATCGATGATCCACGTTTTGATCCGATATGGCGAACGTGCGCCGAGTTGTCTTTGCCGGTTATCATGCACACAGCTGATCCCTCGGCGTTCTTTGAGCCGATCGATGCGACCAACGAACGCTTTGAGGAGCTTAGTCGACATCCTGATTGGGCTTTTCCCGCGGATAAATTTCCGTCACGCGCATCCTTGCATGAAGCTCGAAATCGTGTGATTGCTAAGCATCCAGAAACGAAATTTATTGCTGCTCACATGGGCAATGATGGAGAAGACCTCGCACAAGCTGCCCAGTGGTTAGATCAATTTCCGAATCTGTATCTCGAAATCGCTTCGCGCATCTCTGAATTAGGCCGTCAGCCCTACTCGGCGCGACGATTCGTGATCCAATATCAAGATAGAATTCTGTTCGGTACCGACGGCCCTTGGCCGGAAGAAAGGTTACGACTTTATTGGCGGTTCTTGGAAACCGAGGATGAGTATTTTCCATATTCCGAGAAACCGTTTCCACCTCAAGGATTGTGGAATATCTACGGAATCAATTTGCCCGACGAAGTGTTGCGCAAAATCTATTATCAGAATGCGATCGAGATCATTCCGGGGCTAAAGGCGAAGTATGAAAACACGATCGCTTTAATGAAGTCTACCGAAGATAAGGAATCGTCGGATCAAAATAGAAAATAAAGTAGCAAGCGCAAGAAGCGAGTGGCCAGGAGCTACCAAAATAAAGTGATACCTTGACCAGGAAAGCCGTTACTTGTTCTCTTTGGAGTTGCTATTGGCCGCAGCATTCCATGAAGCAACCTTCGATTGCATCCATGGTACATATCTTTGCTCTTCGATGGCTAAGCGAGCATCGCTCATCAGGCGTTGGTAATAAGTCAGATTGTGGTGTGTGAGAAGGATAGGGCCAAGCATCTCATCGGCCTGGAATAGGTGTCGTATGTAGCTGCGGCTGTGGCGGCAGGCCAGGCAAGGGCATGACTCTTCGAGAGGACGCGAGTCTTCGGCGTGAACTTTATTGCGAAGTCGCAAGGGACCTTGGTCAGTAAATGCTAGGGCATTTCGTCCATTACGGGTTGGCATCACGCAATCGAAGAGGTCGATTCCACGAAGTACCGCTTCAAGAAGATCGATCGGACGACCTACTCCCATGAGATAACGGGGTTTGTGAACTGGCAATTCTGGAGTGGTCGCTTCTATGATGCGATACATTTCTTCAGGTGGTTCTCCGACGCTGAGTCCACCCACCGCAAAACCGGGAAATGGCATTTGTGTCAGTTGGCGAGCGGATTCGATACGCAGTTGAACATCGAGACCACCTTGCACGATTGCAAACTTCGCTTGATCTTTTCGAGTCGATGCCTTCAAGCAACGTTCTGCCCAGCGTATGCTGCGTTGGTTCGCTTCAACCACAAGGTCGCGCGGTGATGGTAAGGCAACAACGTGATCAAGAACCATGGCGATGTCGCTGCCAAGTTCCTCTTGAATGCGAATAGATTCCTCGGGAGTCAGGTGTAACAGTCGGCCATCGATATGCGAACGAAACTCAGCTCCGGTTTCGGTAATCTTAGCGCGGTCAGCGAGGCTGAATATCTGGAAACCGCCACTATCGGTTAAGATTGGGCCGTCCCAGCCCATGAATGAGTGCAAGCCACCTTGTCCCGCGATCAATCTACTTCCTGGCCTCAGTGCTAGGTGATATGTGTTGGCTAAGATCATCTGCGCACCGGTGGATGCGACTTGATCAATCGTCAAACCTTTGATGGTTGCTTGAGTACCGACCGGCATAAACGTGGGTGTTTGTACTGCGCCGTGGGGTGTGAAAAAAGTACCGCGACGCGCCGAGCAAGAAGAATCTTTCGCTAACAGTTCAAACTCAAAGTTTGTTTTTTGATCAGGAGCTTGAGGCATGTTTGTGGAATCTATGGACGGAAACTTAGGTAGGACAGAGCGGTAGCATCATTGCTGAAGGGCTTGCTATGAAAAGAAAAGGGCGAAGGAAATCCTCGAGGATTTCTCTCGCCCTTTTTGTCTATTCAAGGTGATGAGATGGAATCGGCAACTGGAGCGATGCCAAAGTAGGCTCACTCGAGAGTTATTCCAATCAGTCACCACGCAATTTCAGGTTCATGATGGTCAGCTTTTGGCGAACTTCGTTCAAACTGGTAACCCCGAAGTTTTTGCACTCGAGCAGATCATCTTGTGTCTTGCGAATCAACTCACCGATCGTGTTAATGCCCAAACGCACCATGCATTTGCGAGCTCTAACCGAAAGGTTCAGGTTCGAAATTGGCTGATCCAGAACGGCAGCTTGATCTGGCGACAGCATTGATAAGTCGACCGAAGGTTCCGGTTCTCTTCGTTCATGCGAGAACTGGCCTAGGGACAGGCCTTTGGAAGAAAGCATATCGCGAATTTCTACCAGCGATGTTTCGCCAAAATTCTTGCTGGCCAGAAGTTCCTGTTCGGTGGTTCTCGTCAAATCGCCGAGAGTGCGAACGCCCATCTTCTGAAGGCAATTGCGGCTACGAACCGACAATTCGAAATCAGCAACTGGAATGCTGAGGAGCTGGGTAAGCCGCTCGCTTCTCTTGGCTGACTCTTCATCGTAGTAGGTGTTACCCGAAGCCGAAGCGTCTTTAATGTAAAGTCGCGCTCGCTGATGATCGGGGTAGACTTCTAAGATTCGCTTGTAGCAGAGCTGAGCTTTACCGAAGTCGTTACGATCTTCGTAGACGATTCCTAGGTTGATAAGCGTGCCGATGTGAGTTGGAAACACACCTGCAGCACGTTCATACAATCGTAGAGCATCGTCGTCGTTGCCAAAGCGATCGTTTTCCATTGCTAGGCCGAACAAGGCACCAGCATGACGTCCGTCGGCAGCGACAGCGCGTTGGAAATAAGTGGTGACTTCTTGAGGGTTGCCACCCAAAGCGGCAGTGGTTGAACCGCGTTGGTACAAATACTCCGCCGTCTGCTCAACTGGGCCGAACATGTTATCCAACAGGTTCATCGCCTCTTGGATCTTACCCGAGTAACGCAACGCTTCGGAGGAAGCAAGTTGGCATTGTTCCGGATCATAGCCCGCTTTGCGAGCGGCATCGTAGTAACTGAGTGCTCGGTCGTATTGTTCTTGCTGGAAGCAAACTTTGCCCAGATAAAATTGGGCTAGTGCACCACCATCTCCTTTAAGCAACACTTGCTCGGCCTGTGAAATTCGGCCGATTAAGTAGAGGCAAACCCCTAAGCGAGTTGAGGTCGCTGGAGAACGGTCTTCGACCGCTTCCAGCTCTTGGACCGCATCGCGCAGGATGGTGAATTGCGAAAAGTCTTCAGCAATTCCACTGCACAACTGCTTGATCTCAGAGGGACCAAAACTGTTGTTGGACAAGACAATATCACGAAGATCGACAACTGCTCCTTGAGCCATCTGGCCAAGACTCCTAGGGTAACGATTCAGAATTATGTAGCAGCAAAAGAGCCAGCAGTGGGAATCGAACCCACAACCCCCGCATTACGAATGCGGTGCTCTGCCAATTGAAGCTATGCTGGCTTCACTTTCCGCTACGACTATCTCGTGGGGCCTAAATCGAAGGTCAAAATGTAGTGAATCTCCCCAAGTGCCGTCAAGAGGGGCACTTGCGACAGGGGGTAAACCCTGAGAATAACCCTCGATTCAGCCGATAAACATAGGCTCGTACCCCCTGAAGGAGGTTGTGTTGGGCAAGTTCCTGCTGGCAACCCCTGGACATGCCCCCTACAATGACAAGTCGTTAGACCGCTCGCGGAGAAGCTATAAAACTACGCGCGACGCCACTTGAGTTGTACCGTCCGGTCCCCGAGGGGGGAGACAGTTCCCTCTGAGATTGGTTCGTAGAGTCAAGTTGGTTAAGGTCAAATTGTTTTCGAGCAGATGAAGGCTACTTCTTGATCCCTCTCGGCACAAATTCGCTGGGAAGTGGAAGGTTAGCCATCCAGCCCCCTATTTTTACGGAGTTTGTATAATGGTTCGCTTTCTAGCGTTATTGGGAGTCGTGGCGATGTCCGTTAGTGCACTGGCAGTAGACAACGACAAGAAGGTTCCAGCCTCTCTCGCTTTCAAGATGGATTCGATCGATGGCAAGAAAGTTGATTTGGCGAGTTACCAGGGCAAAGTGATTCTGGTGGTGAATGTCGCCAGCCAGTGCGGATTGACCGGGCAGTATGAAGGCCTACAAGGGCTTTATGAAAAGTATAAGGACAAGGGCTTGGTGATACTTGGTTTCCCTTGCAATCAGTTCGGTAGTCAAGAACCAGGTTCCGCAGAAGAGATCAAATCGTTCTGCACCAAAAACTATGGCGTGACCTTTGATATGTTCGCAAAGGTTGATGTGAACGGCGATAAGGCGGCTGACTTTTACAAGCACCTCACCTCTTTGGAGACCAAGCCAAAGGGATCCGGCAAGGTTAGCTGGAACTTTGAGAAGTTCCTCATCGGCCGCGACGGCAAAGTCGTTGGCCGCTTCGCTCCACCAACCAGCCCAGATGCTGATGATTTGGTCAAGGCAATCGAAGAGCAGTTGTCGGCTAAGTAAGACGACAAAAAATACAAAGTATCAATTTCCTCCTTGGAACGCTTCCGGTGCCTCAGATACCGGGGGCGTTTTTTTATGTCTTGGTTGCAAAGCGATTTCGCATGAAATATCCCTGTTTCATGAATCAAGTTAAGCAAGCAATTAGATCGTTTTATTACCTGAGAACAAATTTGGTGGCTAGGGTGCGTTCTAGGGATGCCTAGCAATCGGCGCACGCAGAACCATTCGGTTGTTGGGAGTTAATTGATCGAGTCTAAGGATACCTTTGCCTCGAAAAAAAATGATGAAATCAAACTGGCTTTCAAGTACTCGATCGCATCGAAAGAATTGCGGCAGTTGCCTTCTACTGGTGATGAAACTGAGATCTGCTAACGTCGGTCAAGGCCATCAGATATCCTGCAATTTCCTAAAAAGGAGGCCATCGATACCAATGTCGGGCAACCGTTGGCGAATATGAGGAGATGGGATCCGTGTGCTACTGCAGTGTTGCGAAAGCAAGACGTTACTTGTAAACGGAAAAGTTTTGGTAATACAGGATGGTAAATGGTAGGTGAAGACGGCTTGTCGTCATTCATTGAAGCGTAAGTTACTGATATTCTTAGTCAATGAGAATGATCCTGCGACTCGACTTTCTCGCCAGAAAAAATGAGGGTAAGGTTGAGTTCGAAAAACGAAAGTAGGTTCCCTAGTTTGAGGCTTCTGTTCACATTCGAGTATACTTAGGTAATTTATGAACCCTTCCTCGACTGAGTCTTTTGATCCGCGTGAGCTCGCGATACCAGCCCCTCAACTGCTCACCTATTACATTTTAACGGCTCTTATGTCTGGACCGTTTATTATCTTTGCTTTGCCTGCTATCTGGTTTCGCTACAAGACATTGAAGTATCGCTTCGAAGAAACAGGCATGCGGATGCAAGTGGGTTTGTTGTTTCGCCATGAGTCGGTGACGGCGTATCGGAGGATTCAAGATATTCATGTTTCCAGCGGTTTGGTGCAGCGCTGGTTGGGGATCTCGTCGATCAGCATTCAAACCGCATCCGGTAGCGCGATGCCTGAGATCGTGATCGAAGGTGTCACTGAACCTGATCGCTTACGTGATTGGTTGTACGAACGGATGCGCGGAGCCAAGGGTTTGCAGGCTGTTGGTGCCGAGCTGGTTGAACCTGAGGCCATGATTTCACACGCTACCAACTCCGACGAAACAACCGAGATTCTTAAAGCGATCCGCGACAATCTAGCTCAATTGGTCCATCGATCGGAGAGCAAAAGTGATGCGTGATAATGCTCATATTCAAGAAGCTTGTAAGTGGTGCTACGAGGGGCTCTGGGGTGTGCTCACCCCTTACTTTAAACTTCCTAAGGCACCACCCCAACTTCCAAGTTTAGAAGGAGAGCGTATTGAGTATCTCCATCCATCTGAGGAATTCCTAAATTATAGAAAGATGGAATTCTGGATCATGTTAGTATTGGTTGATCTGTTTTTTATCGCTCTTTGGATCGCTATCGCTGTCTTTTCACCACGAATCGCCGTACTCATATCGCCGTTGATGCTTGGGCTGATTGTACTTCCTGATATCGTGTCATATATCGCTATTCACTTGAACTACGACACAACTTGGTATGTGCTTAGCGATCGAAGCATGCGCATTCGAAGAGGTATTTGGACCCTCCATGAAACGACGATTACGTTCGATAATATTCAAAACATCCATATAAAGCAGGGGCCGCTGCAGCGTTGGTTTGGCTTTGCCGATCTCATTGTACAAACAGCTGGAGGTGGCGCCGCTGTTGCGCATCCTGGTTTAGCAAACTCCGGTGCGCATGTAGGATTACTGCAAGGGCTCAACAACGCCGCAGAAGTACGCGAACGGATTCTTGCGTGCTGTGGGAAGCTCAACGGTTCTGGTTTGGGGGAGGAGGCGGAAACAAACGTCAAGTTAGCCTCAAAATCGAAAGTCGCTAGTCCGCAAAGCCAACGCGATCTAGAATTGCTTCGCGAAATTCGAGATCTGACAGCAAGGCTTGCAAAAGCAAGATAGTGCTATTCCGCAAATACCAAGCAATGGTAGCGTCGTCAGTAAACTGCTGCGATGATTTTATCAGAGAAGTCCCTGCTCGCTAGAAGCTCCACCACCGACCGCTCTCGTTCATTCAGCAAGAACAAATAACAAAATAGATGGACACGCCAGACATACTATGAAGCTGAAGATCCCATGATTTAGCCTGCTGCGAACTGGAGAGTCAAGGACCGGCTTGGCCAGCCTTTCTGACTCTCTTCTCGTCGGCCGGAAGTTCTTCGGATACATTATGGTTTCCGCAGCGTTGTTAGTTTGTTGCAAATTATGGTCTTATCGGGGATGGTTCAATCTAGTCATGTCTCACATCAGTGCTCTACAGCTTCAGGATCGTCTTTACAACACGGGGGTAATTGCTGTCCTTGTGATCGATGATCCTAACGATGCAGTCCATGTTGGAAGAGCTTTACATGAAGGAGGTGTCGATTGCATCGAATTGACGCTGCGAACTGAAACGGCGATGGAGTCGGTGCGTCGTATCTGTAAAGAGATGCCCGATATGGTGGTTGGTGTTGGGACAATCCTTACTCCTGAACAAGTGCGTGACGTGAAGGAAGCGGGGGCTGTTTTTGGAGTCGCTCCTGGAATGAATCCGCGCGTGGTGCGTGAAGCGGTTCGACTTGGCCTGCCATTTTCCCCAGGCGTTTGCACTCCAAGCGATATCGAACTGGCGATCGAGCAGGGATGTCGCCTATTAAAATTTTTCCCCTCTGAACCAAGCGGTGGCTTAACCTATTTGCGTACCGTAGCCGCTCCATTTGCTCACCTTGGTGTGCGATACATTCCTCTTGGTGGTGTCAATGCGAGTAACGCAGAGCAATATCTCAAGGATCCGAATGTCTTGGCTTTGGGAGGTTCGTGGTTGGGCCCACGTGAATTGATCCAGCACAAGGATTGGGCTGCGATTACGCAGTTGGCTGCCAATGCGACTGATATCGTCAAACGCGTACGAGGTGGAGCGTAATGGCCCGGATCGTAGCTTTCGGCGAGATTATGGCTCGCCTCTCCCCACCCGGACATGAACGTTTTCAACAAGCGATGCCGGGAACAATCGATGTGACTTTCGCGGGAGCGGAAGCGTCAATCGCTGCTTCCATCGCCTACATGGGAGGGGATGCCGCGTTCGTCACTGCCCTACCCCAGCATGCCATTGGCGATGCATGCATCGCCAACATGAAATCCATGGGCATTGATACCCAGCATATCCTTCGAACCGCTGATGGTCGGCTCGGTATCTATTTCTTTGAAATGGGTGCCAATCAACGAGCTAGTCAGGTAATTTACGATCGCGATGGATCCTCGGTCGCTATGACCACGGCAGATCGGTATGACTGGACAGGCATCTTACGGGAGGCTGAGTGGTTCATTGTTTCCGGAATTACTCCCGCCATATCACGTAATGCGGCTGAAGTAACGAGGACTGCCATCGCCCACGCAAATCGCCTTGGCGTAAAAGTTGCAGTAGATATGAACTATCGGAGCAAACTTTGGCAATGGAGTCCACCACTAAAGCCACGCGAGTTAGCAACGCAAACCATGCGCGCCCTAATGCCGATGGTGGATCTCTTTATTGGTGGTCGCGAAGATGCAGTCGAAATGCTCGGTATACCCGATATAGGTTCGGATCCTGATTCGCTTCATTCGATCGCCAAGCAAATCGCTAGACAGTTTCCTCGTATGTCACTGGTCGCTATGACACGGCGTGAGGGACTTTCGGCCAATCACAACAATTTCGGAGGCATGCTTTATCAAGCAGCTAACGATGAAGCTTGTTTCGCCCCGCTGGTAGATGACAGACCAGGCATGTACGAGATCCACAACATTGTCGATCGACTTGGAGCAGGCGATGCTTTTACAGCGGGATTAATTCACGCGTTAACAGCGTCTAATCTGCAAAGCCCAGCAAGTGCTGTAGCCTTTGCCACTGCCGCCGGTTGCTTGGCTCATGCGATCGAGGGCGATTTCAATTATGTTTCCGCTGCCGAAATTGAAGCATTGATGCACGGTGATTCGTCAGGTCGGGTGAAAAGATAAATAAAATCGGCTAGGAAGCAACGAGCAGCGTCGCGTGCTTCCTAGCCTTTCGTAAATATTTCTTCTTTGTATCGCTATCACGCAATTTAGATTGGTACTAAGGAGAAAGTCGGGCCTGGGCGACGCCAGCCTTGATTTGCAACGCTGTCATTGGCCGATTGGCGTAACAGGCAATGGAAGCGTGCTTCCGCTTCTCACTTGCTTAAAGGGTGTCCTCTCCTAGAAGTTGCTCTTCGACTTCATCTGCCTGCCATGCTAATGCGCTAACCACCCTCAGAACTTCCAACGCGTCGGTTGTGTCGGCCAAGAGGTTTGCACGCAATACAACCATTTCACTTCCACTGCTAGATTGCTGAAATGCGAAAGCTCCGTGGAGCGTTTGGTTATTAAAGCGTAGTAAGGTGACGGCATTCTTTGGCGAAGCAGGGCCGCACGGAGACCAGAAGCACACTAGGTCATGCCCTTCTTGATCTTTGCGTCCAAAGGTAGCATAAACCGTCTGTTTGCGAAGGCTTCCGACAGGAAGTGTGATTTCCCACTGGTCTCCCTGTTCATGCAGTGTCCAGTTTGAAGAGCTAGCGACCTTTCGAATCACACTGCGAACGTCGTTGTGTTCCGCTTTCTCAATTCTTTCAAGAGCTGAAAGGTTCAGGCTTGATCGATCGGATAGAGTTGGCTTAGTCGAAGGAGCAGCGGCCGCTGGTACAGCCGATGCGACCACAGGTGGAGCCGGAGATTGCATCGATTGCTGCAGCATTGCCGGTATCGCCATACCCATTCCGAATCCAATCCCTGATCCCGCTCCAGCATTTTCGCCAGCTGCAGCCATCGAGTTGGCGGCCTGATACAGCGTGTAAGATCGTAAGTCGCCAAGAATACTCATACCGGACTTGGCATCGATAGCTTTCTCGACTTCTTCTGGCGGAGTGATGCTGTTGATGATGAAGTCCGTTAACTCTAAACCGAACTTTGCGAAAGCATCAGAGATTTTCAGCCTCGCTGCTATGGCTACTTCATCAAACTTGGCAGGTAACTGTAACAGTCCGATATTCGAAGTTGCAAGGAAATCGGTAAGTCCTGAAACTATGACATCTTTCAAGTAGCTGGTGATCTGTTCGGTCGTTACTCTTCCCTGAGTCCCTACGAGGGTGTTTAACAGTACAGATGAATCAACAACGCGAAAGGCAAATTTTCCGAAGCCGCGCAATCTCACCAAGCCGAAGTCAGGATCGCGCATCGTGATTGGTGTTTTTGTCCCCCAACGCTGATCGACGAAGGTTTGTTTACTAATAAAGTAGACCGCTGCTTGAAATGGAGACTTCTCCCAGGGAATCGTCAAGATGCGAGTCAAGATCGGGATGTTTGATGTCGTCAACGTGTATCGACCAGGGCCAAAGCGGTCCATGGCTTTACCATCGCGGAAGAAAACTGCTTCTTGCGATTGCTGCACGATCAGTTGTGCGCCCAATTGGATCGCTGCTGAACCGTCTGCTGGAACTCTCCCCACAACGCTCTGTCCACTTGGATCAAAGAAGTCGATTACTTCTAACCGAAAGACCATGGGTTTACTCTCCAATCATTTCTTAGGCCATTATTACGAAATATTTTATACGCGTATTATGGGATCACATGCGTTAGGAACCAGCGATTTCACCAAGCAGGATCTTTGCACGTCGTTCCAGCTTTTCCCGCAATTCACCACAAACCTCCAACGCCTTTGGTATATCAATATGGAGGGTCTCAGTCGTTGGTATTGTCGGATCCGCTAGATATTTAGCAATGCGATCGATGTCCGAAATCGTAGAAGCGTCGAGTTCACTCAAGCGATCTAACGTATTGGCGTTGGCCTCTTGATCGGTGAACCATTTACTATTGCCATCGATTTGTGAATCGACTTGCTTTTGAAGCATGTCTAAACCGCTTCGCAGTTTATCCCCAGAAGCGATGGCATCGAGCTCTGCGCGATCAAGATAAACCTTTAAATGGTCGTGCAATAATTTTTTACAATCCGAAATCCGTTCTGAAATGTACTGGCGAGTCCGTCGATCGTTTTCACGCCGATTTTCCAGTTTAAGATAACCGGAATAGCCGGGAATTAGGCTCTTAAGCCAATCCATGATACTTAGGTGCTTCGAAGATGAATCCGACACTCGTACTCTCCCTGAGAAATCGTTTTTCAGTTGAGATAACTTAGCAGATTGTGATTCCTACGAGCAACAAAGAGAGGCCATCGATTCAATCAGGAACCTGTCGCGGAAGCCCTCAGTTCTGGACAGGCGACGCTGGAAAATCGCCTGCCAGGGGCTCGTTACAACATCTTCATCTAAACAGGTTTTCGAACCAACCTGCCACCGAATCACTCGCTAGACATCTAGGCTGTAAAGCCCTTCCGTCTTAGGCGCCAACTCGCATTGAACGATTGCGATTGGAGAAATAATCCGGATACATGTCCTGCAAGCTTTCTTCAACCGTTTGCACCGCGAAGAGGATTTGTTCTTCGCTGTGGGTTGAATTGATGAAGAATCGCAAGCGAGCCGCCGCTTCTTCAACTGCCGGATAAAGAATCGGTAGCACGTTAACGCCACGGTTAACCATTCGATCTGCGAGTCTTAAAGCGACCATCGAGTTCCCTAAGATGATAGGAACCACTGGAGTTTCAGCTGAATCGCCCGTATTGAGTCCGCGTTTTTTAGCTTCTTCCAAAAACAGTTTGGAATTCGCTCGCAGTTTTTCAACACGTTGCGGTTCCGCTTCAAGGAGCTTCAACGACGCCAGTGCGGCAGCAGAATTGGTTGGGGACAAGCCGACGCTGAATACGAATCCTGGCGTGGTATATTTCAAGTACTCAACCAGTTCGCGTCGTCCAGCGATGTAGCCACCGCAAGAACCAAAAGACTTACTTAGGGTACCCATCCAGATATCGACCGTGTTAGGATCGATCGCGAAATGCTCGCCAATTCCGCGTCCGGTTTTGCCCATGGTTCCGATGGAGTGTGCTTCGTCGACCATCAGCCAGCATTTGTGGCGTTGCTTGATTTCGATGAACTTCGGTAGCTCAGGGAAATCACCATCCATACTGTAAACGCCTTCAACGATCACCAAGACGCGGCGATATTTGTCTCGAATCTCGCTCAAGGTGCGTTCTAAGGCTCGATAATCGTTATGCGGGAAGGGGCGACGTCTGGCCCCCGAAAGAATCGCACCCTGCACAATGCTGTTGTGAGAAAGTGAGTCATGCAGAATTAGGTCACCGGGACCAAGTAAGTGCCCGATCACCGATTCGTTAGTGGCATGTCCACCAACGAGTACGATTGAATCTTCAACACCAACCCATTTCGCGATGGTTTGTTCAAGCGTGCGATGCAGATCCTTCTCACCGCTCACAAGTCGGGACGCGGAGCAGCTGGTTCCGTATTTTTGCACGGCCTCTACCACGGACTGATTTACGACGGGATCGCCGCTCATACCGAGATAGTTGTACGAAGCAAAGCTGATCAGTTGGCGTCCATTGATGACCGTCTTGTCACGCACGACACCTTGGTGTGCGGCGAAATAAGGGTTGCGTACTCCGCTTGAGAGCATTTCGCCCATGGTCATCTTTAAGCGTCGATACTCAGGAAGAAGGTCAAACTGGTAGTCTTCCGCGGTGACTTCTCGCGAAATCAGAACCTCTTCTGCAGCAACGGCTTCCGTGAGGCTGCGATGGATTCGTTCGACACCGAAGAGCGATTCAATGGCCGAGGCAACTTGTCTTACAGTTTCAATTTCCTGCAAGACATCTTCGGGGAAACGCCCGCCGAACTGTTGTTCAAGCGAATGGGCAATTTGAAGTCGTTCAAGGCTATCGAGGCCTAGATCTAAAACGATATTCGTGTCGAGGTTGACCTCCTCGGCTCGTTCCTGCGCAACCGCCTTTACTGCAGCAATGACGACGCGCGAAATCTCAGGATGTGGCTCGCTCTCTTTCTTATGGTCGGTCAATAGACTCTTGATCGACTCACTTTCCTCCGTTGCGGAATGAGCTGTGGATGCTGCGATCATCGGTTCCTGTTTCAACGGAGCGATTTCACCGAGCTTCCAGTGAGCAACGACCTTTAACGTATTGTTCTTGTAGTCGTTCATGCAGGCATGACGTTGAATCTTGCCGCTAGAAGTCTTCGGTAATGTACCGAATCGCACGAGAGAAATGGCTTCTGGAGGAAGCTCGTGAACTTCGGTAACCTTGCGACGAATTGCCTGGATGACATCATCCCAGTTGGGCTGAGCACCACGTTGAACTTCGGCGGTGATCACTAATCGCTCACGATCATCGCTAGTTATCGCGAATGCAGCAACGGATCCCGATTGGATTGATTTATGAGCTTGCTCGGCAGTGACTTCGATGTCCTGTGGATATCGATTAACACCGCGAACGATGATCATATCCTTGAGGCGACCGGCGACGAAGAGTTGGCCTTCATGCAAGAAGCCGAGGTCGCCGGTTCTCAAGAAGGGACCCTCTCCGGCTGCCGTAAATGCGCCGAAGGTTCGTTCGCTTTCAACCGGTTTACGCCAATAGCCTTTTCCAACACTGGGGCTTTGTACCCAAATCTCGCCGACTTTACCGTTAGGGAGTTCTTGTCGGGAGTCAGGCTCGACGATCAGGACTTTTTCGTTGGGGAGTACAGCGCCACAGCCGACTAGTGTTCGGGCATTTTCCGATCCGAGTTCGCTGCTCCATTCCTTGACAATGCGTTGGTCGAGTTGCTGTGCGTCAAAGGTGCGGAAAAAAGGTCGACTCTCGGTGGGACCACCAGTTACGATCAAAGTGGTTTCAGCCATGCCATAGCAGGGTAGAAAAGCAGATTTCTTGAAACCGTATTTCTCAAACTTTTTCGCAAACTGTTCGAGTGTTGAGGCTCGAACCGGTTCAGCTCCGTTGAAGGCCGACGACCAGCAACTAAGGTCGACTCCTTCCATGTCGGCATCGGTAATTTTATCGACGCAAAGTTGATAAGCGAAATTAGGACCGCCACTGATCGTGACACGATATTTTGAAATGGCCTGCAACCAGCGAGCAGGTCGCTGCAGAAAACTCATTGGACTCATCAAGACGTTGGGGCGACCAAGGAACACAGGTTCCAAGACTCCTCCAACTAGACCCATGTCATGATACAGAGGTAGCCAACTGCATCCGCTGCCCGGTATGGGTTCAAAGGCTAACAAGATCAATTCGGAATTGCGCACCAAACAAGCATGGCTCAGAATCACGCCTTTCGGTTGCCCTGTTGAGCCAGAGGTGTATTGCAGAACCGCAGTCGAAGTAGGATCAATAAAAGTTGGGCGATATTGATCAGCTAAAGAAAGAGAAATTTGGTCGGTGGCGAGTACAGTGGCCCCCGCCAAATCCTGTTGTGCGTTCTCATCTGAATTGATCAGGTCGCATACGCTTGTAATGCTCATAGCCCAGTTGGCCGAGCAATCTTCGGCGATACTCTGAATGCGGGCCCCTTTACGATTTTTTCGGGGAGGGAATGCTGGTACAGCAATCGCCCCTGCGTAAAGAGTTCCAAAAAAGCCAACTACGAAATCGAGGCCTGGTGGATAGAGCAACAGGACGCGTTGGCCAACCGCACTACCGCCTGACTGTAAGCGCGCAGCGACCGCACGTGCCGCTCGGTCCAGTTGCCGATAGGTCAAGCAAACGTCTTCGCCCCCTTCACCATCGGTGAAGTAAAACACTGGATTGTCCGGTGTTTTTTGAGCCCAAAATTGCGCTGCTGAAACTAAGTCTGTTTGAGGAACAGCGGCCGCAATGTATTTCGAAACGTCCGCAGGCTCCAACTCGTTCATGGTCCACCCATGTCTGCTAACCGCCGCTGAACCCACAACCACTCTCCCACTCAACAAAAGGCTATCGAACCCTCGATTTTATAAAACTGTATGGGATGCACGGTTTAGGTAAACCAGCGGATTGTAACCAACAAATAGTTAAAAATCACTCCCTAAGAGGCGTGCTACCTTTGGGGGTGGTGTGGCATTTGCCCCGTACCATCATTTTAAAGGTATCGACCGGAAGGGCAGGGCAAGGTTCAGCGAAAACGAGCGGGGTGGCTAAGGTACCGGCGAATTCTTCCCGAAAAAAGCAAGTTGCGTCACAAATGGTAAGCTTTTCCGTTGCAAATGGGGGCCCCACGGAAACCTAACGACAGCTCCACGCGCCGCGTCCGTTGATCGCTGTCCTAGAAACTGGTGTGATTTAGTGGCGATTAACAGCCAGTTCCAATTTCAGTAGCGATTGGAAGAAAATGATTTTTTGCACAAAATCGAGGGAGACCAGGAAGCGGGAGTGGTCACTTGGGAGTTTTTCGACAGGAGGCTTGAGCTAGGAGAGGCGATTTTCGGGGGAATTCTGCAGACAGCTGGTTCAGTTCATCGAGCTGGTTCAGTTCATCGAGGGGTCGCGGGGAATTCGATCCTCGTGAATCTGGCAGGCAAGGATATCTCGGCCGATGCGTTGGATGCAGTTTTCCCAGATGAGATCGGTGGAATCAAAAAGCTCTTGGGGATCTAGGTCGGCTACCAGCCATCCCCCGCGCCGTAATTCTTCATCGAGCTGATTGGGGCCCCATCCAGCATATCCGTCGAACATCAGCAAGCGAACATCAGAGCGATGAACGAGTTCTTTAACTCTTTCTTGACAGCTTGATAAATATAGGTCGTGACCGCAGCAAATATCGGCATCGCAGGCTTGGTTGTGCAAGACGACGAGAGGTCCTTCGACGGGGCCGCCACAAAGAATGCAGCCTGGAAAATCGCAGGGCGTTTCCAGTAACATTTCCATCAGAGGTCCGATATGCTGATTGGTTGGTCGGTTGAGTATCAGGCCGTAGGCACCCTCTTCGTCGTGGCGAACAACCAGCACCACGGCGCGATAAAAATTGGGATCAAGTAGATGAGGCGCCGCCACCAGTAACTTGCCTTCTACGGATTCCATACCATTAAGTCTCCCGCCATACACAACCTGCCCATGACCAACCAACTCCAAAACCGACTAACATTGCCGTCGTTCCCGGCTTCAATTCGCCGCTGTGACGTAGATCATGAATTAGGATGGGTAGGGTGCTGGATACAGTATTGCCACAATTTTTTAAACGAATCGGCATCTCTTTCTCGCTGATACCCAAGCGAACCTGAAGCGCCGAAAGCATTTTATGCGTCGCTTGGTGAAGAAGGTATAGCTGGATATCTTCTCGCTTCACGTTTGCTCGGGCGAGCACTTGTTCGAGCAGCTTGGGAATGGCTTCCACCGTAAAGCTCATCAGGCTTGGACCGTCCATGTAAAGTCGGCTTTTCCAGCGTTTCTTATTTCTAGGCCTGATCGCATTTTCGACGGGGCGGCAACCACCATCGGCAACTAACAGCGTATTGGCGCCAGACCCATCGGTTCCGAAGACAAATCCAGATAGCTCTTGATTGTCCGACGCTTCGATGTAGGTAGCGGCCGCTGCGTCACCAAAGATTGTTCTCAAGCTGCGGTCAGCGTGGTCGATGTACTTTGAGTACGTCTCCGCAGTGACCAGCAATATTCTTTTTGCAGCACCGCTACGAATCAAGCCTTCAGCCAGCGATAGTCCGTAAACAAATCCAGAGCATCCAAGGTTGAAATCAAGGGCTCCGATGGAAGTGCTAAGACCTAATCTGTCTTGTAACAAGCAGGCTGTGGTGGGGAGGGGGTAATCGGGGGTCTGAGTGCAGAGCAGAAGAAAGTCGATTTGCGAGCGATCAATACGATGTTCGGTAAACAGTTTTTCGCACGCTTCGGCCGCAAGGTCCGACGCACACTGTTCCGGGGGGGCAATAAATCGCGAAGCGATTCCGGTCTTTTCCTCAATTTGGGGAATGTCCCATTCAGGAAACTCCTGCTGGAGTTGCGAATTGGTTTCCTCCCGCTTGGGGTAGGCGATAGCAATCGGTCCCAGATGAGCAAACGCCACTTTTGAATTTACTCGATAACGTGAAAAAAATGCCCCCATGGACTCTTTGCGGAGGCCGAGAGCTAAGCGTTATACGGTCAAAGGGATGGCTACGCCAAGCGGGCTCTCAAAGCTCTCTCGCAAAAAGAATAAAAACTCTCCGTTTATGGCGCTGGGGTAGGTTGTTTCCCGGGTTCCGGAAGCGTTTCCAGGCGGAGTGCTTGCTCAAGTGGGTCGAGTCCACTTACGGCAGAAAGTTGGCTGAGAGCGACGAACCAATCTCGCTGAGCGGCTATGAGGTCGCTCTTGAGATTCGTTACCAATTGTTCCTGCAGATTTAATTCGATCAAGTCTATTCGACCATTAGCAAACTGAATCTCTTGGAGTTCGAGAACTTGAGCTTGCGTCTGCACCACTTCGACGAGCTGGTCGATCACTTCCTGCGAACGCTGTAGCGTTACGATTGCGGATTGGACTTCCAGTGATATTTTATCAACTTGGAGTCTCGTTTTTTGGTCGATCTGCAGCATCTTGGCAGCGGTTGCTCGCAATTTACCTCGAGCCTTGCGAAGCTGCCAAGGATACTCATACGAAAGTCCGAACTCACTTTCAAAGGGTTGCTTGTCAAAGTTCTTGCTGTCGGCGGGGCCGACATCCTGGGACAGTTCATTGAAAAAATCGAGTCGAGCCATCGTCTGGTTTTGTGCTAAACGTCTATCCCACATGACGATTTCATTTTGCAGCTGGAGATCGATCAACTCAGGCCGTCTCGCAATCGCTTCATTGATCTGTTGCTGCGCATCTAGATTCTTCGTTTCACTTAAAGGAGGAAACGAAGTTGGTAGCCAAAGTTCAGGTGGAATTAATGGTTCGCCTTCGGGGTCGCGCAGGAAGAGTGCCAGTTTAAAGCTTGATTCCTGAAGCTTTCTTTGTGTCTCAATGACTTTGGTCAAACGCTGCGCAATAAGAACATTATTAAACAGTTCGTCAACTTTCGCTCGTCGTTCTGCCTTAATTAGTTCTTGAATTTGTGCCACTCGTTGTTTCGCCAAATCGAGTAGTTGTTGTTGTACTCGAAGAGTTCTCCCTGCTGCCAACCATTCCCAGTAAATGATTGCTGCTTCGAGCGAAGTACGAAGCACTTCCGTTTGTATTTGCGGTTCGACCTGCTGCTCGGCTATCCGGTTTTGAAAAATCGCGACTCTTCGTGGATCAATATCGCGGCCCTGCAGCAACGGTTGTATGTAAGTCAATTTGAATTCGCCGCTATCTAGCGTTTCACGCTCTTTGTACCACGGTTGAAAATCACCTCGACCAACCCTGTATCCTGAAGAGAGATAGCCACCCCACCACAGATTTCTTGCTAGGCCGAGATTGTGGCGGTAATTCTCATAAAAGCCGGTAGGTTCATTCATGGTCTCCGCTAAAAGCTTGGTGTCAAATTCACCCCAGGATGATGTGAGATTGCCCGCTGCGACATCTCGCTGCAAACGTATCGCTTCCAGGGTTGGAAAAGATCGGTATACCGAAGCGATCACATCGCTGAGAGTCAGAGCTGAGGGGTTTTCTGGTTCGCTCAATGGTTCGATTGCCGCTCGCAAGGGTGCAGGCAATTCCGATTCCAAAGCTTCCTTGTCTACAGGAGGAGGCGGCGGATCGGTGGGCGGTTGTTGCTCAACTGGACCAGGAATCAACTCGTCGACCGTGGAACCCTTGGAAACAAGTTGTCCTTTGGGTGGATCGGCGACAGCCACGGTCGCGTGGGCCGGTAGGATTAGCAGACAGAAGGTTACCCATGGAAGGACTCCATAGGTAACCTGCCGTTTATATGTTATTTGGGAAGCTTTATTTTGGGCTTTTTCGAGTCGCCCTCGCTCGACTTCATGATGTCTTCTAGCGATGGCGGGAATCCGTTCAATTGTCGCCATATTTCAAAACCCAAGGAAACTTGATTCAGCATTACCCAACCGTTTGCCCGCATTCCCTGTCGCAAAAAGCGCTCGTCAGGCCATGGCTCTTGATCAGGATCGGGAACTACCAATATTCGAAACTTGCCAGCACCTTCACTAAATTTATCGATTATTCGAACTCGTCCGCCAAAGGTACCGATCGCTACTGAAGGCCAGCCGATAAACTGAACCGCTGGCCAGCCTTCGAATTGCAATCTGACTTCCTGACCTTCTCGGACGAAGGATGTATCGTTTCCAGCAATCGTTAATTCAACTGAAAGTGATTCAACATCCGGAACGATCGTGAACAACTCGTCTCCCTTTTTTACCGACTGAGTTCCCTCGGCGGTTACCAATCGATAAAGCACACCGTCACAGGGAGCGGTTTGTTCCAATCGATCGAGATTACCTCGTTTAATTTTTACATCGCTTATTTTCTGCTGCGTTGCCTGTATCTTGCCAATCTGAGATTGAACCTTGGACTTGGAACTAGCTACTTTGTCATCCATCTCAGCTATGATTTTTGAGAGCTCCGCCTCTTTTTCTTTGATATCTGTTTGAATTCCTGATTGGGACTGAAGTTGTGCTGAGAGTTCTTCCTCAAGAGCGTTTTCCTTCGCTCGATACGTAGCGTTATCTAGCCCTGGCTCGACTCCAACAACTTTGAGTTCATCGCTACGCTCACGATTCAGTTTTGCCAATCCGAGATCAACACGATATTTTCGAATCAGCGATTCCTTTTCCTGCAACTTAAACCTTGCCGACTCAATCGCTAGCTTCTGTTTCTCCTCCGTCGCAGTACGCGAAGTCTCTGAAAGTGTTACCTGCGTTTGGTAAAGTTCTAATTCCGCCTGCTCGGCTCGCAATTGTTCCTGAAGCAATTCCAGAATCAAATCCGTCTGCCCAATCTCGCCCCGAGAAGTGGGTTCGAGTTCTAGGATGAAGTCTCCTTTTTTAACTCTTGAGCCTTCCAAAAGGCCTGGGGCGATTCGCTTGACTATTCCATCGTACTGGGACTGTACCTGCTGTGGACGCTGCTGTGGGTTGAGCGCTGTCACAATGCCTTCACCACGCGATGTCTGTTGCCAAGGCAACAGCAACATTGCGATCACGGAGAGAACCAGTGCGATCAAGGTTACCCGAGCCAGTAGGCGAATCCAACGCGAGGATCGAACCAGCAATAATGCTGGGAAATCGGATCCCAGTTGGTCCGCCGGCGCAAATCCCTTTTTCCACCTTTTGGTTATCGTCGACATAGATCATTCAACCGTTTCAAGCAAAAACCTTTGAAGAATTCATTTTCCCCGTAGTACTTGAATCTCCTGACCCGCACAGATTAATTGTGCGGTCGCATTTTTCTATCAAATCTGGCTCATTGGTGATGATAATGACCGTCCAGCTTTTCTCTTTTGTCAGGTTTGCCCATATTTGCTGGCGGATCGTGATGGGTAGCGAATCGAGTGTTCCGTCAAGGACGAGGACTCGAGGATTACCCACAATCGCTCGGGCTACCATTAAGCGATCAATTTGTCCTGATGAAAGAGGTTTACCGCCGGTTAACAGGGAGGTTTCTAGCCCCTCTTTGAGCAGCAAAATTTCGTCCCATGCGACAACCCGTCGGAGACTCTCTCGAACATCAGCGTCAGTGACTGCTGGACGACCTAAGTGAACATTCTCAGCAATCGTTCCATGGAAGATTTGGGACGGTCCAGCTAGGGCAACAAATCCTCCATCGGAAAGACGAGCAGCTTCTCTCGCATCGATCCCATCGACCTCAACATAACCTGCGTCTGGCTGCCGCATCCCCACTAAAAGTTCGGCTAAGACAGATTTGCCCAATCCACTTTCGCCGACGATGGCAATTGTTTCCCCAGACGCAATCTCAAAGTCAGGGAAGGTGAGTTCTTTGGGTTTGCCTGCAATGGAAACTTTGAGATCTTTCCATCGAACCGGCGCGGGGCCAACGCCGAAATCGAATACTCGGCCAGGTGGATCGGTTTCTAGGTCAAGCAAGTACCCCAATTTATCTAGGCCAGCCGCCATGTCGAAGAAGCTTTCAAGTTGCTTGCCGATCTTAGTAAACGATCCAAGAATCGCTGTGACAATGAGTTCTGCAGCCACCAGCTGGCCGAGATTAAGTTGGCCTGTCGTCACCAACCATCCTCCCAATCCTAAAAGAGCAGTTGAGGCCACCGCGTAGATCATCATGCCAGCGAAAACTTGTCGAAAAATCACTGTGAAGTGTCGTTCCCTGGCTACCAGATACTCTCCCATCAAGCGGTTGGCTCGATCGACCGCCAGTTGTCTTCCACCGTGAATCTTGAATGCTGTCGTTGAGGCAGAAACATCCTCAAGCCAGTGCGCAACTTTGTATTTCACGACCGATTCTGCTTGAGCGGTCCGGATCCCGCCTCGTCCAAGGATGAAAATGAAAATCGCCATGACTATCAACAATACGATGTCAAATCCCAGCAAAAATGGATGGTAAAACGCCAGCAAAGCCATTCCGATGAAAGTTTGTAGTACCAGAGCGATTCCATCTAAGAGCAGCGCGGTCGAAGCCTTTTGCAAGGTAAACACATCGAAGAATCGGTTGCTAAGTTCAGGTCCCCAAACCTCATCCCACTGTTTCACATTCGCGCTCGGTATCCTATTGAAGAGGTCTCCCACGATGCGAACCATCATGCGTCGCTGGATGATTTCTACAGTCACCGTTTGTACAAGTCTCAGAAAACCTGCGAATGCTAGAAACGTGAAAACGATGAGTGACAAGATAATGATCGGCTGCAGATAACGACCAAAGGCGACCGTGTTGACTAGGGCTTCCACTGCGATTGGCGATGCCAATCCTAATATTCCAACCACAATCGAGAACAATGCGATGTTCGCAATGTCGCGAGTTTCTAACCGAATAAGGGCCCAAACTCGAGTCAGTGGAGAAAGGTGATGATGCCCGTGATGATGGCCATGTTGCTGAGCATGATCGTGTCCATGATGAGCATCATGACCATGGCGATTGTCTTGAGTTTCCCAATCGCTTTTTGCTTGAACACCATGGCCGATTGAAGTCGATTCCGCCAAGAAAAAAAGTTGTTTTGATTGCGAGCCTGAAAACTTCAGTTGACGGCGCAGTTGTCGCTTGGAAAAAGTCTTTTCAACACTACCACTGTCACTGATAATTTGGGCGTCGAAACCGCCAAACGATCCTCGACGAATAAGCCACCAGTTCGCTTCGTTACCGTCATCGACAAAACGAGCGACCGGAATGCCCTCGAGAATGACGGAAATTAAGTCATCAAATGTCATGTCTACCGGAGCTATGTGCAGGCCAAGTTGGTTGGCTGTTCGTACCATCCAAAAGACCGCATCACCCTCATCACCGTTATGCAGCTGTCTGGCTGCATCCGACAATGACTGGTGGATACGCGACGACTCCAGCGGCATTCCCAAGCTTTCCGCCAAGCGCTGAAGCAACTGCGACACACGCTGCCATGCTCTCGATTCGTTAGCCGTTAATGCCTGATCAAATCCCTGCATCCGATCGCGCCCATGAGTTAACTTAAGTTGACACCGACTCAAATTAGGTTATCGACCAGATAACCCCTCTAATTGCGGTGTCTTGCACCGGAGAACGACAATTTGCAATCCATCGTCGGGATGAATCGATTAGTGCAGTCTACGCTAGCACTCCCCGAACCAGTTCGCCGTGAATATCGGTTAAGCGGAAATCTCGACCTTGATATCTGTAAGTCAAACGGGTGTGATCTACCCCCATCAAGTGGAGGATTGTGGCATTCAGGTCGTGAACGTGCACCGGATCCTTTACGATGTTGTAACAGTAGTCGTCGGTCTCTCCATAAACCGAACCTGCCTTGATTCCGGCTCCTGCCATCAAAATTGTGAAGCAGCGAGGATGATGGTCACGTCCGTAATTGTCCTTAGTAATGCCACCCTGAGAGTAAACGGTGCGTCCGAATTCACCTCCCCAAACAATCAGAGTGTCCTCTAGAAGACCACGTTGCTTGAGATCCTTGATCAATGCGGCAGTTGCCTGATCGGTATCATTGCATTGACCTCGAATCGCTCCTGGCAATCCACCATGATGATCCCACCCCATATGAAACAATTGAATGAAGCGAACATCTCTTTCTGCCAAGCGACGTGCCAAAAGACAGTTGGCTGCGTAGGAGCCGGGGCGTTTCACATCGGGTCCATACATCTCCAAAACGTTGGCGGGTTCATCCTGAATTTTTAGTAGATCTGGAACACTAGCCTGCATCCTAAAGGCCATCTCGTACTGCGATATACGAGCCTGTATTTCCGGATCTCCTACAACCTGCAATCGTTCCTCGTTGAGAGTCTTCAAGCGATCCAAGGTCTGGCGGCGCAGTTCTCGCGACATACCTGCAGGGTCGCTCAGATAAAGTACAGCGTCACCCTGGTTTCGAAACTTGACACCTTGATGTCGGGAAGGCAAAAATCCTGAGCCCCACAATCGATCATACAGTGGTTGGTCATCAGGCCTTCCGCTTCCGAATGAAGTTAAGACGACATAAGCTGGTAGATCCTGATTCTCACTACCCAAGCCATAGCTCATCCACGATCCAATACTCGGACGGCCTGCCAATTGCGAACCGGTCTGACAAAAAGTTATCGCCGGATCATGATTGATTGCTTCGGTATGCATGCTGCGAATCATGCAGAATTCATCGGCCACACTCGCCATGTGGGGAAGAACTTCGCTCATCATCATTCCACATTTACCGCGTGGCTCAAACTTGAAAATCGAAGGCGCAACTGGAAAGGTTGCCTGCCCCGAAGTCATTGTGGTTAAACGTTGACCTTGTCGGATGGAGTCGGGTAGGTTTTCGCCCATCTTTGCCTTAAGTCCAGGCTTAGGGTCAAACAAATCCATTTGAGATGGAGCGCCCGATTGAAAAAGATAAATGATTCGTTTCGCTTTAGGAGGGTGATGCGGAAGACCGGCGATTTCTCCTTTCCCTGCGACCGTCGACTCCGCTAACAAGTTACCACCCATCAGCATTGGTAACGCACAAGCACCCAAGCCTGTTCGACCCAAAAAAACTCTGCGGTTCAGTCGATCAGCGATATGCAGGGGATTCGGTTTGGTCATGGTACGTTTTCTGCTTTCGTCGGCTACTTGATTGAGTTCATGTATATCAATTTCGCTTCGTTCGTTTCGCTCTATGGACGATTTACGAATTCATCGAGATTCAACAGCACATTCGCTGCGAGTGAATAGGCAGCGAGTTCGCGTCGATCCAAATTGGCCGCTTCAAGCGGCTTACCGCTGGTCAAAAGCCCCTCGATTGCTTCGGGATGCTTCTGCAACGCTTCAAGATCCGCAGCTAATCCCGATTCCAAAACTTGTAACTCGCGGTCGTTGGGCTGCCGTCCAGTGACCCAGCGAAACCCAAATTTGATTCGATCTGCTGACGATGCTCCACCCTCGGTAATCATTCGCTTTGCCAAGCCGCGAGCAGCCTCGATGAAAGTCACTTCATTCAGCAGCGACAAGGCTTGCAGCGGTGTGTTCGTACGAGATCTTTTCACCGTACAGATCTCTCGGTTGGGCGCATCGAATAACAGCATCGTTGGGGGCGCTGCAGTCCGTTTCCAGATCGTGTACATCGAGCGCCGATAACGACCCTCATTAGTATCCGCTTGGTAATTCCGCAAGTCGCCGTATCGGCTTGTCTCGTCCCACACACCATCTGGCATATAGGGCCTGACGCTAGGGCCCCCAATTTTTTCCACAAGTAGTCCGCTGACTTGTAAGGCCACGTCCCGAATAAACTCAGCTTGCAAACGCAGACGTGGACTTCGCGACAGCCATTTGTTTTCCGGGTCGATCTTTAGTTGTTCAGGTGTCACGCTAGAGGCTTGGCGATAGGTTTGGCTCATCACAATAAATTTCTGAATCGCCTTCATGTCCCAAGCATGCGGAGCCTCACCATTGACCGCCAATAAAACACTAGGCTGCATAAACTCTGCAGAAAGAAAATCGAGAAGCTCTGGATGCGTTGGGAATTCCGACTGCGATCCAAAGTTTTCGGAAGTTTTAACGATTCCATTTCCGAAAAATCTCTCCCAGGCACGATTGACCCAGACACGAGACGTTAAGGGATTTGCAGGATCTACCAACCAATTCGCTAGACCAAGTCGATCATTGGAAGATCCGGTAGGCAATGGAGGAAGAAACGCAGGCAACCCACGCTCAACTTTATCTCCCGGTTGATCGTATTGCCCCCGCTTGAGGATAAATGCATTGCGGGGATTGCCTTCCTTGAGCACCATCGCGCTTGGCAACGACTGCCGATAGTCTTGTAGAGCCTTCTTCGCTACCTCAACTTCGCGCAGCTTAGAACTGATCGCACTATCGCTTCGAGATGCATAGTAGGTTTCAATTTCTTTCCACTGAGCGTCTCCTCGTTGTTCGACAGGCACCTTCAGCGCTTCAAGCAACGCTGGCGGAAGAGGCGTCTGATCAAGTTTCACCAACTCCGCTGCAGCAGAAGTGGTCGACAACCTAAATCGCCCAATATTGTGTTGGCTCAATGCTTCGTGATGCAGCCGAACAGTCAGCTTTGACTTTTCAGGGATCGCTGCTGGCTGATCAAGAAAGAAAACAGCTTTACAAGTTTGTTTGCGGGTAGGGCCATCAACTGCCCAGCCTTTTCCGGCAGTTGGTGTAGCAACATTCGAGATGTCCCAATTAGATTGCGAGTAATCAGCCTCTGCTTTCGCAATTTTTAATTCCTGAACTTTTCCCGCTTCATCGCTAATCACCAACTCAACTCGCGATAAAACAAAGTTACCGTTGTTGAATCTCCCCAAGCTTTGCTGCGGTAGCGAAGGATCGGTGAAGCACTCAAGTAACAACGCGGAAAACTTTCCAGGAGTTGCGGGCACCGTGACTTCGTACACATCATTGGCGGGATTTTCACCAGAAGCTAGCAGCGAACCATCTGCCTGATAATCTAGTTTGGCACCCTTCAGCGATTTGGCTTCTCCCTTCGCTAAGCCTTCCCATAACGGCTTGCTGTCGCCAAGTTGTTTGGCAAATTCAATCGACCATGAGGAAGCGAGTTCGCGAACCTTGCTGCGAGAGTCATTCAACTCTGCTTCCTTGGTTCCGATGTTGCTTTCTAGTTCTTTGACACGGGCTTCATTTTCTGGCGAAATGATCGTGATTGTGGGATCCGTATTGCGCGACTCTCCCTGCAACGTGCCGCTTTCGGGAACGTTGTTGTAGTATGCGAAAAGCTGATAAAACTCTTTCTGAGATATGGGGTCGTACTTGTGATCGTGACAGCGACAGCAATTGAAAGTAAGACCTAACCAAGTTAGTCCCATCGTTTCAACGCGATCGATGACCGTTTCAACTCGCCACTCCTCCGAGATGATCCCACCTTCTCCATTGAGCTTGTGATTACGATGGAAACCGGTAGCCAATTGTTGGCTCGTACTCGCATTGGGAAGGAGATCGCCAGCATTCTGCTCAATTGTGAATTGATTGAACGGCATGTTGTTGTTGAAGGATTGGATCACCCAGTCCCGCCATGGCCACTGATATCGACTGGAATCGACCTGGAAACCGTTGCTATCAGCAAAACGTGCGAAATCAAGCCACTGAACCGCAAGGCGTTCCCCGTATCGTGGAGAAGCAAGCAAGCGATCGACCAACTTTTCGTAGGCGTTTTCACTCGTGTCAGAAACAAATTGATCGACTTCTTGCGGGCTTGGTAATAGCCCATGAAGATCAAGAGACAGACGACGAATCAATGTGACGCGATCCGCTTCCGGCGAAGCACTGAGGCCGTTAATTTTTCTTTTTGCTTCGACAAAGGCATCGATCGGATGTGCGAAACCAGTTCCATCGGGAACCGCAGGTCGCACGATTGGCCTAAAGGACCAGTGGTCTTCGTAATTGGCTCCATCAGCAATCCACCGACGCATCAGCTCGATCTGCTCGCGCGTTAATGTCTTTCCAGATTCTGGTGGAGGCATCACGATAGCAGGATCTTCGCTAATGATACGACGATTCAATTCGCTTCGATCGACATCCCCGGGAACGATGGCAATCGCTCCCGATTCTCCAGCACCGATTGCCGATTCGCGACGATCTAGCCGTAAAGCTCCATGTCGCTTTGCTTCGTCAGGACCGTGGCATTGGAAGCAAGTATCCGACAACAGCGGCCTGATATCGCGATCAAATGACAGGGAGTTAGGTTCACTCGCCGAAAGTTGTTGATGGCATAGCGGAGCCCAGAACGCACTCACGACTCCAAGGCAGAACGCTACCCAAATACGACGCCCATGGCAGCTGTGAAAATTGAGATTCATATATCCAAGAGGGATTGAGTTGGTGAGGTGGGAGGCTGGAGATTAACTATTTCTAATAATACGGCAATTAGGCGTTAATCTCTAGCTGACATTTTTCAAATAGAAGGTTTCCGAAGGTTTGGGATTCGGCTGGCAAGATACGGTTGGGCAGGGGAGACGCCCACATCTCTAGCGGCAGGTTGGATCACCTATCACTTGATCGGACGACTTCCAAGCGATTGAAGCTTGCAACGCGATGCTAAGCCCAAAGCGATTAGATTTTCGACATCGATTTGTGCCAGTGAAGCACAATAAAACAAACAGTCCTCTGGCGACATGCCCAAACCTTTTGCGAGGAATGGATGATGGAATGCAATTTGCCTTTCAGTTTGCTACGAAATTCGATCTTCGAATGATTGGTTGAACCTTGTTTGCGTCGGAGGGATTAATGCGATGGTTTGCGAAGCTCCTCGAGGTGTCGTGTTACCTGTTAAATCTGAGTCGAACCAGTGGCGATTAAGTTGCCATACTTTCGTCTATTAGTAGAAGGGGGGGGGGCTGCGAGAATCGCCTGCAATCCTACGCTTTCTTGCCAGAGGAGTTTTGATTCTTGAATCGGCTTAGCTGAGGCTTTGAAAGATCGAGTGAAATCGAGTGAGTCAGATGATTTAGGCGAATTTGTTTGACATTCTAGGAGCATCTCACCAACATCAAGCGAGGGGCTCTTACGAAAAAAGAGTGAAGCTTTTCAGAAAGAAATGCAACTCTATGAGACCTTTACCGTGAGACGGTAGAGTCCTTAGGTCAGAAACTTGCACGACAAAGATTGTCGCCAAGACGAGAGGGAGAGAAAAAAGTGCGGCTGAGTGGATTTGAACCACCACGACCTAAAACGGTCACTAGGCCCTCAACCTAGCGCGTCTGCCAGTTCCGCCACAACCGCAACTTGGATGCCTTAAAGGTATGCTCCAGAAATCAAATTGTCGAGGGTGCAGGTCGTTTCGTTAAAAAAAAACAGTCCCCCGGCCCCTTAAAGTGGTTCGATTTTACCGAGCTTGTTACGGGGTGGGTAAAGCCAGAACGAGTGATTAACGTTTTGGCCCATAAATTTAAAAGTAATCAGCAGCGATAGTTTCGTGAGAAAGCCTCAGTTTGTGGTGCCTGTTGAGCCAGTGGATTCTTGCCCGTTCGGGGCCATTTGGCAGGGTCGGTAGTGCAGGATTAAATCCGCTTGCCGGCGGCGACAGCTTCCAAAACTGAATGGAGCTCCGGATGCTCGAGCGGTTATTAATTGCCTAACCAGGGGCAGAGACTTGCTGAACGTCTGTTTCGAAAGGTGCGAGGATCGAGAGATGAAGTGTTGGAATCAGAGAATACTCTTGGAAATTGAACGGATAGAAAGCCGTTGTCGAGAGTTATCCTTGGATCCTTCAAGCCTCAACAACACGATTCATCAAGTCCGAAGGTTATCGAAGAATCTTCGCAGTCTGATTAAGCTGATCGCCCCCAAGCCTAGCGATGATCTACGGAAGATTTACTTGCAGTTGCGACAATTATCTCGGACTCTTAGTCCCTACCGTGATCAGGTTGTCTTTGTCCAAACCCTTGGCCGCGTGCAAGACGGTTTGCAGTCTAAGAAACCAAAGATGGCTAAGGTTTTGAAAATTCTCGCAAAAGAGCAGGATTGGGAATATACCTCGAAGGAGAAGGATCAAGCGGTACAGTCTCTAGTTCAGCAAGCTTTAGAGGAGTTTCAGCAAGCAGCTCGATCGTTAGCATCGAAGCTTATTGAAGGGGAGGTTGAGCTGCGTTCGAAGACAATTTTTGACAATCATCTTTTCGCTTGGAAGAAACTTCGGCAACGCGCCAAAGTAGTGCATCGCAAGTCGTCGATCGAGAAATGGCACGATTTAAGGAAAGCGGCAAAAAGCTTAGAGTATCAACTCAAATTGTTGAGTCGGTTTTCCGTGGTGAACTTGAATAAGTCCTATCTTCGTGTGGAGAAGGTAGGTAATCATCTAGGATGGTTCAATGATCTGGCGAAAGCTAATGAGTTCATCGAGTCGGGCAGAAGTTCCTTGGGGATTAAGATACTGATAACACAAAAGGACAAAGATCTGTTTCTATCGATCATGGCAAAGTACTCAGGGCAATCGTGCCGCCAAGCTATGGTGGCCATCAAGAAACTGCTGGCCGCAGGTAAGAAATTGCAGGGAATGAAGCCTGGCGATGTTATCTTCTGATAAGAGGTGGAGTTTCACCGGTCAGTCGCTCCACATAAAGGATACCTGAATCTTTTGCCGGACCATCCAAACGCGTAGCGATAGATCGGCAGACCATGGAATCGCAAGATAGCCACGAAGCTAGACGGTTTGGTGTATCGTCCGTGTTGGGGCGCATCGTCTGTATCAAACGTTCAATGCGTCTGCTTTGCTCCGGTCCCAATGGTTCCAGATTGGTAATCATCATTGGAGTTAATGCAGCTAGTCCAAGGTAACGAAGTTCGCGATGAGCGCGATCGCGAATCGTACTGTCGTTGGAATTGAAATCTTGCAATAAGTCACGCACTCTCTTTTCCGATACGATCGGCGAAATCGCGAGAGCTTCCTTTAATCTTGTATCCGTCTCGCGGGCGATGAGTTCCAGATTCCAGTTCGGTTCTATTCTGCTGAGCATTGGAAAGAGATGTTCTCTGCAGATTTCCGGACGTTCAAACCAGATGTGCCAAAGACTTAGGGCTTTGATACTTGTGCTCTTATCACCTTCGCGTACCAATACTGAGATAATTCCATGAGAAGGTTGGTCCCAAACGACCGAATAGCTGCTGGCGCTTTCATCGAACTGAATTCGCGTACGGCCATTTCCCTTCGCCTCAATGATCCAATTCTGAGTTTCTTGTTTACGGCTAAGTACTAGGTTCGGAGAGCCTCTTTCCAAGGTGATGTTGAGGCTACGAATAATCTTGTTGTCCGAAGGTTTGCCGTTAGCGTCTGTTTTAAAGCGGAACTGACCTACACGGTATTTGCGAACATCGAGAGAAACGCGTCCAAGTACCATCCGAAACGCTGAATTACCCTGCAACATCTCGGAGAGTTCAGGGCCCTCTGGAAATGAAGCCGATTGGCAAGGTGTAGCAACCTTCAATAGCAGCCACAAGAAAGTCGCTCTAACCGAAATCGAACGCCAGAAGTTGCTTCGATGCGGGTACATAGGCCAACCCTCCTGGTTAGGACCGACTTCCGATTACAGGTGCGACTGTTTCATAAAAAGCATACAAAGTTGTGGATCAGGTAGGACTGCCGGCCGAAGTCTATTGGATTTGGCGAGATTGAGTCTATGTCAGTTTTGAAGCTATGGATTTAAGGTGGAATGCTCTAAAGGTTGCCGGAGCGCTTGCGATCCAACACCCGCCCATCTCCATCAAAGGTTGAGCAAGGGCTGTTGTGAAGTAAAGCCCGAAGAAAGATGCTTTCCGTATTGGACTGTGGTGAGTTCCAGAAGGGTGGTGAGGTCCAGAAGGACTGTGCGACAGGCTCGCCAGAGATGTGGTAGGTTCCCGATTGATATTGTCGTCAAAGAGCGGATTTGCTATCCCTATACCAACCGCTTGCCAGAAGGATGTTGGCGATGAGTAAATTGAGAATTTTTTCCAGTGACGAATCGAAGCCTCTGTTGTCGGGGGTTGCGATCACTGGAATCGGTTTGGTTACTTCCTTAGGACACGATCGCGAAACAGTTTGGCATGCGCTGCAGCGTGGCGATTTGGGGGCTAAGTATCTAGAGGACTTTGGAGCAGTCAAGGGTCTCGATATACCGGCTGCTTGCGTTGAGTGGGCAGATAGGAAAGCGACTGCCAGTCAAAGGGCGATTGAATTTGCCCTGATTGCCGCCTCTGAGGCGCTCCAGGATTCCGAATTAAAGTTATCGCATATCAATCGCGAACGTTTTGCTGTTTCTACTTCAGCGCATTTCGGCGATACAACCTTTTGCAATGATCATCACGACAAGCTGAGTGAACCGAGCCGAGCGTGGTGGGATACATGGTATCCGAATTCCGCATGTGCCAAGATCGCGACATCATTTGGTTTGCTCGGGGCAAGGACTGTTCACGCGACTGCCTGCGCTTCCAGTTTGATCAGCGTTATTTTGGCAGCAAGGAATCTTCTTGATCATCAGTGTGATTATGCGATAGCGGGTGGAATGGATGCGTTGCATCCTTTGGTGGCAGCCTCTTTCCAGCGAATGGGAGTGCTTGCCCCCGGCGCTGGAAATCCGGGTGTTGCCTGTCGTCCCTTTGATTCGAACCGCAATGGATTCGTGATTGGTGAAGCGGCCGCGATGTTGGTTCTCGAAAGAACCGAAGATGCGGTGCGACGTGGGGCTCCCATTTATGGAGAAATCGTTGCAACGAAGATGCTATCTGAAGCATCGCATGTCACAAGTTTGGATGAGAATAGTGTCGCCTTGACTTACTTGCTCAAGTCATTATTAAAGTCTTCTAATTGGTCAGCCCAAGATGTGGGTTACATTAATGCACACGGTACGGGTACCGAGCAAAACGACCGAAATGAACTGACCGCTATCAGCAAAGTCTTTGGCAATTCGCCTCAGGATCTTAAGGTCAGTTCTATCAAAGGAATGGTGGGACACACGATCAACGCAGCGGGTGGCTTGGAGTTGGCAACAACTCTGCTGGCCATGCGAGACGGTTATGCGCCATCGACTCGCAATCTGATAGCGCAGGAAGCTATTGGTGATATCGATTGCTTAGGTGAGTATGGCGTGGAATGCGCAATCGACAACGCGATAAAAATGTCGGTAGCTTTTGGTGGGCATTTGGCTGGAGTCGCGATTCGCAAACCTAAATCAGTTGCCACGCGCAGTCGATGCTCACTGGATCGCAATGCAAGGATTAGACTTGAATCTAAGGTTCCGGCAACGGCTACTGCTCTTCGCCGAGCGGCTTAGCAGGAAGTTTCGACTACTTCTGCGTTTTGATAACACTGCTCAGCAGATATCCGCCTGGTCCGTCTGCGCATCTGTCGCTGCGCTCTAAGTTACCAGAATGCCCCAAGCGGGAATTGGTTCGTTTTTGGCATTACTGAATCGCCTCGAGCGTTGCGGTAAGCCTGCGGCAGCTTTGCGTATGCAGTAGTTACCACATCAGCCACTGGAGCCAAGCAGCAGGCATCTTAGGTTTGGTACCCGTGAATAATTGAATTCCAAAGCCGATCATCGAAATGGAATTCAAGGAGAGGTGGACGATCCAGCATGGCCAAATACGATGAGTGCAGCGATAAAGGTAGCCAAGCAGAATTCCCATTAAAATCAACGGCAGCCAACTGGGACCGTATTGAAAGTGAGCGAGTCCAAAAAGAATACCTGACACGAATAAGGGCCATATGGGTAAACGCGAGTTGATCGGCTGTTCATCGCTGCTTGCCTGCTGTGGCAAGTGAACTTCGCTAGACAAAGTATCAGTGGACTGAGTCGCGACTACTTCTGAAGCAATCGGTATTGCCTGGGTTTGATCCTTCGCAGGAGATCCCCAAAAAAGGGTCTTAAAGGAAAAAGGTCTTTTCGCATTTGCTTCCAGAAGCCCTTGTAGCAGAACGCGAAATAGAAATTCCTCGGTAATTGGAGCTACCAGTACTGCTGCAAAAACGGCTCCACCATACATCAGCCAAACAGGGCCTTTCTCCATCGCTTCGAAAAGTGGATGGTCGTATTCCATCTTGAGGCTATAGACAAGCGTTGCCATTAAGATTTGGATCAGAGGAAGAAAAAGCAAGGCCGCTCCAAGCCCGACGAGTAAATCGTAACCGAAGCGACGGATGGACCAGCCCACTTCCTCGATTTTGCAGCGAGTCTGTGCGGCAATCCAAAGGGTGCCGACGAACATGGCAAGGATTTGGCCACAACTGGCTGAAACAACTTGCGAGAGCCCCTCAAGAGATTCACGACTCTCTTCCGGTTGTGTAGCAATCCATTGTTTTAGTCCAGTAGCTTGTAATAAAAGCAAGATGAAATTGCTGAAGAAGACGAACAGGACCACGACGACGATGAGGTGGAATAAACCCCAACGGGCCGGCTGTCGATCTTCCACGGGAAGGGTGCCACCACCCAGTTTGAGCCAGGAGATTGACGCGATCCATGCAAAAAAAGAACAGAGCATGAATCCGAAAATGAATAGCCCGAATAGGATGATTAAGATGGAGGGGTTTGGCGTTGGTTCCAAAACGAAATCCTATCGTGGTTATTTCGAGGGTGATGGTTTATTGCGGATCGCCAGAAGGATGTATTCGACACCTGATACGATCGTCAAGATAACCGCGCTCCAAATGGTAGCCGTTCTAACCCAAGGGAGCCAAGCCGGGGTTGAGTCCTTCCACATAAGGCCAAGGAGACAAACGATAACAGCAGCGCATTGCAGTACCATTTTCCATTTGCCAAGTTGCTTTGCAGAAAAGTCGCCCCCCTGCCCTTCAATCATTCCGCGAAGACTTGTGACCAAAAGCTCGCGGCCAACAACTACGGTGGCAATCCAGGCAGCCACTCCACTGCCAGGTTGACCTACCAGACCAATCAAAGTTCCGCTGATGATGATCTTGTCCACGAAGGGATCTAGAATTCGACCGAGCTTCGTCACTTGGTTAAAGCGTCGAGCCCAATAGCCGTCGATCCAATCGGTAGAAACGGCGACGATAAATCCTATCAGAGCAGCAAGAAACCATTGCTGCTCAATCCAGATACAAACTAAGATCGCCAGGACGAAGCGGAGGGCCGAGAGAGAATTGGGAACATTGACGACTTGGTTGGAGGCGGTCGGCTTGACGGTTGCAGGATCAACTTGATTTGCTGTGCTCATTGCTCACCCTTTCCGCCAAAGATCGACTTAAAGAATAGAGCATATTTTAGCAATTTAACCCACGCTTCGCGATGGCCATTGGATTACTGGCCGCTTCGAGCTTTTTCCAAGGCGATCTGAAGCACTTTATCCTGGGGGGTTTGTTGCGGATTGAGCACTTCGCGACCCTGCGAGTCGACAACGGGTTTGGCCATCACGTAGGTGTCCTCATCCATTTCGACTTTGATATCCGGTCCCACGCCATGATGTGCGATGGGAAGTCCCTTAGGAGAAAAGAACTTGGATACTGTCAGCCGCAGGCCACTTTTCGCTGCTTCGGTATTGTATAGCCCTTGCACGCTACCTTTACCGTAGGTGTTGGCACCAATCAGTACTCCACGTCGGTGATCGCGAATGGCACCTGCTAGAATTTCGCTCGCACTAGCGCTGTCGCCATCGATTAAAAGATAAAGCGGCATCTGCCACGTTCCTGCGCGGTGGGCAGTGAAATTCTTGTTCTCAATTCCGTTTCTGCCACGTGTGGACACGATCACCCCATCGGAAATGAATCGGTCAGCCACTCGAACCGAGGTTTCCAATAGTCCGCCTGGGTTGCCACGCACGTCGAGAATTAAACTTCGCATGCCCTGTTTTTGCAGCTCCCATAACGCACGATCGAGTTCCTCGTCGGTCGTCTTTTGGAAGTTGGAGATTCGCAAATAGCCGATGCCATGTTGACTGTCCATAATATGCACTGCTTCGATGCTTGGAACCTCGACACGTCGTCGAGCAACAGCGAGAGAAACGATCTCGCCGGCATTTCGTTTAAGGAGAAGTTTCACCGAGCTGTTCTCTGGGCCGCGTAACAGATCCGCTGCACGGTCAGCCCCAATCAACTCTGTCTTGCTTCCGTCCACTTCGATAATTTCGTCATCCGCTTTGATTCCAGATTGATCTGCAGGACCGCCGCGAATGACACTAACGACATGTAGACGTTTATCCTGAGGACGCAATTCGACCCCAAGGCCTACGAAGTTACCTTCAATTTGAGAGGTCATTTCGGACAATTCGCCCGCCGTGAGGAAGCCGGAATAAGGATCGAGAAGTCCTACAGCCCCACAAATGTATTCGTAGATCGTCGCGGTTTGCTTCAGGCCGATTTTCTGTTCGGCTTTTTTGGCAACACTGAGGACGAGTTGGCGTGCTTCAAAGCGGTTAGCGACTTCCCGACCAAGCACATCGCGGTGGATGGCTAAACGAAACTGCTCGACTGTTGGAGCAGGTGTGTTGGGAAGATGATTGGTAAGGAAAGCGGGTTCAGTTAAAGCAACTTCAACAAACGCCGTTCCGTTACGTAGGACTTCATTAAGATTTAAAGGGTCAACGTAGTTTGCTTCCAGTTTGGCGAGTATTTCAACGTACAGGTCAGCGGCTTGTTCGACATTCAGTTGAGCGACGGAGTCGGTGTAGCTGATATCACGATAACGACGCGTAACATCATAATGAATGCGAGAAATCAAAAGGCGTCTTCGCAGGTCGCTGTCCTGTGGGAATCGCTTCGTTGCTTTCTCGTAAAGATGGATCGCTTCGCTCCAGCGTCGATCCTGCTCCAATTGCATGCCTTGTTGCAAGACCTCCGCGGTCGCAACTTGGTCCGCTGCGCCAAAAACTTTCTCCTCTGCGGATGCCGATGGGCTAATCGCAAAGCAAAGCAGCATGAGGGCTGCGGCGAGGTGGATCAGGCGTGTTTGACTCCGAGTCATTCAACAGGTCTTTCCGAAAACGGCAGTATCGAAGTTTGCCCTGAGTGCGAGTTACCATCCTCGCCAAGAGCTCCCTGTAAAGAAGGTCAAAGATGCATACACACCTTGACCCAAGGGAATATAGGACACGATTTGTGCATGGTCAAAGAAAGGCGTTGATCATTTATTGGGAACAATCGTTATCGGCCTCACATTCCGAATCAAAGCTTGACGGATGTGAGAGTTCCTCTACGTCTGCTGCAAAGAGTGATAACAAGAGTCATGCCGAGTAAGTCGCGTGAATCGATTGTTACGAACCTAACTGGACCAACATTCAGGCTGACTTGGTCTTTCACTCTTACAGCCGCATCTTCACCAATGGACCATTGGCGTCATAGCGCAAAAACGATTACGAAGTAAAGCATCCCGAAATAGAGTGGGTGCTGTAACTGCGGAAAGGATTGCACATTGCGCCGAACGGGCCATTGCGATCTGCCCTTCCTCATGTGCCTCCCGCACAAGAAAACGTTCGAAGACACTGCCATCGCGACTTCAGGGGTGGCGAAAAAGCGGGTCTGGAACATTTTGTCTGCTTCCGGGTGAATCGTATGCATGACCAAAGTAAGAGGCAAGTCACAGTCGCTGACCGCAACCTAACGCAAGGCAAGGTTCATTGTTTTTGGCGAAGCATTATGGTGGGTTTGTTGCAAGGGGAGTTAGATCGTAAATCGATCCACAATGGAATGTGGAGTTAATTGATCGAAAAGCAATGAAAACGGCCCCTTGGAGCCTTGGTAGGGTCATGAAAAATGTTTGTACATTTGGTAAGATGCTTGCCGCGGGGGAACCGCATTTTCTTGAACTACCTGTAAAGAGCATGAGCCATGGGAAGAAGTTTTGAAGTTCGCAAGGTATCGATGGCCAAGACGGCCGGTCAAAAATCGAAGCTGTATTCGAAATACGGTAAACAGATCTATGTGATTGCTAAAAATGGTGGTGGCGATCCAACTTCCAACCCAGCTCTCAAGAGTATTATCGATCGAGCAAAGCGTGAGCAGGTTCCCTCGCATGTGATTGAAAAGGCGATCGATAAGGCTAGCGGTGCTGGTGGCGAGAATTTCGTTACTGCACGCTACGAAGGCTTTGGTCCTGGCGGATGTTCCGTTATTGTCGATTGCCTTACCGATAATAACAATCGAACTATCACTGACGTTCGAAATTGCTTTACTAAGACTGGTGCGAAGATGGGGGCACCTGGTTCAGCAACACACCTCTTCGACCACCTTGCCGTATTGTCCTTTAAAGGAACAAGCAGTGATGAGGTTCTTGAAGCACTGCTCGGTGCTGATGTGGATGTCAACGATGTGGAATGTGAAAACGGTCAGGTGACAGTATTCGCTCCATCGACCGAATTCTATAAAGCGAAAAATGCTCTGCTAGAAGCGTTTCCAAAGATTGAATTGGAAGTGGAAGAGATCACTTTCGTTCCGCAATCGCGTTCGGAGATCAGTGCAGAGGATCTGCCGATGTTCGAGAAGTTCATCAATATGCTTAATGATTGTGATGATGTACAGGACGTCTATCACAACGCCAATGTTCCCGCTTCCGGATCATAAAAATCCGGAAGTTGTCTACAGAGTTTGCAATTTATTGGAGCGATGGACTGGTTAATTATTTGCTGATATCGATCCAGACCAAGCGATGGTCCGACGCGGACATCCAGTTTGGATCGATGGGCATACATTGTTTGAATGTCGGCCAAAAGATTCCACTCTGAATTATTTTGAAGTGAGTTGACGGAAGGACATAGTCGACTCTCAGATTGCCAGGATTGCGATCATTGAAATCGCTTGTGTCTTCTGCTGGATCACCTTTGTGCTCACTGTTTTTCTTTCCCTGGCGTTGAGCAGACTCTTTTCCTCCATCAGCTCGCGGGGTCATTGAAGGATTTACAAGTGGTGAACTGAGGAGTTGCCTTATCGCTTCTCCTTGATCGTCTCCGTCGATAGGATCAGCGTTGAGGTCACCGGCAATGATAAAGGGGCTACCTTCTATAAGCCCTCCCGGTTTGCCAGCGTCATCTTTAAGAAATGGAGCGTTATTGTTTTCGATGTACTCCTTCCAGAGTCGAATTTCGTCGTGATTGCGGTTGCCATTTCTGTTTTCCGGGCCATCGAATGCTGGTGGAGTCGGGTGAGCGCAAAGTAGGTGAATAATGCCCTGTGGAGTCTCGACGGGTATATCCCAATGGCTTTTCGAGGAGAGTCGCAGTTGCTTCCAAACGGATTCTGAGTAGTAAGATTTGCCACTGCTTGGATCGCTAGGACGTTTGGCTCCCGGTAAATCACTCCAAAGAAATTTTCGAAACGTTCGAATATCAGCTTCGCGAATCGGATACTTGCTCAAAAGCAACATTCCATAGTGCCCGGGGAATCGCCCAAATCCCCAAGCATCGTTTGGATCATCTGTCTTGCCGTTATTGTCAAGATCAAGTCCGCTTGGTTCTCCGGTGTTGACCTCAGCCGAGTAACGAAAAGGATATTCGATGGGGTCACCAGCGATTGCTCCTTGCTGAGCAGCAAGATATTTTTCAAGGAAAATCTTCTCAGCATCTTTATCAGGTGAGTAATCAAATTCGTTGAGCAGAACTATGTCGGGGCGTACAACGCGGAGCACAGCGGCAATTCGCTTTGCTTGTTGACTATCTTGCTGTAGTTCTTTAACTAAGCCATCGGATTCATCTTTACTAAACGAGGTGTTAAATGTTGCGACACGGATTTGTTCAGAGGCTTTGGTCGGAACAAGAAACTCCTCTCCCTTTGATTTCATAGGCATTATTCCAAGGACTAAAACTCCCATCGCCATGTATGTTTTCATAGGTTTAGTCGATTTGCATGTGTCTTGAGCTAAAACGATTATTCTACACTTTAGCTTGAGGCAGTGCCTAGTCTGCACCGCTCTGGGGTGTGCAAGTCGCAGATTGTTCCCTGACCCGCAATACACGAGGTGTTTGGCTTAGAGATTGGGAAGGAAAGAGAAAATCGCTGTATTAGCGTCTACCGGAAGTGCTTAGAAGGGTAGATTTGTTTTCATTGACTTGAGCATTATCTCGAAGATCTCCGCTTAATCGATTCTTGGAGTCAAAGTTGACGCTCTTTCCAACGGTAGTTGCGGTGGTTCCTATGTACCAACGAAATAGATCTTGCGCGAATAAAGAAGCCGTTTGAAAGCGATCTTCTGGCTTTTTAGCCAATGCCTTGAAGCAAATTCTTTCTAGCTCTAGTGGAACGGAAGGATTGGCTCGGCGAATCGAACTTGGGTTTCGGTGGATTACCTCTTGGAAGACTTCCTTGGGGGAGTTTCCTGAAAAGGCTCGTTTACCGGTGAGAACTTCGTATAGAATCGCGCCTAGTGCAAAGATATCACTTCGCGCGTCTAGTTTTTTTAATTCCCCCCGAACCTGTTCCGGACTCATGTAAGGTGGGGTTCCCGAAATTCGCTCCGTCGGTTCGTCAGTGTCACCTTGAAAGACGAAACCGAAGTCTGCCATATACGCTGCGCCGGAGCTGTTCTCAAGAAAGATATTACCCGGCTTCACATCGCGATGGACCAAGTTACGTTGATGCGCGTGAGCCAACGCGGATGCGATGCTACCGATGATGCAAGCTCCCTCGGTGTAGGAAGGTAGTTTGTCGATAATTCGTCTCTCGAGCGTTTGTCCCTCGACGTATTTCGATATCACATAGATCGTGCCGTCTGGCCGCTCAGTAACATCGTAGACAGGGACGATATGGGGATGTTTTAGGCCGGCAACAGTCCGTGCTTCGGCGAGATATTTCTCACGCAGTTCTGTTTGTTTCAGTCGCGAGTCAGTAGGAAACTTGATAGCGACGATGCGGTTTAATTCGCGATCTTCTGCCAAGAAAGCTCTTCCAAAAGGGCCTTCCCCGAGCAGGCGTCGAATGGCATAACGCGGTTTCAGAGTAATTTTGTGATTGAAGTCACGAGTTTTCCCGGCGACGGATGATAGAGATATGAAACTCGGGTCAATCGTTATGTCGTCCAGTTGATGATCTGCGACCATCGTATCGAACCGCTGTATTAAGGTTTCTTTTAGGTTCGGAAAGCGTGTTAAATACTCGACGATAACTTCAGCTGTAGGTTTTAAGCTTCGCGCTTCGATCTCACCCAGTATCAATTCCACACACTGCTGTTTGGAGTGCTTTAGAAATGGAAGTTTCTCTAAATATTCTTCCACTCGTATAGGTTTAGCAGATTGCCATCGAAATCTCTGGTCTAAAATTATCAATGGAGTAGCATTGTGACTCGGTGTCCTGGGGTATGAAAGCACCAACGCAAATATATCTGGCGGTGTGCGACCAGCTTGCCAGAGTCGTCTCAGTGCTTCGCAAAGGAATTCCATGCGCTTCCCAACTCAAATAGAGGACAGGGTCGAATAAATTTGGATCCTCACGAACCACACGCCATGCTGCAGTCCTTGGTGGAAGTCTAGCTTTTTTTTTGAAAGGGGGCTGATGATATGGTCAATATCTGCTGAGCGAGAGAGCAGCCTTTACCGATTAATCTGATTGCATCCCCTCGACCAGTGGAAATGCAATCTTGTCGGAATCAGTAACTGGTGTCGGGTCCTTTCATGACGCTACTAAAAAGAAGGTGCCCGCATGCTAATACAGCTAGAAGATCTGATCAGTTGCGAGTTGAGGATGAATTTCTTGTGAGCAAAAGACGCCTGAATTGGCAGTCGCTGATTTGAAAGTTTATTTCTATTTTTCATTAGTGTGAGCTAAAACTCGTCGATACACCTTCGCGACACGTTTGGCCATGATATCTGTAGTGAAATGCCTTTGCTGACGAGCTCGCGCGCTACGCCCCATAGCTGCCCAAGCGGCGCGATCGCCGCAGAGCTGTTCAATTTTCATCGCTAAATCTCCCGGATTGCGGGGTAACGCGATTAAGCCATCGACGCCATGTCGCAATGCCTCTGGAGTACCTTCAACAGCTGTTGCAACGACGGGCAATCCAGCTGCCATCGCTTCTAAGACGACCATTGGAAGTCCCTCTCCGAATAAGCTTGGCAGAACAAGCCCATCTAATGATTTGAGTTTCGAGGGAACATCTTTAGTGAAGCCGCTCAATGTGACCAGCGATTCAAGATGCCATTTTTTGATGAGCCGCTCGATCTGATTCTGATAGGAAGTAGTTTCGAAACTTCCAATCAAATTGAGATGTATATCACGGCGATGGCTCGAGAGTATATACAACGATTCCAATAGAACCTCTACGCCCTTACGAGGGCGCATCAGCGCTACCATTCCCAACTGCCAAGGATGGTGTGGTAGACGACTGTCCCAATCGATCGCCGGAAGTGGTTCGACGCCATTATGGACAGTCATCAATCGTTTGCGATCCCAGCCTTTTTTGAGCATTTCGCTGCGAAGACTGTTAGAAACCGTGATCAAGCCCTTACAAGAAAACAGGGCCACTCGCTCAATCCAGTCGTTAAGGTAATTGATCCAGCGGCGAGTGCTGTCACGAGCAGTTGGACTGTGGACATGATAAATCCAAGGCAGACCCGTTCTGCGAGCGACCATTGCTGCGATCATCGCTGAACGTGGAGTGTGTGCATGTAGAAGATGGTAGTTTTCTGATTTCGCGACGGCCGTGATTCGTGGCACAACAGAAAAGTCTTGCCGAGAAGTCATCGGGAAGACCATGATACGATTAGGAGGTAGCTCGCAACAGTCGAGAAATTTCCCAGCCTTGAGGCAAACAAAATCGGCTTGAAAGCCGAAGTTATCGAGCTTGTATCCGAGACCTTGTTGGACTCGTTCGGCGCCAGAAAAGTATTCCCCGTTGATGATGTGTAGAACTCTGGTCAACGCCAGTGGCTTCGGTGGCTGAGTGAGGTCTTCGGGACCAAGTTGCCTCGATTCACTGAACGAGACAATTGGCGGCACAGCGAAATTGCCTAAGATGTCGCCGGATGGAGTGATATCTGGCATGTCATCAACCTAACCCGAGAAACCAACGAAATAATCCTTCCCAATGCAACCGTATCTCTATGGAACTTTAGGTTGTGCAACGACAGGTATCCGACGGAATCGATTGTTTCCATTCCCGGTACTCCCGCGATTTAGACAGGAGTAACAATTATGAGGGTTATTCCGATTTAAGTAGCTCGAAAAGTTCGGTGAGCAATAATCGATTTTGGCGGCGTATTTGATGGCAGCGCTCGGCAATCGGGATGCTGTCGTGAACACCTAACAGAAACTCTAATGTCCGAAGTTCCTCTCCCTCGCTTGGAAAATCATGCCGTGCCACGGTGTTCATCAACCTTAGTCCCGATTCAATCCCTCTGAGAAAGCGATAACCCTCATCCATTCGCCAAGCTTGCTCAGGCGTCAGGGCTCCGATTTCTACCAACGGATTGAGCGCGGCAAGTGTCCCGGGGATGACGATCGAGGGGTTTTGCTGAGCATGTTTGATCTGCAAAGCTTGAATGGAGAACTCGATATCTAGAGTTCCACCGACTCCCCGTTTTATGTTGTTAGGGGAGGCCGATTGCTGCAGTCTCAGACGCATTTCAAAGATTTGCCGGGCGACGTCTGTAGACCAATCAATATCGGTAATAATCGAGCGAATGACCGCCATGGTAGTGGCTTGTAGTTCGGGTGGACCATAGATCGGTCGAGCTTTGCAAAGAGCTTGACGCTCCCAAAGTTGTCCTTGCCCTTCATCGAAGTAATTTTTCAAATCGTCGACAGCTATGGCCAATGGTCCGCTTTGGCCCGTGGGGCGAAGGCGAGCATCGATTTCGTAGAGCCGGCCCCAAGGAGTCATTTTAGAGACGGTTTGAATGAGCCGTTGGCTGAGTTGGTTGTAGAAGTGCCGATTGGTCGTCGTGTCGGTTTTTCGGCCATGACCTCGATGAACGGTGGAACCATCTCCTTCGAAAAGAAAAAGAATATCTAAGTCGCTGTGGTAATTCGGTTCGCGTCCACCAAGCTTTCCAAGGGCAATTATCGTAAAGCCACATTCCTCACCCTGCCTTGGTCCTGAAGCCAGTGTTGGTGTCCCATATCGATGAGCTAATCGTTGATACTCGTGTTGAACGACTTGTCTCAAGGTCACTTCCGCGATATCCGAAAGAGTACGGTGGGTGTTAGATATATTTTCTTTACCAAGAATGTCACGCGTTCCGACGCGAAGGTGGTGTGAGTTACGAAAGCTCAGAAGGATCGGCTCGATATCCGCCGCATTTTTGCAAAGCTCCTGCAATTGAGCTTCAAGTTCTTCTTGTTGCGGCAGTCGATCCAACAGAAGTGAATCGAGCAACTCGTCGATCATTCCAGGATTGCCAGTCAGCAATTCAACAAGATAGGGGCTGCAGGCGCACAGTCGAACATAAAGCTGCATCGAGGGTGGATTGAAACTGAAAAGTTCCCACAAGACAGCCTTGCCTCCTAAGCTATTGCTTACGTTGGAAAGCTGCGAAAGGGTGCGGTCGGGATCAGGTGTTCGCGAAATGGCTGACAGTAACGGTGGTGCGATCGCAGCGAGAAAATGTCGACAGCGTCGAGTCGATAAGAAACTGAAGTTCTCTTTTGAAAGTTCGAGTAGGCGTTGATAAGCATCGGAGGGGCGAGAAAAACCATGCCGGCCCAAAACCTTTTCAATCATTTCTGGTAGCGGGTCGGGATCCAGAATCAGGTCCGTCTCTTCTGCCGTTTCTCCTTGATCTCCAAAGGCTCGGTGGAGCAAGTGATCGACGATGCGGCGAATGCGTTCCGTTTTCTCCTCTAGAAGAGAACGTAATATGGTTTCGGCTCGTCTCGATTCCAGATCTTTGAATCCCATGCGTAGAGCAAGTTTTCGAACTTCGTTGGTCGTATCTGGCAAAGTATGGGTCTGGAGGTCGAACATGATTTGCAAAAAGTGCTCAACCTTCCTCAGCAGTCGATAACCATCGTCCAGAATTGAGGCTTCTTGTTGATTGAGGATACTGGCTTGCTCCAAACGTTCGATCGCCTGCAGAGTGTTGCAGCAGCGAATGGACTTTAGGTCGCCACCGTTGAGCAGCTGCAGAAATTGCACGACGAATTCGATGTCGCGGATCCCACCAGGGCCAAGTTTGACATTGAGTTCGCTTCGATTCTCCTGAGAAATTCTCTTTTCAATTCGTCTCTTCAAAACACCGATACCCGCGATGTCGGCTCGCGAAAGATAGCGTCGAAAGATCCAAGGTTGGAGTTCGTCGAGAAACTTTTGCCCCAGCTCCTGATCTCCCGCTACCACCCGGGCTTTGAGATACGCTTGACGTTCCCAGGTGCGTCCCAGGTTTTCGTAATAGTTAAAGGCTACTTGAGGCGAGCATACGAGCGAGCCGTTTGAACCCAGTGGTCGCAGGCGCATATCGACGCGGTAGACACGTCCATCTGCCGTTTTTTCAGCTAAAGCCTTAATGAACTGAGTAGCCATTCGCTCAAAAAACTCAAGTGTTTGGCTGGCCCGCTGGCGTTCGACATTTTCAATGTCAGCCAGAAAAATCAGATCGATATCGCTTGAGTAGTTCAGTTCTTTGCCGCCAAGTTTCCCAAGAGCGAGTACGGTAAAGCGAATTGGTTGGCCTGCAGGGTCACGTGGAGGTGTCTTTTTCTTTTCGAGAGATTGTCGCACCCATTTCAAGGCAGTATCCATAAGAGCTTCGGCCAAAAACGATAGCTGTTCGGTAACCACCTCTAATGAATGATGACCAATGAAATCCCCATAGGCGATTCGTAGCATTTCCCTTTGTCGACAATGCCTTAGAGTACGCATCATCTGGGCCTCATCGGTCATCGCCATCGTCTCGGTGAGTATTTCATCGAGGAGACTGGCACGCGATACGGCTTGTCCTTCGGTGATTCGCAGCAGATCGAACGACTCCGGATCGCGAATCAATTGGTCAGCTAAAAATTGACTGACCGAAAAGATCTTCAGAAGCGTAGGTAGGGCGGTGGCGTCACGCTCAAATAGCGCCCCCAGTGATTGGGCCGAAATCGACGCTTCGATGAATCGATCTAGGTTATTGAAAACGTTCCCGGGATCACCCGTCTCCGGCAAATATCGAGTTAGCGTGGCGAAAAGATTCAGCAGCAAATCATCCGTCATGCCGCTCGAGGCGATTCGTGCCAGATTCGTCTGACCTCGCACCAGATCGACGATTCCGACTTGGGAAAGCCAGAGGCTTGATCGTTCGACGTTGTCAAGCCATTTGAGGTCTTCCATGGCTGAGGCTGTTTCCCGGTAACTACGTTTCAGAAATTGGCAGAGTTGTGCAACTCAAATTAGCTTTCGACGGAACCTACTTGGGTTTCTGGACGTCGAAATCTCCAGGTGAAGTTTAGCGAATGTTTACGAAAAACAACGTGTTTCCAATTGGGAACGGCAAAATGTTGCTATCGAGCTACGAATAAAAAAACGGAATTTCTTTTTTGTGAGCCCTAAAGTCTTTCAGGGTAAGGAGTTAGTGTGATTTTCGGGGAGTGGCAGCCCTGGGTAGGAACCCGACTTGCGAAAAGCTTCTTTCGTCCCGCGATGAGCCGCACAAGAGTTTGCCACTCGCCTGCGAGCTTCTCATCATTCATCACTGTTGCTTGATGCGAAAGAGGTTGCCATGGCCAAGAAATCGTCCCGTCGTGAATTTCATGATGATCTCGATTCCGTCGAACTTCCAGTCGGAGGCGAGTCGCTGGAATTGGAAAGCGGCTACATCAGCGGTGTTCTTTATGCTGGTGGTGAAGATGAAGAAATCGAAGATCTTCCTTCTGAAGACGAACTGAACAGCGAAGAGGAAGAAGCCGAAGATGATTCCGATGCAACCGATGATCCGGTTCGCATGTACCTGATGCAGATGGGCCAGATCCCATTGCTAAGCCGCAACGAAGAAATCACTTTCGCACAAAATATCGAACGCACTCGCTCCCTTTATCGTCACTGGATGCTTGCCAGCGATTTCATGCTTCAGGGAGCAACTCGCCTCTTGGAACTGGTTCGAGATAGCAAGTTGCGTTTGGACCGTACGATCGAAGTCAGCGTGACCAATACCGCTGAAAAGAAAAACGTGATGCGTCGAATCGGCCCTAATGTAGCAACGCTTCGAGCCCTTCTTGGTCGTAATCACCAAGACTTCTATATCGCAATCAACAAACAACAGTCCGCATCAGCTCGCCGTGAAGCTTGGAAGCGATTGGTTCGTCGCCGCAACAAAGCTGTCCGCTTGATCGAAGAAATGAATCTTCGTACCAATCGCCTGCAGCCTCTATTCGATAAGTTGGTTGACATTAACAAACGGATGCAGGAACTGATTGCTGGAAATCAAAACTCCGAGGGTCAGTGCCCAGAGAAGATCAAGAAGGACCGAGAAGAATTGCATTACCTAATGCGAATCACTTATGAAAGCCCAGCTACTTTGCGTCGACGAATCGAGCGAACCGATTTGCATCGCACGCAGTACGATGCTGCAAAACGTGAATTGTCGGCTGGTAACTTGCGATTGGTTGTCTCGATCGCTAAGAAGTATCGCAACCGTGGCCTGAGCTTCCTAGATTTAATTCAGGAAGGAAACACCGGATTGATGCGAGCCGTTGATAAGTTCGAATACGCTCGTGGATTCAAGTTCTCGACCTATGCAACTTGGTGGATTCGTCAAGCAATCACTCGTGCTATTGCCGACCAAAGCCGTACGATCCGCGTACCGGTTCACATGATCGATACCATGTCCAAAGTGCGTGTTGTTACTCGCGAATTGATCCAGGAATTGGGACGTGAACCTACGGTCGAAGAAACCGCTCAGCGTGCCGGCTTGACTCTGGATGATGCACGAGTTGTTATGAAAATGGCTCGGCAGCCTTTGTCGCTCGATCAGCCCGTCGGTGATTTTGACGATAGCTACTTTGGTGAGTTCCTTGAAGATTATCGCGACGACGATCCTTTGTACGAAACCAATCAAGAAGCGTTGAAGTTCCATATCCAGGAAGCAATGCAAACTTTGAACTACCGCGAACGCGAGATTCTCCGTCTTCGTTACGGCTTGGCTGATGGTTATGCCTACACCTTGGAAGAAGTAGGACGAATTTTCTCGGTAACCCGAGAACGAGTTCGGCAGATCGAGAGCAAGGCTGTTCGAAAACTACAACAGCCCTATCGCAGCAAGGCTTTGATGAGCTTCTTGGATGGTGCAGCTGAAACAATTCTTCGAGATAGTTCGACCGGCACCGAGGCTACCTGATTTTAAGTTGGTAAAAACAGTCTAGGAATTGGACTGAGGCAAAGACTCGATGGTTCTCTTTGTGCTACGATCGCTCTTTTAAGTCGCGGGACAACGACTTTGCACGATCGACTAACGGCAACGGCACAAATCGGGAACCATCGGTTTTACCTCAGTCCTTTTTTATTACTATGCAACCTCTCATCTCCAGTAATCAAAACCCCCGATTGAAGAGTCTTGTTAAGCTTCGGGAGGCAAAACATCGTCGACAGCAGGGCCGCTTTCTCATCGATGGCATCCGAGAGATTGATCATGCCTGCCGCGGTGGAGTTTCTATTGAAGAGATCTGGTTCGATA
>Ga0315900_10000553_pt1 | contig 64467 bp, 43 predicted proteins | sample LakEriMetagenome_FD_203521 | JGI IMG/M metagenome (GOLD analysis project Ga0315900, IMG submission 203521) | Freshwater fungal communities from buoy surface, Lake Erie, Ohio, United States - Buoy 12 MA114 | ecosystem: Environmental > Aquatic > Freshwater > Lake > Lake biofilm | place: USA: Lake... | reverse complement strand
TATTCAAGCTAATAGCTATGAGACCCTAAAGCAAATCTATGAGAATAAACAGGCTATAGAGAAAGCTATTGCCCAGGAAAAAGAGATGCAGATTAAGGATCTTAAGAAAAAGAATAGGAGATTAATTTTACAAAATGTAGGGTTATCAATTGGAGTTGCAAGTCTTTCACTTACAACTATTTATTTTGCAATTGCCCCATTCTAGCCGATAATTTTGTATATTATTAATATGAATTTTAACCCATGGATATAGTAAACTGGTTATATCTAAAGAAAGCAGAACTTATTAAACAAGAACTAAGTGATCCTGAGGATCTTATATTACTTGGTGCTGATGTAAGTTTTGAAAAAAGAGGTGATAAATACCTAAGTTATGCTATGCCGTTTTCAGCATTTGTTGAAGCCATTGCCAGTGAAATTGTAGTAACTGGGATTACATTAAGAACAAATGGTGTAGATAATGCTGTTCAGAATGTACTTAATCTAGTTAATGGAACTAATGTAACAATAACAGATACTGGAAATGGAACGGTTACAATAGCTGCAACAGCCGGTGGAGTCGTTAATGATGCTGATAATGGTCTTAAGTTAGGTACAGCAGATACGGTTTATCTTGGTGGTACATTACTTGAAACAACTACAATTGATGTAACAGATCAATATCAGTTAAACATTATTGGTCAAAATGACCAGCCTAAAGGGGAAATTGTATTTATAGAAAATTCATCATTAACCGAAGACGTTGTTTCACTTGGTGTTAATTGTGATAATGGTATAGCAATTAGTGCTACATCTACTATAGGCATTGCTATTGATGCTTTATCTGAATCTGGACCAGGCATTACAGGAACCTCAAAGGAATCATATGGTATTGTAGCAATTTCCGGTAGTATTGATCCACTTCTTGAATCAAGACCTATATATGCCTATGGAACAGGAAGTTCTAAACCATCATTATTATTAGTAACAAGCCCTACAGCAGGTGCCGATGCTACGAAAACCCCAGCATTGGTGTTACGCAAAGCAGGTAATTCACCATTACCAGGTAATGGACTATTGCTTCAGTTTGAAACTAGGGACACTGCAAATGTAATTTTAGTAAGTTCAACTATAGCATCTGCATATACTGATGTAACACTTGGTTCTGAATCTACTGCATTAGAATTTTCTGCATTAGACGGAGGGACCTTAAACAAGGTTCTTGTAATGGAGGGTAATGGTATATTTACCCTTACACAAGGATTAGGAGATTATGCAGATGATACAGCTGCACAAGCCGCTGGAGTACCTATTAATGGACTTTACAGAACAGCATCAAACGTTAAAATAAGGGTAAGTTAAAGTAGAAAGATTTATCATATTTTTGTATATTATAATATAAAGCTAAAAAAATGGATATAGTAAACTGGGATTATCTTAAAAAGGGTCTTTTAATCAAAGATGCACTCCAAAGTTCAGATGATCTTGTACTTGTTGCAGCAAATACATCCTACAGTAAAAGGGGTGACTTGTATCAAACCTATGCTGTACCTGCTAGTGCAATTGGTGGTGGAGGAGGAGGATTAGGTCCAGTTGGAGTAATGTTTAAACAAACAACTCCTGGTACAACCGTTGAAGGAAATAGCCAAAGAGCAGCAACTTATGTTCTTGAAATTCCGGCAGGAACTTTTGCACCTGGAGATATTATTAGAGTTCACTATAGAGCTTATAAGGCTAGAACTGCTTCAGATACTACAATGAGTATTGCAATAGGACCTGTAAATAATATTTTTGCAGTAACGACCGTTGCTAATGCTAGAATTGATTTTAATCCAGCAGCACCTTTTCCTAATCGCTGGGGTCAGATGAAAAGAGATTTTGTTGTTCCATCTGACAGTACTCCGATGATTGTTTTGCCAACTAAAATTGAAACATTTACCGACGACATTGAATCTGAAGATATTCAAGCAATTACAATTGATTGGTCTGTTACTCAATATATGCTTTTTACAATAGAACATCAGGTCGGTACTGATGATAGAGCTTCTGGACTTTCTTACTATGTTGAAAAATTATAATAAGACCAATGGCATTAGGTAATAATAAATACTCTCAAGGAAGTAAAAGATCCAACTATTACTTTCAGTTAAAAGTACTCCAACTCTTACAAAGAATTTTAAACGCACTATAACATGGCATTAGGTAACGGAAATCCAAAAGAAGGAGACAAAGGGTCAAATTTTTTCTGGGAACTTAAGGTACTCCAAGGACTGGAAGCAATTGCTGAGGCAATTGAAGCAGGAGGAGGTGGTGGTGGCGGCGGTGGTGGTGGTATCACCCAACTTACAGGGGATGTTACTGCAGGTCCTGGAGCAGGATCAGTTGTTGCTACCATAGGTAACTCAAAAGTTACTACAATTAAAATTGCAGATGGTGCAGTAGTTTTCTCTAAACTGCAGAATATTGCAGGATTAAGTTTTCTTGGCAATCCGCTTGCTGGTGTTAATCCTGTTCAAGCAATTCCATTAACTACGGTTCCATACTTTGGGGCCGGTATTGGGGGTGCAGCAAGTGCTACAACATTTCTTAGAGGAGATGGACAATGGGCTACACCACCAGCTGCACCTGTATTGCAGAATTCAAATGTAAATCTTACTGCTAGAAGTCTTATTAACTTTACGGGAAGTCTGACTGCTGTAGATACAGGTTCAGCAATTGATATCTCTGGCCCTACTGCAAATAATGGAATAACTGCTAATGATAGAATATTTAAACTTGGTGATGCTTTAAGTCAGCCATTAAATCCAACCGTTACAGGTGGTTTATTTGATGGAGTTAGATATATAAATCCAGGAAGAGGTAGATTGGTTATTACTCATAACCCTACAAATCCAGCAGCTGGTCTTGTTTTTACACCAACAGTAATCGGAGGACAAGTAACAAGCGTTGCTATAACGACTAATCCAACAACTGCCGCATATTTTAGCGGATATACTAATAATTTTAGCTTACAATTTTCAGGTGGTACGCCTATCACGCCTGCTTCAGGAAGTTTACAAGTAGCGTCTCCCATAACCGATGTTACAATTACAAATGGCGGATCTAACTACCCCATTACAACAACTGTAACTTTTCCGGCCCCTTCAGGAGTTGGAGGTGTAACAGCAACAGGTGTTCCAGTTATAAAAAATGGAGTTATAGTTGGGGTACAAATTACAAATCCTGGATCAGGTTATGGAGCAGGAACTACAACTTTTTCTGGCACAGTTACATTTACTGGTGCGCCAGGTGCTGGAGCAATAGGTATATGGTCAGCAACAGCAATTAGACCTTACTCGGTTACTGTATCTAATCCTGGTGCAGGATATACAGGTAGTCCTACAATTTCACTTGTTGATACAAGTGATGTTGCAGTTAATCCAACAGTTGAGATAAGTAATGGAGGTGGTCAGTTTGGGAACTCAGGTACATTTTCAACTGGAACGCAACTACGTGTTATTGGTAATACCACTTCATCGGCTGTTTCTGTGATGGCGGTTCAAAACAATGGCTCAGCTGGAAATAGTTATATTTCGGGTGCAACTAACGCAACGTCTTTTAATGCTCAACATAGTAGTGGCCTGGGAGTTGGTTTTCAAGTTAATAATGCAGGAAAAGGACTCGTGTTTGGTAGCACGAATATAGGAATAGAAGGTTCAATGTCTGCCGCAAATGGAAGATGGTTAGATCTATCCAACGATGCTACCGCTACAAATCAAGATCTAATACGCCTACAATATAGTAGTTCTCCATCAAGTTTAGTAGTACCATTAGTATTAATTACTAGACGAAATGTAACTAAAAATGTTGTAGCACCAACAGTACCTAATAATCTTACTAATATTGATGGTGTTGCCACTGACATTCTTTTTAATAATCCTGTATTTAATGTGCCACGTCCTGATCCGCCACCAGGCATAGCATCATTTCAGGGATCAATATCAGGAACTACTTTAACTGTAACAAGTATTGCATCGCCAACTGGTACAATTGCTATTTCCCAGTCGCTTGCAGGTGCTGGTGTAACACCAGGAAGCTACATTGTTGGATTAGGTAGTGGATCAGGAGGTCTTGGAACATATACCGTTGCACCATCTCAAACTGTAGTTGGTCCTGTTGCAATGTCTACCAGTGATCCATCATTTACTGATTCCGCCGTATCTACTAGAATAAGCGCTTTATGGCGTAATGCTAATCATGACACGGCACTTGGAGGTTTGGATGTTATATTAAGTAAAGCCGAGGCTACATTGGCTGATCCAAGAAGACGAAGTTATCCACAATATCCAATAGTGCGACTTCGTGCTGATGGTAGAGTAACATTTCCACAAAATCTTCCAGAATATGCTAATGAAGCAGCAGCTACTGCAGCAGGATTAATTAGCGGTGATTTATATAGAGTTGCAGGACCTGGATATAAAATAGTTTGTATTGTCGCATAATAATTTTTTTTACTATATTACAGTATGGATCAGTTAGAAATAAGAGATGTAGTAAGTATAATCGTAGGAGTATTATCTCTGGCAGGTTTATACTACGCACTTAAACGATCAGTTGATCGTCTTTACAACAAAGTAAGTACTATGGAACAAAATCATGATCGTGACATTGAACTCTTAAAAGAGGGTATAAAAGAAACAAAACTAGATCTTGACAAACGAGAAAAACATATATATGACCGTATGACTGAAATTAAAGAAGAACAAAAAAGCGCCATTGATAAGCTTGAAGTAAAAATCGATGCTATATCAAGTAATCTAAGTACTATGAATACATGTCTTTCAGAGCTTACTGGATATATCAAGGCAAAGAAGGCATAGTTTGTTGTTAATTGTGTAATTGTTTTAGGGAAACCCAGGCATTAGCTTGGGTTTTTTATTATAACTCTTGTAAGTTTAAACTTATTGTATATATTTGTGTTATAATTTAAACCAACAGTTATGACAGAAGAAAAAAATATCCAGGCAGAGTTGTCAAAAGAACAACTATCAGAACGCCAAAAAGAAATTCATGAGTACTATACATCTCAAGTTCCATTTCTAGAGGCACAGAAACAGTATGAGACTTTGATTACTGAATTAGAGGAACTTGAATTACGAAGAATGATGGCAAGAATGAGAATGGCGCAGCTAATGGCACCACCACCTGATGAATCAGAATCTGAAGATGAAACTGTTAAAAAACCAAGATCCCTAAAAAAAGATTAAGATGGCTGTAGTTAATCATGTACGTAAGAATGTAAAGATGGACCTATGGAGCATAGTAAAGTTCCAATTGGCTATGCATTGCCATCTAAAAGCATTAAATGTATCTGATCAGGATTTGAGTTGCCTTACTTTTCTTGCCTTATCTGGAGAGAAAGAACTTACTGAATTTTGTAATGATGCGACTAAAAATAAAATTTTTGGTAGTAGTCAATCAGTTAGAAATGCAGTAACTAAAGCAGAAAAGAAGAAATTGATAGTTAAAAACGGTAAGAACAGGAAAACAATTAATCTAAATCCAGATTTAAAGATACAGATTAATGGGAATATTCTATTAGATTATAAAGTCCTTCATGTTGAATCCAAAGAAAATATCGTCGCTGTATAGCCAAGTAGCTGAGGAACTTAATATCCCAGAGTCAGATCTTACAGATATTGTTTCATTCTATTGGAGTCAAGTAAGAAAATCAATGGAAGGTCTTAATGATGCTAATATCAATGTAGAGAACTTTGGGACATTTACTGTTAAACCTAAGGCATTACGTGCAGAAATGTATAAATGTGAAAAGTTTATAAACAGTGTTAACCCAAAGGATTTTACTAGATATCCATACTATAAGGTAGCTAAAGAAAAGCTTGAGAGATTTAACATTATTAGTGCTAAAATCTTAGAAGAGAACTTAAGAAAAAAAGATAAAATTGATCAGAGATATGGCAACAACATTTCTTGAAGTTTGGAAGAAAAAGGGTAAAATACTGGAAGGTATTAAAAACTCTTTATTTAAAGATGAACATGTCGAGGAGATAGCTGCAGAAAGAGATAAGATATGTCAAAGTTGTGATAAGATAGATAGGGGAGGCAGTAAATGCTTTGCTCCTGGTACACAACCTTGCTGTGGGGTATGTGGCTGCTCCCTAAAGTTTTTACAAAGATCATTGGCTTCTGAATGTGAGGCAGGTAAATGGAAAGCCATACTTACCCAAGAAGAGGCCGATGAATTAGAAAATAAACTAAATGAAGATGGCAATAAAGTTTGAACCAATTGAACACAAGTACGTAAGTATTGAGGATGATGGTATAAACTGGACAAGTGTAACAAGTATCATATCTAAGTTTAAAAAACCATTTGATTCTGATGTAATTGCTGAGAAGTCTGCTAAGAATAAAAAAAGTAAATGGTATGGGTTAGATGTTGAGGTAATAAAGGAAGCTTGGAAAAACGAATCACAGAAAGCAGTAAACCTAGGTAGCTGGTATCATAATCAAAGAGAAAAAGATTTACTTTCCTGTAATACAATAGTACTAGATGAAACAGAGATTCCGATTATTCAACCTCTTACAGAAGATGGACTTAAAAAAGCTCCTGATCAAAAGCTTGGAAATGGTATTTATCCTGAGCATATGGTTTATCTTAAGTCTGCTGGTATATGTGGTCAGGCTGACCGGGTTGAAGTAATTAATGGTATAGTCAATATATACGACTACAAAACAAACAAGGAGATTAAAACGGAAAGCTATGTTAACTGGGAAGGTATATCAGAGAAGATGTTACCACCTCTACAACATCTAGATGACTGCAACCATAATCATTACAACATACAGCTTAGCCTATATATGTATATGATACTAAAGCACAACCCTAGATTGAAACCTGGTAAGCTAGTTATTGAACACATACAGTTTAAGGAGGCTGGTAGAGATGCATATGATAACAGAGTTGTGTTTTATGATAGTAACGGTGAACCTGTAGTAGACAAAATTGTGCAATATCACTTACCTTATCTAAAAGAAGAAGTAATATCTATAATCAACCACCTGAAAAATGACAATTAAACTATTTGATATATCTAGCGGTAAAGTAATTCCTACGGAACATTGCCATACTCTTGAGACATTACGACGACTTATGGACATGTATCCTGATAACTACCTTAAGGTCTATCAGTATCTGTTTTATATGACTTGTCCTAACCCAGAGGTTAATCCATTTTTTAATATGGTTGATGGAGATAGAGAGGAGATTGTACTAGCAGAGATTGATGCTGACTTTAGTCCTGAGGATGAAGGTATACCGCAGGCAATTGATTTCTGTAGGAAACTGTATGAGACTCCCACAATGAGGGCATATAATGGTATTAAGAAGGCACTAGATAATATTGCTACCTATATGAATAACACATCTATTACGGATGGTAGAGATGGTAATATTAACCAAATCAGAGCTATGGCCAAGGATTTTGATGCTATTAGATTATCCTATAAGGGTGCATTACGGGACATGCAGGAAGAACAGAAGAGTCACGTAAGGGGTGGTACTGGCCTAGCATACGACCAAAACATGTAATATGCAGCAAGAATTCTATACCAATATTCCTGTATACGACAATGGAGTCTGGACAGATATAAGCTTTGACTCTCAGATGGAGTTTAGGGATTACTTGCTTACTCTATTTAAAGTCCCAGGAGAATATGAATTTGATGATACTAGCCTGAAGTTTAATGAATTAGCTAAGCTTTTTAATACTCAGGGATTCTATTGTATGCATCCTGAGGGAACTAAGGACTTTCGTACATTCTGGGATACCGAAAAACAGAAATGTAGAAAGGGAGTATTCTTTATAAATGGGGATAAGAAATGGTATTTAACTCGTGACTACTATATGTGGTTAAACTTCTTACCCATCTTTAACAAAGAGATACAGAAGTTTGGTTTTGCTGATATTCGTGATGCACAGTATCATATGGCACTATATGAAATACTTGCTGAATTAAGTCATAAGCATGCTGCCATATTAAAGAAACGTCAGATAGCTAGTTCCTATTTTCATGCTGGTAAGTTTATAAATCAGGTATGGTTTGAAGAGGGGGTTACCCTAAAGATGGGGGCAAGTCTTAAGGACTACATCAATGAGAAAGGTACTTGGAAGTTTCTTAATGAATATGAGGCATTCCTGAATAAACATACTGCTTGGTATAGACCTATGAATCCTCACAAGACATTGTTCTGGCAACAGAAGATTGAAATTGATACGTATGTGGGGACACAGAAAAGAAAGTCTGAGGTAGGTCTAAAAGGGGTTATACAAGGCATGTCCTTTGAAAAGGACCCTACAAATGGTGTCGGTGGTCCATGTAAATTCTTTTTTCATGAGGAAGCTGGTATTGCACCGAAGATGGATACCACCTTTGAATTCATTAGACCAGCTATGAAATCTGGTATGACCACCACAGGTATGTTTATAGCTGCTGGTTCTGTCGGTGACCTTAGTCAATGTGAACCATTGAAGAAGATGATTACTAGACCAGATGCAAATGATATCTATAGTGTAGAGACAGATCTTATAGATGACTTAAATACTATAGGTAGATCAGGATTGTTTATACCTGAGCAATGGTCAATGCCACCTTACATTGATAGATATGGTAATTCACAGGTTGTAGATGCATTAAAAGCATTAGATGAGCAGTTTGCCATCTGGCAGAAAGAGTTAGATCCTCAAGACTATCAGTTACGTATATCCCAGCACCCTAGAAATATTAAGGAAGCTTTTGATTTTAGGACAGTCTCAGTATTTCCAGGTCATTTAGTTACTGCACAAACCAGAAGAATTGAGGATAAGATGTATGCCTATGAGCATCTTGAATTACATAGGGATGAGAGAGGAGCCATAAATGCTACGGAAAGTAATAAATTACCAATTAGAGAATTTCCAATAACAAAGGATACTGAAGATAAAACTGGCGTTCTTGTAGTATGGGAAAGGCCGGTAAAAGATCCGGAGTTTGGAATGTACTATGCTTCTGTTGACCCCGTAGGAGAAGGTAAGACAACTACCTCAGAATCACTGTGCTCCATCTATGTCTATAAGACTGCAGTTGAAGTAACTAAAAATAAGGGAGATGTTGTTGAAACATATATTGAACAGGATAAATTAGTAGCCGCTTGGTGTGGTAGATTTGATGATATTAATAAAACCCATGAAAGGTTAGAGATGATTATTGAATGGTACAATGCCTGGACTATTGTAGAAAATAACATTAGTCAGTTCATTAATCATATGATCTACAGAAAGAAGCAGAGATATCTTGTACCTAGGTCGCAGATTCTTTTTCTTAAAGATATTGGTGCAAATGCTAACGTTTTCCAGGAGTATGGGTGGAGAAATACAGGTACTCTATTCAAAAGTCATATGCTAAGCTATGCCATTGAGTTTGTAAAAGAAGAATTATATACTGATACAGATGAAACTGGAAAGGTATTTAAAACCGTATATGGAATAGAAAGAATACCAGATCCTATGCTATTAAAAGAAATGATGGCATATAGAGATGGGGTAAACGTCGATAGACTAGTTAGTTTTGCAGCATTAGTTGCTTTTGCCAAGGTTCAGCAAGCTAATAGGGGTTATAAAAAAAGATATGAGGAATCTGGCAGCAAAAAATTGGATAATAATAATAATTTCAGTAAATTGAATAGAAGTCCGTTCCGTCATATTGGAGGGGCATCTGGTTCATTTTCAGGAATGAAAGTACCAAAATTACCGTTTAGAAATTTAAGATAAGGCATGAACGTATATAACGCCCTACAAATGAAGGCTGGTGCCAAGGTAGAGTACAATAAAATGGGTACTCTAAACCAGCCAATCCAGTTTATTCCCAGAAGCAAAAAGGATAATGACTGGACAGCATGGAATTTGGACTGGCTAGAATGGAAAGGACTACAGCATGTGCGAAGAAATGCTAGACGCCTAATGAAAAACTATAAGCTTGCTAAGGGTATTATAGATAAAGGTGACTATATAATTGAGGAGGATAATGAATATGCTGATCTTATTGAGGTATTGACTAAGGAGGATGCGTCTGCACTTGAACTTAAGTTCTATCCTATTATTCCAAATGTAATTAATACGTTAGTTTCAGAATTTGCAAAAAGAGCTTCAGCAGTATCATATAGAGCAGTAGATGATTTATCATATAATGAATTACTTGAATCTAAAAGACAACAAGTAGAACAAGCTCTAGTATATGATGCTGAACGTAAACTAATGATGCGTCTTGCAGAAGATGGGGTAGATATTGAATCTCCAGAATATCAGCAAGCCACATCTCCTGAAGCCATCAGACAACTACCTGAGATTCAATCCTTTTTTGATAAAACATATAGATCATTATCTGAGCAATGGGCATCCCATCAACATGCTGTTGATGTAGAAAGATTTAAAATGGATGAACTAGAAGAAAGAGCATTTAGAGATATGCTCATTACTGATAGGGAGTTCTGGCATTTTAGAATGCTTGATGATGATTACGATGTTGAATTATGGAATCCTGTTCTGACCTTTTACCATAAATCTCCTGATGCAAGATATATATCTCAGGGTCAATGGGTTGGAAAGTTTGATATGATGACTGTTGCTGATGTTATTGACCGTTATGGATGGTTAATGACAGAGGAGCAAATGGAAACCTTAGAATTAATCTACCCTGTAAGATCTGCTGGTTATCCATTACAAGGTTATCAAAACGATGGTTCTTATTATGATGGTACTAAACCACATGATTGGAATACTAATATGCCATCTCTTGGTTACCGTCAGTATACTTCTATGTGGGATAATACCTTACGTGGTGGTGATATTGTAAACTGGATTCTGGCAGATAGTGAAGACTACTTTGATATGGGTATGACAAACCTTCTCAGAGTAACCACTGTATATTGGAAATCACAAAGAAAGGTTGGTCATCTAACTAAGATTGATGACTATGGTAATGTCGTTACTGATATTGTTGATGAATCATACAGTGTAACAGACAAGCCTTTGTATAATACAGATCTGTTTAAGAATAAGAGTAAGCAGAATCTATTATTTGGAGAACATATTGATTGGATATGGATTAATGAAGTTTGGGGAGGTGTTAAAATTGGACCAAACCACCCAACATATTGGGGTACTAATAATCCTGGTGGAATTAATCCTATCTATTTAGGGATTAATAATAATAACATCAGTCCTCTTAAGTTCCAGTTTAAGGGTGATGATACTATCTATGGCTGTAAGTTACCTGTAGAGGGGTCTGTATTCTCAGATAGAAATACTAGATCTACTTCTCTTGTAGACCTCATGAAGCCATTCCAAATTGGTTATAATATCGTAAATAACCAAATTGCTGATATCCTTGTAGATGAACTTGGAACAGTAATTCTGTTAGATCAGAATGCTTTACCAAGACATAGTCTGGGAGAAGATTGGGGAAAGAATAACCTTGCTAAGGCATATGTGGCAATGAAGAACTTCCAGATGTTGCCTCTAGATACTTCTATTACTAATACAGAAAATGCTCTTGCATTCCAGCATTATCAGAAACTAGATCTAGAACAGACAAATCGTTTAATGTCTAGGATTAATCTTGCTGGTTACTTTAAGAATCAAGCATTTGAGGTTATTGGTATTACTCCCCAACGTATGGGACAACAGATATCTCAGCAAACTGCTACTGGTGTTGAGCAATCTGTAAATGCAAGTTATGCCCAAACAGAGGTTTATTTTATGCAACACTCTGATTATCTGATGCCTAGAGTACATCAGATGAGAACAGATCTTGCACAGTTCTACCAGTCTACAAAACCATCTGTTAGATTACAGTACATCACTACTACAGAGCAACGTAAGAATTTTGAGATAAACGGCACAGAATTGCTCCTTAGAGATCTGAATATATTCTGTACTACTAAGGCTAATCATAGGGCTATTGTAGAACAGCTTAAACAACTGGCTATTAATAATAATACAACTGGTGCTTCAATCTATGATTTGGGTAACCTGATGATGGCTGAATCATTGCCAGATGTACACCAAGTTCTTAAGCAGACTGAGAACAAGCAACAGCAGATGCGTCAAGAAGAAATGCAACAGCAGCAGCAAATGCAAGAGCAGCAGTTGCAAGCTCAGGCTGAAGAAGCAAGACTTAAGAGAGAATTTGAAGCAGAACAGAATGATCTTAATAGACAAACTAGACTGCAAGAAGCAAGAATTAGATCAGCTGGCTTTGGTGCCACTGTTGATATTAATCAGAATCAGCAATCAGACTATATGGATGCTCTTACTCAGATTAACAAAATGGGTATTGAGAATGAGAATATTACCCTCCAGAAAGAAAAAGAGGTTAATAGAATGGCTGAGAACAGAGAAAAGATGAATATTGAACAGCAGAAAATTAATACACAAAAAGATATAGCGAATACACAACTTCAAATAGCAAGAGAGAATAAAAATAAGTATGACAAAAAGAGCAACGAGAAGAAGAAAAAATAACAAATTCTACCCCTGTTTGCTATAAAGTGCCGCTTAATTATTTTATCATGCTAATTTTTAAAGTTTAAATCTATACTTTTGTGTATATTGTTATTATAAAACCAACAAAAAATGAGTGAAAAAGAAACAGCTACTGCCGAGACTACGTCTATTGAGCAAGTAGATATTGACCTAGATAGTCTTGACTTTCTAGGGACACCGGGGGCAGAAAACGTTATGCTTCCAGAGGAGACAAAACCTAGTGTATTTTCTAGGGGATCTGTTGACCTCAGTTTTATTGACAATGATTCATCTGAAGAAAAAGATGAAACAAAGGAACCAGAAGTAAAGATTGATGACGTAATTCAGGAAATAGATCCTGATAGTGACTTTAGACTTAAGACTGAAACGAAAGCAGAAGAAGCTGCTGAACCAAAAGCCGGAAGACCTAAGGTAGAAAAGAATGGAATGGCTGAAGTAGTTAATAAACTAATTGAAGCAGGTAAGATTATTCCATTTGATGATGATAAACCTCTTGAGGAATATTCATTAAAGGACTATCAGGAACTTATTGAAGCTAATTTTCAAGAAATTGAAAATAAAGTACGTCAACAAACTCCAATTGAATTTTTTGATTCTCTTCCTCAGGAACTACAGTATGCTGCAAAATATGTAGCAGACGGTGGCCAGGATTTGAAAGGCTTATTTAAAGTATTAGCCTCATCAGAAGAAGTTAGAGAATTGAATCCATCTGTTGAACAAGATCAGGAACAAATCGTAAGAGAATATCTTAAAGTAACTAATTTTGGATCAGCAGAAGATATTCAGGAGGAGATTGACGCATGGAAGGACAGAGGTGATCTTGCTAATAAGGCATTAAAGTTTAAACCAAAACTGGATGCTATGCAAGAAGAAGTTGTTCAGCAAAGACTTGCACAACAAGAACAAATGCGTCAACAACAGCAGCAAGCAGCACAGCAATACATGGATAATGTATATAATACTGTAAGCGCTGCTGAAATCAACGGATTGAAAATGGATAAGAAGGTTCAAGGAATGTTATATAACGGTCTTGTACAACCAAACTATCCGTCTATTTCAGGAAGACCTACTAATATGCTAGGGCACCTTCTAGAGAAATATCAATACGTTGAACCTAACTATCCATTGATTGCTGAAGCTTTATGGCTTCTTGCTGATCCAGATGGTTACAGAAGTAAAGTAAAAGAACAGGGTAAGAATGAAGCTGTAGAAAAGACAGTTCGTCAACTAAAGACAGAACAAGCTAAGATGCAGACAAGTGCTCCTGTTGTTGAAAAAGAAGAAACAGTACAAAGAAGAATCCCACGTGGTGGTAACTTCTTTAAACGATAAACGATAACCCTTTTAATTTAAATAAATAAGTAAATGGCAACTCCAGTTTTAAACAATGGTATATTTCTACGAGATACCAATTATGCGGCTAGTTCGCACGTAGATTCATATCACCTGGTTAACATGCTGAAGAATGCGGAGCCGATGGACCTTGGACCAGTTGACCTTTGGGCAATGGCACAAAAGGTTGAGATGCCGCTTTATCAGATGTCTTCCTTTGGTGGTAAGAACGTAATTAATGTAGACAATGCACGTGGTGAATACAAGTGGCAGACTCCTGTTGTACAGGATCTTCCTTACATTGTAGATTCACAAGCTACGGGTATTGTTGGTCTTGATGGTACTACCTTCCAGATCAAATTGTCACGCAGAGAATTTGGTCATGGTGATATCATCACTTATGACAAGTACAATGGCTTTGAAATGTACGTTACCGCAGATGATATTCTTCCTCTCGGTGATGGTTTCTTGTACACTGTACAACTCGTAAACAATGATACTGGTAACGGTATTGATTCTGATCAGTATCTTGTATCTGGTACCAAGATCTTCCGTAAAGGTTCTGCTCGTGGTGAATACGGAGAAAGATTCTCTGATATCATCACAGCTACTGGCTTCCGTGAATTCTACAACTTTGTAGGTGGTGCTGAAGCACACGTACATTACTCTATTTCTAGCCGTGCTGATCTTATGATCAAAGGTGGTATGAATGCAGATGGTACTGTACCTGTAACTGAAATCTGGCGTAACTTTGATAAGAACATTGATCCTGCTGTAGCTAACTTGGATACTATGGTTAGCCGTATGGGTAAGGATTATGTTAAACGTGCAATGAATAATGGTTCATTGTCTCGTACTTTCTTGACTACAATGGAAGCAGCACACCTTACTAAGGTTGCTAATGACATTGAAACCTACTTGATGTGGGGACAAGGAGGTAGAGTACGTCAGGATGGTCCAGATGATATCCGTCTGTCTGTCGGTCTCTGGAAGCAGCTTGATAACTCATTCAAGCGTGTATACAACAAGTCAGGCTTTAGCTTGGATTTGTTCCGTTCTGAAATCTACAACTTCTATGCTGGTAAGGTTGAATTCAAGGGTCCAGATCCTAAGCGTCAACTGATTGTACAAACCGGTATGGGTGGTATGAGAATGGTAAATGAAGCAATCCGTAGAGAGGCTGTATCTTCAGGTCTTGTTATCCAAGCTGCATCTGATGCAGGTATTGGTGCAATTTCTGGTCAGAGCATGGACTTGAACTTTGGATTTGCATTCACATCATATGTGATTCCATTCTTGGCAAATGTTAAGTTCGTATTGAACCCAGCATTTGACAACTTGCATACAAATGACATTGAAAACCCAATCATTGATGGTTTCCCATTGTCATCTTATAGCTTCATCATCTTCGATATTACTGATAATACTAATGATAACATCTTCTTGTTGAAGTTGTCTTGGGATAATCAATTGAAGTGGTGGTATCAAAACGGTACTATGGACTACATGGGTCGTACCCAAGGCTTCCAGTCTTCTGGTCAGTTCAATGGTTACCGTGTATTCATGACACAAACAATGCCTGCAATCTGGGTTAAAGACCCAACCAAGGTGTTGAAGATTGTTATGAGAAACCCTGTTACAGGAGGTTCATTCTAATAATTGATAATAAAGGGGGAGGGAAACCTCCCCTTTTATATAAAAATATAAGAAATGGGAATCTATAATAAACCTAAGAAAAAAGTATGGCAAAATCTTGGACAGGACATTGCTAAGTTTGGACCACTGAGTGGTACAACTGCTCCTGATTTTGCTCCTGCTGCACCAGGTGTTGTATATGTAAATACTGATGCATTAGTTATTTATATTTCAATCGGTACTTCTTCTCCATCTGATTGGATTCAGATTTGGGCAGACTAAAAAATATTTAAAAGGGGGAGGATAATTACTCCCCTTTTTATACTTTTATCATAAATTTATTAAACCAACAAAAATGAGTTTTACATTAATTGAACAGAACCCTGCTATTAAGAAGGGACCCATTGCTATTAAACCATACTTTAATAGTAATGTACAGAACATGGGATTAGAAAAGTATGGACTGGCATTATATGATGGTGTACATCATGAAGAACAATTAGCTTGTGTTGAATTAAACGGTATCAGTAGATATCTTACAGGATTGAATGAATTTGCACCAGATGTAAAATTGCTACCAGATCCTGAGCAACGTGAGGCTAAGATTAAAGAGATTAGAAGTACGGTTTGTCAGCTTGAAAAAGAACTTGCTGCAAACGTTATTAATCCTGATGATCCAGAATTTTGGAATAAGGTTAAATTACTTAGACCTGATAATCATGAGTTCTGGAGTAAGATAACACTTCGTTGTGGTAACGAACCATTGTTTTTAGATCCAGCAAAGGATCCATATGATTTGATTAAATTATATGCTATTCAGGCTGGTGGCTTTTCTATAATTGCTAAAAGCTATGAAGAGGCTAGAACAAGACAAAAACCACCGAAGTTTTACCTAGACAAGTATGAAGATACTGTGTCTACTAAAACAGAAAGTAAAAAGCTTCGTAACAAAGCACTTGCTGAGTTGCAGAAGTTGTTTGATAAGAATACAAATAAACTACTTTACATTGCTAAGGTAGTTGATGTAAGTAGTGTTCAATACAAGAAGTCTACACCAACAGATGTATTGTATGATAACATGGATACATTTATTAATGGCCAGGGTACTGAGAAAAATGCAAACAGAGCAGCACAAATGTTCTTGGATGCAGTTAATCAGGACATGGAATCATTAAAACTGAGATCTATTGTTAAAGATGCTACTTACTATAAGTTAATTGCTACTAAAGCTGACGGATTTATCTATGAAGTCTCCTCTGGTGCTATGATGGGTAGAACCCCCTCAGAAGTTGTTGAATACCTCAAGAATCCTCTAAATGAAGAAATTCTTGTGAATTTGACAAAAAAAGTTGAGAAGTATTGGAATCAATAAGTATATTAATAATATAAATATTTGTAACATGAAAAAAATGTCTAAAAAGAAAATGATGACCGGCGGCATGGCAAATACAAATGCTAAAGCCGTGGCATCTAAAGTAGCTACTGGTAGATCTGGTGGCGGTAATACTGCTGCCACAGCACAAAAAGCTGCTACTGGCAAATCATCCGGTGGTGTAAATACTCCTCCTTCATCTGCTATTCCTGCTGCAATGTATGGCGGTAAGATGAAAATGGGAGGCAAGATGTCCTACGGTGGCATGAAGAAAATGGGTAAAAAGAAGTAAGATGAATAAGCTACTTAACCCAGAGGAACAGAAGAAAATGGTTTCTTACGGTAAACCTCAAGGAAAGAATAACAAGTCCCCCTATAAAAACGGGGGACCTGTTAAAACCTTAAAAAAATGTGCCTGTGGCTGCTAAGAAACAAATGATTAAACGGAAAGATGGATCCTATAGTCAGAGAGGACTATGGGATAATATCCGTGCAAATGCTGGTTCTGGTAAGAAGCCTACTAAGGCTATGCTTGAACAGGAAAAAAAGATTAAAGCTAAATCTAAAAAAACCAAATAGTTATGCCAAGTATTAGAATGTCTGCTGAAGATAAAAGACGTGAGCAGCAATGGAAAATTGAGTCTGCCATGAGAACTATTAATGAATATAATAATATCATGAAGGACAAAGGTTTGATTAATCAGGTTAAGAAAGCTACTGAACAGCAACTTAAAATGCTGGGTGGATCAGTAGCTAAAAAAACTAAAAAGTAATGGCAAAGTCACCTGCATGGCAAAAGAAATCTGGTAAGTCACCAAGTGGTGGACTTAATGAAAAGGGAAGAAAGTCTTATGAAAGACAGAATCCTGGCTCAGATTTAAAGGCTCCTCAACCTGAAGGTGGACCTAGAAAGAAATCATTTTGTGCTAGAATGTCTGGTATGAAAAAGAAACTAACCTCTAGCAAAACTGCTAATGACCCTAATAGTAGGATCAATAAGGCATTACGTAAATGGAAATGTTAAATCAATTACTATAATGGCAAAAAATTCAAAAAAACAAGCAGCTATTGCAATGTCAATGAAAGCTGCAGGTAAGAAACCTAAAATGGCTAAAGGTGGTTCTTTTCCAGATCTTACCGGTGATGGTAAACTAACTCAGGCTGATGTTCTAAAGGGACGCGGTGTATTTAAAAAAGGTGGAACAATTAAAAAGAAAAAATAATGGGATTCTTTAGAAAAATGAGAAAAGCTAATGCACTAATTGATACCGCAAAGAACGCAATGGATGCTATTGGGGGATCTGGTGCAGGACTTGGTATAGGTGCACTAATGGGCATTCCTATGAAAAAAGGAGGAACTACTGGTAAAAAGAAACCATCTTCTGGATTAACAGAGAAACAAAAATCATCTGTTGCAAAAAAAGCATCGGCTGGTAAGGACATTGGTAAAAAGGGTAAATCTTTTGCCGATGTTGCTGCCAAGGCAGGTGGTGGAGAAAAAGGAAAAAAAATTGCAGCTGCAGCAATGTGGAAAAACATTAAGCGTAAAGGATGAACAATACAACTCTACAATTAAAAATTAAACAGCGACTTAATAAGTTAGCTAGTAATGATTATGACAACATTGAATGTTGGCAGATTGTAGAGGCGTTTAATAAGGCACAGATTCAATGGGTTAGAAGACAGATTATTGGTCTTAATGTTGAAAGACAGGGTGATGAACAAACTACCCGTAAGATTGATGATCTTCAGATTCTATTAAAAGAAACTCCAATACTAGTACTACAAAAGAATCTATATGCTGAATCATATCCATTACCAGATGACTACTTGCAGTTTAAAAGAATTAGTGCTGGTGCTAAAAAAGATTGCTGTAAAGATCCTATGGATCTTGCCGTTATTTTTATAGCCGAGGAACAAAATGTTCCAATTCTTTTACAGGATACTCTAAAGAAACCAAGTTTTGAATGGGGAGAAACCTTCTGCACAATTGTTTCAAATAGAGTCAGGATCTACAATAACAATGAGTTCGATATTCATGATCCGCATTTAATGTATTATCGTGAACCAAGAAAACTTCAGATTCTAGATTGTGTAGATCCATATACACTAACTGCTTCTCCCATAGATGTAGAATGTGAATTTCAGGATAATATCACAGAAATATTAATAGACGACACTGTTAAAATCTTAGCTGGAGATATTGAGTCTATGAATCAGTACAGCATAGCAAATAATTCATCAGAATCAAATACATAAGAAAATGGCCGAAACACCATCTAGAAATTTATTATCTCGTAAACCAGCAGAATCCGCACCAGCTAGTGCTTCTAGTAAAGCAGCAGGTATACCAACCCCGATATCAATAGACCATAATCCATTGATCTCTACTGAATGTATTGATTATTTGAATTATAGAGTACAGCAAGAAGAATATTCTTCTAGAATTTATCTTGCAATGTCCATGTGGCTAGATAACAATGGTTATGTTAATGCTGCTAAACTTTGGAAGAATTACTCTACTGAAGAACTTGCACATGCTGATTGGTCAAGAACATATCTATTGTCAATGGGTGTACAACCATCTACACCTATGCTTAATGCACCTAACCAAAATTTTTCTGGCTTACCTGAAATTATTAAAACCTCATTTGATCATGAATTAACCATCTCTATGCAAATCAAAGATTTAGCTAGTGATGCTATGAAAAAAGGTGATCATATGCTGTATGAACTTGCACTTAAGTTTTTGAAGGAGCAAGTTGAAGAACATAATAAAATGCAAAACTGGAAAGATCAGTTAAAAGCATTTGGAGAAGACAAGATTGCCATGAGGCTTCTTGACCATGAGATGAAAGATTATCTCTAATTATTTGGAACTTTATGTAGGATTTCCTATATTGAGTATATATTTATTAACTTAAATTTTTTGTATAAAAATGGCTTATTTTAATCACGCTTTTCAAAAAGCATTTGTTGGAACAAGTGCTTTTACCTCACTTGATGAGGGCGTACTTGGCACTGCCAATAACGTTCTTCAGACTGGTGAATTTGCATTTGTAGATCCTAAGACTTGGGAAGTACAACCAATTGTTCCTGGTACTATTGCTTGTCCTTTGGTTCTTGCTGCTGGTTCTTTGTATCAGAATGACAAGATTGGTCCTTTTCACGGAGGTTACCAAGAGTCAAACAAGTCAAAGACTATTAATCCAAAGTATATTACTCGATTCTACCGTGTTGATCCTTGTGATCCTCAAAATTCACAAGTTACTGTTGGTTTGAATCAGATTAATTTTGAAGATCCTGGTAGCTGCGAAAAAGTATTCTACTGTGGGGAAACATACTACTTGCGTCTAGATGTTAAAGGTTCACCTGTACTTCGTACTTTGAGTCGTAATACATACTACACTGCTGATGCTTATACTGGTTGCTGCCCTGAGGATGCTATTGCACCAGTTGCAGTTAATCCATTGATTGTATATGCTAACTGGGCATATAACTTGGTTAACAGTCCTTTGATTTCACCTTTTGTAAATGTTCAAATTACTTATTCTACTGACGCTGGTGCAACTTGGGAACAACTTGCTCCAAGTGCTGCATATGTAGATAATGGCGAATCTGTACCAGCTGGTGCTACAACTAGCTTGGAAGATTTGATTCCATATATTCAAGGTACTACAGCATGGCCTGCAAATGCGGTTCCTGCTGATACTTTGGCAGGCTTGATTATCAACGGTGGTTATATTGATACTCGTTTTGGAGATTGTACTTTCTATCCTAATGATTCAGTATTGGCATATATTGAACCAGTTAAGATTTATGCTTCTGAAGTAGATTACAATGGTGATCCTTGCACATTTACAGGTCTGTGTTCTACACAAGTATGTTTGCCTGTACAAGGTGCTGGTTTTGGTGAAACTGTTATTCGTGATGTAATTCAATCCGAAATGTACAGTCAGAACTACTTCTATACTGGTATGGATCTTCGTATCCGTGAGATTACTCAAGGATATGATGTAAATAGTGCAATTGACAGATCAGGACAATACTATCGTTACTACATCCAGCACAGCGTTCCACGTTTCAATAATCCAACTGGTACATTTGATAATGATCAATACTTGCTTGAGATTATTACAGATGCTGCTGATGGTGTTCAAACTGACTTTGAAACATTTGTAGAGACTTGGATTGAAAATGCACAGGGTGTTAACTGTGTTCAACTTGAAACTGTAGGTTGTTTTGGAGTTGGAGAAGCTTGTACTGCTGTTACTGCTGTTTCAGCACCATAATCTAATCAAATAGTAAAAAGGGGAGAGGGAGCTATAAACTCTCCTCTCCTTTTTTATTTTTATAAATACAACTATTTCTATAATGGAAAAACATCAATTAGCTTTAGATATACCGGATACACTGACCAAGTGTATTTTTCGTGTAGTAGATGCAAGTATCTATAGTGACATGGCACCTATAGACTGCACCAAAATTGAAATTACTCCTCCTGGTTTTACTACCTCTTACTCTATAGAGAATCTGGAAACTGGTTTTTTGGAAAACATAAGTGCTTGTGACTTAGGACTTCAGACAGCTAATTGTGGGAATTACTATAATGAATTTGCTGATGGTGTCTACATTGTTAAGTATAGTGTTAATCCAAACGATATTGTTAATGTAGAGTATAATCATTTACGTACAACTGTTGCTTTGAATAAAATAAATGATTTACTTTGTTGCTTAGATATACAGGACTGTGATCCTCAAGCTCCACTAAAGGAGAAACTTAAGGAAATACAGTTACTTACAACTATGTTAAAAGCAGCTAAGGCAAAAGTTGAATATTGTCATTCTCCTAGGTTAGGTATGGATATTTATAATTATGTTGTTAAGAGATTAGACAAACTGGCCTGCAGTTGTGGCTGTGATTCATGTAACTAATTAAAAACCAATATATTATGGCAAAATGTCAAAACTGCGGAGCAACTATGAGTTGCGGATGTCAAAAAAGAACTTCAGCTGATGGTAAAGTAGGATGCACAAAGTGTATTACTAATCCAGCACAACCTGCAAAACCAGAGCCAGCAAAAACTAGATACACGAATCTAAAAGATTCAATAGATCCTTTTGCTCCAATTATTAATAGTGCCAATCTAAAATAAACTAATATGGCTCGCCCCGTACTAGAAAAAGTAGTGTATGTCGTCACAAAAAATCCAGGCGGCTTATATAAATCTGAAAATGAGGGAGCTACATTTACTCAAGTAACCTCAGATATACTTACAGGAGAAATTCAAGATATTGCTATCAGCGATAGAAAAAACTCTGATATTGTAGTATCATATGGAAATGGCTTATCAACAAGTGTATACAGGTCATCTGATGGCGGTTCTACATTTATTGCTGGGCAAAATACTTTTGGTAAGGAGGTAAAATATGTAAATAGTTTTGGATTTGTTTTTGGCGGCCCTAAAACAATTACGGGATCAGGTGCTAGAATCGGTATATCATTGAATAATGGTGGCACCATTAGCGCTACAGTTGATGTAACACCGGTTTTTAATTATCCAGGGGCAGTCTACAATAATATAACGATTACTGGTTTCGATTTTCCTAATATTGTTGGTGGTTATATTACAATTGCTGGCGATCAAAATAATTCATCAGCCGATCAAATTTTAACAAGAACATTTGATAGGGGATTAACATTTCCTGATGCTTTAATACTTCCTGGTAATATGGGAATCATTAGAGATGTATGGGTAAGTCCTGATAGAAACATTGTTTTTGCAATTGGAGAACCAGATACGCTTAGAGGAGCATTATATAGTGTAAATCCTTCATTAACAGAAGCTCCCGTAAAAGTATTAGATGGAATAACTATCGGCAGTATAACAAATGACCTTGCTGTAAAATTTGTATCTGTCCCTCAAATATATGATGATCCCAACCCTCCTCAAAACGTTAATCCACAGGCAGGATCTATTGCCTCAAGATCTCGTGTATATTTTTTAGATAGTGGAGGAAAATTATATTATTCCTCAGATTATGGATTTACATGGACGTTTAAATCAACAGTGCCGTGTCAACCTGTTGATATGATTGTTCTATCTGAAAATATAATAATTATATTATCTAAATCACCAATAGGCGTCTATAAATCGGTTGATGGAGGAACAACATTTATATTCAATCCTCAACCAGCATGGATTTCTCCAGTAGGAATAACTAGTGCATCAATAGCTACATGTGAAGATTGTCCTGAACAGTATGAGGGAATCTACGGTAACCTACCAATAAGGTGTATCAAAAATTCCTTTACAGGACCATTGTGCAAATCGCCATATCAGTATTCAACTGTTTTTGAAGCATGTGCTAAACCATCTACAATTGTACCTACAAATCTTGTACTTAGTCTTGATTATTCTGGTAGTATTGGTTCACAAGAAAGACTATTGTATAGACAATATCTAAAACTGCTTCTAACAAAATTAGAAGATAGGCTTTTAGATGGTAGTATGAAAATTGCAGTTATTGGATGGTCAGATAAAGCTTGTATACAACAACCTTTTACTTCAGATATAGATATATTACGTGAAGTAATTGATACTAATCCTCCTGGGGAATGTTTTGCAAGTTTGACAAATCATACACCTGGAATGTGTGAAGGAATAAGGCTCCTCTATGAGGAATCTGTTGCTAGACCGGATGCTGAAAATGTGCTTATTTTATTTAGCGATGGTGCACATAGTGGTCCTCGTAATCCACCCTATCCTCCTGGTTCTTCTGTTGAATCTTGTGACCTTTCTGATATAGGTTTACTCCCCATAGTTCCAGCAACAAGTAGTTTTTTTGAGTCGGCAGGTACTATTAATACTAGCATGTTTGCATTATTAAAAAATGCTAAAACACAGCTTAATAATAATAAAGGAATGAAGGTTATGATGGTGTTCCTTGGTACACCATTCGAAAGATTTAATCTTTATAATTGGGCAATTGGTACTCCAGGTCCTAGTTTAGCTATACCTACTTATTATGCACCAAGTGGAAATTATTTTTATTTTGATGCTGGTACATTTGATACAGCTGGATTTGTTGCTGATCAACTAAGATTAGGTCTAGCTGCTGAAATTATAGCGTCGGCACCTTGCCCGACGGGTACAGTTGGTATTGCTGGACAAGATAATTTAGGATATTGTAATGCTAATGAGACATTTAGTTTACCAAACTGCACAGTCCTACTTACAGATTGCTCTGGTCAAATTCCACCGTTTGAAGTTAGATTTACTACACCTCGTGCAAACGGACTGCTTGGGAAAATAATAAGATTAATTGAACCTACTCCAGAAAATACTGGTGATCCCGATGATTTTATTTATTATCCTGGATGTTTTTATGTTGATTATCCACCTTTTGTTAATGAAAATCCGGGACTTCTTAAACTAGTTATATATGAAGACACATTTTTTACTAGGTGCGAAGATTGTACTGGTACACCAGAACCTAATTATTATAGCTTAACAAATTGCGATAACCCATTAGAAATACTTTATACAGTAGAGGATTTATCATCCTATATTTCTGCAAATACACCTGTTGTAACGAACAGTGTATATCCTGGATGTTGGAGGATTGATCCAGTGCCTGCTGATATTTATACTCTTGTTGATGATTTTACTACAGGTATAGATCTAGTATTAGATGGTTGTGGACTGTGTCCAAGAGCAGCAATACGGTATAAATTAACAGATTTCTGTAACGATCCAAATAATTTTATTTATACTGAAGATGACGTACAAGCATATTTAGGTCAGGTAGTAAAGTTAGATATTTCTGCAACAACTTGCTGGACAGTTGAATTAACTTCTGATGATTCACCTATTATACAACCTGTTGTTATAACTGAATCATTTGCAGATTGCATAGAATGTAACCCGCCCCAGATTTTTGAATTTATAAATTGTGAGGAGGAACAAACTATATTAGCAACAACTAATGACTTTTTTCAATATGATGGACAAGTTGTTAGATTACAGGAATATCCAGGAAATTGTTGGACCTGTAATGCTGTGGCTGCATCTGCTGCACCAAGAGAACAACTTACTATAGATGGGAATCCGTTTGATAGTTGTCCGGCTTGCTTAACTACATATTATCAATTAACAAATTGCGCAAATCCAAATATATTTTTAATAAGTTCATCTTTAGAGCTATCAAGGTATATGGGTAGGACTATTACTGCTGCTGGATTTCCAAGTCTATGTTTTAGTGTTACACAACCAAAATGTGATTGCGTAAGAATAACTGTTAATGATATACAATATGATGTAAGTAAAGCATCTACTCTATATAATGGAAGAACATTATATCTATTTGAATCAGAGTCTGGTGATAGTTTAGGATTAGCTTGGAATAATAATCCAAGTAGATGGGAGTTATTTAATAGTCAGACATTAGAAACCTATGGGTTTAGCACAAGAGATGCAGAATGCCCATTTAGTAACTTTTGGACTATACAGCAAGGATCACCATATATCATAACAGGAGTTTCATTTTGTGTAGAAAGAATATACAATATTGCACCAGAACTTGATTTTGATAACTGTGATCCATGCATAAAATGCATATAATAAAAAATTTACATGGCTAATATTATATACGTAGTTACAAGAAATACTAATGGGGTATATGTTTCAGAAGATGAGGGAGCTACTTTTACACAAGTAACATCTAATGCATTAACATCAGAAGTTCATGATATTGCTTTAGGTGACCGCCTATCCTCAGATTCAGTAATTACATATGGTGATGGTATTAATACTACACCATATTATTCTTCTGATAATGGTGTTACGTACCAAGCTGGACAAAATACATTTGGTAAAGAAGTTACATATGTTGGGCAATCTACCTATGTTTTTGGCAGTACAAATTCTGGAACAGGTAGTGGTTCTAGATTAGGAATGTCATTTGATAATGGGCAAACAATAGGAACTACTATTGATGTCGCTCCACTTTTTAATTATGCAGGTTCTGTTTATAATAATATTACTGTTACAAGTTTTGATTTTTTAAATAGTGCTGGTGGATATGTGACTATTGCCGGAGATCAGAACAATGCATCGGCAGATCAGATTTTAACACGCACATTTGATAGAGGACAATCATTTCCAGATGCCCTAGTTCTTCCAGGAACAATGGGAATAATAAGAGGGGTATGGGCAAGTCCAGAAAGAAATGTAGTATTTGCAATTGGTGATCCTGATTCAGTTAGAGGATCGCTGTATAGCATAAATCCATCTTTAACTGAAGCACCGGTACCAGTATTATTAGGTGGGGTTACAGTAGGTAGTATAGCAAATGACTTGTCTGTAAAGTTTGCATCAGTACCACCAACATATAACACCGATCCCTATGTAGAAGATGCATCTATAGATTATATAGAGTATAGATCAAAGGTTTATTTTTTAGATAGCAGTAGCAGACTATATTACTCTAATGACAACGGATTTACTTGGCAACTCAGATCAACAATTCCAGGAATGTGCGTTGATATTATTGCCTTATCAGAAAATATTGTTTTAGGTTTAAGCAAATCTCCCGCCGGTACCTATAAATCAGTTGATGGAGGTAGGACTTTTATATTTAATCCACAACCGTCCTGGATAAATCCTAAAGCAATAGCAGCAACTCCCCTTGTTGAATGCAGTACCTGCAGTGAAGCTTTTTCTACTTTGGTAGGCGTGGCCGGGGACTGCTATAGAGACGATAGACTGGTTGGTACTTTATGTAAACCACCATATATTTATTCAGAATTTCTTGGTGCCTGTGCAAAACCAAGCACTATCGTTCCAATGAATATTGTAATTGCATTGGACTATTCACAAAGTGTTAGTCGTCCACCAACTCCTCCTGACGAATTAACAATTTTTAGATCTTTAATACAATTATTATTAACAAAGCTAGAGGATAGATTATTAGATCAATCAATAGAAATATCTGTCATAGGTTGGTCTTCTGCGACATGTATAATACAAGATTTTACAAGTGATATTACTTCACTTAGAGAGGCAATTGAAACAACCCCGCCAGGTAATTTATGTAATAATAATGGCACAAATCATACAGAAATAAATTGTGTTGCAATCAGGGCATTAAATGATGCTTCAGTGCGTAGACCAAATGCAAAAAATGTATTACTATTATTTACTGATGGTCCTGATGGTACGGGTAATGCACCTGGAATACAAAGAAGCTGTGATTTAAGTGATATTGGAATTTTACCCATTGTTCCATCAGATCTTCCAGATTTGCAAGCAAACTGGGCAAATGTTCCAAATAATATGTATCAGCTGATTAAAAATGCCAAGGAGCAGCTGAATAATGGTATAGGATTTACCTATATGACAATTGTTTTAGGAAGTCCGTTTGAAAGATATTCAACAGAGGGTTTTTTAGTAGTTTATCCATATGTACGTGCGCAAAATAATCCACCTTTAGGTCCTGATTATGTAATACCTTCAAGAGTGCCAAATAGGGGAGATAATTATTATTTTCTTGATGGTGGATATTTTGATAACGCACAGTTTGTTGCAGATCAAATTAGATTAGGATTGGCTGCTGAAATCATCTCATCTCCTGTTTGTCCTGAGGGGTGTATACCAAACCCAGGAAATGATAATCTAGGCTATTGTTTATGCTATGAGCAATATACTTCAACCCCTTGCACGTTTGAATTAGAAAACTGCGCTACTCAAGAAAAGGTAAATGTAATAAGTCCATTTTCTATTTTAACTCCAGGACAAGTAATAAAGTTACGACCAAAAGGTGCTGTTGATTCTGATCCATTTTTTTATGATGGCGGAACCGGATGCTGGAAAATAAATGAAACAGGCGTAGCAAATCCAAATTTTTTCTACATTAGACAGCAAGATACTGAATATGATGGTTGTCCTGCTTGTCTTGCACCACCTCCACAACCTTGGTATCGATTGACAGATTGCCTAGAGAACACGTTTATTATTTATACTCAGAATTCTGAGTTTCAAACTTTACTAGATGCAGGAACTAATGTAATTACACATAATAATTACCCTGATCGTTGTTTCTTAATTGAAAACATTGGTTCAGATAATACTTATGAAGAAAGCGGTATTACTCCAGCAGGCATTGATTTTACTGGAGGAGGTTGCCAAGATTGTCCAAGGCAAGTTACTATAAATTATAAATTAACAGATTGCAATAATGAAAGTGATGTAATCTATTGTGCTGCCGCAACTAATGATTTGCAAGGATATGTTGGTCAATATGTTAATATACAAGGCTTTGGAACTAAGTGTTACTTAGTCGAATTAGATACTGAAATACAAGCCATATATCAAGATGTTGTTGTTACTCAAGCATATGCAACTTGCGAAATATGTACGCCTGTTACATCATACGTATTCACTAATTGCGATAATGAGAATGTAGTTATAAATACAAGACAAGACTTTTCTCAATATGTTGGTCAAGTAGTTACACTACAGGAGTATCCTGGAAATTGCTGGGCATGTACTGATGAGCAAAGTGCTTTACCAAATCCAGAAATACTAACGTTAAGTGGTCCGCCATATCTTGATTGCCCATCTTGTCTTGTAAGGTATTACCAACTGACCAACTGTGCAAATGAAAACGTATATCTTATTAGCAATACAAACTTACTACCTTATTTAGGTAGAACTATAACAGCGGCTGGTTTCCCAGGATTATGCTTTACAGTATCAGATCCAAAATGTAACTGTATAAAAATAATAGTAAATGGAGTAGAGTATAATGTAAATGCTGAAGTAAATCTTTTTAATGGTAGAAAAAACTACAGATTTGCTACGGAGGATGGCGGTCAATTAGCTATTGCATGGAATGTTAATCCTAATAGGTGGGAGCTTTTTGATCAGAATACCCTAGAAATATATGGGTTTAATACAAATGATTCTGAATGTCCATTTGCAAATCTTTGGACAATTCAGCAAGGATCTTCGTATATTATAAGTAGAGTAACATTCTGTCCAGATGATATATACGCAATATCTCCTGAGCTTGATTTTGCTGATTGTACACCATGTATAAAATGTATATAAGGAAAAAGAAAAATGAATGCAAGTAGATGCGTCACACTAGTAAGTTGTAGGAGACAAGAGGTCTCTTACTATTTTACTTATAATACAACAGAGGTTGATAATATTGTAAACCTAGCTGGTATTGGTAATGTAATCCAGATTAGTGATCCTCTGCATTTTGCTGAGCAATATTATACAATTACAAACGTATGTGACGGATTTGGACAAACAGTTGAATGCATTGAATGTGCAAATAGCGCTAATAGAATAAATGATGATCTAGGAACCTTAGTCCAGTTTTGGACAACTACAGAATTTGGGACAGTTTGTCCAAACCTAGCAAGAGCTTATGTGTTAGCAAACTGTAGATCTACAGAGTTCTTTAATAATCCACCAGCAGCACCAGAAGATATTATTCAATCGCCTGATTATGCGTTAGTTACAACTTCAGATATGACTGCCTATGTTGATATGGTAGTTAATATTCAAGAATATCCAGGGGTTTGCTTTACGGTACTTGGACCATATACAGAGGATACAGGATGCCCATGTGATGAATACACGATCACTTATGCATATCCAGATTGTGAATGCTGTTATCCTCCTGTAAATATTGAAGATATTGATTGTTGTGATATTCCTCAATCTAAGCAAAAACCCTATAAAAAGTTTTATCATATAGTAGATTCAGACTGTGAGATAAAAGATAATAAGATGTTTGCTAATAACTACTATAAGTTATTTAATCAGGTTAAGAATGGAATCAGCAATTGCTGTGCAGATGTAAATTTTGAGAAGCTTTGGATTAAAAAAGAGTTATCTGATTATTCTAGAATCAATCCTCCTGATCAGTGTGTCGTAATTATTCCCCCTATTGAAGAACCATGCGTATCCCCTGATCCAGAACCACCAGCACCACTTAACTGCTCACCAATAGTAAATCTAACGGTAGAACCATTTTTTCTACCTTAATTTTTTTAATAGAGTAAATTTTTAGTAAATTATAGATATGGCACTTCCTATAAAACCAAAAGATACGCAAGAGGGATGTAATCCTATTTCTTCTAACTGTGTGATCTGGCAAGGTCCAGATATTCCCTGTATTAAACTTTGTACAGGGGATAGTGTTAGTGACACAGTAGCAAAACTTGCAGAAGAACTTTGCACAATTACTGATCAATTGAATATCAGTGTATTAGACATTTCTTGTTTTGGTGCAATTGCTCCAGAACCTGGAACTTTTGCAGATGTTATTCAAATTTTGATCAATAAGACATGTACTGTTGAGGCAGTACTTGAAAACAATGGATTTGACTTAGATCCTAATACATCAACATGTCCAGATGATTGTTTGGTTTCAGTTGCCCTGTGCTTACAACCTACGGATCCCCTGGGAAATGTAATTACAGAATTACCACTTAGAGATTATATAATCCTAGTTGGTACAAGAATCTGTACAATTGTTGCCGAAGTAAATACCTTAACTTCCGCCGTCACTGATTTGCAAAACAGAGTTACTAGTACAGAAACAGAAATTCAAAATATTATTAATGGTGGTTTAGAACCAGAAACTATTACATCTGGTTTCTGTATAGGGGGTGGAGTAGAAAAGACTATTGAGACTTTTTTGCTAGACTTCGAACAAGAATATTGTAGATACACTGCAATTATTGGTACTACAGCAGAAGTTAATAATGCACTTAATGGTCAATGTGCTGGATTAGCTGAACTTCCGCAATTAGCAAACCCCAGAGCTATTATGGCAAATATTCCTGGTTGGGTACCAGAAGTAGAGTATACAGCATTAGCAGATGCAGTAAGTAATTTATGGCGTACTGTATGTGATATGAGGGAAGCACTAATTACACTTCAAGCAGCTAACCTTTCATGTTGTGGACCTAACTGCAGTGATGTAGATTTTGGTCTTACAGCGTCAGGAGTAAGGGCAGGAAGATTTATAGATATTTATTTTTCAGGTGATGTTCCAGCTGAATTTACTATTGCTGGTGGCGCTGGCACACCACAACCATTTGCCATTATTGATGCTTTTGGTCACACTGGTGTTGCTTTTAATCCAGATATAGTTACTAGCATTAACTCTGGTGCAGTATTCTCAGTTGATATATCTGGTAACGCAATCGGTCCTGTTCTTGCACAGTCAGTATGGTATGCTATTGGAGCAAATCTGCAAGTAACTACAGATACTGGTTTAACTTGTAATAATAATGCTCAGTATGAATTCTATAATGAGAACTGGTGTCAGGATAGGTCCTTTGCATTGATAGGTACTAATGTTAATCCTAATGTTAGTGGCGGACTTACTTTAACCTGGAATGCTGCAAGTGCAGATACAACTTACAATATCTCGTTATATGAATATGTCCCTAATGATGCATGGGGATCGGTAATATTTACTGACCAAGTTACATATAATGGCGGAGCACGAACATATGTGTTTCCGGGTTTATACTCTGTAAATAACAGATATAAAGTAAAAGTTGTGTCACAGCAATCAAGTGCTCAGTATGGTCTTAAGGAGATTTCTTGTGAAACTGATATAATCCGAGTTCCGAACTAAAAAAATTAAATAAATGAGTTGTAAAAAATGTGCAAGTGGAAGTAAAGTATGCGGCTGTAAAGATACCGCTTATACAACTCCTGTTGTAACAACATGTTTACCAGCATGTCCACCAAGATGCTCAGAATATATGAGTGCGGCATGTATTGTACTTTCTGATGGTATTAATGATCTTGGTATTCAACCAGGAGAAACATTAGATAGTATTCTACAAAGAATTGCGATGATTCTTACAAATCCTCTTTGTGTTGAATATGCTGGAGGTTTTGGTGTAGGTATCGGAAATGAATTACCATTTGCTGGTGGCGGTATTGTAGAAGTAGGTGTTGATGTTCCAACAAATATCTTTGTTACTCCTATTGTTCCTGTAACTACGCCTGGTGGAAATTTGACTCTTGCATTAGAGGATCAGCCATCTAATACTGTATTTGCAGGGCCTGTTTCTGGACCTGATGATACACCACAGTTTAGAGCATTAGTAATTGATGATATTCCTACACTTACTACGGGTTCATCTGTATTAATGGGGGATGGTGCTGGTAAATTTACTAATGTAACTATTGGTCCTAATCTTTCTTTTGCCGGAGGTATCCTAGATACAGATATAAATGTGGTTATTTCTGCAGATAATGGACTTAGTAAAAATCCATTAAATGATGAGGAAGTATGGCTCGGAGGTACACTGCTTCAGAATACTACAATTGACGGTGACTCTAATGCATATAGTCTTGCGCTAGATGATTTAGATAGTTTTTCTAGTTCTGCAAGTGTAAATACTAATATTAAAACTGAGTTTGCAACAGATAAAACTGAGCTGAATATTGCCCAGAATATTGCATCACTTGTATATACAGATTCTGCAAGTGCTATTGAATCTACAGGTCTAGAAATCGGCAGTTTATACAGTGCAATGTATGTATCTTCTCCTTATGGGGATGCTTGGCTTGAGGTTAATGAAGGGACTTCTGATAATGAAATTATTATACATACTCCTAAAATTGATGCTGGTACTGCACTTGTAAATCAAGTACTTACCCTGAAAGCACTTACAGGTGAAGCAGAATGGGAACCCGTTATTGCTTCAATTTCTGCAGCAGAAGGTTTGACAATCAATCCTTTAAATCCAAATGAAACATTGCTAGGCGGTACATTAGCTACACCAGCAACATTTACTCAGGATAGATATATCGATACTGCTGGATTCTTTTTAAACCTAACTGCATCAACCGGAGCCGGAGAAGTACTTCAACTTGAAAATAGTAATAATAGCAGTACAGTAATTAAAATTAACCAGTTGTCTGGTGACTCCTTAGGTAGAGCAATTGATATTACTGCTAATGGTACAGGTATTTTAATTGATTCACAAACTGTTGCATTTGAAGCGCAACAAACCGGTGGACCTTCATACATATCTACAGTTAATGATACAGGTGGAGTAAGGGAAGTATTAAGTATCAGGTCACCATATTTGTCATCACTTCCAATAGTTGGATATGGTGCTCAATTATCATTTACTCTAAACGATCTTGTTGCTTCTGGAGGTTTACAGTACTCTAGTTTTATTACATCATCTTATACCGATGTTACAACTGGGACAGGTGCAACTAAGTTAACACTCTCAACTAAAAATACAGGTGATATTAACCCTGTAAGTAATTTAGAATTACTTGGAACTGGTCAGCTTGTACTAAATAAATATACTGCAACATCATCATTTGCAGGAACTGCTGTTGGTCTATTAGGATTTGATGCTTCTGGAAATGTAATTACAGAACCAGCGTCAGGTATTACTGTTAGTGCAGCCGAAGGTTTATCAATTGGTGCAACACCTGGTCAGGTTGAATTAGGTTATTCAACATTATCAGCTGGTGCTGATTTAACTGGAAACAGGTTTATCAATACTGGCCCATATGACATTACATTATCTGGTATACAGAACGGTTCAGGTGCATCTGTATTAACAATTGATAATACAGCAGGTACTACAAATTCTACAGCATTAAGGGTATCAACAAATGGAACTAGTGGTTCTGCAATATATGCTTCCTCTAGTGCAGTAAGTACTGTTTCTGTGTATGGTAATGCAGGTAGTGGTACTGCAGTTCAAGGTATATCAAACTCAGGTGCTGGTGTTGTTGCAACATCAACATCCGGAATTGCTTTACAAGCAACCTCATCTGGAAATATAGCAGCATCACTTACAAGAAATCAAAGTACTAATACTATTGAGACTGCATTACGATTTGTAAAACTTACAACAGGTACTGCCGCTATAGGTATTGGAACTGGATTAAGTGTTACTATAGAAGACGATTCTGGCAATGCAAATGCCGCAGGTAGTCTTACTTATGAGTATACTGATGTAACATCTGCAACAAGGGACGCATTATTTAAAATAAATGTTGTTGAATCTGGAACAGAACTTACCATGGTTTCCGTTGGTACAGGTCAAACAATTAGATTCCCACAAAACTTACCTGGACCATATGCTGACGATACTGCAGCTAGTGGAGCAGGAGTACCACAGTATGCTTTATATAGAGACTCTAGTTCTACCATAAAAATTTGTCAAATCTAATTGATATAATAATATGCCTTGTTTATCCACAATTCCGGTTACTACACTTAATGTAACTAGTACAACAGTAACACTTAGTTGGAGTACTGTTACAGATGCAACCGGGTATCAAGTTGAATATAAAGTAAATAATCCGCTTGTTACTACATATACTTTACTACCTCAACAAACAACTACTTCTGCTATTGTTGGTAGTTTAACATCAGGAACCGAGTACTTGTTTAGAGTAAATACACTCTGCGGTATTGGTACCTCATGCTATTCTGCTACAATTTTAAAAAGCACACTTTAATCATGATCCCAACTATTGTTGTTACATATACTCCAAGGTATTCTGGATGTCATAGAATATGTTTTAAAACAACAGGCGCTGAGTATTGCTGCTACCAAGATGATAGTCCTTCAGTAATAAACACTGCAAAAACGGTTGAGATACTACTTTCAGATTATGTAGACTGCCTAGTAGATATCCCCACCGATTTGCCTACTTGCGATGTTGCTGTTACAGTTACAGGATATATACAACCATGTTGTTCTGATATAAATTCAAATCAGAACAAGGTATTATTTGTTACCCCATTCCCAGAGACAACACCATGTACATCATATTTCGTTGAATGTTCAGATCCAGACTGTGGAACCTTTACTGTTACAGATTGTAATGGTGAGGATGATGGAACAGAATACGAATTAAGATCTGATCCTGGTTCCGTTACTTATATAAGTGTATGTTCTGGTGGTGATGGACCTATTGGGGCTGGATATTCAATTACGTTTGCTGAGACATCTTGTTGTGTATGTAAGTTATACCAAGTAACTGTAATTAGTCCAATTGATATTTATTACACAGACTGCAATCAAACAATTGATGTTATTTCTGTATCTGATGATCCAGTTGGTGTCACAGTATGTGCTGCTGAGAATAGTGTTTGGCCAGTAAATAAAACAGACAATGACTTTATACTCAGTATAACTGAAGTAGGAGACTGTATACCGAATGATTAGTCCACATTTGTTGGTTTTTGTGTGACTCCTTAAATACCCCTAGGTAATGACTTAGGGGTATTTTACTTATATTTGAACCTAGTATACACAAGTTTAAGTAATATTTTGTAAATTATAACTGTACTATGCGCGAGTTTAGAAAACCAGATTTATCAGCCCCTAGATATAGAGTCAAGAAAAAGAATATAATAACTGATGACTATATGGAGGAGTTTTGTTCTAGACATCCTGAACTATCCAAGTATCAGAAAAAAGATATAAAAGATATTGTAAGGAAGTTTAACGGTTTTCTTTGGGAAGCAATTATAGATAATAGAGATGGTGTAGAGCTACCTGAAGGATTAGGATACGTATTTATTGGTGCCTGTCCATATGTTAAAAAAGATAACATAGATTATGGTAAATCAATTAAATACGGTATGGCCGTTACGCATAAGAACTATGACACTGATGGTTATCTAGGGAAGATATTCTACAGTAACTACAGTGCAAAATATAAATTACGGGATAGAAGTATATGGGCCTTTAATGGCGCAAGGTACTTTAAAAGAGCAGTGACAAAATCATTTAAGGAAGACTGGAGAAAATATCTTGTAATTGATAATACTACGAAAGTATCAAAAATGTATAAAAAGATGAGACAAAAAGATTATTTTGATACTATACGGGAAAAGCAATTTAATGAGTATAACGAATTTGATATAGACTAATGACTACTATAGGCGAATCAATATCAAGAGTAAGAAATATAATCAAGGCTGTAACTATGGATGCCTTTGTTACAGACAGGGTTATTTATAGCCTTATTCAGAAGTATGCAAAGATGTATATTAAAAGACAGGACGGCATTGCTACAAGAGCAAAGTTTGGAAGCCTGTTTAGAAAACTACCATGCATTGAACTAATTGAGGTAGATAAGGTTGAGGCCTGTTGCAATGTGTCTTCTGGTTGTAAGATAATGAGAACCAGAGAAAAACTACCTGGTGTAATGGAAGGAATACAGGGACCGTTGCTACGTTCTGTAAGTTCTGTGGATAACTCTATAGAGGTGTATAGAACAACTCCAGCACTATATACTAGTATGACCAAGACTAGTGCGTTTAAATACAATAAGAATAAGTACTACTGGTTTATGGATGGATACATTTATATTCCAGGTATTGAATGGGATTCTGTGTTGGTTGAAGGTATCTTTGATAGTGACCTATCAGGATATACTTGCGATGATCCATGTACTGCAATACAAGATCAGGCTATGAATATTCCACCAGAATTATTTGCAGAAATAGAGCAGCAAGTTGTAAATGACTTTATGAAGTCTGCTCAAATACCTCAGGATACTTTTATTTCTGATAAACAAAACGTTCTTAGATAATGGAAATACTAAACATAAAAAATAATACATGCGGTATCTACTGTCTTTTGAATAAAAGCAATGGTAAGAAATATATTGGACTTTCCAGAAATATACTAAGCAGAATAAATCAACACACAAAAGATTTAGTAAGGAAGCAGCATTACAATGAATATCTTCAAGCAGCATATTCAAAATCTCCTTTTGTTGCATTTCTAGTTCAGGAATGCTTGCAGGAAGAACTTAAAGAATTTGAAATGTTTTGGATAAGTTCTTATGAAACATGTAATAGAGATAAAGGTTATAATCTTACGCATGGTGGAGAAGATTTAGGTTCTTTAACAAATGAAGCTAAAGAGCGTAAAAGATTAAACAGAATAGGAAAATCTTCATCTTTAAAAGGAAAGAAACAACCTAAGGAATGGGTTGCCGCAAGAACAAAAAAACTTATAGGGCAAAAAAGAAACTATACCGAATCTCATATTGAAGCTATAAAAGAAGCTAGAAAAAAATCAATAGGATCTAGAAAAAAAGGAAAACTAGTAACTCTTACTAATACAATAACAGGAGAAGTTACTATATTTAATAGTAAGAGAGAAGTTGAAGATTTCTTAAACATCAAAAGAGATACTTTGATCCATAAGTTTTATTATGGCAAGCCTAGACAGATTCTTAAAAAAATCAATTATTCTAATTATATAATAGAACGCTAAGATGGACATTGCATATACTCTTAAATACCGGTCATTTGATTCCTTACTTGAGGATGTTAAGCTTGATCTTAGAAGTTTAGCAACTGACGGTACTGTAGATCCTGCCCAACTTCTTAAAGTTGCAATACGTGTAAATTATGACCTTGGTCTAAGAATCTATATGACCAAAGAACGTCTTGTAGAGGTATGCAAGAGTCGCGTTAAGTTACCAGATGATTTTTATGTAATGAACTTTGCACTTCTTTGTGGAGATGCAACATATACATTTACACCACCACAAGGTACTAATATTCAACAGGTTACACCAGAATGGAGACCTTGGGTAGAGCAGAACTATTGTTCCAATGTGTCATTACCTCAACAGCCAGTATGTTTAACTCAGTGCGGATCAAGTTATCAGTTAATTCAAGTAGTTAATACTGAGACAAGAACGTATTCTCATTTTACACCAATTAGATTTAAAAATTCGCAATACGTTGATAAAGACTGTCCTAGCTTAGGATACATAGCAAAGGACGAGGCTTATATTAAAGACGGTTGGATTTATACAAATTTTGAGGAAGGCAACTTATATATAAACTACCAGGGAACGCTTGAGGATGAAGACGGTAATCTTATGGTACCAGATCATCCTTACCTTAATGAGTACTATGAGTACGCACTAAAGAAAAGGATTTTAGAAAATCTTTTAATGGATGGCAGTAATGTAACTGCCCAGTTACAGTTGGTAATGCAGGAATACAGAGCCGCAAGAAACAATGCTCTTTCTGTTGTTAATACTCCTAATTTCTCTGAAATGGAAAAATTATGGGCTGCTAACAGAAAAGCAATGTATGGTAAGTACTATGATATGTTTAAGTCATATCCTTATCCAACGTCAAACTTGAGAGTAAATAATGCTGTGTAATAATGGCTAAGAAAAATCAAAATACACCATCTGATCAAACATCTAGTGCCACAACTAATTCCTTTAACAAAGGAATGGTTAAGGACATGTCTGAGTCATTTATGCCTGAAGGCACATGGTACCACGCAAGAAATCTTGTAAATAATTCTAGTCAGGGTGATTTAGGTGTTGTTGGAAATGAACCATCAAACATTCCCTGGACACAACTATCTTATTCATTAATAGGTGCTGTACCTGTTATTGAAGACTATTGGGTATTATTTAGTACCGACGATATAATGTCGGAGGTAGGCCTATTTAAAGAAAAGTCCCGAAGTTATTATGTTATCAGTCGTGATGCACAATGGAATTTTAGAAGATCTAATAATATAATTGGTGCAGCTAAATCAAATTTTGATTGCACATATCAAATTTATTGGGCAGATGGACTTAATCCAGATAGGACTTTAAACATTGGAGATATTACATTGGGTAATTATCCGGAAGTTTTAAATGATGAACCATGGACGGGTGTACCATATGAATGTACTGATTCTTTACCAGGACCTTGCATAGACTGTACTCCAAATGTACCGCTTACTCTAGATGTAGAAAGAACACGAATAAGCAGTTTAATGAGTATTCCTTGTATTACTATTCAAAAAGGATACAGCGGCGGTCAGTTACCAAATGGATCATATTATGCAACAGTTGCCTATAGTATTAATCAACAACGTGTTACAGATTATTTCAACCCTTCTCAAGTTCAGCCAATTTTTAGTCACGAGAATCTTCAAGGCTCTATTGATATTAATTTTAGTAATCTTGATACAGATAACTTTAGCGAGTTTCAATTAGTTATAGTTTCTACTATTAATCAACAGACTGTAGCTAGAATTATTGGTTATTATAGTACGCAAACTAATGCCATATCTCTTGATAATATAAATCCAGAACTTGAAACCGTTCCCATTCAATACATTCCTTTAAGATCTGGTATATACGAAAAATCAGAAGCAGTATATGCTGTAAATAACTATTTGATTAGAACTGCACCTACTGGACGATTTGATTTTAATTATCAGCCACTGGCTAATCAGATTAGAACAAATTGGGTAATGGTAGAATATCCAGCAGATTACTATGAAAAAGGTGGTAATGAAACTGGATACATGCGAGATGAGCAATACTGTTTCTGGATTAGATGGGTTTATAATACTGGAGAAAGATCAAGTTCTTATCATATTCCAGGAAGAGCTGCACAGCCATGGGAAATAGCTACCTATGGAGCAATAAATAGAGATAATATAGAAAGGTTTAATGATCCTAACTATGATACAAAAGTTTGGGAAGTTGTAAATACAGCATATGCTACATCGTTACCTAATATACTTCCAAATGATAACGCACCTCTAGTAGTAGGAAATGTTATTGCTAGAGGTAAAATGGGATATTGGGAATCTACAGAATCATATCCTGCTGATAAACCAAATGTTTGGAATGCTACTCAATATCAATGGGCCGGTACAAGTGACCCTATTAATGACTTATGCGGACTACCAATTAGGCACCATAAAATGCCTGCTGACTTTTTATATTCCGATGGTGAGGGGGTTATTGATCCATATCCTAATTTAAACTATAGTCATGTAAGGGTAGATACTACAATTGGAGGTGGTATTGCACGACCAGTTGCAATAAGATTACTAGGTGTTGAGTTTGAAAATATTAAAGCTCCTGTAGATAATAATGGTCTAGTTATTCCTGGAATTGTTGGATATGAAATATTAAGAAGTAATAGACAAGGTAATAGAACCATAGTAGCCAAAGGTATAGTTAATAATATGAGATCCTATAGGGAGGATCTTGGAACTGACCTACCATCACCAGATGCAAAAGAAATACTTTATCCTAACTATGTTGGAAATTATCTTGGGCGTGATTTTACTCTTACTAGTTATGGTGGTAATGTTAGGCAAGAAAAAGATGATCCAGACTATTGGTTAAGTGCGTATAGCCAAACCTTTTTTACATTTCATTCTCCCGACACTAATTTTCAGAGACCTTTTTTATCTGCATCAGAATTAAAGTTATATGGAGAACTAGGGCATAACTACAACATGAAGGGTAGTTTTGAACCTGTTCCAGGATATCCAAAACAAAAACTGCTAACCAATTTTGCATATCTAATATCAACAATAGTAGGTATGGCTTACGCAGCCAGGGCCATGCGGGGTGATAATGTAAGAAAAATAGAAGCTAATGCCCCAGGAGCCTTTACAGCATATTCACAAACATATAACACCTTTGCTAATTTTGCAAGTAACATTTTTGGAGAAGATGCTGCATATGGTACATATCTAACTGCCTCACTTCCAGGTGCATTTATTGGAGGAGGTAGCCAATCGGTAGAACTTACATCTTCAGATTTTAAGCATTTACCTCAGGCTTTACAACTTCTTGGGTCTATCCCAACATTTGCATTTTACTGGGGGTCAAGTACTAGCGCAGTATTAGATTTAGTAAGGGCCATAGTGCCCTATAGAGACTATGTCTATAGATCAATTTCTCATATTGATCTTGCTGTAATAAAACCAGGTAATGTAAAACTAGGAAATACCCGTAGATCGATTTCTGATTCTACTTATTTAGAAAATCAATTTAGTGTTCTTGGTGATAAAGAAGTAAATAATTTATATAGATCCCAATGCATAGGATTGCAAGTTGGACCATTTAATGTACAGAATCCATTATTAGTTGATGCATCTGTACAAACAATTGGAACAGTAATAACATTAGGCGAGACTTCCGACTATGTCAAAAACTATGGTATTACATATAAAGATCCAAGCTCAGGATATTTTAGAACAACAAGTTCGTGTTATTATGCTGGATTAAAAGTAAGATATAGAAATCAATACGGTCAGATAGATTCACCAAAACAAATTCCAACAGGTTGTTCGGTAAATGTTTTTTCTAATGGACAAGAAATACCATCATTTTTTGCTGATGCGACTGGTGCTAGAGTAGTGGTGAGATCTACATCTGTAATATTAGGAGGTGATGTTTATATTGGAAGATACACAGAAAAGAATACTTTCTTTTATTTCTTTGATTGGTTATACAATGTTACTGATGGGACTGAGATTGATTATACTACCAGATATATGATCAATTACCCAAGATTTTATGCTGATTTTACCAAATTTGATGGATCGGATTTATTTCAAGGATTTGGAGAGGTTTTTGAAAATATATTTGATGATGATGACGCTACTGGATTTATAGATTCCTTATCGTTATTATTACCCTCATCAAAGTATAATTTAGATACGGATGGTCTTTCTATATTTGGTTTAGACTTGCCTGTTACTCTAACGTTTAGATTTGGGGTAAGAAATAGTTACATGTATTTATTTCAATCAGGAGTAAGAGATTTCTTTGTAGAATCAGAATACAACGTTGATTTAAGGGACTGGGGAGAAATAAAACAAGAACGCATATATGACCCTTATGGTTATAGCAACCTAAGGGAGCTATTCGATACAGATATTATTAAGTTTGGAAACTACTATAAATATGATATTTCTCTTGGTCTTTCTAAGATTTACAATAGTTATATATCTTGGGGAAATCTGCAAGACAGATCCTATAATCCAGAGGTAGCCGAAACATGCTTTACTTATTTCCCTAATAGGGTAATATACTCCTTACCCCAGACTAAAGAGGATAAGAAAGATTACTGGAGAGTTTATCTTGTAAATAACTATAATGACTTTTCAGATCGTGTAACTGCCTTTAAATCAATCAATAAGAACGGGGCAATCATATTATTTGAGAATTCTACTCCGCTGTTATTTAATGCTGTAGACCAACTTCAAACTGTTGCTGGAACTAAAATTACCATTGGTGATGGAGGATTATTTAGTCAGCCATTACAAACATTAAATAATGCTGATGCTCAGTTCTTACATGGATCATGTCAAGATAGACTAAGCGTTGTCAATACTCCAGCAGGTATTTACTGGATGAGCGCTGCACAGGGTAAGATATTTACTGTAGCTGATGGCCTTATGGCAATATCCGATATGGGTATGAAATGGTGGTTCTCTAAGTACCTAAAATACTTTTTATTAGATAGAATACCAGATTTTGATTTGATAGGTAATCCAACACTAGGTATTGCATGTCAAGTTGTATATGATAATGACAATGGAGTACTTTATTTCTCTAAGCGGGATTTTAAAATTAAACCTGAATATGAAGGTGGGGTACGTTATTTAGGAGATGGTCAGATATCAATCCGTGGTTTTAATCTTAATGTAAGAACTACTGTAAGAGATTTAAGATATTTTGATGACGTGTCATGGACAGTAAGTTTTGATACTAAAACAAAATCTTGGTTATCATTCCATGATTGGCATCCTGATTATGTGATGGCTAGTTCAAGAGGATTCCTTACCTATAAGTATGCTGGTTATGATAGTTTTATTTGGAAGCATGCTAATTTTACAAGCAGTACTTTCTGCCGTTTTTATGGAATTGAATATCCTTGGGAGATTGATTATGTATCATCTACAGGTCAAACAGTTAATACAACAAGAAGCGTAGAATACTTACTTGAATCGTATGTATACGATAGAGATGGCATTGACAGATTCCAAGTATTAGATCATAACTTTGATGAGGCTATTGTTTACAATACAGAGCAGACATCTGGTGTACTTAGGCTAAATGCAACTCCTAAGAATAATGCACCAATGATTTTAGGATTCCCAAAAGTAAATCTATCTAATATAGATATCCTTTACTCTAAGGAAGAGCAGAAGATTAGATTTAATCAGTTCTGGGACATTACGAATGACAGAGGAGAATTCTTTGCTGGTACACTTGTACAGCAATCAATCTGGGATACAGAGCTTAATGGTTATATAAGAGTTCTAAATCCTAATAATCTGAATTATGCTAAACCAGCATTCCAGCGTAAAAAGTTTAGACATTACTTAAATCACGTAGTGCTGACTAAGAAGATATCAGGCAACGTAAAAATGCTACTCAAAGTAATCAACAACAAGCTTCTAAATTCTCCGAGATAATGGCAAAGTTTAAAGTAAGCAAGTACGGACAATGGAAGTATCCAGGACAGCCTACTGCAGTTCCAACAGAAGATGGTAGAATAACAATGCAAGGTGTACCATATCCTGTAATGGGATATGTACCTGGTCAACCTCCAATTATAATGCAGCCCGGAGGTAACTATCAGTTTCCTGGAAAAATGGTATATGAAATACCAATGGCACAATATGGTAAGCAAATAAAAGAATCTATTGTATCTGCAGAGGAATTGCCAGAAGATAGTTTTCCGTACGAAGGAACTTCTGCACTGTTTAAAGATGAGAGATATAATATTAATAGGGCCAAAGAACTATACAATGAGGATGAGTTTGGGCATCTACCATCTATAGATTATGAAACAGGAGAATGGCTAAAGGCTAAAAGGTATCCTACATCCTGGAAAGAGTTTTTACAGTATAGTTTAAATCCAGAAGTTAATAAACTAGGGTTTCCTATAGAAAACAAAGAAGGATTTTTAAGGTATCCAAATTATGCAAACGGCGGAGATATATCTATACCAGATCTATCTAGACCTAATTGGTTAGATAAAGCTCAGAAAGGTCAGCAGGTAAAATACTATGATGATCCATTAGAGTTTAAAAAAGCTAATCAATCTTATAATAAAGTATATCAGGAATATTTACAAAACGCAAATGCTTGGAATAGTCTTCCTGATAGATACAGAAAGAGCACATATGATGCTGCTGTTGCACTGGCCAGAGAAAATGAAAAAGCATATGGTTGGGAAAGAGAGGATTATCCTTGGGTTACGAAAGAAGCAAAAAAAATTAAAGCTATTGACCTACCAATTAAACCAGTATATAAAGAAAAGCCTAAAGTAGAACCTACACCATATAGAGAGGCTAGACTTGAAATGCCGAATACAGGTCTTATGCCTATGACATATATGCCTCCAAGTAATACAGCAGCAGTTCTATCTAAGATTAAAGAAGAGGATATATATAAACAGGCACCTAAGGTAGTACCTGCACCTAACTTTAGATATGGTGGTTGGCTAGATAAGTATCAAGAAGGAACTCAGGTAAAAGCTAATCTGCCAGGATACAATCCAGAGATTGGCCCTACTGTAAAAAATGCACAGCTGCTCCAAGAACAAAAATTACAGGAAGCAGTAAGAAATAGTAGGCAATTGCCTTCCGGTGCTATTCAATCTACTCTAGGTCCAATAGATTACGCATTACTTGGTTCGGCTAAGCCAGTTGTAGAATTAATGCAGTATCGACCAGATAACAAGGACACCGAGTTAGCAGAAATAAGAAAGGCATTAAGAAGGGGAACAGAACAAATAATTAATTCTACTAAGCCAAAGCCTCAGCCTAATTCTACAGCAAATGCACCATACCTAAAAAAATATCCTGAACTTGACAAGCAAGAACAGATGTATTTAATGGATGAACTTAGCGGTAGATGGGGAAATGAAGCAAATTATTGGAGGGGTTATAATAAAAGAATGCATGGGCTAGATTATGATAGACCTATTCCAAAGTTTTTTGACCCAACAATTCCAGTAAAAAAACAAGGTGGATGGTTAGATAACTATTAAGATTATAACTATATTAAGTATAAAGACTTATCTTTGTCAAAAGGCATATGGTAGTTGGATAATTACAAATAAATTTCATGAAAAAAGAAATTCTAAAACTTACAGGTTTTACTGAGGATGAATTCTATAGAATGTATCCTACAGAAGAAGCATTTACTAATGCTTATCCCGCCTATAAAATGAAAATGGGAGGTTTACCTGAAGCATTTCCTCAAATAGCAACTGCCAATAACTTCTTTAGTTACGGCGTACCTGTGCCTCCGACCATTCATGCTTATGGAGGACCTGTATATCCACAAATCCAGACTGAAGCACAGTTCTTTAGCCCTGTCTATAGTAACAGTAATAATGCTTATGCTGTAGGTGGTAGTTATATGGAGGCATATCCTCAAGCTAAATTATATCCACAGGGTCCTGTAGGAGGTTCTGCTTTTTATGCTATGCAGAACGGTGGATCATCGATGCAGGAACCAGGAAAGGATCAGACGTTCTATACGCAAAAGACAAATGACTTTTTTGACAAACTTCGTCAAACTGCGTATAAGAACATAATGGCTGGTATCATGAATAGTGAAGACGATTCATCAAGTGATATGAAGCAATTAGCCGTTGGTCAATTCGGTGGAAACCAACCTTTTAACTTCTATATTCCAAATAATAAAACCAGTTGGAGAAATATTAGAGAACAAAAAGGAAAAGGACTTGGAGATCTTACTCCAGAACAATTAGAAGCTATTAAAACAGGCGCAGCTAATATTGCTGATATTTCCTATGAAACAAGAGCGGCTATACTCCCTAAAAATAGAATTAAAAAGGTAAATATTAAATTTAAGAATCAACCTGGCCAACAAGAATTTAAGGGTACCCCTTATCTAATGCCTGGTCAAAAAGGGTTTGATCCAACGGTACCAGGTCAACCAGCAACAACTACTACTCCTGCTCCAGCTCAGAATCAGCAAACAGCACCAGGTACTCAAGGAATGAGTCCATATGGGCCATACATGAATGAGTATCTATTTGGTCCTGATAATGCACCTAGTGTTAATGCACAAGTTGCTGCACAACAAGCTGCTGCTAGAACTGCTGCCTCGTCTATGAGTCCTGATGCTGATTATATTACAAATAGTAAGTATCCTGATTTAGATGAAAAGTTTATTGGGACAAACATGACCCAAAGAGAAAGATTGCTTCAGCAATTAAATTCTAATGATCCTAAAGAAGTTGAATATGCAAAATATAGAATAGGAGCAATGCAGGATTGGGATGCTATGCAGGTTGGTAGAAACTCTGGGACTAGTCAAGCACCTTCTAATACTAACTCAATGGATCCTAATGTAGCTAAGAAAAAAGCTGCAATGAAGAAGCCTGTTGTAAATCAACCCTATATAGATAATCAAACCGCACCTAAGCAAAATCTAGATACTAGATTTTCTGGTGAATTCTCTGATGGCGAAGATAACCTTCCATTCAGAATGGGAGGACCATATGTATTGCCAATGTATCAAGGTATGACAGGACCTAGCCAAACTGGATTTCAAGCACCTTGGCAGAAAACATTAGACATGGTTAACATGGATAACTACAAGCTTAATGCAGAAGGTAAATCTCAATACATTGATCCATCCAAAGCTGCTGAACCAGCAGATCAAGGAGAATTTGAAGTAGGATATGATGTAAGTAGAGTTAAAAACTTTGATCCTAATTTTATGCCTAAGGTTGATTTAGGAACTAATGTTATAAATAGCATGTTTGAGGCTCCAAATCAGAAGAAATTTGAGCGTATAAGTATGCGTCCTGACCAATGGGCAAATAATGTAGGTCAATATAGTGGTTGGACCGCATTTAATAATCCAGCAGGTGCTGATTCTGCGCCAGATCAAATGGTTCCTGTAGGATATACAGGGGCACAATATGGTGGTATGATGATGTATGATACTGCAGATTTGTTTTTTCTGACACCTCAGATGCTTAAGAAAACTAAAGGTAAAAAGTAATTTTGTACTATGTATAATAAAAGCTTTGTACAGGCCTATCAAATGGCCCCAACATATATCCCAAACTCATTAGCTAAAAAGCCGTTATCTGTACGCCAATCATTAGGACCTGTAGACAGGTCTATGGCTAATGTTGAGACAGAAGGTGGTGAAACTGTATTCCTTCCAGATAAAGAAGGATTGCCAGCACATTATAGAATTCACGGTCCAAGACACTATGAGGGTGGTGTACCGATGAATATACCTCCAGACTCTTTTGTATTTAGTGATACAAAGAGTATGAGGATTAAGGATGCAGATCTTCTGAAGGAATTTGGAATGCCAGCAAGCAATAAAGGATACACTCCTGCTGAGATTGCTAAGAAGTATGATATAAATAAGTTTAGAAGAATTCTGCAAGATCCAGATTCGGATAAGTTACAGATTCAAACTGCTGAACTAAACATTGCAAACTTTCAGATTAAGCTTGGAAAACTAGCACTGATTCAAGAATCTATGAAAGGATTCCCAGGAGGAATTCCTTTAGTTGCTATGCCATACTTGGCAAAGTATAACATAGATCCTGCAATGATTTTACCAACTGATTTACAGTCAGCTGGTGGAGGTCAGATGCCAATGGCTAGATATGGTGGAAGTATGTCTACATATCAGGTTGGTGGACAAGTAACTCCTGAACAAGAAGCAGAATTAAATTCTTTGCCGTCTAATAGACAAATTAGAAAAGCAGAAAGAAGAGCAAGAAGAGATGCAGAAAGAAATTACTTAGTTCAGCTTTATACAGATTTACTTACTCAAGTAGTATCTGAAAGCACAGTAACCAAAGAAGAAAAACCAGATCCATCTACGGGAATATTCTATAGACAAGATTCAAATGGTAATCCTTACTATGTAGATGGTAGAGGTATCCGTGTTAAGAGTTTTGATTCAGCATTCTACGGACAAAATAATCTTCCTACTACTAAAGAGGGAGAAAGAATAATTGAACGTGATGGTAAAAGATACCGGGTTACGACTAAGAAGACAACTAATATTGACCCCACTAAAGTAGTACCTAAAGATAAAGCAGTTAGTACTGGTGATATCTATTTAGAAACAGATGGTAAGTATTACCAAATAGGCGGATATGATATTAATAAACCTATTAGGGCGACTAAGTCAGGACAGCAAATTGATCCTGCACAGTTTGAACAAAATAAAGGCAAAGCATTAGAAATTCTTAATAAACTTGAGAATCAAAAAGCAGCTGTATATCATGATAAACCATTTAAAGTAGGGAATGAGACAAGAAATCCTGGATGGGAAATTAAGGATTCAGCAAAGAGTAAACTAAATACAGAGGAGAAAGAATTCTTAACTGACTTCTTTTCTGTAGGTAAGGCTAATGGACAAATTGGTGTAGGTACTCCTGAACTAAATGTCTCATTACAAGGCTCTGGTGACTCTGGATTCTACGGATATACTGACTCTGATTTTTATGAGTACCGTTTCTGGAAAGCTAAGAATCAAGATAAGACGGGAGCTGACTGGAATAATCCAAATGTTGTTACTAACGACGAGAAAAGAAAGAATAGAAAAGAAATGCTGTACAATCTAGGATTTGATATTTCAGATCCACATATTGCAGCTAACATAGAAAATCCAGAAAAGCTTTACAGTAAAGATTTTATCTCAGGTAGAAAAGTAGCAAAGCTTGACCCTAAAAGAGTAATAAAGGATCGTGATGGTAAGGAATACTCTAGTCTTGGTTTTGCAGATGCTGTAGAATCCTATTTTGCAGATGAGGACTTTAGACCAAGTCTTGGGTCAGATAAAAAACTAGGCCTTGAACATGCTGATGCCTTTACCTATGATAAACCAATTACCCAAATTTCTGATGAGGAAGTAACAACTGAAGAAGAAATTAAAGATGTTGTCCGTGGCGAATCTCCTAAATATACAAGATCAGGTAGTTATTCGCCTTGGTGGTTACAGGATATTATTAAAACATCTGGCGCACTTCAAGATCTGTATAGCATTAAGAGGTATAAGCCTTACAAACCTACATATACCCCGTACGTTCCACAGCCTACATTCTATGATCCATCAAGAGAGATTGCTGCTATTCAGGAAACGGCTGGAATGGCTGCTGATGTAGCTAGAGGTATGGGTACATCTGCACAGTCAATGGGAGCACGTTTGGCTGCCATACAAGGAACTGCTGCTGAAAGTATTGCCAACACAATGGGTAGATATAATAACTTAAATGTTGGTGTATCTAATGAGTTTGCTTATAAGAAGACTGATATTCTAAATGAGGCCACCATCAAGAATCAGCAGTTTACAAAACAGTATGTTGATGAGTTTAATACTCTTAATCAGAATTATGATAATGCCAAGCGCATGGCAAGAGGTAACCTGCGTCAAGCATATATTGATGCAGTTACTAATCGTGCACAGGCACAGGTATTGAATCAACTCTATCCAAATTATATTGTTGACCCATCTACAGGCGGATTTATGAACTTCAGATCTGGTATGCCGATGATGGCAGACGAGAATGCTGGACAGGCATCTGCAATGACACAAAATGCTAATGCCTTTGTTCAATGGAAAAATCAGCATCCTGATATTTCTGAGGAATCTGCTGTAGCAATTTGGAACGCAAATTCTAGATTAAAGCCACAACAATATTCAGCGCAACAGAATTTCTATAATGCCTATTCTAATGCGATACCTAATGATATGTTTGTGCAAAATCCTGGACCTGGTAATTACTATACCGATGGACAGGGTTATAAAAAAGGAGGACTAGTTCCATTTGCATATACAGTAGGTTATACACGATAATTTAAACTTGAGAAGTTTATTAAACTTTATAAATTTCTTCGTATTTTAGTATAAGAAATGGCAACGTACATACCTGGTATACAAGATTACATTCCACAAATCCAGCCGTTTAAGCCGGATTTTAACTTTTTCCAATCTGCACTTGAACATAAGCAGCAGCAGTATCAAGCTGGCTATAATAGAATCAGTTCTATCTATGGCCAAATGCTTAATTCTGAACTACTTAGACAAGATAATAAAGATAGAAGGGATTCATTATTTACACAAATTGATGCTGATATAAAGCGACTTTCTGGTGTGGATTTATCTCTGCAGGAAAATGTTCTGGAAGCAAGTAAGTTATTCCAACCTCTGATTGATAATGACTATTTCAGAAAAGATATAGCATTTACAAAACAGTATTATGGTCAGCTGCAAAGAGCTGATGCACTTAAGAGGAATCCTAATCCTAAAAATGATGAAAGATACTGGAATGAAGGTGTAACAGCATTACATTATCAGGCCGAAGATTTTGCTAAATCAAGTGATGATGAGTCATTGAGATATAGAAATCCAGAGTATACACCGTATATTGATACCACAGAAAAACTATTTAAGTTTGCTAAAGATAACAACATTAATCCTGAGTACCTAGATTTCTCTAATGGATTTATTTTTAAGCATACCAATGGTCAACAGGCAATTCCTACTCTTCAAAATACATTTTCATCAGTATTGCTTTCCGACCCTAGAGTAAAGGCAATGACCGAAACTCAGGCATATCTTGAAAGAAAGAATTACTCTAAAGAGAATGCCATAAAGTTTAATGGTGATGAGTTTGCTGCTGAAACGGAATACTTGCAAAATAAAGTAACTGAAATTAATCGGTACTATGCGGAATTAAATAAGCAGACAACTGAAAAACTAGAAGCTGCTAATACAAATAAAAAAGTAATTGAAAATAGAGTTGCTACCTATGGTATTGATCCTGAGTTAGATAAAGATCTGGTTGCAATGTATCAAGGCACTCTTAGTGACCAATCTGTATTAGCTGCTGACTCTAATAAAAATAAAGAAGTATTATCACAAGTAGATGGTATTGATATTAACGGCTTGGACCGTGAGTCATTAAGATACCGAGTTGATAATGCACTATCTTATTTTAAGATAGATGATCTTGCTCTTACTACTGCATCACAATATGCTACTAGTAAAGCTAAGGTAGATTTTCAGGTTAATCCATATGATCTTGAAGCAGTTCAGTTTAGAAATAAATGGATGCTACAACAAGATGATTTTGAGAAAAAGAAGACTCTCAAAATTATGGATATCGCAACGGAGATACTTAAAGAAACAGGAAATGCAGTACCTGGTGGATCATTAAATCCATTACTTAATACAGGTGCAGATGTTGCTATTCCTGGACCTGGTGGAACAACGACTGAAAATGTTGCCATTCAAAGAGAAAATGAAGCTGCCCTGGATCAGACAACAACTACTAATACTTCTCTTGTAAAAGAAAATATTCAGTCATTTTTAGATTTTCAAAATACCATTCTTACTGATCCTAATACAACGCCTGAGCAGAAGCAGAAAGCTGAACAGGATATAAAAGAAGCAGTAGTAGAATACCAAATAATTGATAAGCAACAAGATTATACTAAAGATGGCGAAGATCTTCCGACTGACTGGAGTAAAGTTGGAAAAGGTTTCATGCAATCTGTACTTGGTGTAGGAGCATGGGCAGAGGCATTACTTGGTACTGTATTTACTGGCGGAGCGACATTGCCAGCACAAATAGCAATCGGTGCTGCTGGTACTGCTGCACTTGGTGCTGGTGCTGCAAATATTGTAGAAGGCTTTACTGGTAAAGAAACCATTACAGTTCCTGGAGCTGTAAAGAGTAGAGGATTAGTAGCAAAAGATCAAAATGGCATATACCAACTTGTAGGTGATCTTACAAATTTATCGGACCCAAGTTCTACTGATTACTATAATGAAGTAAACAAACGAGTTTTAAATGCCACCAATCAAGCCCATACTTTATATAAAGGTACATCATACGAAGATGGTATTTCTCAGGCAAAAATTGCAATGGAAGGAAGGCAAGTAAATATTGATAATGGTAATCGATTAATTGCCAGCCTTAAAAACACAATGACTCAAAACAATCAGCAGATAGGTGTAGCTATGGCAAATGAAGCTGGTACTACTGCAGAAACAAGTAAGTTATTCTGGAGACCTGACATGACTAGTGCTAGAACTGAAAATGAATTTGTTGCAGCATATATTGAGGCCAATAAAAATAATATGCAGGATTATCCTAAAACTGGAATTAGAAGTTTTATGGGTACTGACTTTAGTGGAGATACTGAATATGGCATTTCTGAGGAAGAAAGAATTGCAGATATGCGAGATGATGCAATTGATATTTATGAGAATCTTAAAGAAGCACATGAAACTCTATCTAAAAATCCTGATGGTAATTTAAAATTAAAATCAGTATTTGATGATAATCTTGTCAGTAAAGATGGATTAAATAGATTTTTTACAAACGCAAAAATCTATGGATTTGATGCAGCTAACTATAATACACTAGGATATGCAATGGGAATGGACATTTTTCAAAAAGATTTCCTTCCAAAGATGGCATCTCCATCATTTAGAGATGATTATGGTGCAAAAGTCGTTTATGGTTCTGGATTCGACATTACAGCAGAAGAATATGCTTCTGAGGATTTTCAACATGATAATAGTGCTGAACTTGCATTAAAAACATTTTTTGCTTCAGCTAGTATGAATTATGGTGGCAAGACTGGTGAAAATCAAAAGAGACCAACGGGAATATATTATTTAAATGCGGTTGCCGCTAATGATGCCAATAAAGTAGCTGTAACATTGGATCCTTCTCCTGACTGGATTATGGAACATGCAGGTAATGAAAAGGAACAAGGACCTACTTGGAAATTACAACAAAGACTATCAGAAGGTAAAGATACCAAGATTACTTTCTTTATGGATGCCAATAAAGCCGTATCGGCACCATTTCAAGCAATGAGAATGAGTAATGATGAAATGCTTATGAATCTAGATGGTAAAATTACCATAACTAGCTTTAAAGATGCTGGTGAACTTACTGTAACTAGAAATGCACTTGGCGGATATAGTTATAGTGGACATGCAAAAGCAGTTGATGAACTAGGAAAGTTTCTTAGCAATCCAATATTTGGATCTTCTGATAGCGATTTAAACAGCATTACAAGTTACTTCAAGGATTTCTTTGCGCAGGTAAGCCAGTCTAATATTAATCAGTTAAACTCCATAAGAAATAATTCTGTAAAAGATCCAGCTCAACTATCAGAAACTGAAGAATAATGGTAGATAACTTTCAAATACCTCCTGGCATACAGGGTGTCGATCCTATTGATCAATATTTAAATACTCTTGCTCAAACTAAACAGTATTTAGATCAAGCAGTACCTAGATTAGAACAGGGTATTGATCAGTTGTTATTACAAAAACCAGGTAATGGTGGTGTCTATACTGGTGGAAATATACAGAAAGCAAACGAACAATTAGGTACATACAACGGTATGGCTTCATTTAAGCCTAATGTTGTTAGACCAAAGCAAGGAGGTAATGTTGATTATGTAAAAGGACTAATTGGTGGTATATCTGCTCCGGGAGCAATCCCTGAAAATACAGCTGTTATAGGGCCAAGAAAGATTGGATTTACTGCTGGACCTAATAAATTAAATTTTGATAGATATTATGCACATCCCTCATTCAAACAATTGGGATGGAATCCATATGTAGATAATGAATCTATCTATAATGCTAATAGTTCTTGGACAGATGATTTTAGTAGGGCATGGAATCAGTGGGGTAAACTTGCCGGTTTAGGATTTAAACAAACTGCCCAAAACTGGGATGATTTGTTTACTCTAAATACAGCAGGAGATACCAAAAATGCTAGGGAGATGAATAGGCTTATGTCTATTGCATCAACATCAAGAGGTGGTATTGGTGGTTTTATGACTAACCAATTTGCAAATTCTGCATATACCTTCGGTGTAATGGGGGAAATGCTTGCCGAAGAAGTAGCATTATGGGGTGCAGCAGCATTAACTGAAGGTGCATTAGCAGCACCAGCTATAGCAAGAACTGGAGCTAATATAAAAAAATTATTCTCTATGGGGAGCGCTGCTGAGAATGCGGCCGACGCAGTTAAAGCAAGTAAGACAGTTGCAGAAGCTGCCTCAATGACAAGTGCTGTTAATTCAGTACAAGATGTTTCTCAGGCTAGAAAGTTTTGGAATGGGGTAGCTGGATTTATAAATCCTTTTTCAGATACTGCTGAAACTATTAAGAATGTACGCACTGGTGCAAACGGTTTTGATAAGCTAACTGATGTAGCTAAGGCAACTAAAACATTTGGTTCTTTCTTCAGAGATATGCGACTGATGAATACTGCACTAGCTGAATCAAGATTAGAAGGTGGTTTTGTACAGAATGAGGTCTTTAATAAACTTATTGAAGACTGGAATAAAAATAATGTAGTGCCTCCGGATGACATTGCTGCTAATAAGATGCTTAAAACAGCAAAAGATGCAGGTATTAGAACTACACTGATGAATATGCCGGCCATTGTATATTCTAACAAGATAGTTTTTGATAAAGCATTAAATGGGTTTAAACCATTTAGAGAAGTTGGAGAAGGTAGTCTTGGAACAATGGTAAAGAGATTAGGTGGTAAGGGTAAGAAATATGAAGGATTCATTGATCCAGCTGACCCTAAGACGTGGTTTACTACAAGAAATGCTAAAAGAATTGCTAACCAATTTAAGCCTAAAAACTTAGTTAAAGGTGGCATGCGCTATTTATCGGCCAACCTTACAGAAGGTTTACAAGAAGTATATCAAGAGGCTGTAAGTGAAGCAACAACAAATTACTTTACTCAAAAGTATCTTAATCCTGAAAGAGCAGGATATTTATCATATACTGCTGCATTAGGTGAGGGATTTGGAAATCAAATATCAGGTAGGGGTGCTGAGACATTCTTATCTGGTTTCTTGATGGGAGGTCTTGTTCAAGGGCCACAAGCATTGGCATTTCAGTATGCTCCGCAAGTAGTTAAAGATTTTCAGGAAAGAAGAAAGGATCCTACAAAATATGCTGAAAGACAAAAAACAAGAAAAGAACAGCAAGAAAAGATAACTAACTTCTTAAATGATGTTGCTGCAGACCCTAAGACTTTATTTGATTCTGTATATGCTAATCTACAAGCACAGAAGGACTTTGCAACAACAATGGATCGTGCTGAATCTGATGGCAATAAAAAAGAACATAAGGATGCGTCACAAGATTCAATCTTTGAACATGTTGAACTCCTTTTGAATAAAGGTTATATAGACTTATTAAAAGATCAGATTAGAAGTTTCAAGCAATTAACTGATGATGAATTACTCCAGGCATTTGGCTATAGCCAAGAAAATGGAAATGCTGATGAATATAATAAATCAATTAGAGAAAAGCTTACTGGTGTTGAAAATAAGATTGAAGAAATCTCTAAGCGTCATCAAAAATACAGCACTATAAAGAATCCGTTTGATCCAGACTCAGATGAGATTGTTGATTATATGGGATTTGAGCTTGCAAGAAAAGCTGCCATCTATAATGAATATACTTTTGACCAAGCTGAAAAAAGAATGGGTAGCATTCTTCAGGAAGCTAGGGGATTTGCAGGTGGAGCAATTGCAGGAAAGCTTACTAATATCTTTAATACTACTCAGCTAAAAGAAGAATTAGATCTTTTAAAAAGTGAAGCAGTAGTGTTATCACAAGGAGATAGTGAACAAAAGAAACTAGCAAAACAAAAGCAGAAAAGCTATGAGGCATTGGCTGCATTAGGTGCTAGTATTGATTTGTACAGTATGGACCTTGAAAAATACAGAAAAAGTTTAGTAGATAAAGAGGCTCCAGTTGATGAGGATGCTGTTCCAGATTATTTGGAATATTCTAGAAATGAACTTGAAAAAGATTTAAGAGCATATATATCTATTGTGACTGACCTACCTAAGAACGATGCTTCTATGAACAAGTTAGTTATCGATCTTCAGGACTACTATGAATTAGATCATGATAAACGAGTAGCAGCAGCTAACGTAAATAAATTAAATGACCCAAACTTTTTCTTTAAAACAGCCAGAAGATTTAGTGATTCGCAAAGACAGGTTGTAGAGGTAAGTAAAAAGTATTTAGAGGATGCCTATTCTGAGTTTATTCGTAGGAAGGATTCTAATGAAGTAATTGCAGAACTATACGATAAGTTTCAAGTATTCATCTTACCTGATGAAATTGAGAATCTTGTAAAAGGTAAAGCATTGCCTTCTGTCTTTATTGATGTTGCAACTAAGACCGCTGTTGAAAAAGATAGTCCTAAGTATGCCGACATAATAAAATATCTCAAAGACTTTGAAGAGGCTATGGGGTATAAGTTTGAAGGTATGCCAGAGACTGTAGAAGTAGTAGAAGAACAGCCTGCTGAGGTTGAAGAAGAGGTAAGTCTTAAACCAGAAGTTCCTACTGTAACTAAACCAGTTACTACAGATATGGCCGTAGGAGATATTCCTAAAGATCTAATTGCTCAGTTACGTGCACAATTTAGAATTGATAATAACAATCTGATCAATGCTGGTCAGAAAGCCATGATGGATTCTGAGTTTGCAAAATGGGTTCAAACAACTGCTAATGCGGCTAACATTATCTATAATTGGAATGTTGCGAATAATCTTATAGATAAGAGTACACCTAGACCAGAAGTATCAGAAAAAGCAACTGCGGTTCCTACAGAATTAGTTAAATTTGAAGAGTTAACAGAAAACACTGTACTTGTAATGAAAGATTCTGGCAAGTTCCCATTAAAACGCGCAAGAGTTATTGAGACTGATGCAGCTAATAGAACCATTACGGTTCAACCTGTCGGTACTGAAGATAGAGTAACTTTTATAGAAAGTGAAATACCTAACGAAATTGCTAGTATATATAAGACGGGGATTCCCTCTATAGAGGTTACTCCTGAGGTTACTACTGAAGAACAACAGTTGTCAAATGAGAATTTGAATACTGTTACTACGGAGGAAGACCTTATAAATACTATTAATGAGGACGTGGAGAAAGCCAAGTCCATGACAAAAGAACAAAGAGATAACGACCTTTTAAACTCATTAGGCTGTAAATAAAATGATAAATTGTAGTCTCACGCCTGATCAAATCAGAACCCTTAGAGTAAAGATTTCAGGTGACTTGTTAGATATACTTACAAGTTCAGAATCACAGTTTGACGTTAAGTCATACTTGAAAGATCTTTATAATCTTATTGAAGCCGGATCAAACGGTAATAAGAATCTTGCATTAGACTATGCAAGGATGGGATCTGTGATTATATCACAATTGACTACAAATAGACCGAATGATATTGCCAAGCTTCTGTTTAAAGGTTTGGATCTCAATGAGTTAATGAAGAAAAACATTGAGTTTGCAGATCCAGTCAATGGATTAAATCTTGTAAGTGAATATGTTGCACCTATTGTTTCTAAAGATGTAGTAGAAGATATTCTTAAGGAAGAAGAAAAAGAAATACAACAAAAAAAAGTTGAGCAAAAAATATCAGAAAATACATTTCAGTTAGCAAGATTACGTCCACAAACAGCAATATCTACTACTATAAATGAATTAGTAGATCCAGATGATCCAAGTCTTGGGGCTGACCCAGGAATGCAGTACTACACAAAATTTGTTCATGAGATCCTTAGAAATCATATTGGTAAGCGTGTAGGGGCCACAGAATTGTCTGGTATCTATTATCCAGGAGTATACGGTGGCCTATTTGTTACAATGATGCGGTATAATCAAATACCTGCAGCACAGCTACACTCTAAGATGGATCTTAATAGACCTGAAGATAAAGAGTTGTATGATAACGGTTTTGTTTATACGATAACTGATAGTGAAGGTAATCCGGTAATTTTTGATCAGGACTACAATGTTTCGTTATCTGGTAAAATGATTTATTATAATACCAGATTCCTACCTGCAAAAAGAGACGGAAAATTTATTTTAACAAATGTTAAGAACGTTCAGAATCCTACTGAACTATCTAAAAATCTTAACATAACTGAATTAGAAGCTGAGAAGCTTTTGAATGCGCAGTTTACAGCATTAGAGCAATCATACTCCTATCTTAAATCTAATCCTGAAGAGAAGATTTTATTTTCAATTTCAGGTGGAAGCTATGGGGCAATAGTAAACGAAAAGGCCGCTTTTGTAGATCCTAAAACTATTGACTTTGAGGGTGCTGCTAAGAAGGTAATGCTGCTTAATAAGAATCAGATTGTTGAGGCAACCGGTTCTTCAAATTCTAAGGGCGGATTCTATCTTTCTGTTTCTGGAAAAGGATTAATGTATATGAAGAATAAGAAGCTATCTGATTCAGATACTAATCTTATTTATAATGTACTTACTAAAAGTATTACTAATCAGGCAGGTCAACCTGTATCTCTTGAGACTAGAAAGAATATCATTCAGACATATATTAAGATGTCTGCTAATGATATAAGCATATCTACTGACTCAGAAAAGAATAGATTAGTACTTAAGTATAAAAATGAAATTATTGATTTGGATAATGAGCAGGCCGTAAGGAATGCTATTACAAAAGATAAGACCGGCAATCTTCGTGAATATACTTTCCTGACAAACAAGTTTAATAGCGAAGAAGCAGTTCCTTTTTATACCGTAGAAATCGATGAAAGAACTGGTGGCGCATATATTTCTGGAGTAAAGGCCATGTCTCCTATTGAATACATGAGCCATGTCACAGAAGTAAAAACAGAACTTGCTCCTGATGGAACTATAAAGCAGTACAATCCATACTTTAGTTTGGTTTCTACACCGGAGAGTATTGGAAAAACTATACTTAAAGCAGAAGAACCTACAACTTATTCTACAGTTAGAGAAAAGAAAGATACAATAGTTGATCAGTTACTTAGAGGTGAGGAAGTAATAGGAGATATCCAGAGACCACAGAACAGTGTTACTCGTTTTGAATTTATAAAGGCTGATGGTACTGTAGTTAATTTCTATAATAGAAATGCAGAGCCTATAAATGAATCAGACCTTAGTAAGAAAGCTACATTAAAGCTTGTAGATAGAGTTGTTACTGAGGATGGGAGAGAATTCTTTGATGTTGTAGAAGTATACATCGGAGATAAGTATGTAGGAAATATTCAGGAGACAGACTTTAAACAACCTAAAAAAACTGAAGAGGTTATTGCAAAGGCTGAACCAATTGTAAAAGAACAAGAAGGTAAATCATCAAGTGATGCAGATACTATAAGTAAGATCCTTAAGAATAATGATTTGCTTAAGAGATTGCGTAACAAACTTGATGACCAAACCAATGTCAAGGCTACTGCAGAGCAGATAAAACTGGCCAAAGAATGGTATGAAAACAGTCCTCTTGCTAAGTTTATCCCATTTACTGTAGCATTTAATGTAGTCAATACTAAGACTAGAGGATCTATTGCTACCTGGGATGTGCACGGCATTACCCTATACAAAGGGTCTAACTACTCAGATCTATACCATGAAGCATGGCACGGCTTTACTCAGACATTCTTGACTAAAGAACAAAGAGATTCATTATATGCTGAGGCTAGAAAGAATAAAGGAACCTTTAAGAGTTTCAGAGGAAGAGAAGTATCATATGCTAATGCTACCAGAGAAGAACTAGAAGAGAAACTGGCCGAAGACTTTAGAGAATTTATGCTATCTAAAGGTAAGAAGGTAAATCAAAAGACTCCGGTAAGAAACAAGATATTCCAACTCTTATTAGATATACTAAACTATCTGTTTGGTAAGACTAGTGTACAGGATGTACAGGATAATAGCATGGGTAACCCTGTTATTAGTGAGATGTTTGAGAAATTAAGAGTAGGAGATATAAATCAGTACACCTTTAATCAGGCTAATGCTGAATTCTCTTTACTTAATAGTACTATACAACCATTAGATCCTTTGATGGATGGTCCTGGAACTATCTCTAGGCAGGATGCAAAACTATTAGTAGATAGCACAGATGCATTAATCGGGGAACTGATTGATAAACTAAACCAGGCAGAGAATACTAAGACATTTACTAGAGCACTGCTACTAGATAAGGAAGGAAGAACCCTTGCATATAAGTATGTAGAGGAACAGCTTACTAATAAGCTAGAAGAACTCCTACTAGAGCATAATGCTATGGATGCTAATGCTGATAGACAGGAGATTGACTATAAGATTAGTTTGCTTGCATATGCATTACGCAACTTTGGTGATAGTAACAACCCCTTCAACACATTCGGTCTTGTAAAATACCACGGTCAGACTTCAGAATTCTTGGAATTTGAGGATAGACTTGGTGATATGCCTGAGGATGTCAATGTATACGAACGTAATGAATTTGACCGTAAGGCTGGTAACGAAACTGCTATGAAGGCATTAGCAGGTACTTCTCTACTCTATACTATAAAGACACTGCATTCACATGACTCTAATGGTAATGTAGAAAAGAACATGCTTGGTTTCCCGAAACTTGCTGACTTTAATAGAAGCTGGAATAGGATTACTAATATTACTGAAGGGTCTAACAACGTAGATGATATCTATAAGAAGCTTCAAGATGCATCTGCTGATTACCCTATTATAAAACAGTTTATTGATAAGGTAGGTAGTCCTGCTAATCTGGAGAACTCCTCTGTTAGACTTTGGTCAGACATAGAAAAGATTATGACCATGCCTCGCATTGGTCTTGTAAGCCTTAGAGTAAAGGTAGAAAATAGTAAACCCGAAGGTTCTGATAAGATTAAAAAGACGGTTATCCTAACGGCTACTCAGGCTACTGGAGAATATACTAAGGTTGGTAAAAAATGGGATAGCCAATTTGCTATTGCAACAGGTCCATATATTACCGTAGATGAGAATAACGTCAACACTCTTAATATAGATAAGGTACTAGCAGATTTTCCAGTTGTTACATTTGATAATGCTGACAGGTTTATGGAGGCCGTAGGTATGCCGTTAGAATCAACTAAGGTTGCCGAGAAAGCATTTAGAGAATCTAACATGCTTGTTGATGTTCGTAATATTCATACAACGCTAAAGGGAATTCAGGAATATCATAATCAATATTCCCCCACTAAACGTTTGGTAATTACTAAACCATCTGAAATTCTAAAAGACTTTAAAGTAAAAATAAGTCTGGATCCAGGTGCTTCTGATTCTGAAAAAAGAAGAGCAATAAGTACGCAGATAAAACTTGGAGGAAGTACAGCTACTTTTAATAATCTTCAGAAGTTTCAATTGAAATGGTCTGACGACTTTTCTGACACTACTGTATCTAATGCGGAGAACCAGAACCAGTACGAAAGATCATTAAGAAGTTCAGCTTCTCAGACAATCTCTAAGTTAAATGCTGCTAATACTGAAACTGAACTTACTCAGGATGGTGTGACCAATGCAGATGATTTAAGTATGAATCATTTGTCCCGCAGACGTAATCCGTTTGTAAAGACATCAGCTTTCTTCAGAAGACTGTTTGATAAGAACGGGAAAAAGAAAACTGGTATTGTAAACAATAAGATGACTACGGCTAGAATAGAACTGATGAATATGTCAGGAGTAAGCCGGGAGTTAGTAAACGTAAAAAGTATTGTTGAGAATTCTGGAGTAGCATCATCTAGTGCAGATGCTGTTACTAAGAGGCTAGAAGACATGCTTATGATGATGCTATATGGCGTCAATGAAGCAACACGTCACGCAGATAAGTCTACTACATACTTATATAAAGTTGTAGATGAAGAAGGTAATGTTCATTTAATTGATATTGCTTCTTTTTCTGATGCGGTTGGAGAAAATATGTCTACAGGTGTACAGAAATACGTAAACCAACTTGTACAATATTTGGCAAGTGAATATGAACGTATTCAAAAACTAGAAGATGGAGATTCTGCAGGAACAGTTACCGTAGGTAAATCTAATTATTACAAGACAGGTACTCAGTTTGCAATCTTTGATAAAATTTTATCTGATACTACTAAGAATAAATTAAAAGCATTTAGAGGTGCTAAAGAAAATAGTATTAGAACTGCCGAAAATTTTTACAGATACCTGAATGACCCAATTAACCGAGACCTTAAAAATACAGTTGAAAAAGAAATTACGGAGTATATATTTAGCAGAAGCAATATAATTACTGAAAAATTAAATGAAGTAAACTTCTTTCAGAATGATCAGCTTGTAGATGAGCTTGTTAAGAGAATGCTTCGTACTAAGAAAAAGGGATATGAGAAATCAGAAACCCTTACAACCCTATCTAGAGACAGAAAGAAGGAGATTGTAGATTCAATAGCTATTGCTTATACAGCAAATGACTGGCTACATAAATATGAGTCTACTCTTTTGTTCTATGGTGACCCTGCATTATATGATCATAGTAAAGACGAATTCTTTAAAAGAAATGCTGGTTTCTCTGCTACAGGAGACATTCCTCGTACAGATAAATATATGATTGAGTACATCAATCAAAAACTTAGGGAGGATTCTTTAGCCGGTAAATTAGGTATTACACCTAAGTCATTTGGCAAAATTATGTCTGCTGCAGTAATGCAGGATACAGCAACCAGATCATTATATCTAGATGATTATCTTAAGTATGCCAAAGAAAAAGAAGAGGCAAGACTAAGAGACCTGAACTTATCTGAGGATACAATAAATCAGGCATTAAAAAAGACTGAGGATATTTTTAATGATGCCTATGCTTCTATGAAAGAAGGTGATGGCCAAGGATGGATCAACTTCGATGCATATAGATCTTTACTGTTATCACTTAATAAATGGTCACATTATCAGGAACAGCTTTATTCTAAGGTGATAAATAATGAACAGGTAGATGTAAGAGAATTACTTCAGTTTTTCCCTGTTAAAAAGATGCAATACTGGGGACCACTTGCAACAGATGGTCTTCCTGTTTATGGATTCCATAAGTATTCTTTGATGCCTTTGATTCCTAACATTACTGTAGATACTCATATGGAGATACTACAGCAAAGAATGTTGGAACAAGGTGTAGACTACGCAATGTTCCAATCCGGGTCTAAGATCAATACAATTACTGATAATGGTGCTGTAGATAAGTTCTATAATGATAATACTAATGAGAAAGATCAGTCTGTAGCATTTGCTAATCCTGCCTACACCTTTACTAAAAACAATATATTCCTTGATTACTTTAAAGATCAACTTGAAGTAAATGATGCATACAAAGGATATGTAACATTCCCAACTCAGCTGAGAACATTGATTGAGGAAGGTCTTATGGAGAATGGTGTTCCAACTGACTGGAAACCAGAACTTAAGGATAAGTTTGAAAGAATTAAGCAGTGGAAAGAAGAGACTAATAAGCGAGGTTCAAATAACTACAGATTACTTGACTTATATGAGTCTAGACTAAAAAAGTTAGTAGAACTTAAAAAACAAAAGCTACAAAAAGAAATTGGAACCAATCCAATAGATCTAGTTAAGTTCATTAGAAGGGAACTTACTAGAAGAGAAATGGCCGAACATAGTATTGAATTTGTAGATTTTGATGAGCAAAAGAATAAATTCAAGAATAGCTTAGATCTTTCTCTAATGGCAGATAGCATTGAGAGAGGTCTTGTTGCTGTTGTACAAAAGAACTTAATAAACCAAAAAGTAAATGGTGAAAGTCTTGTACAAGTTGCAGGTACTGGATTTGAAAAAGCTAATTTCCGTAAGCCGTCTAAAGAAGAAGCAAAAAAATATGGCCAAAGAGGATTGAGATTCTATGACCTAAAGGATGGAAAAACACAGGCAATGCAAATAAAAATTGCAATGCAGGGTAAGTTTAAAGAACTCCTTAGACTAGAGGATGTAAGAACCTTGGCTAGAGAACAAGATATATCCCCATTAGATGCATTAAATATGCGCCTTAAGGATGAGGAATGGGTAAATAATAATAGAAACCTTATTACATCTGTTGCAGTAAGGATTCCGACTCAGGGATTAAACTCAATGGAGTTTATGGAGATTGCCGAATTCTTACCCGAATCATCTGGTAATATCATTATACTCCCCGCAGAAATTGTAGGTAAGACTGGTGGTGACTTTGACATTGATAAGATGTTTACGCTATTCCCAAATATTAAAGTTGACGAGGATGGTGTAGCACAGATTGAAACAGGAGATACAATCAATGGGGTTGAAAATGATATCTTATTTATTACAAAAGAAATTTTGGAGAAAGAAGATAACTTCCTTTCTCTTGTAACTCCTAATACAACAATCACTCTAAAGGATATTGCAGAACAGATTGCTGAAAAACTAAAAGGTAAAAAACAAAAGAGATCTGCAACAGATATTTTTGAATCAGAGGTTAACCTGGAGAAGCATCAATCCAACAATATTGGTAAGATGATTCTAGGAATTATTGCAGTTAATAATACCTTCAGTACAATATTTAATAGAACAGGTCTTGTCTTACTTCCTGAAAGAGTTGTAACAAGTACTGAATCAGGAAATGTATATGGTAGACAAACCCTAGAATTACCACACAATACTATAGATGGTAATATCTCATTGTCTAGTTTATACTCTGCTGATGGTATTGATAAAATTTCAGACTTAATTAGTCAAATGATTAATGGTTCTGTAGACGTTGCTAAGGATGATTGGATCTTTGATTTGCAGGCTGATAAAGAGGCTATTTCTAAAATTGTATTTATGATTCAGGCTGGTGTACCTGCTAAACAGGTTGCACTGTTTATGT